>JAAGKN010000375.1_pt1 | contig 167454 bp, 170 predicted proteins | sample 6206371 | NCBI WGS metagenome assembly JAAGKN01 (sample SAMN11533720, study PRJNA540317) | gut metagenome | isolation source: fecal pellets from male and female animal of same cohort | host: Peromyscus leucopus | place: USA:CA | collected 2017 | reverse complement strand
TCCCGAATGGGATTGTGGCTCAAGCTGCTATTAAAGAAAATCAAGGTAAATAATTATACTTGAAAAAAATAGACTGAGATAGAAATATCTCAGTTTTTTGTTTTGAAAATTATAAAAATAAATACAAAAGTAAAAAGAAATGAATCTTAAAATAAGATTCATTCTTAAATGATGTTTTGAATTTTGTTATTATAATAAAACAAAATAATAAAATTTATTTTATATTTCTATACCCACAATGATGTAATAAGCGTTTTCTATATTATATGAACAAGTTTGAAGTACAATAATATTTGAATCAATATTATATTCAACATCGGTTTGATAGAATGAATCTCTTTTTAAAATTTCTATATGAGAAATAAACTCCTCATCGTTCGCGTTAACTATCATATGCTCAAAATCGTCAAAGACTTCCTTAAATGCAAAAATTTTATATATTCTACGGCCATTATCATGCTGCAAAACAATGTATTGATTGTTAAAATAAAAATCTTTGTCCAAAAAATTTTCTAATTTTTTAAATGAAGTATTGTAAGTTTTAGAATTGTGACCATAAATATTTACTTGCTTACTTGTTGAATTGACTCTATAATCCATAAATTCGGTTCCAACAATGTCCCTTTTTTTCTTAATTGAATGATTTAAATAATATTCATTATCATTTGATTTAGTAATAAAAATATTAAAAACATTCGGAATTTCTAATCTTCCAACTATATCATTATTGTTGTAATATTTTCTATAGTACTCTAAATCAACATCTTCTGATAGATGTGAGTAAAGGTTATTGTTCGAATTATCATTATTATTTATAACTTTATTATTAATAGGGACGTCACTTTGATTTTTATTAATGTCAATATAGTTTTTAAAATATATAAAAAGTAAAAGAAATATTAAAATAGCATAAAAAATTATTTTTAGGACACTTTTTTTATTAATTTTATTCATCGCAAATCTCCTTCGGCTTGTATTATATCATTTTATGGAATATCGTGTTCATGTTTTTAAAATAAATATAGTAAAAAACTTTTAAAGCCTGAAAAAATATATTTTATATAATATAAGAGGTTAGACAAAAAAGAGAATAACATAATGAATAGCAGTAAAAATAGACATCATAAACCATTATTAATCTTATTAGATTATTAATATTAGTTTAATAACATAAGTGCAATCGAAGAAAAACTATTTAATAATTAATAATGTTTAATACCAAATTTTATTATACTAACATCGATAAAATTTCAGTCTTTTATTTTTACAATCTATGTAATCGAATTCCATTTCCATCTTTTGATATATTAGCAATTTTAATAAATAATAAGATTGATATAAAAAACATTTTATATTATAATTATAAAAGAATAAAGGGTGATGATGATGCTTAAAGCAATATGTTTAGGAAGAGTAAGTTATGAAATAAATCTTGTTGTAGACAAATTACCAGAAGAAGGATCAACTAACGAATTTTTTGACAAAAAAGGTGGACTAGGTGGAACAAGTGGAATAATAGGTTGTTGTTTAGCTAGGTGGGGTATCAACACAGCTATAGCTTGTGTCATTGGGAATGATGTTAATGGAACGCGTATAAGAAAAATATTTGATAAATTGCGTATAGATTCAAGATATATTGAACCATCTTATGACAATGATACATCGATATCAATTGTTCAAATAAACAATTCCAACCATAAACATACAATAACAAATCTTTCTGATAAATATATTAGTTTAAAAAAATGTGACTTTGATTTTACACCAGATCTTATCTGCGTTGATGGATACGATACTGTACAAGCCAAAAACCTTCTTGAAAGATTCCCAAAATGCCTTTCTGTATTAGATGCTAGTTTAATCACTAGTCCAGTTATGGAACTTGTTAAAAAAGCCAAATACGCCATCTGTACAAAGGAATTTGCTGAGAGTGTAACAAACACAAAAATAGACTTCCAAGAAGTTAGTACATTAGTGTCTCTTTATCAAAAATTAAAAAAGAAATATTTAAACACTGAATTTGTTGTTACATTAGGAGAAAGAGGAGCACTATATTGCGTAAATAATCAAATCAAAATAAGCCCATCTTTAAAAGTCAAAGTTCAAGATACCCATGGTTGTGGAACAATATTTAGAGCAGCCTTCGCTCACACTTTAGCTACTGGTGGCGATGTAGAGAAAGCAGTAAAAATAGGATGCATTGCAGCAGGCTTAGCCGCAACAAAAGTAGGGTCAGTAGATGCAATACCGTCTTTAGAAGAAATAAAAAATATATATGAGCAAAATTATTAAAGATCCATTTACTTGTCGATTTCCACAGCTTGATATTCATGGAGAAACAACCACAACATGCATAGCAGTAATAAACTCATTTTTAAAAGATAATATCAAATTAAAACAAAGAAATGTAATAATAATTCATGGTAAAGGTAGTGGAGCTTTAAAAAAAGCCACTCACGAATATTTAAAAAAGTTAAAAATAGTAAACAAATATTACATAGATGGTATGAACGATGGACAGACAATAGTTGAATTAAACTTATAAAAAATCTCTAAAAGAGATTTTTTTGCTTTTACCTTAGAATAAGATGAAAAAAGCATAATTTATATTGAAAATAGCCAATTTTATTGATATAATCAAAGCCTACGACCATCAAATATGGCTAAAAATGAATATTTTTTCAAAAATATAAGCAAAATTTGACGGTAGATTCCTTTCATGTTAGAATGTAAACACGAAAAGGAAATTAGGGGGTATAAAAATGAAAGGATATGTTTTAGATTATATTAATGAAAATGAATTCAAAAAACTTGAAAGAGCATTAAAAAAATATAATATGTTAGCTTACAAAAAACTTAACTTCGAATATTATCCAGCTTTAAGAAACGGTAAATTCGTAGGTATAATGACAAGTCAAAATAAAAAAGCTGGAACAGAAACATATGAATTAAAATTGCCAAGTGATAGTATGTTTACTCAAGTTCATGGAGATGTTAAACTTATATATACAGTGTATGTTAAAGAACAAACAATAATGTTAAATACAATAACTCCTTCGGATATCTTATTAGAAGGTCACAAATCAGAATTAACAACATACAAGGGAATTATGATTTCTAAACAAAATGCATCAAAAGATATGTTTAAAATCGATTTATTAAAAATGTTACAAGATAAATAAGAGCAATAGCTCTTTTTTTGCTTAAATTTGCCAAATCAAACATATTATTATAATATAAGACGTGGCAGGAGGATAATATGGACAAAAAATATGTTTTAGCTGCAATTAACATTCATCTATATGCAATATTATCAACATTATTAATAATCGGCACATTTAGTATAAATACATTAAATCTCAAAGAAAATATCGGTTTTATCATTTTTTTGGCAAGTATTTTAGTTACTATAACAATATCATATTTTACTAAAAATAAGGTATTTTATAATATAGGAGTCTTCGTAACATTCTTATTAAATATAATCCTCCTATTTAATATTCAAAACTACAATTATGAATACAACTTTCTAGAAAATATATTCAATAACAAGTATAAATATAATACCTATAATGTATATGTAAAAAAAACAACAACTGCATATAGTAATATCCAAAAATTAGACGGAAAAAAAGTAGGAATGTTAAGTAATAACGTGAAAAATATAAATAATCATTTAAACAGAAAAATATCATTCGAATACAAGGAATATGATACTTTAGACGAAATCATCTCAGCAATCGAAAATGGAGAAATACAATGTTTTATAATCGAAGGGACACTAGATGAATACGAAAATCAAAATATAAATTACAAAAATAAAGTAAGAATAATTTATACAAGCAAAATAAAAGATACCATTTAGTATCTTTTTTGTGTTAAAGGTAATATTAATTCATCAGTATTCATAACACATATTTCGTCCAATTCATCATTGCATCCTCTATAAGATTTTGCACTTGATTCAAAAATAGCATATAAACGACCGTCTTCAATAGAGATTTGTTCCATCATTGCAGGAGCTTCATATGAAACTGATTCACAATTGTTATAATCTACAATATTTTCATCATAAGAGCAAATCTGAAGTAAAGAAGGTCTAGTTCTCCCAAACGACCTACTAAATAAAATATAATCTTTGTCATCTTTTGAATAGAAGGATAGTCCCTGAACTCTTGTAGGAACGTTAAACTTTTTTTCAAATCTCAAAGAAATCACATTCGTCTCTCCATCTACATTAATAGAATATTTTTTCACTACTCCAAAACGTGACAAAGAGAAACTGCCAACATATAAGTCATCGTCTTTAATAGTCAAATAAGCAACAGACCTTTTTAAAGGATTTTGATAATCTAAAAGTTCATTTCCTACGTTCAAATCTTTATATATAGCATTAACTTCTTGATTAACCAAAAAATCGTTTGCTCTATATGCATTTAGCAATCCAGAATTAGATGGAATCCACACAAGTTTGTTTTTCTTATCATAAGCGATACCACCAACGTGAGATTTAATATCAAGCATACATTCATTTATCATATTTCCCGTTTTATCCAAAACATAAACAGTCGAATTTTTCTCTTTAGAATGATCATACGAGGTTGTAAGAATATAATCTCCCATAACTGTAAGACCTTGTGGTACCATTTCATCATACACAGGAGTTGTGATATCTGAATCAATAGATCTACTAAAAAAAGCCGGATATTTAAAAAGTAGTCTTTCGTTATCAATACTATTATTAAACAATTTATCTGTTTCAAAATCATCAACAATAGAAGAACTATTAATATTATATATAGTACTTACATAACCATTTCTTGCAATTTTGCAAGAAACATGAGTTGTACTTACTATAGTTGTGCCTAACAATATTGAAAGAAATACTTTTTTTCTTCTTTTGTTCATCTAAACCACCTATCTAGAGTATAACAAAAAAATATTCAAAAAAACATTAATTTGAGCTTTAATTTTAAGAAATTTATGATATATTATTAATTGATATTTAATGGAGTGAAAAAATATGGCAAAGAAAAAATCAAAAACTCAAAAATATAAAAAAAACGTCAAAAAAAAAGCTAAAAAAATTTTAAAAAATACAGCTACTTTAAATTTAAAAGAAACGATAAAATTATCACAAGGAACTGAAAGTAATACACAAAATATTGAAAAACAAAAAAAACCAAAACAAACAAGCATTTCAAAACCTAAAAAAGCACTAGAATCGTCAAAAAAACAAAACACAACACAAAAAAAAGAAAAGAATATTAAAAAAGATTCAATCGCACTTCCAAAGCTAAAAAAAGGCGTTAATAAAAAAAAGCAAAAAAAGAGTCTTATCTCACGTTTATTATATGATTTAAGAATGAATATACACATAATATTCAATGCACTATTAATAATAACTTTTATAATAATGCTAATCGGTATAATACGAATAGAAGTATTTAGTAGTGGAACAATCATATACATAAGTTTAATAATTTTATTTTTAATGGCAATCGCTATCTCATACAATAGATATATAAGTGGTAAAGTTTTTACTATAATTCTTTCTATCGGAATGATGTTTAGTATATATCAAATGCAATATACATATGACTTTATAAGAAACCTTAATTCAAGCGTTTATGAATATAAAACTTATTATGTTGTAGCATTTGATAATAATCAAAACAAAAGCATATATAACATAAATAACAAAAAAGTAGGTCTTTTAAAAGACAATTGCATTAATATCGAAAGAAAATTAAATACAAAACTAGATAAAGTAAATTATATTGAATATAGCGACATAAATAAACTATTTAATGATTTTTATAATCAAGAGTTCAGAGCAATATTAGTAAATGAAAATCAATATAAATATTTACAAAATAATATCCAAAGTACAAAGAATGTTAAAATTTTATATGAATTTAAAGTAAACGCTAAAAAATAAAAAGGAATGATAGGAATATCATTCCTTTTTGGTCTTAGAAACAAAGACAATTGCACCATAATCAAAAAGTGGGATAAAATTAATTAATATTTATTGTGTTAATAGACTTTACACGGTAAAAAAAGGGTTCGACATTTTTAGAAAACATTTGTACGTTTTTATGTTGTTTAAAATATTTTTAAATGATAAAATTAAGTAGAATAAAGGTAGAGTTTTATTCTAGAAAAGAGGTTGAATATGACTAGTAAGGAAGCGTGGAACATGTTTAGAACAACAGGAGATATTATAGATTATATAATATATTCTAAAATTAAACATTTCGAATTAAAAAAACTAAATAATAACAATATTTAAAAAGTAGTGGTATAATAAAAAAGAGGTGAATTTATGAAAATTAAAAGAATTTTTGCATATATTATTGATTTATTTCTTATATCATTAATAACACAATTTATACTAATGATACCAGTATTTAGCAATATCAGCGATAGATACACAGAATCTGCAAGCGAATATTTTGAATTAGTGTATAAATCAACTTCAGGTTCATCAGATATAGATGCAGATGCAATAATTGAGAAAACATACGAAGTTCAAAAAAACTCTCAAACTATAAATATAATAACAATTGGTTTATTAATATTGTATTTTGGTGTAACCGCATATATTTGTAACGGTCAAACTATCGGCAAAAAAATATTAAAATTAAAAATTGTCCCAGCTAAAGGAAAAGTTTTAAATCCTAGCTTATTTATTTTAAGAGCAATAATAGTTACGAATCTAATACCAAGAATACTAATGATATTTATTACAAGCTATTGTACACCAAGCACATGGTATACTTATTCTAATATAATTGCAAATGCACAATATATGATATTATTTTTAATCTTAGGATTTATGATATTTAGAGATGACGAAAGAGGCTTACATGATATTATATGTAACACCAAAGTAATAAAAGTTGAAGCAACTGAACAAGTAGATTAATAATCTACTTTTTTCTTTAAATTAAAACTATTTTATACTATAATAAATTAGAGTAGAGGTTATGTGAATTATGAAAGATATAAAAATTAAAAATAAAAGATTTATTGAAAAATACGAAAAAGAAATCAAGGAATACCGTGATAAATACTATAAAAATATCGTCACATTAAATAGTAATTATTCTCCATCTTCGCCATCCTTAGCATTTTTCTTAATTCCAACATTTATAGCAATAATAATTGTTATAAAATATAATTTTAGCATTTTAAGTTACATAATTGCCCTAATAACAATTGTTATATTAAATTTCTTATTTAAATTATTATCAAGAATATTAAAATTTGAAAATCAAAACAAATATTTAGAAGAAATTAGAAAACAAGGCTACCTCAATATTGATTCATATGAAAAGAAATTAAAAAAATACGTAACAGGTCCTGGCGGATATTATGAGACTTTATTAAACAAATATATAGAAGAGTATAACATTAATGAAAATACAAGAAAAATATTCGGCATAAATGGAGAAGAATATTATATTTGGGCAAATCAAAACCAAGATAAAATAAATTTACTAAATTGTAAATGTAAAAACAAGCCCGAGATAAAATCGATCAAATTTTACAATATAAGATATTTTAGAGTAGATAATCAAAAGAAGATGATTATTCTAAAAACAGATGTAGAAGAAATATATTTAACTTTAAACTCTCTAGAAGTATTAAATGTTCTAATGAAGCAAAAAAAATACGAAAATATAAATTCATTTACGCCAGAAAACTACATAAATGACTTCGAAATATATATGCACAACCTAAAAAAGGAATTAAACAAAAATCCGAAATTAACAGGCGAAAAGCTTGGTGAAAATTTAACAAAAATAATAACTATAACAATAATTATAGGTGCATTAATAGGCATAAAGTATTTATTACCAGCATACAAAACACAGATTGATTTAATATCTTTAATATTTATATTTTTTATAAATTCTAGTATTAAAGAATTATTTGAATTTAAAAACACAAAACTTAAAACAGATAAAGATTATATAGAATATTTGAACAAAAATCCTGAATGTATTGAGAAATTTGAAGAATTAAAATATTCATTAGGTATAAGTAATTCATACGACAGAGTTTATACAAACGAAGGAGCTTGTTATTTAACATGGGTTGCTAATGGTTATTTCCACGTTTTCTTAAATATAATATATTTCCACGTCGTATATATGGCGATAAATACAAGTGATGTCCTATATTATCGTAAAACAAACAAAGAATGTTTAATTAAATTAAAAGACAAAGAACTTTCATTCAAAAAAGATGCTGCAGAAGTTTTTGCAAAAATATTACCAAATAAAGACTATGATTGGTTAAAAGGTTATCAAAACAAAAAATAATATGATATAATAAAATAGAAAAAGGGAAGTGAAGAATATGGCAACAGGAAAAGATTTAAACAATAACTTTTTAGAAATTATAAATAAAGAAAGAGAAAGACTTCTTAAAAGAGGAGAAAATGAATCACTAATTTCAAACAATGTCATTGATGTAAGTGGTAACAATACAGAATTCATAGTTACTGGAGACGAAGAAAAATTCGAAGCAATAAATGAATTAAAAAATTACTTAGAATTCAGTAGTTTTCGTGCAAATGAAACATACGAAATACCAGGAATAAAGGTTTCTACTAATTTGGGTGAAGTAAGATTACCATTATATATAAAAAAAGATGATATAACTAAAATCGCCGATAAAGCAGAAAAATTCGAACAATTATTAGATATAAAGCTACCAGCACAAATTCATCAATGTAAATCAAAATACATTGGAGAAAAAGTACCAGGGACAAATGTCGATTTACCAAGACCAAAATTAATGGATGAGACACTTGAACAATATGAAGAATACTTAAAAAAATTATATCAAACTGACAACATTGAAGCAATACCAATGCCAGATAATGTTGGAAGACAACCATATCCACATGAACAAGTAGATTTTAGTATTGAAAATGAAATTAACGAACTATATGTATCAGAATCATATGATGAATATCTAATGGAAAATCACATACAATATATTCCAGCAAGAGCTAATGACAATAGTAGACCAAACAACAGAATTAACGATGATGATGAATATACTGTAAGAGAATCAGATGATTTAGAAAGAACTCCACTAGGTCAAAAAATCGGATCACTTTTAACGTCATTCGAAAACACATTTAAAAACGCTTCTACATGGCAAAAATTAAAGCACGGAGCAATAGGAACAATAGCAGCGGGTGGATTGATGTACCTAGTATATACAAATCCAGTTGGTGCACTAACTATCGGAACTTGTGCAGCTATTGGTATACCAGCGGGACTTTTAGCAAAAAAAGCATTAAAAGCCGCTAAGAAAAAGATGAAAGATTGGTTATTCGGTCCAATACAAGAAGATGAACCGATACAGGACATTACAACTCAACAAGAGCCAACTCCAACACCACAACCTCAACAAAGGCAAAGACCAGTTCAGCCAAGAAATAATCAGCCAACTGGAGCCCCACAAGACAATAGTCAAACTCAATCAGCTCCAACTTCAACCCCAGAGCAAACTAACGATTCTTCAGTTATTCCAATCGAAATAGAACCATTCTTCGAAGAAGCTGGTATAAATGTAGATCAATTACGTGAAATTGAAAGAAGAATATCAGTTATTGAGTCAGAATTAAGTACATTAAATCCAAACTCTTCAGAATATATGACAAAATCTTCTCTTTTAGTAAAATTAAAGCAGCAACAAAAAGAGCAATTAGAAATAATAGAAGAACTATTAGAAGAATTACTACAAAGTATGAACATTACAAAAGCTGGAGGAAGAAATTTATGATGAAAGAAAAAAAGGTTATAACATTATCTAATGATGGAAAATATCTTCTTTTACACGATTTGGGAGAAATCGATGGAAACGAAGGAGTAAAATATTTCTTCGCAATTGGAGTTACTCCAGACTATGAATTAGATACAGAAGATATTATCTTTCTTTCAACATACAAGAAAGATGGAAAAGATATTGTTAAAAAGGTTAGTGAAAATACTAATGAATATAAATTATTATCTTATTTAGAAATTGTATCATCTGCCTTAGAAAACATTCCAGGATATAAAAAACAACTTGAAGCAGAAATTTCAAAATTAGAAGAAGAAAGTAGCCAATAAGCTACTTTTTTTGTATAATAAATTTGGTGATTTTAGATGAAAAAAACAGAACTACTTATACCAGTTGGAAATAAAGAATGCCTATATACTGCCATCCACAATGGTGCAGATGCCGTGTACCTTGGCGGAAAAAGATTTGGCGCTCGTGCATATTCTAACAATTTCAACGAAGAGGAAATGATTGAAGCAATAAAATATTGTCATCTATTTGGTGTAAAAATTTACGTAACAGTAAATACAATGATTTATAATGATGAAATAAAAGAAGTTATCAATTATTTAAACTTCTTATATACGAATAATGTTGATGCAGTAATAATGCAAGATAACGGTTTAATTGATCTAACCAGAAAATTATTTCCAAACTTAGAAATACACGTATCAACACAAGCTCATAATCATAATGAACCAGCACTTTCGCACTATAAAGAAATAGGATGTACAAGAATAGTTTTTGATAGAGAGTCATCTTTAGAATCAATAAAAAACATTAAAACACCTATAGAAAAAGAAGTATTTGTATATGGCGCATTATGTATATGTTATTCAGGAAACTGTTTATTTAGTGCGTTAAACGGTGGAAGAAGTGCTAATAAAGGAATGTGTGTTGGATCATGTCGTTTACCATATAAGCTTTTAAAAAATGACAAAGAAATCGATTCTGGATTCCTCCTTAGTACAAAAGATTTGAATACTATGGATAATCTAAAAGAAATACTAGAAGCAAATATAGATTCTCTTAAAATAGAAGGACGCATGAAAAGCAAGGAATATGTTGCAATAGTAACAAAAACATATCGAAAATTAATCGACGCCTATTATAATAACGAACCAATGATTTTAACAGAAGAAGATAAAGAAAAGCTCCTTAAAACTTATAATCGTGAATTCACAAAAGGATATTTATTTAATGAAACCAACATCATAAACAAAAAGACTTCCAACCATCAAGGCATACCTATAGGAACAGTTATAGGAGTTAATAACAAAAAAATAACAATAAAATTAGACAAAGACTTATATCAAAACGATGCCATCAGATTCGACAAACCTAATAAAGGAATGTACGTAAATTCTTTATATAACGAAAAAGGTCTACTAGTTTCCAATGTCAAAAAAAATAATATATGTCAATTAGATAACAAAGAAAGAATTATGGTAAAAGATCTTTTAGGAAGTAAAGTACTTAAAACAATTGATAGTGTTTTAAACAAAGAATTAAATATCATTCAAGAAAAAAAGATTCCAATAAATATTAATTTTCAAGCAAAAATATCTAAAAAAACTATTTTAGAAATAAATGATAATATAAATGTTATTAAAATAGAAGGAAATATTGTCGAAGAAGCTAAGACTTCTAGTATAGATAAAAAAAGAATAGAAGAACAACTAATTAAGTTAGGCAATACTCCATTTGCAGTTTCAAATATAAACATAGAAATTGATAACAATATATTTCTAAGTATTAAAGAATTAAACGAATTAAGAAGAAACGCAATTGAGTCATTAAAACAAAAAAGAGAAGGAATTCCAAAAAAAGAAAAAGAAATAATCATTTCAGAACCAATAACAAAAATAAATAATAATAAAAAAATAAGCATATTAACAAGAAATGAAGATCAATTAAAAATTGCATTAGCTAATCATATAGATATAATATATACAACAGAAGAAGAATTATACAAAAAATATAAAGATCATAAAAATATCTACTTAAGAATTAATAGAGTAAATGAATTGCATAAAGAATATGAAAATGAACGTTTACTATGTACAGAGTTTGGTTCAATTATTAAATATCATTCAGATAATAAAATAAGAAGCGATTACTACTTAAATGTAGCTAATGATTACACAATTAATAAATTTAAAAAAATGAACGTTGAAAGCATAACATTGAGTGTTGAAGCAGAATTAAAAAATTTAATTAACATAAAGAATAAAGAAGATAGCGAGATAATAGTTTATGGAACACCTGAATGCATGATTATTAAAAACAATATCTTTAACATTGTTAATGAAAAAACAGAACTTGTTGATAGTAAAAATAATAGATATTTAGCGACATATAAAGATAACTTCACTCATATTTATAATCACACCCCAATTGATCTAATAAATAACTTAAGTAAACTTAAAAATTTTGGTACATATCGTATTGAATTGCTAAACGAAAGCATTTCAAAAACTCAAAGCATTATCAATAAAGTTAAAGATTTGTTATAATAACTATAGGTGATATAATGAGAGATTTAACAAAGTGTTATACATCTGAATTAGATGATATATTTTATGCAACTAAAGAAAGTCAAGGATATAACAATGCTATTTTAGCTATAAAATATGTTTTATTCGATGACACAACTATATTTAAAAATAACAAACCAGACGAAAATAAATATTTATACATTTCCAGCACAAATAACGCTCGCAAAAAAGCAATGATACTTCAAAAAGACGATTTAGCTCATATCTTAATAAAATATTGTATGGCTTCATTTGGTCTAAGAGGCAAAGATTTCAATATAAACGATGAAGAATTTTTAATAAATCAAAAAAGAATAGACAGACTAGAATTAACTGCTTATGAAATGATCGAACAAGTAGCATATGCATCCATGGGAGAAATATATAACGCATATTCATTTTTATACGCCAATCACAAACTTTTAATCGAGGTAGTAGACTACATGTTAAATGAAAGATATATATCAGAATTAAAAGAAAGCCTTGATCACTTTTCTGGAATAATAGATAATAGTGAAATATCTACTGAAACTAGATATGCCTTTTATGATGCATATTGTAATTTGGATGAAAACTTTGCGGAAATTAAAAGAAATAATAACGATTACATAAAGTAAAGGAGTATTTATGAAAAAAAAGAAACAAAGCCAAAGCAAAGATATCAAAAAAAATATCGAAAAAAAACTAAAAAAAGGAAACAGCTTTATTCAAGAATTTAAAACTTTTATTGCACGAGGTAATGTTATGGACCTTGCAGTAGGTGTAATTGTAGGTAATGCTTTTTCTAAAATTGTAACAAGTTTAACAGACAATATATTAATGCCATTAGTCGGAGTTGTAATAGGCGGATTTGATTTCACAAATCTCGCTTACACTTTTAAAATTTTTGAGCGTACTGTTGAACTAAAATATGGAATATTCATTCAAAATACTGTAGATTTTCTAATAACTGCTTTTTGCATTTTCCTTGCAATAAAAATAATAAATAAAATCTTCGTAAAAAAAGAGGAAGAGAAAAAAGAAACAAAAACAGAAGCTCCATTAAAGAGTGACGAAGTTAAATTACTAGAAGAAATAAGAGACTTATTAAAAGAGCAAAAATAAAACAAGCATCCGCTTGTTTTTTTTCTATCTATATACTAATGGAGCCATTATAGAAATAAGAGTTCCTAAAACCATAATTAAAGCCATAATAATGCCTGCAATTTTCATAAAAAGTTTTCTTTTATCATTGGCAGTCATTTTCTTTTTCTTAGGTTTTTCCAATTTAACTTTCTTTTCATTTTCTATATTTTTATCTTTTTTACTCATTAATATCACCTCAAACTATATATAATTTATCATATTTCAAGCATTAAGTAAATAAAATTTAATAGGTGAGAATATGGCAAAGAATATAGTTAAATATCATAGCATTTATTTATTCATAGTAACATTATCTTTAATTGGTTTTATAAGTGGATTCTTTTTCTATAAAGTTCAAAATACTGAAAAAAAAGAATATATATCTACAAACATTAACATAGAAGAAGATTTATCTAGAGGTACAAATAACATTATTAAAAGTATAAAAAACTCTACTAATACATTTATAAATAGTATTATTATAATTACACAAATAAAGAATATAAGTAAAATATTTATAAATCCTTTTGAAATTGGATTTATCTTCAGTTTTCTTTTAACGTATAATTTTAAATTTTCTTTTTTATACACTTCAATATATCTAATAATTCCATTATTATTCAATTTCATATTAATTAGAATAAGCATAACGATAAGTATAGATATAATAAAATTAATTTTAATAAGAGAGAAAAAAGGATTAAAACATTTAAAACTAATATGCATAAAATATTTATTAATAACTTCTTTTTTACTACTATACGAGTTGATTCTTTCAATTTTTAGTTCAAATATTAATGCATATTTGATGACAATTTTAAAAGGATAATGGTATAATAAATAATAGAGGTGAAGTATATGGAAGCTCTAACAATTTCAGCAGCCAATCTAGATACCATTGAAAAAAATTTAGGAGCAGTTGCCAGTGAACTGTCTGGTATCATAAATAATGTTTCTTCAGTAAATTTGCAAGTAAACAAAGTTGAAGACCAAGTAAATAATTTAAATGATGAAGTAAAAAATCTTGTTAAAGAGATAAAAGAAACAACAATCATTTCTAATGCACGCCAGAATATTATATACAATAATTCAATTATCGAAAAAAAATATGGTTATTATGATAAGGTAAGAAGAACAACAGAGTCTCTTTTGGATGCAATAAATAATTCAAACATTAATATTTCATCATTAATAAATTTAAAACAGGATTTATTATTAAATAATCCTAATTATTGGCTAGCAAACGCTTTGGCTTCCCTAATTTCATGGATTTTAAACGATAAAGATAATACAGAAAAGGAATTAAATAATGCTTTAAAAAAAGACTCTAAAAAAACCAGTCTATTCTTCTGTTTAATAAACTTTAAACTTAATAGAGTACAAACATCAATTAATTGGTTAAAGCGATATTTAAGCGAGCAAGATCCACAAAGTTTGAATAAAGATTTCATAACAATTCTGAACCTTACAACATCTGGTTCCTTTGGCTACGAAGCAAAAAATATAGTACTAGAAAAATTATCAGTATGGTTTAAAAGGCTAAGCAATAACAATAATCTCCAAAATAAACAGATTTCCATATGGCAAGATTATATAACAGAAAACGAAGAAGGAGATATTAAAATGCCTTTTCTTGAACTTACTTCACCAGACATCGCAATTCTAAAAAATAATCTAACAATAACATCTTCATATTTAAATGTTCTAAATTCATTAAAAAACATAAGCTACAGTGATTCGATTTCATTATCAATAGATGAAATATTAAATAGTTTAATAAACGATTATGAATCTAATGAACAAACATACCAATTAGAAAATTTAAAAAACAGCCTTATTATTTCATGCAACGGAAATAAAGAAGAAGCTGAAAGATTATTTCAACAGCAAAAAGAATCATACAGTAATGAAAATGACTTGCTTACATTATTAAGCAATATAATTATTAATAGTGAATCATATAAAAGTAATTCTGAGACTCGAAAACTAGCTCTTTCTTTAATGAAAAACTATATATTAACTGCATATGAAGAAAAAAACAAAAAAATCGATACAAACACATTTAAAATTTCAATAAATAACTTTATAACAACTACAACTGACGGAACAAATATCGAAAATATAAAAAACGAGTTGAATAATTATGTTGATAATATTTTTAACAGCGATGACAAAGACTTATTTACTTTTTTATTAATAATAAATTTAATCGGCATAATAGGTATTTTTATAACATTAAATAATAAAATTTTAAATACAATCATTATAATCATTTTAATATTAGGAAATGTTGGATTGTTCTATAAGATTAATAAACGAAATAAAATACGTAGTACAGAAAAGAAAAAAGAGAAAAACATTATTTTAAACACATTAGAGAGAGTTTTAGCCGAAACAATTGACTACAAAAATATGATGAAGAATGATGAAGAAAATTATTACGAATTAATCAACTTTCTAAAAAATCTAAATCCAGAAGATTATATAAAAAATCAAAATGAAAGAAATATCAGTATAGGAGAATGAAAATGAATGAAGAACAATTAAAACCAATTAATGAACCAAATGAACAACTATCAAATATCAACTTACCTAAAACAATCATAAAAACATCTCCTGAAGAAAAAGAAAACGTGTCTATAATCACTAAACTTCCAGAATGGAGTATTGAGCCTCCTGTAGAAATAAAAAGAGGTTCATAATGAGTTACGAAGAATGGATTAACAAAATTGATAAATTAAAAGATGGATACATCGATAATACTACATTAAAAATTTTGCAAAACACTGAAATTAATTACAATGTTAATGATATGATTATACCAAAGCTTGAAGAGTTAATAAAAACAAGATTCGAAAAATCTGTAAATAAAATAATTAAAAATTTAAATGAAATATTTAATGATATTAATTATTTAGATTTAGCGTTAGTAAATTTCAAAAAAGAAATTAATTTCATTAGTCAATTAATTCTTTTAAAACAAATTCCCAACAATAAAAAAGAAGAAATATTTAAATCAATAAAAATTAAAACAGAAAAGGTATATGAAATTTTAACAACCGAAGCATTAAACATAGATACTAAAGGGACATATCTTCAAATAATATGTAATAACAAAATAAAATGGAGTGATATAAATGAACTATAACGAAACAAAAGAATATTTAAAAAGATATTTAAAAGCAAGAATTCCAATAATAATTATAAATTCTATAGAAAAAAACAGAGTAATAAGAATAATCAACGAAATATCTGAAGAAACAAATCTAAACTTCAGTTCTTATCAGATGTCTCAAGGAATCATTGACTTAAAAACAAATTCTGTAATCAGTGAAGACAAAACTATAATGAGTGCACTTGATTATATTTCGAACGAAATAAAACACAAAGAAAATTGTAACTTTATATTAAGTGATATCTCAGATATAAACGAATCAACTATGGTCTCTCGTTACTTAGTAGATATTATCGCAAGGGCTGAATCAATGTCAGGTGTAATTATAATTATCACAAACGAACCAATTTGGTCAAATATACAAAGATTAGGTATAAGTGTAAAACTAAATTATCCTAACGAAATAGAACTAAAAGAAACAATAAAAAGAACCATTCTTCCTTACCAAAATCAAATTAATATTGAATGGGATGAAATAGATTATTCAAACGCAGCTACATTCCTTCAAGGACTTAGTGAAATGGAAGCAAAAAATATCATTTCATCTTTAATAGTAAAAGGAAATATTTCAAAAACAGATCTTAAAGAACTTAAATACGCTAAACAAACATTATTTAATGAGATAGCCGGATTAGAAGCTGTAAATATTGATGATGATTTCGAGATAGCTGGTTTAGAAAATCTAAAAGAGTGGTTATACGAAAAGAAAAGCCTAATGGATCCAACAAAAAAGGAAGAATTATTAAAAAGAGGAATACCATCTCCTAAAGGAATCCTCTTAACAGGTGTTCCTGGTTGCGGAAAAAGTTTATGTTCTAAAGCAACAGCAAGTATTTTCAACATACCACTTTATCGTTTAGATCTTGCAACAGTTCAAGGGCAATATGTCGGGCAATCAGAGAAACAATTAAAAGAAGCGCTAGAAACAGCTGAGTACGTTTCCCCATGTGTTCTTTGGATAGATGAAATAGAAAAAGGTTTAAAAGAATCAAGTTCCAGTGTAACTTCAAAAATGATTGGTCAGTTCCTTTTTTGGCTACAAGAATGTGAAAAACCAGTTTTTGTTATCGCATCTGCAAATAGTGTTGAATCACTACCACCAGAATTGATAAGAAAAGGTCGATTTGACGAAATCTTCTTTGTTGATTTGCCAACAGAATCAGAAAGAAAAGAATTGCTTAAATTATATGCAAAAAAATATTTAAAAGTTGAAATAGGTGAAAATCTCTTATTAAGACTGTCAGAAATAACAAATGGATTTGCCAGTTCAGATATAGAAGCAACTATACGTGGTATAGCTTATAAACTTATCGCCAATAAAAATGTATCCCTAACAGAAAACTTAATTGTTGATGAACTTTCAAAAGTAATATCCCTATCAAAAACAAATCCAGAAAAAATAGATACAATCAGAAATTGGGGACACGAAAGAGCAATAAGTGCCTCAAAATAAGGTGATAAACATGGAAAAAGAAAAGAAATATAAAATAAAAAGCAATAATTATGTAGGGCTTTTATTCTTCGCTCTCGTCCTAGCATCAATGTTATACATAATAAAACATGAGACAACAAACTTTGAAGAGATAGATTCAACTCCAAAAGCTATAATTAGCAACGAAAAAGCCCCAACAATAATTGAAGAAGAAACAGAACAAATAATCGAATTAAGAAAATATTTAAACCATGGTGACATAAATACATTTAAAATATATCAAAGTATGTATAACGTAGATGATAAAGTAACAATCGATAATTTTAATACCGAAACATTATTATATATGGCATATAAAAATATAGAAAAAAATACTGACTTCACAAACAACCTAAAATACATAACATGTGAAGAAGCTGAAAAAATAAATCTAGCCACTAATATATTTCAATGTGGAGGAAACAAATACAACACTTCTTATTACACAGTAAACACATATATAACTAAAGATATCTTAAAGAAAACAGTACAAAAATTATTTAACATAAATTTAAATAATTTCACAAATTTTTACACCAGTGAAGATAATCTCTGTTATTTTATAAACGATGAATATATGTGCGTTTCTCACTTATCAGTTAATCAAAACAGATATCCAGAAACAACTTTTGTAAAAGCACTAAAATATGATAATAAAATCGAAATTATAGAAAAATATAAATTTATCGATAACGGAATATATTACAAAGGATTCAATACTAAAGAAATAGGGGAGTTAAATTATATTTCAACATTCGAGAAAATAAACGGAACATTTTATTGGACTTCTACAGAAAGTTATTTAGAAAACTAATCTAAAATAACTTTTTTTTCTTGCTATTTTCTTGACATAATTAGTGTCTAGCAATATAATTAATATGTAAAATAAAAAAGAAGGGAATTGGTAAACAATGCGTAAATTAAACGAACTATTTCAAGAACTAGGAATATCTAAAGTAAGACTAGCTAAATATTTAGGAGTATCAAGACAAATGGTCTATAATTACCTAGAACTAAATGATATAAATAAATGGCCAAAAGAAAAAAAACTATTATTATTCAAACTTCTTGATGTAACAGACGGAAAAGAAATAGATGAAATAAAAGTAACCACAGACTATCTAATGAGCGTCGAAGGAAGATTAAATCAAGGAGTTAAAAATTCTTCAGAAATTGAAACTGGTTTCGACTTTAAAGGATTAAATAAAGAATCTCAAATCCTATTAAGCGACATAACATATCTTTTAAAAGAAAAATTAAGCGATGAATCAAAAGAAGAGAATTATTACGCAGTTCTATATTTATATCATCTATTACAATCTTTAGATAATGTTCCAGAAATAAAATACATATTCGGATATATGAGTAAAACAACAGGATTTACCAATCCAGAAGAATATAAGTTTCAGGAAGATAAACAATTCATTTTTGAAGGTATTCTTTACTCAGCACTAACATTATATAATAATGGGGGAGCTTCACGTTCTAAATTGGCAGAATCACATAAAAGATTCGTTCAAGAAATTGAACAAAAAAACGAAGAAAAATTATCACGAACTCAACAATTAAATACAATCAAAATTCAAGCTTTAAAAGAACTAGGATTTACAGAAATTAACGAAACAAATGCAGCAGATGTTTTTGAAAAAATAGCTGAAATTCAATCAAGAAAGGTTTAATATAAATCTTTCTTTTTTAACTATTTATCCCCCCCTATTTCAAATAATTTTAATAAAGTAGGGGAATTGAACATCTACAACAAAAAAAACCTTTAAAACGTCTAAAATTGATTTATAATTAATTATTAAAAATTTACAATCCAAAATCAATGCTTTTTATATAATTAACAATATAAATAAAATTCAAAAATAATCATTTTTTGATTCAAAAGTCCCCTATCAAAGATTATAAAATTAATAGGGGAGTCAGATGTAAATATTCTCCAATTGAAACAACGAAAAAATCCACCATGAGCAACTATAAACTACCACTTTTTAAGAATTAAATTCTAAATAAAAAAACTAAAAAATTCCACGAGATGATAACTTGTTCATCTTTTTAAATCTCGATTCCAATTTCAAATATCAAAAAACAATATCGATCGATAAGATGATCATCAATTCAATTCTCGATTCCTAATATTGAATCCAAAAATGGAATTGAGTTGATTAACTGTCCACATAATTAAATCTCGCGGACAATTTTTAATTATTAAAATAATTGAATTGAAGAAGTCATCAAGTAAATAACTTTCGATTCCAAATATAACTTATAATATTATTTTAAAAACAAAATCAAAAAAACGAACAAATGTCACAAAATATTTTTTATTTAAAATTTTTTAAAAAACAATTAATAACTAAATTAATATAAAGAAATTAATAATTAATAATAAATAATAAATACAATTATATATAATATATAAAAAATAACTTTATTAATTATATTTATCACAGCAAGTATTATTCGTATAATATATATTATGTTAACCGATAATAATTCCATAAATTCAACTTTATTGTTGAATACATCTAAATAAGAATTATTATAGATACATTCTTTATCTTTCATTTGATTAATTAACCAATTACGTTCATTAAAATCTCTCATAGAAATAAATTCAGTAACTGGCTTTATTAAATTTTGTGAACTAGTATATCTTTTAAAATCAAATAATCGTTCATCAAAATCGTATTTTGTCATATATTTTGAAATATAGCCTACTATCTTTTTTATATCTCCATCAACGGGTTCAGCTTGACTAAAGCCTTTAGCCCAATATTTTAAATCATAATAAATAATTTCTTTCCAAGATTTAGAATCTTTATTGTATAATTTTATTAAAGGATTTAAAGGAACTAAATCAGTTCCACATTCGATATTTGTTAAAAGATGAAAATGTATAGCTCCCCTCTTTTGAAATTCGGGTATGGCTATATATTTGAAGTCGGGAAACTTCTTTCTAACATTGCGAATGTAAAAATTTAAATCCTTTTTTGCTTGCTTAACATTTGTCATATTTTCAGCATAAGTTAAAGTAATAAAGCTCTTCCACTCTTTTGCATTAGCTTTTGCTAATCTTTGACAATTTAACTTTGTACGAATAATATTCCTCTCTTCTATCTTTTTAGAACGATTAGAACGAATTTTCGCACCAGTATGATAGTAGTCATAAAAATAACATTTATAACCTGTAAGAAGAGATATTTTACGTTTATCAACAGAATAAGTACTCTTTTTCTTAGATAAATTATTTATATCTAGTTTTTCTAAACCTGTTTTTTTACATTGACGGGGATTTTTATAATAATATACTTGTAAATAATCTCCACATCTAACAATTTTATAGCTATATTTCTTAAATCGTACTCCAGTTATGAGCCTACTATCAAGTATAAGCTCAGCGTATGCACCAGGTAACCAAGTAGCCATATTTTTTTTATCCTTTCATATACTTTTTAAAAAAAGTATCAAAAACTTTTAATCAACTCGGCGTTGAAGCCATCCTTTCAGCAAAAAGCTGATACTTTTTACTGAAAGTTAAACCATTATACTTACCATAACTTATGTCAACTAACTTTCGCGACATATACTCACACCAGGCACTAAAGTGCCAGGTATTCCGTTATTTCACGTTTAGTATGACAACGTTTATGGATTGCTTATGATGAATCGTGGTTAGTAAACTAACCAACGATACATCAACGCTTGAATAACGAAAAACAAGCAGAAAATATAACTTTGTAGAACTCAAAGAAGATAGTAAATAGAATACCTATGACTATGGCATCATGAAGTGGGTCTCCATTTAAGAAATCACTTAAAATAGTATCTAAATTATCCATTAATAAGAACTCCTTTCTTTAAGTAAAAAATTAGCGAATAATATTCCTACCATAAACATCAATAAATAAATAATATTTCTGTCGTTTAATAAATCCCTGTGAACGCTAGAACCAGTAGAATTATGTAAATTTAGATTAGAAACATAAATATAAGACGTATTAAAGCTCGTTTGAGCTTCGTTATATACTTCATAAGAATAATTACTATAATAATTAGAATCTCTGTAATATCGAACTATAAATGAATCGGAAAAGCTTAAAACATTATTGTTAAATGAATAATCTTTAAAACTCATTAAATAATAAGTAGTATCATTTTGAAAAATAATAAAATTCTTATTCAAAAAATCTTCATCTCTAGTTAAAGCAATATTATATAATTGCTGAGTTGTAGAGCTATCAAATGTATTAGCTGTATTAGTATAAGATTGAGCATTAACATCAGTAAAACTAAAAATAAAAATACCTAAAAATAAAACAATAAATTGGATCACTTGGAATCACTCTCCTCTTTTGATGTTTTTTTACTTCTCTCACTTTTAGAATCCCAAATTTTTTCACTAGTAACTAAAGTAAAAAGAATAGTTAAAATTGGAAATAAAACCAAAACAGACACTAAATATTTTAATAAAGATATTCCATTAAAAGTAATAGAATCTAAAGTGTCGTAAATAAACTTAAAAATATCTAAAAACATATTAAGAAACCAATTCATAAATGCAGTAATATCCATAAAATCACTCCTTAGTTTTTCCTGCTTCACGACCTATAATCATATAGATAGCGCAAATAGATATAGTAATTAATCCAAATGCTTGAAGCCAAGTTGGTAAAGTTGGAATTATATCATTAGCTAATCTAATACAAGTATAAATATACTTAAATACAAGACCTAAAATTTCAAATGTGGTTGAAAAAAAATCAAAAATAGTCCTGAAAAATGAAATAATCCAGTTAAAACCATCAATAATTGCATTCATATAACACCTACCTACCTATTTAAAACAAGCTTTAAAATACCAAGACTTAGCATAGTAATAACTAATCCGAATATTAAAGAATGAGTTTGAATTATCTTAGTGACAAGTTCCCAAATAAAAGAATTTGAATTAGAATCTAAAGTAATTTCAATATTATTAATATTATTTAAAGCATCTTTATCAATTAAATTATTTTCAGCATCTTGATAATCATTTAATTTATCGTCATTAACAGCCGAATTATCATCCAATTTACCATCTTTAATACCATTAATAATATCTTGGGTGTTCTTATTTTGATTATTAATAATATCTTGTTTATTTTGATTTTGATTAGTAATTATTGAATTGATACCTTGTTGAAAAGAACCATTGTTTAAACCAGCACTAGCAGAATCAAAAGTATAAGAACCACTAACCCTAGCACGAAACATATTTGTTCTAAAATAAGACCCTGTTAATTGTAATTGAATAATCAAAGAAGCTTCACTAGTAAATAAACCATTATAATAAATATCACAAGTTGCAGTATTTCCAGAAACTGGACAAGAAGCAGAAACTCCATCACTATGAGGAATACCATCAACATAAACAAGAACATTTATAGACTTATAACCAACAGAATTATTACTATCGTTAAATTGGAATTCTATTTTAGCGTGAGACTGAAAAGCTCCAGCAAATTTAGGAAAATCAACATTTAACCAAGTAGCACCACCATAGCAAGTTCTATAGGTATAACTATTATCAAATCCACTAGAATCAACATCATTACCACAACCCCAACTTTTAAAATTGCCAGTTGTTGCAGCATCTACAGAACTAACTCCAATAATAAACAAAGTAAATAAGGCAATAAAAATATAAATAAAAGATACAAATATAGCCAATATTTTATTAAAAAATTCTTCATCATTCATTAAATTTCTTCCTTTCTAATTCGTTTAAATAATAAAGTATAGAACCTTTAGGAATAATAGCTTTTTTATTATTTGTATATAAAGGTCTATCACTTAAATTTAACTCATCAAATGAATCAAAGTATTTGTAGGTAAATGGTCTGAAAGTAATTTCAAAATTACGTGCAAATATACTTTCTATGAAATTACAAAACCTATAGCCCAAAGTTAATTCACTTGTATGTTCATTAATATTAATCTTTCTATATATCTTTTTACTTGTAGTAAAATTACGTAAGATAGGAACAACCGACTTACTCATATACCATAAATCATTCGTAACATCACGTATCTTTTTATCTACATTCTCATAATTTTGAGTAGCATAAATGATATCCAAGCCTAAATGACGATGAAGTAAAAAGAAATCACGAATTGCAGAATTAAAATTCTTAAAGTTACGATTATCAGCATCTAAAGTAATTTCATCTATTAAAATTAAAGAATTAACAAACTTATATTTAGATAAATCATCAAAATTAATATGAATACAACCACTACACTCAAAGTTAATGGTATAAATATTTTCATATTTACTTAAACCTAAAGCCATTCGTTTTAATTCTTTAATGGCTATCTTAGTTAATTGAGTTGTCTTACCACTACCCGGAACACCAAAATAACATTTAATCATAAATTTACCTCCAAATTATTTTCTTTATACAAAGCATTACACCTAAACAACCAACACCTAAAAATAAATATTTAGTAAAATAAAAATCCTTAAAAATTTCTAATATATTAATCATAAAATCACTCCAAATAAGTAAAAAAGGTAAATAGCTAAAAGCTATCTACCAATTAAACGACCGGCTAAACCAATAGCACCACCAACAACCATAAATCCAATTGGAATTAACATAATTTCGTTACCTGGTTTAACCATAGTAGCAACAATGTCACCCATCCAACCAGTAAAAGTTGTAAATAAAGTACCTAGTCCATCTAAAGTACTAGCACCAGCTTCTATAGCAGTTAACATTAGCAAATCACCTTTCTAATATTTTTTTATTTTATAAGCTAAATTAATTAGCCTATAAGCGAATTTATTTCTTAACTCTTTATTTTTAAAATGTAGGTGGTCAAGTAAAGACATCTTATAAACTAAATCATTAATTTTATAATAATCTAGCCAAGAGTTAAGTATGTATGTCTTACCATTCGTTATATAGATAACATAGAGTAAAACTTGACCACGCTTATTAGTTGAGCCAATCTCACAGGTTGGTGACGGGTAAGATTGCTCTTTATAAAAATATAAGGGGTATTTATTATTCTGGTTTTTCTTCAAGTAAACTAATTTCATAATTAGCCTTACTATCGAATAATGACAGAGGTTTAAAAACTTGATTTAATGGATTTTTATAATCAGCTTGTAACTCTCCTCTTAAAGTAAACTTACGATAAATAGAATCTTTATCTAATGATTTAAAAACATCAGCTTGTACATATACACCATTTTCACTAACACCAATAAACTTATCGTTATCAGCAACCATACCTCTATCATAGAAAATATAGCCTAGTCTATAGTACTCTCTTCCTTTATCTGTTTTACCTTTTAGAATATTTAATAACATAATTTCATATTCCATATACTTAACTCCTTTCTTACGACATCAGTGCCGTTAAATAAATTATAAATTAACACGGCATAGATGTCAATATAAAATATGGCATTAATGCCGTTTTAAATAAAAATAAAATACGGCATAATAGCCGTAGGAGTTGAGAAAGATGTTTAAAAAATACAGAGAATTAAGAAAATACACACAAGAACAACTTGCAGAATTAGTAAATAAAGATGTTAGAACTATACAAAGAATAGAAAATGAAGAAGTAATACCAAAGCTAGAAACATTTAAAATATTAGTAAAAATATTAAAAATAAGTGATAACGATATATTAGAATATATAAAAAAGTAGCAATTAAGCTACTTTTTTTGACTATCTAAAATAGAATCAATATCATCATAATACAATGAACCTAATTCTCTTCTAAGTAATTTATCATTTTCATTTAATACTTTAATAACTATATCTTTATGTAAATCATAAAATAAAAATATATTACTTTTTATTTCGTATTTAATCATTAAATAATCTATAATTATATAGACTATAAATGATAATATTATAATTATTACTTGCATCATTGCGAATCACTCCCTATTATGTTAACCAATGATAATTCTAAAGAACACAAGAAACAAATCTAAAAATAATAACATAGATAATAATTAAAAAAATGATCACAAATAAAATATTACTTATAAAATATACAGAAAATCAATATTTTATATATTAATAAATACTTAATAAAACGAACATCATTAATTACAATAGATAAATTAAAGAGTAAATATAAGCACAATTAAACCTATTACTACTCCACTAATAAACCAGAAATATCTTTTTAGCTTTAATCCTTCTTTAAATATTTTTTTTACACTTAATGTAATCATTATTCCAGCTGTAATTATCAATATAACAAATAATAAAAATTCATTAATATATCTCTTTAAGATAAACATTGTAATTACAGCTCCTACAACTTCCCCCATCCCACTTATTAAAGTATATAAAAAAGCTTTTATTCTACTTCCCGTAGTATAATAAATAGGCAAACTAATACAAATACCTTCTGGTATATTATGAATTAAAATAATAAAACTCATCTTCAACCCTAATTCCACATTTGCACTACTAGTTATAGCACATATCATTCCTTCAGGAATATTATGTATAAGTAAGCTTATCATACTTAATATTCCAACTTTATATAAACTATCTTCGTTATCAATATTTCTATCAATAAATAATACAATTAAATAACCAATAAACAGTAAGCTCAAACTAATTACAAAAATATTAAAAACATTAAAGTCATCCCCTACTAACTTTATTCCTTCAGGAATAAGCTCAATAACAGAAATCATAAACATAATAATAAAAGACAATCCTAAAGAAATAGATATCAATTTATCTTTATGCTTTAGATTAACAAACAATAATATGTTACCTAAAATTGTTGCAAAACCTGCAATACTGGTAATTAAAATCGGATATAAATTATTCATATTAAATATTATTTCAAAAAAATGAAAAAATTCCATAATTTGGTATTATAATTTTTATTATTTGGATAATAATACTATTAGGAGGTTAAATTGTTATGAGAAAAGAAAATAAAACAAATAATCGTAGTAATGAAAAAGCAAATAACAAATCACAAGCTAGACAAAAACAACAAAGCTCAAACAGAAAAGAATCTAGCTCAAACAAGTGTGAGTAATTAAAAAAGGAACGATCTAAGTTCCTTTTTTATTTTTCTGATGTATCTTTACAAGAAATACTTTCTCTTGTTTTATTTTCATTAACGTAATAGCATTTACATAGTCCGTCTCGACAACCATCACAATCTACAGCTTTGCTACACTTTTGTAATCTTATTTCTTCACTATTATAAGGATTTTTAGCACTTGGACTAGCAATTATCTTCTCTAATCCAGACATCTTCTTTTCTCCTTCTGTTTTTAAATTATTATATGCACTAGGTAATATTATAGTGTAACTATTACTACTCCTATATGTATATAAATCATTAAGTTTTGTCGTCAAAATTTTAAATTCAGCCAATTGAGCTTTACAAGAATTTAAATTGTTTTTATCACATATATATTTATCATCTAAATAAGTATACCATCCACCAACGACTTCAAAACTATATGTTTGAATATTATAAAGCATTTTTTCGTCTTTTTTATATTTTTCAATTAACTCTATAATTGGTTTTAAATCATTAATAGCTCCAGAAACATAATATGAGGATAAACTACCATCAACAATTTCCGAATAATTAAAAGTCTTTTTATCGATATAGTTCTTTGCAAAAAAAATACCTACAACAACTAAAATCAATAAAATAAGTTTCCCTATATTTTTTTTCATATTTTCCTCCTATACAATCTTATTTCTTGGATGATATTGATAATCTGATTTTAATTTTTCATTAACTAAATGTGCATATATTTGTGTAGTAGATATATCTTCATGTCCAAGCAATTCTTGAATAACTCTTAAATCAGCTCCATGTTTTAACAAATGTGTAGCAAAAGAGTGTCTTAATACATGCGGAGAAACATTTTTACTTATTCCAGCTCTTTTACATTCCTTCTTTAAAATCTTAAAAAAACCTTGTCTACTAATATTAGTAAAACTATTAGATATAAATAAATACTCCGAAACTTTATCTTTTAATATCTCATTTCTATATTCTGTAACATATAAAACAAGAAATTTTAAAGCTAAGTCTGTAACTGGTATAATTCTCTCTTTCCTTCCTTTGCCAAAGACTCTTACAAAACAGTTTTCAACATCAACATCAGTTAATTTCAAATTACACAATTCTGTAATCCTCAATCCTGTTGCATACAACAATTCTAGCATAGCTTTATTTCTATAGTCATAAGGCGTAAACAGATTAACATTAAGCAAATTGTTAATTTCCTCTTCTGTTAAATATGTAGGCAACTTTTTAGGTATCTTAGGGCTTGCAATATTTATACAAGGATTTTCATACATAATATTCTCATTAACTAAAAAAGAATAAAAAGAATTAATAACTGTAATACGATGAGCAATACTTCTAGTATTCATATCTTGTAAAGTAGCAATATATTTCTGCAATCTGTTATATTCAACATTTTTTAAATCGCCTTTAAAAAATATATCCAAATCTTTTAAATCATTCTTATAGCTTAATAAAGTATTATTGCTAAGCTTTCTTTCATACTCTAAATAATCTAAGTACTTACTAATATATTTACTAGGTATATACTCATTCTTCATATTACCACCCTACTATAAAATTATATAAAATTTATTACGAAAAGTAAACAATCCCATCAATATAATTAGAAAGATTTTGAGTATTATCATTTTTTTTAAGAAAACACAAATTAATTTGATATAATAGACATGGTGATATAAATGGAAATACTTGCAGATAAACTACGACCTAAATGCTTAGATGATATCATCGGCCAACAACATCTCGTTGGAGATAATAAAATAATTAGAAATTTAGTAGAAAATAATCACATAGTTAGTATGATACTTTATGGAAAACCTGGTATAGGAAAAACCTCTATAGCATCAGCGATATGTAATCAAATAGATAAACCATTTAGAATGTTAAATGCAACAATTAATAATAAGCAAGACTTCGATATTGTCATTGAAGAAGCTAAAATGAATGGTGAAATGATTATTATAATGGATGAAATTCATCGTTTAAATAAAGATAAACAAGATTTATTGCTTCCATACATCGAAAATGGTCTTATAATCCTTATAGGAATGACAACTTCTAATCCATATCACAAAATAAATCCAGCTATTAGAAGTAGATGTCAAATATTTGAATTAAAAGAATTAACAGTAGATGACATAAAAGAAGGTCTAAATAAAGCTTCCAAATTCTTAAAAGATATCAAATTAGATGAAGAAGCCAAGTCCTCAATAGCTCGGCTATCAAGCGGTGACTTAAGAAGTGCAATAAACCTCTTAGAAGTTTCTTATTATAGTACTAAAGACAAGCACATTACATTAGATGTTGTCTCTAAGATAAATACTAAAGCGGTATTCTTTTCAGATTCCAATGAAGATGGACATTATGACGTTTTATCTGGTCTTCAAAAGTCAATTAGAGGATCTGACGTCGATGCATCTTTACATTATTTAGCGAGATTGATTACTGAAGGAGATTTAGATAGTATTTATCGTCGTTTAAGTGTTATAGCTTATGAAGATATTGGACTAGCAAATCCCGCTATTGGACCAAAAGTAATGGCAGCAATACATGCCGCTGAATTAGTTGGTTTACCTGAAGCAAGAATACCTTTAGGAACCTTAGTAACCGAAATGGCTTTAAGTCCTAAAAGTAACAGCGCACATATTGCTTTAGATGAAGCTTTAGCTGATATTGAAAATGGTACAACTGGAAACCTACCAGACCACATAAAAACAAACTCTCCACTATATAAATATCCTCACGACTATCCTAACTCTTGGGTCAAACAACAATATCTTCCAAATAATATAAAAAACAAAAAATACTACAAACCCAAAAATAATAAATATGAGATAAATTTATATAAATTACATAAAGAGATGAAAGGTGATAAATAATGAAAATAGCTTTAATTGGGACAGGAGTTTATGGTGTCGCAATAGCAACAGCAATAAACAAAAACTGTAAAAATATAACAATGTGGACAGAATCAGAAGAAAGATACAATAACTATCAAAAAAATGGCTTTATAAAAGACATAATTCCTAACTTAAGTTGCCCCAAAAACATTAAACTAACTATGTCTTACGAAAAAGCCGTAAAAGATGCAGATATTGTATTCATTACTTCTACGGCTGCTTTTGTAGGTAGCATATGTCATGAAATAAAACCATTTATAACAAAGAAAACTGTTATATGCATCGCATCAAAAGGAATAGAAAACACAACTTGCTCATTCTTAAGTGATATTGCATACGAAGAATTAAAAAATAAAAATATTGCCGTTATATCTGGCCCATCATTTGCAATAGATATGGCAGAAAACAACCCAGTTGGTTTATCTATCGCTTCTCATAGTAAGAAAGCTATAAAAGCTATAAAAGGTGTTTTAGAAAATGATACATTAAAATTAAGAGACACAAGCGATCTAATTGGAGTACAAATATGTGGAAGCATTAAAAACGTCATAGCTGTAGCTGCTGGTATGTTAGCGGGAATGAATTATCCAGAATCCACACAAAGCTTTTTAATTACTGAAGCCCTAAATGACATAAAAAACTTAATTGCTGCTCTTGGTGGTAATCCCAAAACAATCAATGCATTCGCTGGCGTCGGCGATTTACTTCTTACATGTACTTCGACAAAAAGTCGCAACTATTCATTCGGACGTGTAATCGGAGGAGGAGCAACAAAAGAAGAAATCGAAAAACATCTAAAAGAAAACACAGTTGAAGGATATTATACCTTGAAAAGTATTTACAAACTAATTAAAAACAAAAAAATAAAAATGCCAATAATTGATTTAATATACAAGATTATAATGAATGGTGAAGACCCCAAATTACTAATATCATTCTTAGTAAACAAAAAATAAGAACTGTAAAAGTTCTTATTTTATTTTGAATGAGAAATAGATTCTTCTTGCGCATTTTTATATTCTAAATATCTACCAAGACGTCTAATAAGCATAGCCGCTTCTATACTAATATTATAACCAGTAAGTTTCTTTATTTCTAAAATACTTTCTTGTAGACTCTTGACAGTTGGATTAGTCAATTTAGTTAACATATATACAACCATCTCATCTTTTTGATCAAAAATTTCACTTTCTGTAAATATATAAAAAGCAGCACTATCCTTATCCATAAAACTCTTTTCTTCCATATTTGTCATTTTCTTCATCTCCATTCAAAACATAATATATGCATATTATATCACTTTATAAAAAAACAAAAAAGAGAATTATTCATCCTCTTCTTCATCATTATATAAATCTAAATATCCATTAATAGTTTCTTTTATTTGTTGTGCCTCTTCTTCGCTTTTAGCATTAGATAGCAAAAAATCTAAATAAGTCGTTTTTTCACAAAAAGTTAAATCAGGATTAATTAATGTACTATCTTTCAAAACTTCCTGTACATTTTCTAATTCTTCATTTTGTTCCATGTAAATCACTTCCCACTATTTATTATATCATTAAAAACATAACTTGCTATATAAAAACCAGCAACATTAGGTACTAAACTAGTAGATCCAGGTCTTCGAGAATGTATTTTAATTGGTTGTTCTCTTGAACATAATACTGGTAATTTATTTCTTATATTATTTTCTCTTAATAATTTCCTCATAGCTTTAGCAACTGGATCATAATCAGTTTTCCAAATGTCAGTTAATTCTAATTTTGTTGGATCAAGTCTATTACCAGTTCCCATCGAACTAATTATTTTAACATTGTATTTTATTGAATTTTTAATAAGCAACAGTTTAGTTGTCATTGTATCGCAACAATCAACAATATAATCATACTTCATAAAGTCTATTTCGTCAATATTAGCCTCGTTTAAGAACATATCCAAACATTCAACACAAATATCAGGATTTATACTTTTTGCTCTTATTAGTGCTTCTACAACCTTTTTATGACCTATATTACTCATAGTCGACAAGATTTGCCTATTTAAATTAGACAAATCAAAATCATCTTTATCAACAACAGTAATATTCTTCACCCCAAGCCTAACCAAAGCCTCAAAGCAAGCTCCACCTACTCCTCCAACACCAACTAATAAAATACGACTATTAGATACTTTTTCTAATACATTATTATCAAGCAATAACTCCAAACGTTCAAACATAAAACCACCACTAATAAATTATACCACAAAAAAACTCAAGGGGTACCTACCTGTGATAAAAAACCTGCACTAAACAGGTGGGCATCACATGAATTATTTTAGGATCCCTACACTTTAAAAGCAAGGTCTTCAACACCATAACACAATTAGATTCCCTTATAATCACTTACTCGGTTTTTATTGAAGCAAGTACTTATCCTTGAGTAATTAAATTATATCACAATAATATCAATAACACTAGTCTTATTGTACATATTTACATAATTATTACCAAAATAAAACATCAATTCAATGATGTTCTATTTTATTATTAATTAACAGGAGGTAAGAATGAAGGCGCAATCGTTCCTCCACTACTCACATTTCCATCTTGTGGCATCTGTGCTGGAGTTCCAACCATTAAATCAGGTTTCCCATTTCCAATCTGTCCCTGTACTTGAGGAGAAACACCGCCCATAGCAGCTTGATTACTTGAAGTAGTAACATTAGTTGTTCCTTGAACCTTCCAACAATTATTAACATCGCAAGAATTCGAATTCGGAGCTGGATTAGGCATTTCCATTTTTATAACCATTGGCAATTTAAATGCTCCACCAAATCCGACACAATTACCAGGTTGTAAGATTTTTTGTTTCTCTATAACATCAGCAGAAATATTAGGTAGCATAGTTCTGATATATTCGATATCCTTAGGGTGTGTCATTTTAAATATCAAGAAATTAGAACATTGAGCAATAACTGTTTCACTTATTTCAACAGGTCTTTGTGAAATAATGTTAAGTAAAACACCATACTTACGACCTTCCTTTGCAATACGGTCAAAAATATTATAACCAATAAGGAACAAGTCTGAATCCTTCGTAACATATCTATGCGCTTCTTCTAAAAACAAATGAAAAGGAATTTGCGCTCTATTTCTTCTAGTTTTACAGAAATCAAAGAATATTCTTGCTATAATTTTAACGATTATCTTTGACTGTGTATCATCAATATCTTCTAGATTCATATTAATAATCTGTGCTTTTTTATTTCCGACAGCAACCAATGATGCGATATAAGATTCTGTAGATATATAACTATCACATTTATAAATACTACCAACTTTACTATTAATTAATGAATTTAATCTAACTTTCAATAGCATTGAATCATCATATAATTGCTCATTATTTTGAAAACCTTCACTAATAAGTGTAAACTCTAAAGCAGCAGCAAAATCTCTCATTGAATAAAAAGCATTAACTGGTTCTTCTGTCATTTCCATTTCTTCATCAATATGATTTAAAATATATTCAGTAATAAGAACAGATTCACCAAAATTACCATTACTATCTATTTCAAAACACTCCGACAAAGTCCTTGTATAACCCAATCCTTGAATTACACTACCAAAATTAAAGTCATTAGTTTTACAAACTTCAAGAACTTTAAATATTTCATTTTTCTTATTAGCAGTAATTTGATTACTATATAAAATCGCAATTAATGCTTTAGCAATTAAGTGATTTTTATATTTTTCAGCCGTATCATCATTTTTACTAAATATCTTAGTTAATTTTAAAGCTCTCTCCAATATCGGAATCTGACTATGCTTATCCGCTTGCAGCATAATTGTCAAATCGTCAAGATTCAATAAATGAAATGGAATTTTCATCGCATAATCAGTATCTTCTTGCATATTCGTTGTAATAAATTTATAAGTATAATTTGGATTTAACTTATTTAAGTCCCTAAAAGCTGTTTTATATTCACCATAAGCATCAAATATAAATATATTTGCATTATATGATATCAAATTAGGATTTGAAAAAATATTTTGCACAAGTCTTGCCACACCACAAGATTTACCTGAACCAGTATTTCCAAAAACAGCCATATGATTTGCAAAAAGATTATTAATATCAACGCATACTTCAAAATTAGTATAAATTGAACTTCTACCCAATTTAAAGGTAGATGAATCATATACACCAACAATCGCCATTAATTCTTGGTCATTAATTGTTCTAATTAAACTAGACAACACTGGCTTTCTAATAACACCACTAACATATTTTCCATTTATAAATTCACCAAGAAATCTTATTTTAATTATTTCATCCGTTACTTCCTCTACTTCTCCCAAAATAGCTTGATCAGGCGCTTCAAAAACCACGTGAACATTCATTAAGTCTCCCATTTCTTCAGCACTAGAAACAGTTTCGACATGAGCTACGTTTCCTGAAATAAATTTAATTTTCCCAAACATAACCAACACCTCTTCTATTATATACAATAATATCTTATCATAAATAAAAAAAATATTAAATACTAAGCATAAAAAAAAGAACATTTTTGTTCTTTTTTATTTTCACATTTTTTTACTTTTTATATTCTAAAGATTCAATATAATTATGTAATCTAAGTGTTTTTTATAATGAAATTCATACTCTACGAGAATAATGAGATGAGTGGTATGACGAATTCTATCCAAGCATTCTCAAATACATTACCATCATATTTGACTTACAATTCTATTTTATCTATTTATTTTATCATTACCTTTTAAAAATTAAAAACTAACATTTATTGTTTTTAAAAAATCTTGCAAAAAAACCTTTAGGTCTAACATCTTCTTCGTCTGGTTCCATTATAAAATTACCTTCTAAATCTAAATCTCCAGTAGCCAGTCCATAAGCAACTTTTAATTTTCCATTTATCTCGTCAATTGTATCAAATCCAGAAGATATTCTTTTACCAGTTTTAAAATCATATAAATATTCAAAATTTCTTTTTTCATCTTTACTATAATCAGTTAAAACAACAAGTCCATTTTTATTTAAATACTCTGTTAATTTATACATAGCACCTGGTTCTAATCTGGAAACACTAGTTAAAACTTCTATTTCACCTAATACAACTTCAATTAATAAAGTCTGTTCAGTAGAATTTATCAAGTAATTTGTATCACTCAAAGCGACTATTTCAATTTCATTACTAGATCTCATTATAATTTCTTTTTCTGTACTAATAACATTAGAAGAAATTATTTTCTTATCTTCGTTAAATTTAACATATTCATTAACTAGATAAAAACCTTCATATTGATAAGTGTTAAATATTCTTTCAGCTTCATCGTTCTTACCATTTGTTTTAATTTTATTTAAACTATTAATTGTTTTTTGTACAACTTCACTATTAGAATTTACTATAAAATCACGAATATCATTATTCATTTTCATACCAAACACCCCTTAATTGCCTAAATTCTAACACAAGTTCTAAAATATCTCAAATTTTCCTTATATTTCATTAAAAATCACGAAAAAAGCATCGTAATAAAAGTACTAACAAAAGCGCAATATAAAAAGAATAAAAATAATAATAAAACAATATATCCGCCTCTTTTAAAATACTTTTTTATAAATATACCAGCATATTCCCTATTTTCTGGATCTATTGAAATACTTGGATTCTTTTTTAAGCAAAAACTTTGAACATTATCTAGTATCTCTCGATTTATATTATTTCTTGTGCGATAAGTAAAACAATTATTGTCCTTATCTACAACATATAAAATATAATATTCTCCATTGATTCCATTTAGACCTTCTTCAATAATCATATGCTTAATATCATTATATTTATTAATCACAAAAGAATTACCTACCATTTGATAATTTCTTCGCCCTAACCTAATAACATTAACACCAACAAATTGATCCCATGAACTCTCATCTAAAATAACAAAATAAGAATCAGTAAGCAAAAAAGGAAGTTCAACTTCAAGAATTAATCCATTATCTAATTCTTTTTCTAAAACTTGAACATCAAATTTATTTATATTCTTTCTATATATTTTTAAATCAGAAAAAGAAAAAAATAGAGGAATACCTATAAACACTAATATCATTTGTAAAAAATCATAAAGATCTGAAAAATTAGGGCTAATACGTCCCCTAGCTTTTATAAAATAATCATTAATATTTTCACTTGATAAATTCATATTATTTTCATCTAAATACCTTATTAATTCATCTTTAACTTTCCCATTCATTTTATTCACATAACCAATAATAATTATTTCTTCATCATCGCCAGATTTAAAATGATTATTTTCATATCTATTACTTAAAAAGTCATCAAAACTATCATCGTTTGATTCAAAAACATAATAAGCACCATCTTTTTCTACAAAATAATAATTTACTTTAATATGACTATTTTTCCCCATCTTTTCATATAAATAGAAATTTACAGGAACCTCATTAGTCTTAATAAAAACTTTATCATTTTCTCTATTATTTCCAAGAGAAAAATCATAAACTTCTATATTATCATCAGCATTTTTAAGCAAAATAAATCCTAAAATCGTCAAAATAAATATACTAAAAAAAATAAAAAACTTAAAATAAACTTTCCTTTTATAAACCTTCAAACTAAACATCAAAATCACCTAACCATATATTATCACAAAATAAAAGAACCAGATTATCTTTTATCTAGTTCTTCATGTAATATTTCTTTAGTCATAACTGGATTAGCTTTACCTCTAGTATTTTTCATAACTTGACCAACAAAATAATCGAATAAATTATCTCTACCACCCTTATATTGTTCAATTTGTGGTTGATTATTATCAAGTATCTCTGTAATTATACGAGTAAGTTCATTTGAATCACTAATTTGAGCATTATCCTTACTAATGAAATTCTTAGGTTCTTTTCTCTCCTCAATAGCTTTAAAGAACACTTCTTTTGCTTGTTTAGAAGATAAAAGTCCACCATTTATTCCATCTATTATTTGTTTTAACATAACTGGAGTTATATAAAACTCATCTATAGAAATATTTTCTTTATTTAATTCACCAACTATATTAACAGTAACCCAGTTAGCAGCTACTTTAGCATCTATACCAGTTTTAATGCACTCTTCAAAATAATCAGATATAGCTTTTTCTTTAACTAAAACACCTGCATCATATGAAGATAACCCTAATTCATTTACGTATTTGTTTTTACGATCCATTGCAAGTTCTGGAATAGACTTTCTTATTTCATCTAACCATTCTTTACTTATCTTAAATCTAGGAATGTTAGGTTCAACAAAATATTTATAGTCAATAGCATCAGCTTTACTACGCATACGAATAGTAGTACCAGATTCTTCATCCCAACGACGAGTTTCTTGTTCAACGATGCCACCATTTTCTAATACTTCAGTTTGACGTTCAATTTCGTAATTTATAGCATCTCTTACACCACCGAATGAATTAACATTCTTAATTTCTGTTCTAGTTCCCCAGTTTTCAGGATTACTTTCATCTTTATCTGCATCCATTAATGAAATATTAACATCACATCTAATTTGACCTTTTTTACTATCAGCTTCTGAAATACCAGCATATTGATAAACGCTTCTCATATGTTCTAAAAATGCAACTGCTTCCTTAGCACTATGAATATCAGGTTCCGTAACAAGTTCTAAAAGAGGAACACCAGCTCTATTATAATCAATATTACTAGTTGAGAAGAAATGATCAAGTGATGCTGCATCTTCTTCTAAGTGAATATTATTAACTCTAACAGACTTAAGTTCATCACCACATTCAAATTCCACTTTACCATAAATACCTACAGGTATCGGTTTTGTTTCTTGTGTAATTTGATAGTTTTTAGGCATATCTGGATAATAATAGTTCTTACGTTCAAAATACATATATTCCGGTTGAGAACAATTTAAAATCATACTAGCCATTAAAGCAAGTCTTACTGCTTCTTTATTAACTACTGGTAAAGTTCCAGGGAATCCCATGTCAAGAGGTCTTACATTAGTATTAGGAGATTCACTATATTCATTTCTAGCTGCACTAAATACTTTTGTATTAGTCTCACTCATCTCACAGTGCATCTCTAAACCTATCTTAGCTAAATACTTAGTCATTACTTAACCTCCTTTGCAATTTGTCCTTTATATTCCATGGCACTTTCTAGTGCATATGCAATATTTAAAACATTTTCATCATCATAACAATTACCAGTTATATTAACACCAACTGGCAAATTATTAACAAAACCATTTGGAATAGTAATTGAAGGGAAACCGCCAAAATTACCTACCTGTAAATGTTCTTCTAAAACTGCTGTATTTTCATCTAAAATATCTTTTGAACCTTCTATAAGTTTAGCAGGACCAGAACCGACTGGTAATATAATTGCATCATAATCTGCAAACAATTCTTTCCATCTATCAACTAACAATCTTCTAACTCTTTGAGCATTTTTAAAGTATCTTTCTTGGTTTTCTTTTTGTAATACATATGAGCCAATTACAAAACGTCTTTTAATTAATGGAGAAAATCCCTTAGTACGATGATCCTTCATCATATCAATGTAGTTATCTCCATCCCCTCTCGGTCCAAAAGAGATACCAGTCAAATTAGACATATTACTTGTTGCCTCAGCACAAGATATAACAACATAAACAGAAGGTAAAGCTCTAAGTAAAGCTTCATCAACTGAAACTTCTTCTACGCTCATACCAAGTTCCTTACACTTTTCTACTGTTTTATAAAAATTATCTAAATGATCTAAAAGTTCTTGTGATGCATTCGGATATCTCTTCTTGTCAACTAGTTCTTTAATATAACATAATTTTTTTCCCTTAACTTCTCCTGTACAAGCGTCTTTTAAATGAATATCACTTGAATCCCAAGAAGTCATATCGTTGATATCTATACCTTTCATAGTATCGACAACTATTGCAGCATCACGAACACTACGAGTTAAAACACCACAGTGATCTAAACTAGAAGCAAATGCAAATAACCCATATCTAGAAATCATTCCATAAGTTGGTTTATATCCAACAATTCCACAATAACCTGCTGGCTTACGTATAGAATCCCCAGTATCACTACCTAATGCATAAGGATAAACTCCAGCAGCAACTGCTGCAGCTGAACCAGAAGAAGATCCAGCACAAAGTCTTGTAGTATCCCAAGGATTTCTTTGAATACCTGTATGTCCTGTAGTGCCAGTTCCACCCATACCAAATTCGTCCATTGCTGCTTTATTAACCTTTATAGCACCAGCTGCATTTAAATGTTCTACAGCAGTAGCGTTAAAAAATGGCACATAATCTTTTAAAGTATTAGAAGATCCAGTAGATAATATATCTTTAGTCGAATAATTATCCTTAACACCATAAGGTATTCCAGATAGCAAATTATCAGTGATTTCTCCACCTTTTGTATCATCTAAAATAGTAACAAAAGCATTACATTTATCTTGTACTTGATGAGATAATTCTAAAGATTCCTTAACTAATTCTTCACTAGTTACCTCACCACTTTTTAACATCTCATGTAATTCTTCTATAGATTTATTCATGTATTTCATTCATTACACCTCTATCCTACTACCTTAGGGACTTGAACTTCGTCCCCATCAGTTTCATCACTATTACGTAGCAAATCTTCAATTGGAACAGATTCTACTACAACATCATCTCTTAATTCATATTCAAAATCATCTAAACAATGAGTCATAGGTTCAACCTTATCAATATTAGGTATTTGGGTAACTGAATCTAAATTTTTATCAATAATATCAAATTCATCCAAAACCATTTTATTTTCTTCATCTGTCAAACCAATAAGTAGCTTTTCAGCATAATCGTCAACCATTTCTTTTGTAAACTTACTCATCTTTTTTCACCTCTATTTTAATTCCTAATTCCTTTAATTGAGCACGAGTTAATTCTGATGGACTTCCCATCATATTATCAGCTCCACTAGCACTTGTAGGGAAAGCTTGAACTTCTCTTAAATTAGGTTCATCTTTAATAAGCATTAAAATTCTATCAATTCCAGGTGCCATACCACCATGTGGAGGACATCCGTATCTAAATGCTGTAAATATAGAACTAAATCTAGCTTCTATTTCATCTCTAGTATAACCAACAACTTCAAATCCCTTAGCTAAAGAATCTAAATCATGATTACGTATAGCTCCACTAGCCATTTCATTACCATTACATACAAAATCATATTGGTAAGCTAGTATATCTAAAACATTTTCATGTGTTTCATAATCCTTTATTCCTCCATGAGGTAAACTAAACGGATTATGACAGAACTCATATTTTTTTGATTCATCATCATATTCAAACATTGGAAAATCTTTAATTATACATAATTCTAATTTGTTTTTTTCTATTAATTCTAACTTACGTCCTAATTCATCTCTAATTTGGCCAGCAAATTTCTGAGCGATTCTTTTACGTTTATTAGCAATAAAGAATATTACAGAGTTTTCTTTCATTTCAAACTCTTTAACTAACGCATCACGCTCTACTTCAGTTAAAAACTTATCAATAGGTCCCTTAAATGTTCCATCACTCATTAAAGTTAAATATCCAATACCAGGCATTCCAATACTAGATGCGTAATCAACAACTTCATTAAACCACGAATTTGATTTATCACCAATACCATCTACTACTATAACTTTAATAGTGCTTTTCTTAAAAGGACCGAATGTCGTATCTTTTAATATACTTGATGCATCTTTAATAATTAATGGGTTACGTAAATCAGGTTTATCAGTACCATACATTTCCATTGCATCTCTATAGGCAATTCTTCTAAATGGTTTTGAACTTACTTCTTTTTCACTAAACTTAGTAAATACATCGTAGAAAATATCTTCTCCAACACTAAGCACTTCTTCTTCAGTTACATAACTCATTTCTAAATCTAATTGATAAAACTCTAATGTTCTATCTCTTCTTGCATCTTCATCTCTAAAACAAGGAGCAACCTGGAAATACTTTTCAACTCCACCAACCATTAATAATTCCTTATATATCTGAGGAGCTTGAGGAAGTGCATAAAATTTACCCTTAGAGTTTCTTGAAGGTACTACAAAATCTCTTGCACCCTCTGGACTAGAAGCTGTTAAAATTGGTGTTTGCACTTCCATAAATCCTAAATCATACATCTTGTTTCTTAAAAAATGTAAAACATCACTACGTAATTTAATATTCTCCTTAACTTTACTATTACGCATATCTAAGTATCTATACTTTAATCTTACATCCTCGTTAGCATCTTTACTTGTCATTATCTGAAAAGGCAAGTCGTGTAGTGATGCACTAAGTACTTCTAAGCTTTCAACTAATAGTTCAACTTCTCCAGTTTTTAGGCGATTATTGTAAGTCGCCTCATCTCTTTTTCTAACAACACCAGTTAACTTAACAACTGATTCTTTTGCTAAACCAATAAATAATGAATCATCATTACTTACAGTTTGAAGCGTTTCAGTGTTATCTCTTAAATCAAGAAATAAAACACCACCATGGTCACGGATATTTTCAATCCAACCACTCACAACAATTTTTTCGCCTACCATTGATGCATCAATATCACAACAATGATGAGTTCTATATATGTTCTCTTTCATCTTTTTCACCCTTTCTTTTTTAAAATCACATATATTTATTACAAATTTATTTATTCCTAGTATTCACAATTGCCAGGAGTTCTTGGATAAGGAATTACATCTCTAATGTTTTCAACACCTGTTAAGTAAATCAATAATCTTTCAAATCCCATTCCAAATCCTGAATGTACGCATCCACCAAATTTTCTTAAATTCAAGTACCAATCCATACTATCAACTTCCATACCTAATTCTTCCATACGAGCAACTAATTTTTCATAAGATTCTTCTCTTTGAGATCCACCCATTAGCTCTCCAGCACCAGGGACTTCAAGATCAACTGCTGCAACAGTCTTACCATCTTCATTTTGTTTCATATAGAATGCTTTAATATCTTTAGGCCAATTCTTAATAAATACTGGTCCATTAAAGTATTCTGTAATATATTTTTCATGTTCTTTTGCGATATCTTCGCCATATTCAGGAGCAAACTCCCACTTAACATCAGCTTCTTTTAATATCTTAATAACTTCTTCATGATCAATTCTTGTAAATTTTGAATTTACTAACTTAGTTAATTTTTCTTTTAATCCTTTTTCAACAAATTGATCAAAGAAATCAATTTCCAAAGAAGCGTTTTCTAATACATAATTAACTACATACTTAAGCATATCTTCCATAACATCCATATCGCCATTAAGATCAGTAAATGCCATTTCAGGTTCAATCATCCAGAATTCATTAGCATGTGTCTTAGTATTAGAATTTTCTGCTCTAAATGTTGGTCCAAATGTATAAGTCTTTTTATAAGCAAGAGCAAAAGTTTCAGCTTCTAATTGACCACTAACAGTTAAGTTAGCTGCTTTTCCAAAGAAATCTTTAGAATAATCTGGTTTACCATTAACTCTTTCTAAATCTAAAGTTGTTACTTGGAACATTTCTCCAGCACCTTCACAGTCGCTAGCTGTAATAAGTGGTGCATGGAAATACACATAATTTCTTTCTTGGAAATATTTATGTATTGCATAAGCAGCAACGCTTCTAACTCTAAACACTGCTTGGAACAAATTTGTTCTTGGTCTAAGATAAGCAACCTCTCTTAAGAACTCTCTTGTATGTCTTTTTGGTTGAATAGGATAATCTGCTGGACAGTCACCTAATAATGTTACTTCACTAGCTTTAAGCTCAAAATCTTGATTGCCTTGAGATTCTACTATTTCACCCTTTACTTCTATTGCACATCCAACAAGCATCTTCTGAATAACTTCAAAATTACTTATTTTATCATCATACACAATTTGTAAATGAGCTTGTGTAGTACCATCACTAAAATCAATAAAACCAAACTCTTTTTGTTTACGATGGTTTCTAATCCATCCTTCTACAGTAACTACATCCCCAATTTTTACACTTTTAAATAAATCTTTTAAATCCATTTCTATCACCTCAAATTTAAATCTAAATAATCATCTATTTCTGCTTCTTTAACCATTGTAGTTTCTTTAGTCATATTATCTTTAACTTGAATTTCACCAGCTACTAAATCTTCATCATTTAATATAATTAAAAACTTAGAATTTAATCTATCTGCTTGCTTAAATTGACCTTTTAAATTACGTCCCATATACTCAGTTTCAACTCTAAAACCATTTAATCTCAAGTCTTGTGTTAAAGCCATTGCATATTCTTTTTCTGTATTGTTTACATATAAAACAAAGGCATCTAGTTGATTATTTATTGGTATTTCAACATTTTCTTTTTCTAAAGCCATTACAAGTCTACCCATACCACAAGCAAATCCTATACCAGGAGTATCAGGTCCGCCTAAATTACTAACCATCGTATCATATCTTCCACCACCAGCTAATACATTATTAGCTCCAAAATCTTTTACAGTAGCTTCAATTTCAAACACTGTATGAGAATAATAATCAAGTCCTCTAACAATTTTTGGATCAACTTCATATTCAATATCTAATACATCTAAATAATTTTGAACATCTTCGAATCTATTTCTAGAATCTTCATTTAAATAATCAAGCATTACTGGAGCATTTTTTATAAGTTCATGATCTGCATCAAACTTACAATCCAAAATACGTAAAGGATTCTTTTTTAGACGTTCTTGACAATCTGGACATAATTCATTAATACGTGGTTCAAAATATTTAACTAAAGCCTCACGATAATTATTTCTAGATTCAGTATCACCTAAACTATTAACTTTAACTTTTACTCCCTTAAGTCCTAATAATTTAAATATATTAACAGCAACACTTATTACTTCTGCATCAATTGCTGGATCACTGCTTCCTAAAACTTCTACACCAAATTGAGTTAATTCTCTATCTCTTCCTGATTGAGGTCTCTCATAACGATACATTGTTCCATTATAATATAACTTAACTGGTTGTGTAGCATCTCCATACATCTTATTTTCTATAAAACTTCTTACAACACCAGCTGTTCCTTCAGGTCTAAGTGTCATATTACGTTCACCACGGTCAACAAAATCATAAGTTTCTTTGCTAACTATATCTGTTGTGTCTCCAACACCTCTATGAAATAATTCAGTACTTTCAAATATTGGTGTTCTTATTTGTCCATAGTTATATCTATCCATTACTTCATCAACTACACGTGACACGTATTGCCAGCGTTTCATTTCTTCTCCGTAGATATCATGAGTTCCTTTTGGTTTTGTTATCATTTTATTCATTCCCTTCTAAATAAAAAAAGTACCAACATTTGTAAGGACGAAATATCTTCCGCGGTGCCACCTTACTTCACATAGGTACTCTCATAATCTTATTTTATCGCTTTAATGCGTTCTTACTTTAAGAAAGTTGTTTTTCATATATCATCCAATAAGACATTCCCACCAACTAGTCTCTCTCTTAAAATTCATAATATATTACTCGTCTTTCAATAAGAAAAATCTATTAACATTCTACTATTATTTCTAAGTTTAGTCAATATTTTAGAAATAACATCTTAATTTTTTTAAGGAACCAACTCTTTTATTATGCTTTCTTCTTTTTCTATAATTGTTCCAAACTCATTTACATTACTTACATTAACCTTTGTATTATTTACATACACATACGTTTCATACTCAGATAAATCATTTTTATCATAATCATAATCTAATATATCGTATCCTTCTGGAGCGCTTAATTCGCGTGTTTGATTATATCCAACCCACATATTAAATGCTTTATCTATTCTAACTAAAACGTGTTCTCCAGCTTCATAATCACCATATTCATGATTAGGTTCACTAACCTCTACAACAGGTATACCTATTTTATTTTCATCTGCATATACTGGAACAACATTTTTATAAGTAATAGTTTCATATTCCGAAAAATCAGTCTTATCATAATCATAATCAACTATACTATATCCAACTGGAGCTGTAATACTAACCATCTCATCTTTTCCCCAAAATGGATTCAAAACTCTTCTTATTTCAACTATTAAATGCTCTCCAACATCATAATACCCATCTTCATGTGTTTTAGTCTCTAATTCATCTACTGGTATACCATAATCATCCTTATCAAAAACTTCAACAGGAACACTATTAGTATACGTAATATTTTCATATTCTGAGTACTCAGTCTTATCATAATCATAATCTAATATAGTATATCCAGGCTTTGTTTCCAAAGTAAAAGTTTCACCAAATTTACCTATTGGATTAAAACTTTTGTCAATATCAACAATAACATGCTCTCCAGGATTTAATACATCGCCATTCTTTACAGAATCTAAAGTTCCAGGTTTATCTACATCCGTTACATAAACTGGTTCAACATTCACATATACATAATCATCATAATGGAAATAATCTGTTTTATCATAATCATATTCTAAAATTCTATATCCTTTTGGCGCAACCAGTCCATACAAACCATCTTTTCCCCAAATCCCAAAACTTCTTTTTACTTCTAAAAGTTTGTGTTCACCAGCTTCATAGACTCTATTATTTTCACCCTTTGGTATATCTGGTATATTTTTGTGTTTATGACAATTAGGAACTATAAAGATTCCTGCTAATAAACTACCAATAACAATTTTCTTCCCTATTTTTTTCATTTTGTCTTCATTAACTATAATTTTCACAAATTCACCTACTGATTAAATTATACCATACTTTTTTTATCAAGCAAATTTCACCTAAAAAAGAGATAATTTTTTTATCTCTATTCGTTGTATTCCCAATGAATGAAATTAACAGAAACACTATCAAAATCAAAATCTTTTGTTCTGCCTTTATATACTCTAAGTAAAACATACTCATCGCTTTCATGCCATATTTCAAAGGCAGGATGTGTTGTATAATCGTAATCCATTCTTGAAAAAGCAAGTTGAATCTTATATTTTTCTAAACCGCTATAATCAACAAAATGCAAAACGCTATCATTATCAGTTAGATACGCAACATATCTTTCTCTCGCAACAATTTCCGAAACATTACTAGTCTTTATAAATTCTTTTCCGTCAAGACGGATAACCTTATACTCAACATCAGTACTACTAGTAGATTTATCTTTTCCAATTTTATAATAATATGTTAAATTGTAGTTTCTCCAAACATCATATATCGGAGTATCAATTTCTTCTATCATATTTTTCTCATTATAAAGATCATAAATTGTCCATTTTGAGTCCTTACATAATATATAGAACTTAGTATCTTGATCATAAGATATAGAATCATATTCAAACGATAATACTTCTTCAATAGTTCCACTTTCACTAATACTTATAACTCCCCATTTATTACTTTCATAATCTTTTACAATATATTTATTTCCATCTCCCAAAGATTTACCCTTTTCTTCATCATATACGCTTTCTTTAATATCGCTATATCTTGCTAATATTTTTTCTTCGTTCTCTGTAAATTGATACAAATATATCGTTCTTAAATAAGATGAATCACCATATTTTGACTCCTGCGGAGCAGAATCATCAATAAATGCATATTTATCATGTATTATATCCAATGTATGTGGATTTTCAATTTTTGTTAAAGGGTCTTTATTTTTTAAATCATACGAATCATGTCCATCAGTTGCTTTTTCGCAATCCATTAAAGAATTTATACATTTATACGTTCCTAACAAATCACCCTTAACATCAAAATAATATAATAGTCCTCTAAACTTATCAGCTCTCCTAGGATTTTCTGGTATTTCATAGTCAGTATTAGGCTTAGGTAAATCTTTTTCACTTTCAGGATTCTCACGTGTTACCCAAAAAGGTACAAATTCTTCACGAGTTATCGAATTCCTATTATAGATTCTATAGACATATCCAAAACTAATATATTCTTCTACATATCCATCTTCATAGTCTTCATCCTTAATATGCATCGCCAAAAACAAAGGCTCACTTTGCGTATATCTTACATAATTAAGAATAAACAATAATCCCCACAAAATAAGGACAATCAGTAAAACAAGTTCTACTCTTTTATTTTTACTTAAAGAAACTGGTTCAGTATACATTTAAAACACCTCTACTATCAACTATTTTATCACAAAAAAAGAAAGATAAAAACACTTTTATCTTTCTGATACAATAAAGCTCTTTTCTAAATAATAATTATTTCCATTATCTTTAAAAACATGTTCGTATAAGACTCCATCCTTAACTATAATTTCTTTAGATAATTCTGGTTTTTCCTTAGTATTATAATTGTCACAATATTCATTTTCAAAATATTTTAAACATTTTTCTTTATTACTAACATCTATGTTAAGATAATATTCTCTAATAACTACTTTATCTTTTTCAGAATAAGCATCTTTAAACAATGAATATCCTAAAGAATCTTTTTTATTATCATTTACTAACTGACAATAATAATTTGTTCCATCATTCTTGCAACTATAACCACTATAATTGATGTCACTATACTCTAAAGTTATATCTATTCCAAGTAGTTTCTTTTCATATTCTGCAAACTTAGAGTTTGAAATAACTATAATTTCACATTTTCCATTAATTGCATTAAACGCGATAGTATTATTAACTTCACAAACAATCTTTTTAGGCTTTACTTTTTTTATTTCATAATCACTTTCGGTTAAATTATCCAAAACATATTTTATTATTTCTTCATTTTGTAATTCAGTATTTATAACACTAGCTTGTCTAAGTTCTTTTAAATTACTCATTCTATCAAGTAAAACAACAACAGTTGGATCATTTTCAACTAAACTATTACGAGTTAATAACTGAGCACCATATTTAACATTACCAACTATAAAGAAAATAATAGTAATAATAGCAAGTACTATTCCAACCAATATGCAAGTTTTTTCTATATCCTTTTTCATATTATCTCCCACTATTTTAATTCTGTATCAATAATAATTGTTGTTGGTCCATCATTTAGGATTTCCACCTTCATATCAGCTCCAAATATACCAGCTTTTGTTGGGACAACTTCATTTAGTAATCGATTAAATTCCTCATACATTGGTTGAGCTTTTTTACCACCTAAAGCTCTTACATAAGAAGGTCTATTTCCCTTTCTAGTATCTCCATATAATGTAAATTGTGAAATAGATAATATTTCTCCTTGTTCATCAATTACACTTTTATTCATTACATCATTTTCATCTTCAAAAACTCTTAAATTAACAATCTTTCTAACACAATACTTAATGTCGTCAATCGTATCAGTATCAGTAAAGCCAACCAAAACATTTAGTCCTCTACCAATTTCACTAACTATCTTACCATCTACTTTTACACTCGATTTATTAACTTTCTGTATAACACATCTCATTAGCTTCTCATCCTTCCAACATCAACCAAGAAAGGTAAAGATTTTAAATCACTAATAAAACTTTCAAGTTGTTCTGCACTATTAGTTTTTATTGTAACTGCATAAGTAGTATAAGTATCTTCTTCGTATGTCTTAACTGATTCTATATATACATCTTTTTGTGAAGCTTTAGTAATAATATCTAATAATTGATTTTTACCCTTTAATACTTTTATTGACAGATCCGTTAAATAAGAAGTATCACTATTTTCCATATTCCAAGCCACATCAATAAGTCTTGTACTATTTTTAATATTAGGACAATCACATTTATGTACTGCGATACCTTCTCCTTTAGTAATATATCCAACTATTTTATCACCTTTAACAGGCTTGCAACAATTAGCTATAGTAACTAAAATATCATCAGTACCAGCTACAATTATATCACCTTTAATAGCTCTATTAGATAAATTAGTATGATTACTCACTTTACCTAAATAGATATCTACTACATCCTTTTTATCCTCATATATTAAATCAATTATATATCCAGCTGTAAACCTTAAAGAGCCAATAGATAAATATAAATCATCCAAATCTGCTGTATGAGTATCTTTTAATACTTTTTCCAAATTCTCATCGCTTAATACTTCAGCAAATGAAAGTTTTCTTTTTCTAATCTCACGTTCTAGCATTTCTTTTCCGCAATTAATGTAATTTGCTCTATCTTGTTTGCTAAAGTAAGACTTAATTTTACTCTTTGCTTGACTTGTTTTAACAAAGTTTAACCAATCTTTATTTGGATTAGCTTCCTTACCAGTATTTATCTTAACTATGTCGCCATCAAGAAGCTCATGATCAAGAGGAACTATTTGATCATTTACTATAGCTCCTATAGTTCTATCTCCAACTCCACTATGTATACGATAAGCAAAATCTATCGGTGTAGCTCCCTTAGGAAGTTCTAAAACGTCCCCTTTAGGTGTATAGCAATAAATAAGTTCGCTTAATAATTCATTATTTAAATTACTAGCAAATTCAATATCATTTTCAACATCATTATTGGCTTCAATAATATTTCTAAACATTTCAAGTTTATGTTCCATCATACTCTGAATTTTTACAGAACCTTTTTCTTTATAAGACCAGTGTGAAGCTATACCTTTTTCAGCTATTTCATCCATTTCGTAAGTTCTAACTTGCACCTCAAATAAATGTCCTTCAACTCCAAAAACAGTCGTATGTAAACTTTGATACATATTTTCTTTTGGATTAGCTATATAATCCTTAAATCTTCTTTGCATAGGTCTATATTTACTATGAATTAAACCAATAGTCAAATAACAATCTTGCTCAGTATCAACAAACACTCTCAAAGCTAAGATATCATAAATATCACTAAATCTCTTACCATTGTCCATTTTATTATATAAACTATGAACAGATTTAACTCTTCCTTTAATCTTAAAATTAATTCCATTAGCAGTTAAGATATCCGAAATGCTTTCTTTCATATCAAGTAATAAATCATTTAATTCTTCACGAGATCCATCCAACTTTTCTAATATATCATTATATACATCTGGTTTAGTATAACGCAAACACCAATCTTCAAGTTCACTCTTAATACTATTAATACCTAATCTATGTGCAATAGGTATTAATACTGTAGTTGTTTCATTAGCTTTCTGTTTCTGCACTTCAGGAGGAAGTGCATATAAAGTCCTCATATTATGTAACCTATCAGCTAATTTTATAAATAGTACTCTAACATCTTCAGACAATCCAACTAATACTTTTCTTAAATACGCAGCTGACGAATCTTTATCATCAGACAATTCCAATCTGTTTATTTTGCTAACACTATATACTATATTACCAACTTCATCGCCAAATTCTTCTCTTATTTCCTCAATTGTTGTATCTGTATGATTAACAGTCTCATGTAAAAGCGCACAAGCAATAGTTATATAATCAACATTCAAATCAGTTAGTATATTAGCCACTTCCAAAGGATGCGTAATATACAAATCCCCATTTAATCTTTTTTTATCTTCGTGTTTTTCTAATGCAAACCCATATGCTTTATTTATTAAATCTAATTCTTCTTCTTTTTTTATAAATTTCTTTATTTTTTCATATAATTCATCATAAGTAATAGGTTTTTCTACTTCTGTTCCAAACATCTTCTCACTCCTATTCTTTTATTCAGACTTTAATTTAGGTAAATCAAAATTATCTTCTACTACATTTTGTTTAGACATATATTTAGTATGGTAATATTCAACGATAAGATTATTATCAGTATTTAATATATCACTTATCATATCACATAATTCTAAACCATATGATCTGTTCCATTTATTAAATCTTAAGTAATCCCATATATCATTTTCATTGATGTATTTAAATCCGCTCAATTTAACCATTTTCTTCTTACTCATTAAAGCAGGAAAAATTCTTTTATATAGTTCTTCTTGAGATCCAAATTGTATTTCTTCCATAATTATCACCTAAATATTCTGACATCATCATTATATAACAAAAACTAAAACTTATAAAGGAGAAACACCCATGAAAAATAAATTTTTAAAATCAACTTTAATATTACTAATCGGAGGATGTATAACAAAAATAATTGGCTTAATCATTAAAGTAATGACAACAAGAACTATTGGTTTAGATGGTATATCTCTTTTATCAATGATTAACCCAACTTATTCACTCCTAATGACACTAGCCAATTTTAATTTCTTAGTATCTACTAGTAAAAGAATAAGTTCTAATGCTTCTTCCAAAAAAGTAATAATCAATTCTTGCTATATTATGTTTATTTTAAATATCATTTTAATCCTATTTATGTTTTTATCTTCCAGATTCTTAAGCGAAAATTTACTAAAAAATGAAGCTACCTATTATCCTCTCTTAGCTTGCACCATATCTCTACCATTTATATCATTAGGTTACATCGTAAAAGGTTATTTTTATGGTAAGCAAAACGTTGCTCCGCATATGATAAGTAATGTTTTAGAACAAATTCTAAGACTAACCATTATTTCATTTATCCTTCCTAAGATAATAAAATATGGCAATATCGTAACAATAACCATTTTGATGTTAATTAATATATTAACTGAATCATTTTCAATAATAATTCTTCTTTTATTTATACCTAAAGATAAGATAATAAAAAGAGAAGATATTCAGTTCAATCGTGATGAAACTAAAGAGATTTTATCAATAAGTGTTCCAAGTATTGGAGGAAGATTACTCGGAAATATTGGTTTCTTCTTCGAACCAATCATCTTAACATCAGTTCTTTTATCTACTGGTTCATCTCTTACTTACATAACAGAACAATATGGTATATATAACGCTTATGTAATAGGCACACTTCTTTTTCCTTCGTTTATAATAAGTGCAATATCTAATGCTCTTTTGCCTGAAATATCTAAACATTATAGTAATAAAGACACCAAATCTGTAATAAAAAGAATCAAAGAATCTCTTCTTATATCTTTAACAGTCGGCATTATTTGTACCATTCTTATCTATTTTTTCGCTGAATTCCTACTTAAAGTTTTATATGATACAAATGAAGGTTTAACTTATATAAAAATACTTGCACCATTTTTCATTCTTTACTATCTAGAGTCTCCTTTATGTAGCATTCTAACTGGTTTAAACAAAATAAAATCTTGTACCATAATTAGTACAACAGGAATAATTTTAAAACTACTAATTATGGTTATTCTAGGATATCTAAATTTTAAAATATATGCCCTCATAATAGCTGAAATAGTCGATATAGTTTATGTAACTTTATTAAATTACTTAACATTAAAAAAAGAACTATCTAGCTCTTTTTAATAACATACACATGGCTTTTTTTATAAACAGCATAAAATACTTGATTAAGTGCCAAATCATTATCTTTTAATATCTTTTTTAGCCAAACTTCACTCTTATCAATATATTTTAAATTATCTTCTTGAATAACACCCTCAACTACTATAGGCAATGGAATAGTACTCTTAATCTTAAATGGTTTATACTTAAATATCGATAATTTTCCATTAGGCTCTAAAAAAGCATATTCAACATCTTCAATAGAAGAAATACTATTTTTACGTAATTCAAGTAACAAATCATCAATCGAATATCTTTGTGTAACTAAATTTTTATAAACTATTTTTCCTTCGCTTATTATCATTGTTGGTTTTCCGCCAAATAATTTATTGAAGCTTCTCGACTTAACACTCAAATAACCCAAAACTAATTCTAGAACAACTAACAAGGAAATTGGCAGAATAGCTAAAAATATTGATTGATCTGTTTTTTCAATACTTAGAGCAACAATCTCTGCAATTAATATCGAAACTATTAAATCAATAATACCAAGTTGTCCAACTTCTCTTTTCCCCATAATTCTATAAGCAAATGTTATAAAAAAATAAAAGAATAAAGTTCTTAATATTGTAGCCATCATATAATATCACCTATTTTTATTATGGTAATATTTAATATTTTTTAAACATATAATCTATTAGGTGATTAAAATGAAAATATTAAAAAAATATGACTATATATACAAATTCGTAATATTTATCTTTATTCTAACTTTATTTCTAACAATAATAAATTTAATCTTTTCAATTAGTGACAATATAAATTCCATAATAAGCTTAATTTCTATTCTTTTATATTCACTAATTAGCGGAATAAAAAAAGGCCTAAAAACAGAAGAAAAAGCCTATAAAGAAGGCCTAAAAATAGGATTAATAAATATTGCAATATTATACTTATTAAATTGTTTAACCTTAAATTTTTCACTTCAACTTAAAAAGTTATTATATTTCATCATAATTATCATGACAACAATATTAGGTAGTATTATTGGCATAAATAGAAAAAACTCTAGATAACTAGAGTTTTTTTACTCAGCATATATATATTCAAGTCCAGCACCTGCGCCATAATTAAATTTATTATTATCTGTAACTTTAAAACTAATACCATTTTCTAGACTAAACGTTTTACCATAAATATTATATTTAATTTTCTTACTTCCATCAGTTATAGTACCATCTCTATTTATTGTTACGATAACATCTTCTTCTCCAACTACTTCGCCATTTTGTAAAACATCTTTCTTATGAACATATTTTCCAAATTCTAAAGTAAAATCTCCAACTACTAAGTAAGGATCATTGTTTACAGGTTCTTCTGGAGCTTCAACATTTGCATAATCATTAAGTAATTTTTCTTTTACAACATTTATGTCTTTATTATTTCCCTCATATTTATCAACTGCTGTTTTAAAGTCATCAGCAAATGTTGCATCTTCTATTTTATAAAATGAATATTTGTAACTACCTAAAACATAATTATCATTAAACGAAGCCACTTCTCTATCTGTATAAGCCTTTATATCAGAATCATAAGCTATCCCCTTAATAAGTTTTATTACCTCGGTATAAGCTCCTGATCTACTACCATTAGTTCCATTGTTTATATATATATACCATTTAACATCTTTTTCTTTTAAAGAATAAACTAATCTAAATGTTGCATTTTGAAAGTCTTTAGTTTCACTAACTTCTTCATTTGCATAATTCATAATCTTTATCACTTGATTATTTGCATTATCAATATATTTAACAAGCATTTCTGGTGTTCCATCAAAATTGAAATCAATAAATAAAATTTCAAAATTTCGTTCTATACTAGCTTTTTCTTTAGCTTTTTCTGCATCTTCATCGTATAATAATCTAGCATGGAAATCTTGAAAATATAAAGCAAAAGAATCACCCCATTTTTCCCCTGTATCTACTTTTACATTTCCTTCGCCATCTTTATTTCCACCAGCTAAAAAACCAATTCCATTTCCATTGCCCTTATTTATCATAAAATAAGCTCCACCAACAACCAATACCAAAACTATAACAATCAATAAAATATTATTTTTTTTCTTTTTTATTAGTGGTTTATCTATCACACCAGGTGCAATAATTCCTTCTTGATTATTAGATTGTTGCATTTTTTGATTATCAGCAACAACATTTTCTTGTACTACAGTATTATTTTTTTCTATTTGTGTATTAGGTTCCATAAGTATCACACTACCCCTTTATTTTATTTATACTATTAGTATATCATTTTCTTTGCAGATGATAAAGAATATTTTTTCATTCCTTATTTTCTACATTATAACAAAAAAACTAATACTTCTGTGTATTAGTTATCTTTTACTTCGCTTAAATTTTCTTGATATGGTAATCCTTTATCACCATAATAATCTTTAATAAATTGTTCTCTATATTCAAGTAATCTATCTTCTTTAATCGCGTTTCTTAACTCCTCTGTTAAATGTACTAAAAATCTTATATTATGAATAGATAGTAATCTTTGTCCTAACGTTTCATTGGCCACAATCAAATGTCTTAAATAAGCCCTACTATATTTAGAACGACATGTATAGCAATCACATTCTTCTGATAGTGGATTAAAATCTTCTTTATATTTAGAATTCTTAATATTAATTTTTCCATATTTAGTTAGTGCATGACCATGACGAGCAAGTCTTGTTGGACTTACACAATCAAATATATCTACACCTCGGCATACATTTTCAATTAAATCAATCGGATCTCCTACACCCATTAAATATCTTACCTTATCTTTAGGTAAATATTTAGTAGCCATATTCACCATTTTATACATTGTTGGTTTATCTTCACCAACAGCTGTACCACCAATTGAATATCCATCGAAATCCATTTTTACCAATTCTTCAACACAATGCTTACGCAAATCCTCATATTCCCCACCTTGAACAATTCCAAACAATGACTGACGAGGATTATTAAAAACATCTTTTCCACGTTTAGCCCATCTTAAAGTTCTTTCAGTACTTTGTTTACAATACTCATAACTTGCAGGATATCCAATACATTCATCAAAACTCATTGCAATATCACTATCCAATTTGTTTTGAATTTCTATAGACTTTTCTGGAGTCAAAATCAAATTATCACCATTTAAATGGTTTTTAAAATGAACTCCTTCCTCTGTAATATCCTTAGGACTAGCCAAACTAAAAACTTGAAATCCTCCACTATCTGTTAAAATAGGCCCATCCCAGTTCATAAATTTATGTAATCCCCCAGCTTTATCCACTATATCCTCACCAGGTCTTAACCATAAATGATAAGTATTGGATAAAATTATTCCAGCCTGTAAATCTTTTAATTCTTCAACACTTAAAGTTTTAACAGTTGCTTCAGTACCAACAGGCATAAACATAGGTGTTTCATAAGTTCCATAATTAGTGTCAATAGTTCCTAATCTAGCTTTGGTATTTTTCTCCTCTTTTAATAAATTGTATTTTATTTTCATAATACATCCCTCTTAACTAAAAAAGATTATACCATATTACACTCTAAATGAAAACTTGCTTTTTCTCTAAATATTAGTATAATAAACACATAAAAAAGGGGGAATAAATATGTCATACAATGGGCCATACACTATATCTATTCAAACAGAACAAAACAGACTTTATGGAAGAGAAAAAGATTTTAAAGGATTTTCTCTATCAAGAGAACAATTAGTAAATATTAAAAATAACATTTCACATTTTAACAATAGATATGGCACAAATAACAAGCTAAATTTATATATAAAAGTTTTGCAATTTCTAAATTCACCACAAGCAAATCTAGTACTAAAATCATTTGATGAGAAATTAGTTTTCTTAATTCAAACTATTGATCCTAATTTAGAAATGTATATGGAATATGCTAACACTGAGATAATAAAAAAATCTGAAATAACAAAAGCAAAAGAATCAAAACAGCAATCTTTAATTAAAGCAAGAAACGCTCAATTACAAGCTTTTGAAAGAAAAATAAGAGAAAAATTTGGCTTTTATGACAATAAATTAATATCTTATGAAGGAAAGTATCTAAGAACATTAAAAAGCAGTAATAAAATAGTAAACAATGTAAAACAAGATTATACAAGTTCATTATTATCTAAAACTAGTTTTGTTCATGATTTCTCCAATGTAAGTGTCGAAGAATTTAAAAAGATTAATGAAAAAGCACAATTTTATTTAACTAAAGCTGAAGATCCTAAAAATATAAATACACTTGCTTTTAATTTATTAACAAGAAATACATTTTTATACTACAGATCAATTGAAGAACTATTCGCATTGTTCATTGCAATAATCGATCCTAATCTAGATATTCTTAGAATTTATGAAGAAGAATCATTAGTAAAAGAAGTACAAAGAAGAATTAGTGAAGAAATCGGTTTCTATACTGAAGACTTAATACGACTTGAAAAAGAATATCACAGACATTTTTGTCCAGAAAAAAAGATAAGTGATTGGACATTATAAAAACGAAACAATGACAATAGAAATAAAAAAATTTGAATTGTAAAAGAAATATAAGCAACAAAAGCATTAATACTAAAAAATAAACCTAAACTAATTAGGTTTATTTTTAATAAGTAAACATTATTTAAAGCTTCATACATAAAAAAGAATATTTTACTTATTCTTCTTTAAATTATTTGTAATAAACATAGCATCCCCAAAACTAAAGAATCTATAATCGTTTTTAATTGCTTCAGAATATGCTTTCATTATATTTTCTTTACTTGATAATGCCGAAACTAACATTACTAAAGTACTTTTTGGTAAATGAAAATTCGTAATTAAACAGTCTATGCCTTTAAACATATATCCAGGATATATAAATATATCTGTATTACCACTAGTTGCAATAAATTTACCGTTATTATTACTTGCTATCGTTTCCAATGTTCTAGTACTAGTAGTTCCAACAGCAACAATTCTTCTTCCCTCTTCTTTAGCTTTATTTAAAATTTTTGCCGTTTCTTCACTCATAACGTAAAATTCGCTATGCATATGATGTTCAAGAATATTATCAACTTCAACAGGTCTAAATGTCCCTAACCCAACATGTAAGGTAACATAAGTAACAATAACACCTTTATCTTCAATATCTTTAATTAATTCTTTTGTAAAATGTAAACCAGCAGTTGGAGCAGCAGCACTGCCAACATTTTTAGCATATACCGTTTGATATCTTCCTTGATCGTTTAAATTTTCATGAATATATGGTGGAAGAGGCATAGTACCAAGCTTGTCTAATATTTCCATTAAAATACCATCGTATAATAATTTCACATGTGTTAATCCCTCATCATACTTAGCAACGACTTCAGCTTTTAATAGCCCTTCACCAAAAGATACAATTGTCCCAATTTTTAATCTCTTAGCTGGCTTAGATAAACACTCCCAAATATCATTACCCATATCTTTAAGAAGTAAAAGTTCTATTACAGCTCCCGTTCCTTCTTTTTCACCAATTAATCTCGCCGGAATAACTTTAGTATCATTTAAAACTAATACATCGCCTTTATTTAAATAATCAATTATGTTTCCGAAATGTTCATGTACTATTTCACCACTATTCCTATCCATAATAAGTAATTTCGAAGAATCTCTTTTTTCCAATGGTGTTTGTGCTATTAACTCTTTAGGTAATTCATAATCAAAATCATTTATATTCATAAAACTCACCCCTATAACTACAAATCATTATAATTAATAAAAATCAAAAAGTCTATCTTTTTTATCTTTTTATTTGATAGCAATTTACTATCTATAAATATATATGATATAATTTTTAATAGAGAGGAAGTGTAAACATGAATAAATTTTGTCCTAATTGTGGAAATGAACTACCTCAGGATGCTGCTTTTTGCAACAAATGTGGTACTGCCCAAAGCGGAAATCAAACTAGTCAAACCATAAATCAAACAATTAATCAAACAGTTTATACCACATCAACACCAGTTATAACAAAAAGAGAAATTGCATTAGCAATACTACTATCAATAATAACTTGCGGTATTTATAGCATCTACTGGTTCATTGTCATGACAGATGAGTCAAACAAAGTAAGTGGAGATAATTCCACATCTGGTGGAATGGCTTTCCTATTTACAATATTAACTTGTGGAATATATAGTATCTATTGGTATTATAAAATGGGTCAAAAATTATATCTAGCAGGAAAAACTTACAATAAAGACATCAGTGACAATTCAATTCTGTACCTAATTTTAGGTTTGTTTGGATTCGGAATTGTATCTTATTGTTTAATCCAAAACGATTTAAATAAATTTGCAGCTTAATAATGAATAAAAGAATAATAAAGGTAATATCTATTGTACTAGTATTAACTATACTATTATTAGGATATTACTTTTTAAATTTCAGATATAATTTTGGCATACCATGCATTTTCTATAAAATAACAGGATATAAATGTCCAGGATGTGGAACTACACGGGCATTATTTTCCTTGATAAATGGAAATATAAAAGAAGCATTTAATTATAACAAATTACTATTTATAGTTACTCCATTTCTTCTTTTATATTTCATCTATAAATCATATATTTATGTATTAAATAAAAAAGAGACAACATTAATAAATAAAATAGTAAAATACACATCATACTTTATGATAATTATTGCTTTATTATATTCAATAATAAGAAACATATAAAAAGACATCACACGATGTCTTTTCTTAATCTAATGACAATTTAAATTTATTAAATAAAGGAGTTAATAAACTAGCAACTAACACTACAATATACATTCCAATATTAAAGTGTAATGCATGTACCATAACTGCACAAGCAATACCAACTATTAAAGAATAAATTATCTTTCCACCTCTAACAACTGGTGTTGCTGTAGATAAGCTAACGACAAATATACACAAGAAGATAAATCCACTGGCAAACGTATTAACCAAAATATCGTTAAATGTCACTCCACCAACGAAGTACATAATTACACTAACTAGTCCATAACCTATAAAACAAATAATTGGAATATCTTTTTTATAATAAGAATTAAACAGTAATATAATATAACCTATTAAAGCACATAATGTACTAGTATTACCTATTTCACCTATTCCGTTTCCAATAAATAATTGAGCTGAGTCAGTCACCGAGCTATTTAAAGCACTTTCATAAAGATTCGCATTACTACTAACTCCCATTACCATTAATACAGCGAACAATATACACTTAAACAACGCTATTTGATTGATGCTTAACTTATTATCTAAAAATTTAATCACTACATCTAAAACAACAATTAATGGAACTACAAGCCACAAATAATTTGTTGGACCACATACTAAATAACACAAAGCATTAACATAAGGAGCAATTGAATTAAACACACTATTAGTATTTTCCTCTTTTTTAATTCCCATATAATAATAAGTTTCAAAAACATAGCTAAGTAATATTATTATAATTGGAATAACTATATATTGCGTAGCCAAGAAAAATGACATAAATCCATTTTTACTCACTACTATACCATTTTTATAAAAACCAAACAGTATAACAGGAACAATACTTAATATATATAATAAGTTTATTCCTAAAACCTTATTTTTCTTAAAAAAACCCTTTTCCATTCTTATTTCTCCCTACTAATTAGATTTATATTAGCTGGACATACATAGTTGCATAATCCACATCTTATACAAGCGGCATCAAGTTTTTTAGCTGTAGGATTAATTCCGACAGGACATATATCAACACACTTACCACACTTAATACATTTAGAAGGCACATTCTCTTCTTTTGGAAAAATAAATATTGATTTAATATTATCTGTTACAATTAAAGAACCTAGATTATCACACTTTACTTTTCTCATAAAGTTATTTAAATAAACATCTTTTTCTTCGTAATTAACATTTACTGTAGCTTTAATCAAATCTCCAACATTAGCTCCATATTTGGCATTTACAACATATGCTTTATTAGGATCACCCAAGTTAATCGTTATATACCTTTCTGTAACAGGCAAACCATTTTTTACAGCATAAAATATTTTGTATAAAGCAAAAGTATCTAAGAATAATATTTCTTCAAATTTATATTCTTTAAACATTTTTTTTGCAACCATTTGATTTGTATTAAAAGGAAACACATCTTTAATAACTTTAAAATTAATATCAGGATAACTACCTATTACCGCATTAACAGCAGCTACATTATTATCATCATATTTATTTAATAACAAGTATGCATCAATATTAAATCTTCTAGACAATAAATTTATCGTATCAAGTAAATCTTTTACATTATCTTGAAATAAGTAATTACTATTAAATTGATAAGGTTCAACATCCATTGCATTAACAACAAGTAATTTATTATTTCCTTTCAATTTATTAATAATCAGTTTATTATCATAATCTATTCCTAATGTATCACAAATATTCAAAATATCTTCTTTTCGCACATCATCAAGACTTTCAACCGCCTCAGAACTAACAAACGCTGATTCACTATTATCATTAGTAATTTTTATAATACCATCTTTAATTTCAGCACTTCCAGAAACAGTTGCATACGTCTTAACTCCATTAGCAGCTTCTTTAATTAATTGATTTATATATAAATAATCTCCGTCATTTATATATATAGTATCTCCTTCTCTTACATAAGTTTCCGTTGTAACAGGATTTAAAAATTCCATTCTATCAATTTCTAATTTTTTTTCATCGTTATCGAATTTATAAGTTAGTTTCAACTCCAACACCACATTTCTATAATTTTATTCTTTTTCATTTAAATATGTTTTTAATTCTTCAGCCACATTTTGTGGTAAAATTTCACATAATTCAGCTATTTCAGCATTTCGCATTTTAGCTACACTGCCAAATTTCTTTATTAATGCTTTTTTTCTAGATGGTCCAATACCATCGATGTCATCAAGGATACTGCTAATACTTCCTTTACTTCTTAGTGTTCTATGATAAGTAATTGTAAATCTATGAACTTCATCTTGCATTCTTGTTAAGTAATGAAATACGTTACTCATTCTATCTATATTAATAACACTTAAATCAGAAGAAATCAAGTCATTAGTTCTATGTTTATCATTTTTCTTTAATCCAACTACTTTAATTTTCAGATGTAATAATTCTAAAATTTCTTGTGCAGCCTTAATTTGATTCTCGCCACCATCGACGATTATTAAATCTGGCAAACTTGTTCTATCAACTAATGCTCTTTGATATCTACGATATATAATTTCTTTCATTGTATTATAATCATCATTAACATCAACGCTTACTTTATATTTTCTGTATTCATTCTTAGCAGGTTTACCATCAATAAATACAACCATACCAGATACTGCAAAGCTTCCAAATAAATTCGAGTTATCAAATACATCTATTCGATAAATACTATCCATTCCAAGTATTTCTGCCAATTCTTCATTGGCTTTCAATGTTCGTTTTTCATCTTTTAATATTTCTTCAAATTTATTTTCTAAATTAAGCTTAGCATTATCATAAGCCATCTTAATTATGTCTTTTTTTACTCCCTTTTGTGGAACAACTATATTAGTGTCTACTAATGATTTAATATTCTCTTCGCTTAATGTATCAGGAATTAAAATTTCTTTCGGAATTTCATTCCTCATATAAAATTGCGCTATATAGTTTTCTACTTCATCTTCAATGTCCAAAGTAAGAGGATATATCACATTCTTATGATTTAATAACTTACCATTACGAATAAACAATATTTCAATAGATATATATCCTTTATCAATATAATAAGCAATAACATCTCTATTAACAAAGTCATGCAATTCAACTTTCTGCTTATCTAAAACTATATCAATATACTCAAGCTCTTTCTTCAAATCTAGTGCCATCTCAAAATTTAATGTTTCACTATACTTATTTATTTTATCCATTATTTTATTTCTTAATACTTCATCATTGCCTCGTAAAAAAGATAATATTTCCTGTTCCATCTCTAACACTTTATCTTTATCAATATTTCTACTACAATAGCCTAAACATTCACCTATATGATAGTATAAGCACACTTCTTTTGGCTTACCTTCACACTTCTTTAAAGGATATAATCTATTAAGTAAATTAACTATTCTTCTAGCAGCGTATGCATTAGGATAAGGACCAAATAACTTTTTACCATCTTTTTTTCTTATATTAAGATATCTAGATACTTTAAGTCTTGGATAAGGTTCGCTAATATATTCGATATAAGGATAACTCTTATCATCAGTAAGCATTATATTGTATTTTGGATTAAATTCTTTTATCAAGTTAATCTCTATAATAAAAGCTTCTAACTCCGAAGATGCCACAATATATTGAAAATCATCTATTAAACTAACCATCTTAGCTGTCTTACCAGTATGTGTTCTATTAAAATAAGAAGATAATCTCTTATGTAAATCTTTCGCCTTACCTACATATATAATAACCCCATTCTTATCTTTCATCTGATAAGAACCAGGTTTATGAGGTACTAATGACAATTTTTCTTTAAACTTCATTATTTACCTCCTTACTCAAAAGATAATCATACAATCCCATACATCCATCATATATTTCTTGATAAGCAATATCAAAATCTCCAGTATACCAAGGATCATCTATATCTTTTATATTATCAGTAAATTCCAATAATAAATGAATCTTATTATCATAATCTTCGCCTATTATTCTCAAAACATCTCTTTTATTTCTCTCTTCCATAACAATTAGATAATCATATTTGTCATAATCATCTTTTTTTATTTGTAATGCACAATGTCTTTCTACTTCAATTCCCATTTCAAGAAGTTTCTTTTTAGCCTGAGGATATATATCATTACCAAGCTCCTCAACACTTGTTGCACGTGATGTACAACTAAATTTATATCTTTTACTATTTTTATAAATTAAATCTTTAAAAATCATTTCAGCCATCGGACTACGGCAGATATTGCCATAACAGATAAATAAAATATTATACATTATATCCACCACCATCTACACTATCTTAAATTATACCCTAAATCCATCAAAATTAAAATATCTATCTATATTTTTCCTTAAATTATTATAAAAACAAACTTTATGTTATAATTTACTTGAGGTGTAATTTATGAAATTACTAAAAGAATCTTTAATTGAAATTAAAAAATCTAGATTTATTGGTTTATGTTATGAAATAGCTTCTCCAGAAGAAGCTAAAGAAATAATAGAATTATTAAAAAAAGAACACAAAAAAGCTCGACATATACCATACGCTTACAAAGTAAATAATACTGCTAAGAAAACAGATGACAAAGAGCCTACAAATACTGCTGGACTACCAATATATAATATTCTAGAAAGAAGAAATTTAAATAATCATTTAGTAGCTGTAATAAGATACTTCGGTGGTACAAAACTTGGTGCTGGTGGCCTTTTAAGAGCTTATGCTGAAGCAGCAAACCAAGCTACTGAAGGCATATAAAAATCGCTTAAGTTAAAGCGATTTTTCTTTTTCAACAATTTTATATTCATTATTTTTTCTAATAAAACCTATCTCATAATCATCATCACTACAAATCCATTTACTTATAGCATCAACAATTTTCAAAAAATTATTTTCATCATTTTTTATATAAAGGACTTTATCATACTTAGAATCTTTACACATTTTCAAAAACAATTCTGTAAAATGATAATCAAATTGAGTACCCATACATTCTTTTATTTCAACCATATATTCATCTAAACTCATCGCTTCTCTTTTTACATATGAACGTTTATCTGTCATAGCATCAAAAGCATCAGCTATTGCAACAATCCTAGCTACAATAGGAATTTCTTCATCTTTTAGGCCTAAAGGATAACCAGTACCATCAATTTTCTCATGATGCATTAATATTCCATTATATATAGTTTTAAAAATATTATCTCTAAAAAACATTGCTCCAACCAAAGTATGATCTTTAATCTGTTCCCACTCTTCTTTAGTTAACTTATCCTCATTATCTATAATAGAATCAGTAACAGACATTTTACCTATATCATGTACAAATCCAGCATAAATAATATCTTTAATGTCTCTAACAGAATAATTATCAAGTTCATCTGGAATTAAATTATTTTCCTTTAAAAATATCAAAAAAATTGCAGTATACATCCCAACTCTTAAACAATGATATTTCGTATAATCATCATAATTATCTAGCATACACATTGCTTTATTAAACATTTGTTGCCTATTAAAAAAAACTTGATTATTCATTTACTACCTCCTCAGTAATCAGAACTTCACTAAAATCTTTTCTTGGTCTTTCATGTGGTTCTTGATTCTTATAACCAACTCCAATGCATGAGACAGTCTCATACGAAACATTTAATATTCTTTTTATATCATCTCTAATTATATTTGTATTAGCAATCCACAAAGTACCTAAACCAATATCAGTCAAATACAAAATAATATTTTCTATGCAAGCCCCAATAGAAATAATGTCCATATCCCTATCGTCTTTATTCTGATTATCTATAAATACCACAATTATCTTAGGAACATCTTTAATAATACCTGCAGTATGAGGTCCTGTATGACCAACAATATCTTTTGTCTTTTCATATAAAATACTGGCTATTTGATTTTTTTCTTCACAACTTAAAATTTTGAATTTCCAAGGTTGTCTATTATGTGCACTAGGAGCCTTAGTTCCCATTTTTATAGCATCTAATAAAATATTATCATCTACATCATTATCCAAATATTTCCTAATACTCCTTCTATCTAATATTGCCTTGCTAAGTTCCATTATAATCACCATAAAAAGTATAACATACATCACAACATTTTAGGAAAATTTGACAGAATTAAGTGTCTAATGATAAAATCTTCCAATAGCAAAGGAGTGGTTATATGGCAAGAAACATAAGAATTGCAAATATTGACTTTAACGCAAACTTTTTTAACGCCTATATGAGAAACATCTTTGGCGAATCGTTTGCTCACAGTAGCTTATCATTCGAAGAATTATTTAGAGAATCCAAAAGATATGGAATAGCATTAGACGAATTTATCTCTCCTAAAAACATTGAATATGCTTTAAAATTAGATCAAGGAACAAGTGATGACTTAAAATTACTTCAACAAAGATTTAATGAAGTAGAACAAGCACTAACCTACTTCGGTATTCCTAAAGAAAAAACTTTAAATGAATATGGTGAAGAATTACCATGTGTAAGTGATTTTTCAGTTTTTATACCTGGTGCAATAAGACCATATAGAAATAAAGCAGAATACGAGCGTGCATTAAGAGAAGGAAAAACACCAGGTGCTAATTATGAATCTGAAACAGTAATCGACCGAACTAGGCTACTTTTTACTATAATAACCGAAAAATTAAAAGCTGATCAAAGTGCAAGAGAATTAAAAAAAGGAAATAATGACGCCTTTGCCTATGCCTTATCAGCTGGTACTTTATCTATAAAAGATATAATAGAGATAAATAATTTAGTCAATAACGGTGAAGGTATTCACGAAGGCTTTAAAACTGCAAATAATGAAATACCAGGATGCCCCTTCACTCCATGCCCAAAAGAATTAGTTCCTACAAAAATGCAAGAATTATTGTATAAATATTATGGAGAATGGGCAGAAGAAATTCCAGAATATATTGAAGGTTTATCTTCTGAACAAGAGAAAAAGGAACATTTAAGAGCCATATGTGAAAGAGAAGCAAAATTTCACATAGAATTCGAAAGAATCCATCCTTTTGAAGAAGGAAATGGTCGTACAGGAAGAATTATTTTAAATAAAAACCTAATAGATAATGAACTAGCTCCTGTTTTAATCACACCAGAAATGCGTGATGTATATATAAAATGTATAGACGAAAACAACTCACAAGAATTAGGTAATTATTTTTTCCTCCTATCAAGTGTCACTTTAACAGAAATGATTTCTGCATACAGAAAAGCACGCGGAATAAAACCAAACGAATTGAGTCAACAAGAAATAGGGAAAATAAATCTACCTAAAAATTTAAACATAAGTAAAAAAATAAAATAAAGATGATTATTTAATCATCTTTTTTACATATCAACGTTAGAATTAGTATTAAATCTAATATATCTCCCCATCATATTATATTTTAAATCCTCAGATTCTTCCATAACATCTTTTTCCTTAAAACCATTCGTAAATAAGAAGTCACTTGCAACAGTAAAAGCATTACGTTGAATCACTAAATCTTTCAAATCTGTATTAACTTTTTGCATTTCTTCAATTGAATGTAAATCAATAAAGTCAGAATCTTTTTTCTTATTTTGTGTTACCTTACCACGTTCAACATATACATTATTATTAAACTTTTTAAATCGAACAATCTCATCTGTTCTAATGTCATTATTCACGTCATCGCATTTTTGAAAGGTTGTAAGTTGTATGAAAGAATATCTCTCATCCACTATAACATACAATTCTTTCTTTGTTCCACAAGCATCTTTAAAAGATGTTTTATCGCTAAATACCAAGAAATGTCCAGACCCCATCATATTACCCCAATGATATAAAATATCTTTATTTTTCTTGTCTCTATATAAATCTATGTCATAATCTACGCCACTTTTAGCAACTACACTTTTTACTACATCCATTTTTTCTATTTCTGTCACAGTATCACACTTCCCTACTCTTAAAGTATATCATAAAAAAACACTAAATAACTAGTCATTATTTAGCATTTTTAAAATTTCTTCCTCACTTTTGTATCCTAATGATTTAGAAACCTCTTTTCCATCTTTAAAAACTATTAATGTCGGAATACTCATAATACCAAACTTAACAGCAAGTTCTTGTGCTTCATCAACATCAATTTGTAACACATTATGTTTTTTACTAACACTTTCTAAAACTGGTTCTAACATACGACAAGGCCCACACCATTTAGCTGAAAAATCGACTAACCAAGTTCCGCTTTTAACATTTTCCTCTAATTCATTTAATGTTTCTATTTTTTTTAACATAATTTCATCTCCTATAAAATTCTATGATTCCTGTTGTTCATCATTACTCTTTATTTTACCATTCTCTATTAGTATTTGTAAATTATCTTTAGATATTACATTGTATTTAATAAGTATATCCATTGCTTTACTATTAAATTCATCTTTATCCTTAGTATTTTCATAATCTCTTGCCATAGATGTTATTTCATCTAACGAATTCAATGTACTACCAAATACATTTTTAAGCACTGGAATATTAACTATATCATCAGCCAAAGACTCTTTAACTTCCACATTCATAAAATTACAGCAAAATTTAAATGTAAATATAACGAAATATAATATAATTATTGATTTTACAAAACCAACCAAAGCTCCTAAAATCTTACTTGGTATTCCAATAAAGAATATAAAAGATAATAATCTTTCTACCAGTCCCAACAATCTAGCCACAATTTTTATTATTATTCTTAAAATTATAAAAGTAACAACGAATGCAATAACTTCATATATAATAATGTTTAAAGAAGCAACTCCTTTAAATAAACCATCGAATTTAAAGAATGGTAAATGTGTATACATAAGAACAGATAAAGGACTTTTAAGTATATAAGCACCTACAAATGCTCCAATAAACCCCAAGAGCTTTATACTACTTTCTAAAAAGCCTTTCTTATAACCCGAATACGTTTCAGATACTACAATAAGTATAATAACAATGTTAACCAGAGCTACTTTCCAATCCGTAAAACTCAAATTAAATAGCATCACTTTGTCTCACTCTCCTATCTTTAATTATAATATAATTTAGATGATTTTACTATAAAAATATGTTAAGATAACTAAAGAGGTGTAACTATGAATAATAAAACGAAGCCATCAACAATCGTATTTAAAGTAAGCGATAATATTAAAGAAAAGATGATTAAACATTACGAAGATATGAAATGTGAGAAAACTCCACCATATGCAATATTTCAAGTAAAAGATTTTGATTGTGTAACTACTTTATACGAATCAGGTAAAGTAATGTTTCAAGGTATTGGTGCTGATATTGAAGCAAGTTACTGGACTGAGCAAGAACGTGTCTTAAATAATAAAATAATCGACACTTCAGCTAAGGAAAAAGAAAAAAAGGAAAAAGAAGAAAAAAAGATATTCATTAATGAAGCTTCTGTTGGTTCTGATGAAGTTGGTACTGGAGATTACTTTGGTCCTCTTATTGTTACAGCAGCATATGTGTCGAAAGAAAATATCGCTTACATGCAAGATTTAGGAGTACGTGATTCTAAGAAATTAACAGATGATAAAATAATTAAAATTGCACCAGAATTAATAAAAAACATTCCACATACAACAATCATCTTATCGAATAAAGAATACAACGACTATCATAGTACTGATATTAATATGAATAAAATTAAAGCTATTTTACATAACAAATGCTTATTATCAGTAATAAAAAAAGATAATGTAAACTATTCTAAAATAGTAGTTGATCAATTTGAACCACCAAAAAGTTACTATTCTCATATAAGCAAAGCTCCAGAACGTGTAACTAACATAACTTTTATGACTAAAGCAGAAGATCAATGTATGAGTGTTGCAGCAGCATCAATAATAAGTAGATACATTTTTTTAAAAGAAATGAAAAAATTAAGTAATCGTTTCAATATTGAAATGCCACTTGGCGCATCTAATTTAGTTGATGAAGTTGGAGCTACACTTGTATCTAAATATAGCAAAGATATCTTAAAAGAAATAGCTAAATTGAACTTTAAAAATACTGAAAAAATTAATGAAATAATAAAGACAAGAAATTAATTCTTGTCATTTTTTATTTGCATATATTTAAAATAAACATCTCTAAAGCCAACTTATTGCTTACCTTACCTCTTTTAATCTTAAAGTCTAAATCACATAATAAAACTAAGTATTCCTCTAATTGTTTTTCTTTAAAGGAATAGCTATTATTAATTAATTTATCAATTTGAAAATCATAATTAATGCCTAAAGTACTCATAATTTCTTTTTTAGTTTTATTCTTAAGCATTTTTTTTACTAGTAAAGTATTTCTAATCTCTTTAGCAAGCATACTCATCAGCATTATTGGTTCAACTTTTTGTAACATTAAATCATCGTAAATTTTAAAAGCTCCTTTTATGTCTTTACTAACTATTGTATCAATAAATTTAAAATTATTATCTTCAATATTATGACTAACTATATTTTTAACATCTTCCATTTTTACTGTACAGCCTTTACCATAATAAAGTTTTATTTTATCTACTTCATTCATAACTAAATCATAATTATTTTGACTATTATTGATAATATAATACCCAGTATTAGAATCACACTTATACCCATCTTCTTTTAATACCTTATCTAACCTAGCATATATTTCTTTAGGTTTCAAATCATCCAATTGGATTAACTTATACCTATCTTTAATAATTTTACAAATTTTTTTCTTACTATCAACTTTTCCATTTATTATAAATATCAAAACAGTATTAGCATTAGGTTCATCTAAATACTTGACTAATCTTTCATCCTTTTTAGATACAGTATCTTCACCATTACTTTTTTTCTTAGAAGTACCAAATATATTAGCATTTTTAACTACTATATACTTTTTTTCATCGAACAACGAAAAATAAGAAGCTTCTTCCAATACATCGTCAATTTCAACTGCATTCAAATCAAAACTAGTATAAGGATTATCTTTCACAATTTTCTTTAATTCATCTTCCATCAATCGATAACTATTTGAACTAATTAAATATACTGCTTCCATACTTATCACCTGCATAATATTATAACACATAACCAAAAGAAAGAAGACTAATCTTCTTTCAATTTATATTAAACATTAGCTAATGATACTATATTTTATGGTTTATATTCATTATATGTTACACTATTTTTCTTTATTACAAATTCTACTGTACCTGACGTTTGTGTGTTTAAATAATCGACATGCAACTTTTCTAAAGTATCTAAAGTTTCTTGGCTAGGATGATTAAATCTGTTATTTCTACCACTACTAATAATACCAATATTCGGTTTTACTTTTGTCAAGAAATATTCACTACTACTTGTCTTACTTCCATGATGACTTAATTTCAATATATCTACATTACTTAATTCATATTTTTTAACGATATCATTTTCAACTTCACGAGTTGCATCCCCAAAACTAAGTACTTGTGTATTATAAATCTTCATATAAGTTAAAACACTATCAGCATTTTCATCATTATATTCTTTATAATTTAGATATTTCAAATCCATCCCTTTAGCTTCATATCCCTGTTCCTCAATCAAGTCCAAAGCTATCTGCTCATATTTACCAACATTTCCCTTATTAATCTTTAAACTTTTTATTTTAATTTCTGAATATATATTTTCTACTTCTTTAGCATGATCAGCATCTGCATGACTAAGAATAAGAAGATCAATGGATTGTATTCCTTTTGACTTCAGAAAAGTTATAATTCCATCACTCACCATATATTCTTTCCGTTTCTGCCACTCTTCTTGTTTAAACCCAACTACTCCCCCAGTATCAATTAATACTATAACTTTTCTATAGGGACTTATTATTAAAGAAGAATCTCCCTGACCAACATCAAAAAAATAAACATACCCATTACTATCAAAATAAGGAACATATAAATCAATAATTACAATAGATAAAATAAAAACAAGTAACTTCCAAAAACCTCTATAAAATATCAAAATCAACAACACATAGAAAATTACAATTTCTACAAGATTGAAATTCATACATAAATTAAATAAATTTATTTTAGAAAGAAAACTACTACTCATTTCTAATATTTCTATTGATAAACTAAAAAGATTATTCAAAAAAGGTAATATAAAACTAAGTAAAGATAATGGATAAACAATTAAACTAACAAAAGGAACATATAGTATATTATAAAGAACACTAAGCAAATTAACTTCATAAAAGTTACTCAAAGATATAGGAAAACTAAATAAAAAAGCAACTAAACTTAATTTAAAAGAACTCCATAGCTTACTTTCATCTTCAATAAATCTGTTAGCTAATACAATGCCCATAACAGTTGCCACAGAATATCTAAATCCAACATCAAAAACAATTCTATAATCGCTTAATATCAAAAAGAATATAACTAACAGCAAAATCTTTAAAGTACTCAAATTAAGTTTAAAAACTTTATTAAAACTATTTAATATAAAAAACAAAATACACCTTTTAATGGATGATGGAAACCCTACTATAAATCCATAAATAATTAACAATATATCTAAAATAAAATACTTATATTTATCATTTATTTTTTTTAATAGAAATAATATAATTGTACTCAATAAACCAACATGCATACCAGACAGTGCAAATAAATGCGTAACACCAATCTTCTGATAGTTACTATAAACTGCATCATCAATTAAGCTTTTATCCCCTAAAATAAAAGCTTTCATATAACCAGTTTTATCTATTTTATCAATTCTATCATTTATAAAATTCTTAACACTATAAATAAAACTAGTTTTATTATCAACTACTTCTATCTCATCTATATCTAAAATATAATATATACCTTTATATTTTAAATATTCTTTATAATTAAAATTGTTGGGTATTGTATTATTACTTGGTTTATTTAAATTACCCAAGACTCTTACTTTAACGCCATATTTAATCCTATTATCAAATTTTTCGAGTTCTTCTAAACTATCTACATAGAATGAACCAATCAAGTTCTCAGCCCCACTAAGTTCTAATGTAACTTTATTGCCATCTATCTTCTTGTTATATACTATTAATTCAAAAATAGCTGTATCTTCATTATAAATACTTTCATATGTACTAAAACATTCCCTAAATACAACATAAATTAAACCAAGAACTATCAATAAAATATAAAAAATATTAGAGCATAATACTGTCTTTAATCTTGTTATAAGCTAACTCTCCTATACCAGAGACATTCATCAATTCTTCCAAAGCCTTAAAACCATTATTCTTAGTACGATATTCTATGATTGCTAATGCCTTTGACTCACCAATGCCATTTAAAGTCATTAATTGTTCTTTAGTTGCATTATTAATAGATATTTTACTTTTTTCATCTGGTGATGTACTATTATTATCTTTATTAACATTACTATTATTATCAGAAACTATAACACTACTACCATCACAATTCGTAATATCTACACCATTAGATTCACATATTTTATTAGTTGGATTATGCATTTTATTAACTTCTGAATTTGTATAAATAATCAAAACCATTTCATCAGAAACTTTTTTACTCAAGTTAATATATTTAGTTGACGCATTACTTTTCAATCCACCAGCCAATTTTATAGCATCATTTATAATAGTTTCTTCACTAACTTGATAAACTCCTGGATTCTTAACCGCACCCTTAATATCTATCTTATAATTTTTTAATTCCATTATTTTTTCTTCTGTTTCATCTACCATAGTTTCACTATCATTATCATCAACTAAAGTATTTGTACTTCCACATTCACAGTCATCTTCAAAGAAAACATCCTTAATAAGAAGTCCCATTATAATAACTAATAAAACAATAACTATAAGATCTAGAATCTTAGCTATTCTTGAATCTTCTAAAATTTCCATATAAACCTCCCTTCACTTTATATATTCTCCACTAAACACTAATTTCCCTTCTTTTTTTTAAAAAAAGTTTTTTGACATATAAAAAACATTAACAATTCTTTTTCTAAATAAAAAAACATCTATATTTCTATAGATGCTATCTTATAAATTTTCAATCTTTTTTCTTAACTTATTCTGTTTATTCTCGACATTTATTCTTTGAACAATAAATAATGAAATAATAACACATAAGTTATAAGATCCACCATAGCTTAAGAAAGGAAGTGGTACTCCTGTTAATGGAATAAGCCCCAATACTCCAAGCAAATTAATCAATATGTGAGCAAGTAAATAAGCAAATATCCCATAAGCTAATATACTATTTCTTAAACAATCAGTTTCTTTAGCTATATTAAGTATTATAAACAACATAACAAAATATCCAACTACTACTATAATACCAACAATAAGTCCTAATTCTTCACATATAATTGGAAATATAAAGTCTGTATGTGCCTCAGGCAAATACAAGTATTTTTGTGTACTATTACCTAATCCTACTCCACCTAAACCACCATTATGTATTGCTATATATCCATTGCACACCTGATATCCAGTATCATCACTATATCTCTGACACGGATTAGTAAAATTCAAAATACGACTAACTTGATATGAATGTAATATGCTTTTCCCCAAAAACGTAACAGCAAAGAATAAGACTAAAACACCAACACCAAGTATTTGATAAATAAGTTTTTTATGCTTCTTACCTATTGGTAGTGAAAAGAATATCAATGCTGTAATAACAAATATAATAAAAGCACCACCAAAGTCTGGTTGCATTGCGATTAATATAAATATTGCAACAGCAATTATTAAAGGATATATTAAATTCCATAAGCTTATTTTCTTTTTAGAAGCAATTCTATGATAATATACCGCTAAATAAACTATTAATACTATCTTAGCTAACTCTAATGGCTGGAAATTGGCAAATCCCATTTCATACCAACTCTGTGCTCCACCTGCAATGCTACCTGCAACAAATATTCCACAAAGCAAGAATAAAATACCAAACATTGCAATTTTACTTCCATACCTATATAGTTTTGTTGGAATATGTAAAACAATCATTCCAATACTATAACCTAATATCAGCCATATAAGTTGTCTTATAAAAAAATAATTTGTTGGGACCTTATATCTTAAAACTGCAGCAACACTTGATGCTGAAAATATCATTAACAAACCAAATACAGAGTAAATAATCATTAGAATTAATAAAAGAAAATTCATATTAGAAAATACTTTCTTCATTTTAATTCACTCCTATTATAATAATAGCATATAAATATTAACTAAAAAAGTTAATTAAAGAATTTAAATAATTTTTATGTCAAAATTGTACATATTCTAATAAACTATAATAGATACGTAAAGGAGGTTATTGTATGTATTATTATGGTAATAATGGTTACTATGGTAACTATAACGCCGCTCCCGCTTGTGGTGGATATGCTGGATATACAAATGGTGGCGGTATTGGAGCAGCTATTTGGATTGTACTATTCATACTTTTAGTTATAATAATTGGCGCTGGTTGGAATTGGAATAATAACTAATCTTCCAACAAATTCCATTTAATCTAAAAAGTGACATTTTCATGTCATTTTTTCTATATTTATAAGTTTAATTTGTCTTTTTTACATTTTTTTGATAAAATGTAAATCGTTGGTGATATATATGAGTAAACTACCTAAAAATTTACCTAATATAGAAATATTAGATGAAAAAGACAAAAGGTTAAGAAAAGTAAGTAAAGACGTTACTTTTCCTCTACCTGAAGAAGATATAAAAAGAATACACGATATGATGGATTATCTAGAAATGTCCCAAATAGAAGACATTCGTGAAAAATATGATTTACGCGCTGGTATGGGACTTGCTTATATTCAACTAGGCATTGCAAAAAGAATTTTTGTTATCGTATATGAGGTTGAAGAAGGAAAATTTGATCGTTACGTTGTTATTAATCCTAAAATTAAAAGTACATCTGAAGAAATGGTATACATTTCTGAAGGAGAAGGATGTTTAAGTATTAACCGTCCTACTGAAGGAATAGTTCCACGTCACGCTCGTATGCGCCTTACTGCATTTAATGAATATGGTGAAGAATATGATTTACGTGTTCGTGAAGAATTATCAGTTGCTTTTCAACATGAACTAGATCATTTAGACGGAATTTTATTTATCGATAAAATAGATTCTAAAAATCCATATAAAAACCAAAATAGATATCGTTCTATTTAAAAAGAAGCCAAAGCTTCTTTTTTTATTGTTTAATAAGTCTTTTATTATCTTCCAAAAGAATTATATCTTCACTATTCTTAAACTTTAATCCTCTATTTTCTATTTCTACTCTTAATTCTTCAATACTATATTTTTTAAAAATACTACCATCATCTAAATAATAAAACTTCCTATCATTAACTGTTATTATATACAAATTAAAAATTTTAATTTTTTCCAATTCTTTATACAACAAAACATCTTTCAAGATTATGTCTCCAAATAATCTATGTTTGAACTTAGATAAAAATTGTTTATTTTCACATTCAAAATCTTCCAACTTTAAAGCATAAATCATATTCAGTGTCTTAATTCTATAATCAATTTCTTCTTCCAATGTTTTCTTCTCAGATTTTCTTATTTTTCTTAAGCCAAGAGAATAATCATATAGAATATTTCCTATTGTTATAACTTTATCATTATATATATTTAAATTTTCATAAACCTTCGCCACAGCTTCTTCGAGTCTTTGTTGATTATAACAAACATATGATGTATCAATGTAGTAATCGTCCGCCAAATAAAAACCTTTCAATAAAAAACCAAATTTTACATTAGCAATATCAGACATTTTATATTCATTAGAACTAGTTCCATAAAATCCAAATGACGTCCCATCTGCAATTAGCATCATTGAGTTTATTCTTAATTCCACTCTCATATGTGTCAAAGGATCTCCTGATAAATTAGCTTCTATACCAAAAGCCTTTAATAATTTATAAAAAATAATAGCAAATGTCACACATATAACATCCCTATGATCAGCATCAACTTCATAATATTTCGAAATTTTACTAATATCATGATTAATAATAAATGAAGTACTATAAAAAACATTTTGACATAACAATATATATATCGAAATAGCAATTTCAAGTTCAGAACTTAACTGCTCAGGTAAAGATTCCTTTATCATATGTAAAAAACTATCATCTAATTCGACATTTAAATTAGAATCACTCAAATAATGCCTTTTATAATGAATTCTAAATTTATCCTTATTAAATAAAGGCTCTACTTCTAATCCATAGAATAATTTATTTAGATTATTTTTAAATTTATCTAGGCCACAATAATCTTCCTTACAGCACATCTTTATAAAATAAATATAAAATTCCTTAGAAAAGTATGGAATATCAAAGTTTTCAAACAAAATATTAAAGTCACTAATAATATTACCAGAATTGTAATTATCCAAAAAATCCAACATAATTTCAAAATTATATAATTCATTTACTTTTCTAACTTTTAAACGACATTCATCTGTATTGCCAATTTCAGTTTCCATTCCAATTAAAATGTTGGAAACACTTATATCGTTAAATATTATCTTAGACAATAATTTCATTTTCATTTTTAAATATCTAATATTTATCTTCTTCATAGTCAAACCCCAAAAACTAAAAACGATTATATCAAATTTATTATATAAAATCAAAAAACTAGGATTTCCTAGTTTTCATTACTTACTTTATCTAATACAGCATTAATAATTTTTCTTACATTATCATCACTATATTTTTTTGCAAGTTCAACAGCTTCATTAATAGCTACAATATTTGGTGTATCTTCTTCATATAATATTTCATATAATCCAATTCTCAAAATAGCAGCACCTGTTTTATCTATTCTATTTATAGACCAATCTTTCATATGATTATTTGCTATTTCGTCCAAAGATTCTAAATGAGTAATAACACCATAAACAACATTTCTAACAAATTCATTATCTACTTCTAAATTTTCAGATATTAAATTTTCAATGTTAAAATCTACATTATTATTTTTCAATATATCTATTTGGTATAAAATAACCATTGCTTTTTCTCTTAATTCACTTCTAGTTTTCCCCATACGAAACACCTCTTTCACGATTATAACACAAAGAATTAATTAAAGAAACATCTTTTTTTAGCCTAATAAAGTATTATTTATCATATTTTTTCATTAATTTATTTATTCTTTCAGCATTAATCCAACCATATGTACTATTCTTAACTTTTTCCAAAATCATTCTTATAGTATTATTGTCAGTTTTCCCAATCTTACAAGACTCCCATAGCGAAAGAGTCGATAATCTATAATCGCCATTTAAAGTACAACTTTTATCTACAACAACAATATCGTCTTGATTACCAACAACCACAATATAAGTCGAATTATCTTTTAATCTTGACGTAACTATATCTCCTGTATCAATACCATATCTTTTTTCTTTGGGTTTCTTTGATGTATTAGATTTTAAATATGATTTCTTTTGTTTTTTTATTTCTTCAATTTCAGTTGGCAAAGCCAAGTCAACAACAGTATAGTTTTCATCTTTTTTAGATATTTCTATATTATCACTAAAATCACTAAAATAATCTTTATCTTTTATTGTAATTTTAGCCAATTGATCATCAGCCGTAATACTAACTTCAAAAGCTAACCAAACAGCACCATTTTCACCATAAACATAATAAAAACTTTCTTCTCTCTGAAGTAAACTTCCTCTATTTATTTTATCTTTTTCGTTCAAATATTTCAAATAGCTCTTTCTTTTAGCTTTAATTTTATCTAACTCATACGAATCAATAAAATCAACAAGTTTCGCATTATCAATATTTTCGATACTAAAGGCATCATTAGAATCATAATAATATTCAACACCATTAACTTCTATTTTAGAAGTATTTTTTTGTGAAAATATAGGTAATAAAGTATATCCTTTTATATCATCCAATATTAAAAATCTTTTACCATTTAATACTACTATATCTCCCGCTTCTAAAGGTAAAACATTCTCCTCAAAATTAATATTAAATGCTTTTTGATTTTTATTTATCCTAATTATTTTATCAAGTTTTCTAAGATCATCATTATTCAACTTACCAAATATTTCAACAAACATCTTTTTTCTTATTAAACAAGGACTCCCCATTTTAATATAAGTATCCTTTTTTAAATAACCAGAATAATTCTCCATTCGTAATCTAATACTAGAATTTTCACTTATTTGCTGTTTACTAGTTGCATACAAGCAATACAATCCCTTAGTAGTTCTTCCTACAACAACAAAAGGTCCCTCTGTATGTCCAACATTAATAAACTCTTTTTCTTGAGCGTTCTTATATCTTTTAGCCCAAATAATAGTTCCATAAGGGATTTGTAAAAGCTGACGCTTAGTAAACTCTTTACTAAAATAATTATTTTTTTCTTCTAAAAATGGATCAATTTTAGAAATAGATACTACTTTTCCTATACCGTTCAAATTCATTTTATCCCCCTAAACCAATAAATATGATTATGCTCTTCTATCAAAATGTCTAATTTCTTCACCTTGTTCTTTACTTACGTTTTCTTGCTGACGGCGAAGTTCTTCTAAAAAAGCTTTTTGCTGAACCAGATTAGCTCTTTTCTCTTCATTTTGTTTTTCTCTGTCTTTTTTCACATCCATTTGTGCTTTATTTACAGGTTGCACTTTTCCAATGCCATATCCAAAAGGCAATCCGTTTGGACCTCCAACACCATTAATCATAAACTCATCTCCCTTAAAGTAATATACACTTTTATCATAATATATTTTTTAATTTTTAACAATAAATTATCGTTTTTTTTCTATCACATCAACCAAAAGATTATCAATTTCTTCTTTTAACGCAATATAATCTTTAACATTACTCTTTTTATCATCTCTAATACCACCAATATACAAATCTCTTGCATTCAAATCAATCAATGAATGAATCACAGTAAAATGCTCATCTTGATAAATTGATAACTGAATTAAATCTTTAAAATTATCATTATATTCATCAACACAAATAAAATAAGCTATTTTAACATTTTTATTTTTGTCTAAAACATTATTATACAGATATTCAACAAAATCTATTAGTCTTTCATTACTATATAATTTGAAGAATTCATCATTTATATTCTTCAAATTAATAAATGCATAAACACATTCACTTTCTCTATGACAAATACAATATTCTATTTTATAATTGCTATTAAAAAATTCTCCCTTAAAACTACTCTTATCTATCTTTTTATTAATTAATTTATAAACAACATTATATTCAAATTCTGCAATTCTATAAACATATGGTCTAGCTCTATTATAACTTTCATCTTCTACAATAACATTTATAAAACTAAAAAAATAAAATAAAAAGAAAGTAATCATAGAACAAGTACAATACCCTAAGCAATATAAAGCTTTTAATTTATAATCATAAAAAGTTAAATTAGCTAATTTCAAAAACATCGGTGTAAACATCAATAAAACTATTCCAATTATAAAAATAACGCTCTGCATTATAGCAACTCTACTATAATGTTCTTTATCAATTATTTTTGTTATCTCACCATTAAATATAAACATATTAAATAGAAAACCAATTACAGAAAGAACTATAGAAAAGTATAGAAAAAAATTTGTCACTTCTAAAATTTGACTTGTAATATATTTACTAGCACTAAATAAATCAACTTTACTCCATATGCAAAACAATCCCCAAATCAAAATAACACCAGCACATAATCCATATCCCCAAAATAATATATTATATATTTTCTTCCTTAATTTTATTTTATTCTTTACCATACAACATCAACTCTTACTATTTATATAATACCAAAAGAAAAAGAAAAGAACTATTCTTCCACTTTTAAAAATAGTTCCTTTACATTTTTTTCTTTACTAAATCTAACTAAACCTTTAGTAATATCATAAAATTTATTTAATTTATTTAATTCATCATCATTTTTACTATATTTAATTAAATCTTCTTTTTTTACTTGTTTTTTTAAGAAAAATGGCTTAAGCAGTTTATCCTTAGGAACATAACCATCAATTTTAACTCGATACCACGCACCGACATTTTCCATATATTCATATATCATCCCAGGTATTTCATAATCACTATAATATCTTTCCAAAACTTTTAAAAACGTTAAATCAAATTCCATTAAATCACTTGTTTTGTCTTTTCTTGTATCTTTTAAAATAGTATCCTCAAAATTATTAGTTTCAACAATTACGACTTCTGAATCTTTCTTAAATACTTTAATAATAACTCGTTCTTCTTTTATAATATGCTCTTTTAAAAGTGACGCATAAACATTAAAATGCATTAAATCACTAATTCCATAAAAATATTCACTATTATACATTATTTCTTAGATAACTCCTTTAATTCATAAAGCAGATTAATTGCATCCATTGGTGTACATTTTAACGGATCTATATCTTCTAATCTTTCTAATACTGGTGATGTCTCACTAGTTGGTTGATCAAAATTAAACATTACTTGTTCACTAGTTGTAACTATTGCTTCCTTACCTGTACCTTCATAATATTTTAACACTTCAGAAGCTCTATTAAGTAAGTCTTGTGGCATTCCAGCTAATTTAGCAACATGTATACCATAGCTCTTATCTACTGCCCCTTCTTTCACCTTATGTAAGAAAGTTACATTGCCATCTTTTTCATAAGCCTCAACATGCACATTTTTGATTCCTTTTAATTCATCTAATGCTGTTAATTCATGATAATGTGTACTAAATAATGTTTTACATTTTATTTTATCATTTACATATTCTAAGATTGCTTGAGCAAGACTCATACCATCATATGTTGCTGTACCACGTCCCAATTCATCAAATAATATCAATGAATCACTAGTTGCATTAACTAGCGCATTCTTAGCTTCCATCATTTCTACCATAAATGTAGATTCTCCACTAACCAAATCATCTGACGCTCCAATTCTTGTAAATATTTTATCAAATATTGGTAACTTAGCACTCTTAGCAGGTACAAAAGATCCCATCTGTGCCATTATTATTATAATCGCTAGCTGTCTCATAAATGTTGATTTACCACTCATATTAGGTCCAGTAATTAAAAGTGTATTAGTCTCCTCATTCATCATACAATCGTTAGAAACATATTCCTTCTTACTTACTTTTTCTACTACAGGATGTCTTCCTTCCACTATTTCAATACGTCTTATGTCAAGTAATTCAGGACGAACTAACGAAAATTCATCTGCACATGTAGCTAAACTAATTATTGCATCAACTTCTGCTAAATCTCTTGCAATTGCTTTTAAATTAAATATCTCTTTCTTTATTTCCTCTTTAATCTCAATAAATAAGTTATATTCAAGTTCAACAATTTTTTCCTCAGCATTTAAAACTAGCGCTTCTTTTTCTTTTAATAAAGGACTTATAAACCTTTCACAATTAGTTAAAGTCTGTCTTCTTTCATACCCATACTCATCTTTAACTTGATCACATTGACCTTTACTAACTTCAATATAATAACCGAATACTTTTGTATAACCAACCTTTAAATTTTTAATACCAGTTCTTTCTCGTTCTTGTTCTTCTAAACTAGCAATAAAATCCTTACCACCACTACGAATATTTTTTAATTCATCTAACTCAGTATTATATCCATCCTTAATCAAGTATCCCTCTTTTAAGCCAATTGGTGGCGTCTCATAAATACCTCGATCTAATAAATCAAATAGTTTTGATTCATCAACGAACTCATATTCAAATCCTAAACTTTTAATCTTCGAAGATATGCTAGGTAAAACTCCTAAACTCCTCTTAATTTGCAAAACATCACGAGCGTTCAAATTACCACATATCGCTTTACCACAAAGTCTTTCTAAGTCATAAACTTCATCTAATTCATGAACTAACTCTTCTTTTTTTATAAATTCATTCCTTAAAATATCAATCATATCATAACGTTTCAATATTTCATCTTTATTTTTTAAAGGATTTGCAAGCCAATTTCTTAAACATCTACTCCCCATTGCTGTCTTCGTTTTATCAAGCAACCATATCAAACTAAATGTTCTTTCTTTCAATCTTAGAGTTTCAAATAACTCTAAATTTCTTACAGAATGAACATCCATTTCTAAGTACTCATCAGATTTAATAACTTCCACACCTGTAATATGATCCAACTCTTTTAACTGTTTAACTACCAAATAATAAAGTAAATGTTTAATACCCAAGATGTATCTCATCTCTTTTATATATCTATATAAATTTTCATATCTATTTTCTAGATATTCCCCACATACACTTACTTCAATACCATAAGTATATTTTAATAATTCTATTAATTCGCTATTACTATTATCATATAAAATAACTTCTTTTAAATTCAAAGAGAGAATTGTATTAACTAACTTTTCTTGTGACTTAGGAATATCCATAATATACAAAGACCCAGTCGAAATATCACTATAAGTGATAGTATAAAGATTAGTGAAATCTAAAACACTACCAATGTAATTATTATCATAGTCTTTTAACATTTCATAATCAACAACTGTACCTTTACTAATAACTTGTACTACTCCTCTTTTTACCATTCCCTTTGCATTCTTAGGGTCTTCCAACTGTTCACATATTGCAACTTTATATCCCTTGCTTACTAGCTTTTCAATATATGGTTTTACACTATGAAAAGGAACACCACACATTGGTATTCTCTCATCTAATCCACCATTCTTACTAGTTAAAGTAAGTTCAAGTTCTCTACTACACAAAATTCCATCTTCAAAAAATAATTCGTAAAAATCTCCCAATCTAAAAAACAATAATTCTTCTTCATATTTATCTTTAATTTCCATATATTGTTTCATACCAGGACTTAATTTACTTCTATCTACTTCATTTCTTTTCATACTTCATCACGTCATTTATTATAACAAAATAACCATCAAAAAAGAAGAAATAAAATATTATTTCTTCTTTTTTATTTTAAAATATAAGGATTACTTTCTGTTCCAAGTCCTTCTAGTTCCCCAGAAACATTAATAACTGGTTTCAAACCTAATGTAGTTTCAGGACTTACTCCTGTTATTTGACCATCAATATAAGCATAAACTTTATCTGCTCCGTTAACATTCATTAAATACATTCCACTACCTTTACTAAAATAACTTTCTCCTATACTATCTTTAGTAATTAAAGCTACTTCTCTAGCACTTAAAGTACCAACACCTACATAAGCATAACCTTCGATATTTACTAAATTATTAATATCTAAATCAACATAATTTGTAATATCATAACCTCCTAATACTACATAAGATTCATTAGAAAAATTAACATTAAACCAATCATCTAATACTTTCTTCATATCACTTTCCATATAACTTATATAAGAATTATACGAACTATTTAAGACAGAATCGTTAAGAATAATTCTATAAGTTCCATCACCATTTATTCTTACAATTCTAAACATCATATCTTTTATTTTTATATAATTGTCACTCGCATCAGCAGGATAATAATAACTTACTCCAGTATTATCTACAACAGAATTCAAATTCCCATACTCTATTTTTTTTACAACATCATCCATAAAAGATAATACACAACTTGTATTTCGATCTATATAAGGAGATGAAATAGTATTTGTTTCTGCATTATAACTCAAATTACCAGATGTACACTCAATCGAACCAAAAGAATTTAAACTTGTAATAGTATCACTAAAAGCTCCTTCTTTAACTGTTTTAACATAAGTATCTTCATCACCATTAATAATATCAATTCTAACAGTATATTCTTTTTTACTGTCATTAGCTAAATTAGCTGAAAAAGTAATTCCTGCCATTGCAAGACATGAACAAGCAATCACTAAAAGAGGAACATACATATTACTTAGCCTACTATTATTTTCGTTTTTACCACGTTCTTGAATTTTTTGTAATTCTTTTTCTGGATTAAATTTTTTCATATTATTACTCTCCTATATCATATTCATTATAAGATATAAAGCATCAAAAATCAATCCATATCAAATTATTTATCTATTATTTTATTATCATACAAATACCTTAATACTTCTCCCCAGTTGTTCAAAGTAATTAAATATTTACTACCTCTAATTTTCTTATCATTATCTTTAAAATATATAGTTTTAATTCTATTTTTCTTTAAATCACAACATGTTTGAGGATTATCATCTATCATTAAATCAATTTTTAACTTCTTGCATACTTTAACTTTATCAGTTACCTCAAAATATATAGAATCATAATAAATATTAAACTTATTCAAAACTTTTAAGACTTCATCTTTCGTCTTTTTATTTATACTTCCTCTTGCAGTAATTATAATTATTTCTAGCTTTTTGTCATGCATTAAATCAATAACTAATTTACTACCAGGAACTAAAGCACACTCGTGCGTTCCCTTAATCAAATATTCTTCCTTAAATATATTTTTTTTATTAGTATTCCAAGTATAGTTTTTTAAATAATTAAAATCATTATTAATTTTTCCTGAATATCCATTTATTACATCATAATATTCTGCATAAAATCTCATTTGCTTTTCATAATCTAGTATAACTCCATCTATGTCTATTCCTATCCTCATCATTATCTCTTCTTTATTAGGGATTTATTTTCTACCCATTTTTCATTAATATAAGGACTTTCATAGAATTCAGCATCAACTGTATATCCAGTCAACCATTTTATTACTCTAACATCAGAAGTAGTTAATGGTTCTTCTATTTTTATAATCTTACCTGATATTTTAGCACAATCAGCTGTAGGAAATTCACACATACCATTTTTCATTAATACACAAGTATGATGATCTTTTTCTACTACTTTATAATCAAATGGTATAACATCACTTAAATCAGGATTAGAATCTTGATGTGCTTTATAGCTATGACATTGTTCCTTCATAACGCAATTATCGCAGCCTAATTCACTAGGACGATAATAATGGGCATTATAATCTCTTCCCAAATCATGAACATAAGAAAATAAACAAGAAGTTTTTCTAAACACTGGAACACAATATTGACTAGCCATTCCCTCAAACAATTCAACTATTTCATCTGCAATAATCTTTTTATGCCCAAAAGTAAATCCAGGATAAGGTTTCAAATCTATACCTTGTTCTTGCCATATTTTAGCACTTGCAGGTTTACCTTGCAATCCAGAATATCCAACCGCTAAACCATAGTTCTTAGCAAGCTGTAATACATTAGCAAATGCTTCAACTGTATCGTTAATACCATAACATATAGGCCTATATTCAATTGAATATTTATAATTATTTTTTCTTTTTCTTGTTTGCTCTAAATTTTTCTTAAATCTAGCCATAGTATTACCATCATACTTAGAATCAACTCCAAAAGTTGAAAAGGCCACATGTAAATCTAAATTAAATGGTACATCAGGAAACTTAGAAAAATCCCCTTTTGTAACAATTACAACTGGTCCTTTATGTCCAGACTCTTCAAGTCTTCTAAGTAAATTTATAGTATTATCAATCTGTAATAATGGATCTCCATAAAATAAATTTACTGCAACCGGAATATTAACAAAATTATGATTAATATCCCCAGGCATTATAGTATAATGTTTCTCCTCACACTTTTCACCATTCAATCTACAATACTTACAATCATAACAATAATCTAAAGTATCACCCATTAAATAAAATGATTTTGCAAATAACGCAATATCTGTTGTATTTATTTCTTTTCTTTCCATTTCTTTCACCTCGCATAAAAAATATAACTTAATAGTTTGCATTTAACAAATATATTATTTTTATAAATAACATATCAAATATTCATACCTATTCCCTAAAGTTATAAGTCATATATCAAATTTTATATATCTAAATCTTCATCTATATAAGTTTTAATAAACCTAACTGGTGCTTCTGTTAAATATTGCTTTATATACACAAGTTCTATATTTATTTTTGGCAATGAATCTAAATCTAGCAAAACAAGTTCCCCGTTATCTAACTCTTCCTTTACCAAGTCATAAATAACATATCCAATTCCTAACCCTTCTTTAATAGCACTAATTATCATTTCGCTTGTATGAATATTAATTACATTATTTATTTCTACTCTATTGTCAATAAAATAACTATCTAATTCTCTCCTATTAGCAGTACCATCTATTGGTAATATCAAAGGATAAGAACCAAGGTCTCTAGCTTTTTTTACAGATACACTTTCCTCATGAAAAAACTTTTTACTACAAACAAAAACATTATCAACACTATGAATCTTTTTACCTGTTAAGTTAAGAGATTTCAAGTTAATAGGTGCTGTATCAATCATAAAATCTATTTCATGATTTTCAAGAAGTGTAAGCAAATCCTTTGTCCCCTTGCTTATTAAAGTAATTTCAATATTAGGATATTGTTTATGAAAATCCAGTATATTTTTAAACAAAAAGAATGTTCCAATTTGAGAAGGGACACCAATTGATAGTTTACCTTTCAATAAATTTCCGTCTTCAAGCATAGCTCGTTCACCAGTTATCAAATTATTAAAGGCTCCTTCAACATAATAAAAAAGTTCGCGTCCTTTTTCTGTAAGTTCAACACCATTTAAATTACGATAGAAAAGTTGTGTTCCAAGTTCATCTTCTAATTTTTTTAAAGACTTACTAAGAGCAGGTTGTGAAGTAAAATTCTTCTTAGCTGCCTCACTAATACTGCCACATTTGGCTACTTCATAAAAAGTTTTATACAAATTCAAATTAATATCACTTTTATACATAAATCCACCCCTAAAATTAGGTTTTAATATATCATAAGACGTATAAAAATGCAAAAAATAAAACCGACTTTTGTCAGTTTTATGCGCTTAAAGTAAGCAAAATAGCAATAGCTACTAAAAATAGTATCGCAGCAAACCTGTGTTTAGTATCTATTTCCATAGCTTAGCCTCCCAACATACAATATCTATTCTAAAGTAATTTAGTATTCATTTCAATAAAACGCAACAAAAAAATAATTTCTTTACGTAAAGAAATTATACTTTTTTAAAAAATACACTTATAGCTTTATCTTTTACTATAACTGGTACTGCCTTAATACTTGGTAGTTCATGAACGCTATTCCACTTATCTACTGCTGTAATAATAAATCCTTCTTTATATTTAGGTGGAATTATATTAAGAGGAAACATATGTCTCTTTATTGAATTAGTAATCTTTTTGTTTTCTAACTCTGGAAAATATTTAACATAATTTTTTGAAGCATCTTTAGCATGTACAAAACCATGCATTTTAAAGAATGGTTTCCTCTCTTTAAGACTCTTAGTATATTTACCATTTTCCAAGCTTTCTAGTTCTGGAGAACTTAACCAAGCTTGGCTATAAAAATCATGTAATAAACCTGCTATAGCACAAACTCTTAAATCAGCATTAAAATATCTACCTACCAAAAAAGAATTAAAAGAAACTAATATCGAATGATCCCAAACAGACATACGATGATGATGTTTAAACCATTTCCTTTTTTGAAATTCATCATTTAGCAATATATCATTAACAATCAATAACCAGTCATCAAACAAAGGATGTAAAATTAAAGATGGATCAATACAGCTTATTAAATCTTCACTATAATATTCCATTATAATCCCTCCAAGTAATCTATTGCATCTTGCAAAGTAGAAACTGAAACAACTTCTATATTATACCCTTTTTTATTCTTTACTTCCATTGCTTCTTCATAATTTTCCTCAGGAACTAAGAATATATCAGCTTTTTTCTTTACTGCACCCATAATTTTATACTTAACTCCTCCAATTTCACCAACACTACCATCTAAGGAAATAGTTCCTGTCCCTACAACCTTTTTACCATGAGTTAAATCTTGTTTAGTTAAAGCATTATAAACCATTAAAGTCATCATCAATCCACCACTTGGACCAGATTCTGAATCCTTAGAAGTAATCTTCACTTTCGTATCACTTTCAACATCAAATGAAGTAATAATTGAAATACCTATATAATTTTTATTTTTCTCTTCATAAACAACACTACTAGTTTTAACTTCTTTGCCATCTCTTAATACAATAAATTCAATTTTCTCACCAGACTCTACTTCTTGAATCATATCTGTAATTTCTTTAGTCTCATTTACAACTTTTCCATTACACTTTATTATATTATCACCAATTTTTAAAGTAGTATCAGCTTTAGAATCAATATAAGCAACATAATTTATCTTATTTTTCACTTCATATTCTACTCCTGCCGCATCCATTGCAGCAGCTGTCGCATAACTTTTACTTTGTTCAAGCATTAACTTAGACCTTTTATTAGCATCTTCTATTGTCTCATTTTCGTAAGTAGATTCACTTTCAGGAACCACATCCCAATCTGGTAATACAAGACCAAGTAAAACATGAGGAATACTTCCTTGTATTACAGAAACATAAGCCATATTAAAAGTTCCTGCTATTTCTGGTGTTTCACCATCTACTTCAACTCTATTACCCAAATCAATTGTACCACCAGCCATATTTACTTCATAAGGAACTTTTACAAAAGTACATATAAGAATCAAAGTAAATAATATTACAAATAACCAATTTTCTTTCATAAACTTTTTTATTATTTCATATATCTTATTAAACATATTATCACCTTAAATTATTATATCATTGAAATGAGCAAATTATGAAAAATATCATTAAAGAAGTACTACTATTTACAATAATTATTTTATATCTTATTTACTGCCTTAAATATAATTTATATATTAAAGACCAAGTAATATACTCTATTAATATATGGACTACTAAAATAATTCCATCTTTATTTCCAACTTTTATCATCATTGACTTAATCTATAATAGTAATATTCCTTATTACATAAATAAATATCTACATATAAATTGTCTTTATATCTTAAGTGTCATTTCTGGATCTCCTTCTAACGCTTATATTCTAAATAAATACAACACAGATATAACAAAAATGCTTAGTGTAACTAAATATACATCATTTATCTTTACATACAATTATTTAAAAAACATTTTTAATACCAAATTAGCCATAATAATAATTATATTAAACATCTTATCTAACATAATCCTAATACTTCTTATCAAGCCTAAAAACATTATAGAAACAAACAAAAAATCTCAATCTATTTTTAACATAATAATCACCAGTATAACAAAGAATATCAATACTTTAATAACAATACTTGGAACTATCATATTCTTTAATACTCTCCCCATAAACCTAATAAAAAACATATATCTTAAAACTTCCATTTTAAGTATCTTAGAAATAACCACATCTTTAAACAACTTAAGTACCATATCCATTCCTTTAAATCTAAAACTTTTCTTTACTATAATCTCTCTATCCACATGTGGTTTATGTATCGAATCTCAAATAAAAAGTATCATAAATGATACTTACATAAACTATAAAAAATATTTATATTATCGTTTCTTACACTTAATTTTCTTCTTAACACTGACAATACTAGTTATCAATCTTCTCTAACCAATCTATATTCAAACTTAACATTTCTACTTATTACATCTTCCTTAGTATCAAGTTTATACCAACTCTTTATCAAATGTATTCTTGTATAACCGGAATTCAATTCATTAGTAGCAATAACATAACCACCATTTAATCTTTCCAAATCTTTTAAGTCTTCAATATATAAATCATCAACGCTAATTCTTATTTGGTTAAGCACTTTCTCATCATGCACATCAGGTACAACTACAATCTTATACTTAACATTTCTATCATTATTATTAGTAAGTGTATAAGTTGTACCATCTCTTTCTAATCCAGCTCCATCACTTAGCGCTTCAAGTGGCTTTAATTTAGTATCATCTAAAACAATCACCATTCCATCCATAGCTGTAACTTGGTTTTCTTTAGCTTTATTTATCGCAAAAGCAGAATATATTATTACTCCTATTAAAAATAGTAATGCTATTACCTCGATTACTATTTGTTTTTTTAATTGTTTACTAACTTCCATAAGACACCTCATAAGGATTATTTTTAGTGCCATCTCCCCCATTAAACATCATTTGACTATCTAACTCATAAACATATCTAGTATATAGAACCATATTTCTTGGCATTGTTTTAATACCATCATTAATACTAAAATAGTACGCACTATCTAAATCAGTTTCTTCTAGCCAATAATTTTTATCACTCATCATCCAACTATTATAATCTAATATATCATAATCCTGAACATCTATATTTTTACTACAACTCGCTAGTAGATCATCTTTACTAACATATTTACCTATCTCTGTATTATGGGTACCTAATAATTCTGGTTCACAAACTATTTTTAATTTATTATCGACTATTCCAATCACTCTACATACTTTTTCCTCATATTTTATATAGTTATTTACTTCTTCACCATAATAACGATAATTGTTATTTCTATCCTTATAAACATTTATATCAAACATCATTTTATCTTCAAATGTTCTTATATCTTCTTTTATAACATTCAATTTAAACTCTATATTCTCATCTTTGTGACTTATTAATTCTATTGAATAAAATTTTTGATCTCCATCTTTACCATAAGAATTTAATTCACCCAAATAAATAATATTATTTATTAATTCTTTTTTCTCTGCTCCATCAATAGAATAATATACACTATCATAAGTATTATTATTAACTTCTTCCAATACTAAATAAAATTTACTTATTTCCTCATTCTTATTAATCAAGCTTATATTAACAATACTATTTTCTTTAGTATCAATTCTCTTATTATTTGAATAAATCACTCTAAACTCTTTATCTATTGTTTCAGTAAGTGCAACTAAATCATTAGTTCCAGATTCTTTAGAAAACGAGAATCCTAAAAGTACTACAGATACACTAAGTACACAAAATAAAATTATATAAAATCTTTTACTCATCTATAATCACCATATCTCTATCTTTATTCTACAAATATATTAACATAAATTTATATACATTTAAAGAACAAAACAAACAAAAAAACTTAATAAATATGCATATTTTTACTTCAACCGACCATTATTCCTACATTTATACATACAATATTTCTTAAGTTAAATTATAAAACATTAAAATATCTTTCTGCCAATAAATAAAAAAAGAAACACTTCAGTTTCTTTCACATATTTTATAATAGGTGATATTATGTGTCGTAAAAATCCTTTCTTTACCATATTTTTTATTGTATGTTTATGCATTTTAATTTTTTATCAAGTTATTCTTACTTTAATTCTTCCACTTCGTTTTAATATTTTTATTTTATTAATTGAATGTTTTTTATTATTTTTCTTGTTATTTCGTCTTTTATGGCCTTACTGATTAATAAGTACTATTTTCGAAGATTTGCCTAAACATTCGATCATTCTTCTAATATTACGACAATTATTATATTCGTCTTCAGTTATTTCTATAGTCATAGGAATACTAATAAGTAAATCAAGTAACATTCTCTCTTCTTCTAATAAAGAAAAACCATCATTATAAATATTAAAAACCTCACTAAACTCAACATCTTCCCATTCATTTAAATATAGATGGTACAAATCTAAAACTGGTGTATCGAATGTATACGAATCCCAACTAATCAAGTATTCGTTTTTATTTTTAATCAAATGATCTAACTGTAAATTATTATGAACTAATACTACTCGCTGTCTATTTTTATCTTTTATCTTACTATACCATTCATCTAATTTACCATATGAATAATGTATAGCATTATATATAAGACTATAATTTCTTAAAAAAAGATAATGACTAGGTGTACTATATTCCTCATCTAAATATTTCATAAACATACCATCATATAAACTATCTAAGTACACTAAATTATTTTTTATATTATCATATATTTCTTTATATGTATCATTCGTTACATTTTTAAAGTAACTAGTTTTATTATGCAATAAACTAACTAAATTAATTAAGTCTAATGCCTTTTGATTTTTATTCATACTTAAATCTTCCTGATAAGCTAAAACTAACATATCATCCCTACTATCTTTAGATATATCAGGAACATAATTAAAACTTCTACTATATAAATAACTATATAACTTTTGATAATCTATTTTAGGATTTAACTTTATAACATAATCTCCATCCATTGTATTTAATATATAAACATTATTTTTCTTATGTATCTTATAAGGTTTATATATTTTATTAAATACTTCTAAACTTCTATTCATCTAAATATTCAGGTATTATCACTTTATCTCCCACACCAATATTAGTAACATCATTATAATCTTTTATAATATCCATATTACTTCCATAATTTTTTAGTATACCATCTAAAGTCTCATCACTTTTTACTATATGAATATGATATGTTACATATTCACTAACCTCTTTTTGTACCATTTGATTCATTTGTATACTTTGCTCCTCTTCTTCTACATTGTCTTGTTTTTGTACCGTATTTATCATCGATATTTCAGGCTCTCTATTTTCTTCCTCTTTTTCTTTTTCTATCTGGTTTTGTAAGGTTTCTAGTTTTTGTTCCACTTCTTCATTCATTTGTTCTACATATTCACTTTTTCTATCTAAATTTTCTTCGCTATCTTCATTAGTCTCTCTATTATTTAAATTTTGTTTTTCCATAAAATCATCTATTGCTTCATAAATTTCATCAATATTCTCTGGAACCATAATTTCATTCTCTTCAGCCCCTTCTGATTCGTGTTCTTCTACTAGCTCTATATCCTCTTCATTTAAAATTTCTACTCTTTCTATTTCTTCAACTTCTTCTCTTTTGTCTTCAGGTTCTTCTTTTTCCTCTCCCATAATGCAAAAATCAATATTTACTTTTAATACATCATCTTCAATTGTCTCATAAGTAAAATTATCAATATCAATAGATACTGAAGAAGTTTCTATATTATCAGGTATCAAAGTTGTAAAAGGTAATCTATATTTAAATAGTTCTTTTTCTGTTGTATCATTATGTATTTTATAATCTCCTAAAATAATGAAATCCCCATTGACTTCACCATCTTTAATTTTTTCTTCATGTTCTAAAGATATACTAGTAATACTAGCAATATTAGTCTTAAAAACAATATCTTTACTAAAAGGTATAACTTGTCTCATATAAAATCCTCCTAATTAAGAATATGAAAAAAAAGATATTTAATTACTTAAATAAGCAAGAAAATATCTCTTTATAATTTTTAACTAACACAATATCAACTTTTTCTTTTACTACATCTGGTATTTCATCCAAATCACAAGAATTCATATAAGGAATAAAAATCTTTTTAACACCATTGTTATAAGCACCAATTATTTTTTCTTTTATTCCTCCAACTTTTAAAACATCTCCGCGTAATGATATTTCACCAGTCATTGCTATTTCTTTTGATACCTCTTTATTTAAGAATAAACTCACTAATGAAGTAACAATCGAAACTCCTGCTGAAGGTCCATCTTTTTTTATTGCTCCTTCTAAGAAATGAATATGAACGTCTTTATTTATGAAAAATTCATCATCTATTTTATATTTTTCTTTATTGCTCTTAATATAACTATAAGCAACATTTACAGATTCATCCATACATTGACCAATCATACCTGTTATCCTAAATTCACCTTTACCATCATACATTGTTGCTTCAACGGGTAAAACAGTTCCTCCCATTGGAGTATATGCTAATGCATTAACAAGTCCCACATAATTTGTAACAGCACTATTTCCTATATCATATTTATAAGGCCCAAGATATTTTTGCAAATCTTGTTTTTTTAATACTATTTTTATCGGTGTATTAGCTTCTTTAACAGATTTAGTAACTATTTTTCTAACTATTGTGCTTAAATTTCTCTGTAAATCACGAACACCAGCTTCTTTAGTATATCTATTTATAATTTCCATTATTATATCATTACTAAACTTAATTTCTTTGCTACAAACCAAGTGTTCTTTATAAATATTAGGTATTAAATATTCTTTAGCTATATCTAATTTTTCGAATTCAGTATAACTTGATAATTCAATTATCTCTAATCTATCATATAAAGCCTCTGGAATATCCTCTTCATAATTAGCTGTCAAAATAAACATTACTTCTGATAAATCAAATGGTTCTTCAACATAATTATCTATAAATCTGTCATTTTGCTCTGGATCTAGTATATCAAGAAGAACAGAAGCAGGATCTCCTTTATAATCTTTTACTAATTTATCAATTTCATCAATTAGTATTAACGGATTACTAGTACCACATTTTTTTAATGCCTGTATTATTTTCCCTGAACTTGATCCAATATAAGTTCTTCGATGACCATTCAGTTCTGATGAATCATTTAAACCGCCTACACTTATTTTATAAAATTCTTTTTTCAAACTATCAGCAATTCCCATAGCTAATGTTGTTTTACCAACTCCAGGTGGACCAACTAAACAAATTATAGGACTACGTAAATTTTTATTTCTACTTTTAACTGCTATATATTCAATAATCCTATCTTTAACTTTATCAAGACCAAAATGTGTAGAATCTAAACTTTCTTTTATCTTATCTAAATCTGTTTCATCTTCACTATATATTCCAAAAGGCAAATCTAAAACTAGATCCAAATAATTTCTAATAGTACTAACTTCAGGACTAGCTTCATTTGTATAATCTAGTTTTTTTACTTCATTAACCAATTTATTTTTTAATTTACCATCGCATTTTAAACTATTAATTTTTTCTAAATAGTCACCAATCAATTCATCTTTTAAATCTGTTTCACCAAGTTCTTTTTTTATCTCCTCAATTTTTTCTCTTAAAACAACTTCCTTTTGTGTTCTTTCAAAATCCTCTCTTAAAGCATCATCTAACTTAGCATCTAATCTAGCAACCTGTAATTCAATAGATAAATCATATACTAAAGCATTAGCTCTATGTAATGGATTAATCTCTTGCATATATAACAATTTTTTTTCTATTGTAAAAGGCATGAACGAAACAATTATATCAGTAATCTTATTAATATCATTTATATCTTTAATACTTGATAAAACACTATTGCTTAAAATAGATGAACATTCAATATATTCATTTAATAATTCAACCATTTTTCTTTTTAAGATAGTTTCTTCTACTTCATCAAACATTGGAAGATCTATTTCCATCGTATGAGCTTTTAATATATCTCCATCTGATATTTCATTTACATATTCAAGTATTTTAACTCGTTTAAATCCACTAACAACTATTCTTAAATTACCATTCGGCAATTCCATTTTACTTTTAATTTTCCCAACAACACCAACAGAAGGAAGATCTGAAACATCAGGTGATTCTTCATAAGGATCAGTAGGACAAACTATTAATATTTCTCCATTATGTTTTGATATAGCAAGTGATATAACTTTACTACTCACATCATTATTTAAATCAAGTCTAACATCTTGAAAAGGTAAAAGGACAATCCTTTTAAGAAGCATTACTGGTAAGTTATTTTTCATGTTTCGCCTCCTCAAGATTTCACATTAATGCTTATTATATATATTTCCATTTTTTTTGTCCATCATTTTTACGTATTTTTTACAAAAAAAAGAATGAAAACTTAATTTTCACTCATTTTTTGCTTTATAAATCAATTTTATAAACAATATAAATACCATTTATTGGTTTTTCTTTTACAAAAAATTATTCTATTCTTTTAAATTTTCTAAATCATCTTTATATTTTTCGCATCCATCAGTTTTGTTTCGTGAAATAATTTCTTTCTCTTCTGATAATGTTTGAGTTTCTTCATCATATTTTATTAAATAAATCTTATACATCAAATCATCTTTGAATTCATCTCCAACCAATTCTTCACTATCATAACAAGTTTTTGTTTCTTCCTTATTAAATATAATAAATTTAAATTGATTTTTAGTTGATGATTCATAAACAATCTTATCAAGAACGTTTCGATTAACTTCATACTTTTGTGATAATTGATAATTAATACTACTGCCTTTTATAGAAATCAAATCAGTATTTGTTACTAAAACTACATTACTATCTAAAAAATATAAATTTAAATCATTAATCTTTTTATTTATTTTAATAACGTTTACTTCATCATCCACTTTATAAGTATCCCCATCTACTTCTTTCATATTGTTACTAGAAAATAAATAATTAATGTTATTTGCACTTATATATCTAGCACCACCACTAGAAACATAATTAAGTTTATCTTCCCATATCTTTATCGTTCCAGCACAATCATTCATAAAGTATTTTATAATGCTTTTATCCTTCTTTATTTGATAGACTAGCTTATATGACGTAATACTACAGGTATTATTTATAACTACTGGAGATGACATTGTGATTTCTTTACTATATATTCCAATATAATCAGTTATGTCTAATTCATCAGAAATCTGAGTATTATTCTTATCATCTTGATTTAAATCAGTATTAACGGTAGGAACAACAGCATTGTCATTTACTTTAGTATCATTTTTTCGATCATAATATCCATCCGTAGATTGTAACTTTTTAAATGAAAATATTCCCAAAAAAACAAGTGTTATTATAAATGAAAACAAGTATAATTTATCTTCTTTAAGTCTTTTTATAAAAAAAGTAAGAAATAAATATGATGGGTTATTCTTCTTTTCTTTTTCTTGTTCTTTTTTTTCTTTTATTAATTCCTCATTTATCTCATTTTGAACTTCTCTTAATTCTTCTGGAGTAGCACAATCTTGAATTTCTTCATTTTTTTTATTTGCTTTTTTTACCATTACAATCACCTATTATATTTATATACTTAATTATACCATAATAGAAAAAAGATATAAATATTTAAAATTATTTATATCATCAAATTTATTTCTAGATATTTTTATAAAAAGCTATAAGTTATTTCAATAATTTTTATTAAAACAAGAAATTTATTTATCGATTTTCATATATAGTATTCATTTTTAATATAAAAAATATTTATACCTATTTCTTCGTATGAACCTCCTTTTTTTGTGTAAAAAAAGGCAAAAGAAACAAAAAAACCTCTATATAAGAGGTTTTCTTAATTATAATTATTTAACTTCTTCTCCACCAAGAATTTCTAATGCTTTACGCATCTTCATATCATATTTAACAACTTCTAAACCACCAAAATGAGTTAGGAATTCTTCTTTTTCAACAGCGTATTGAAGAGCCATCTTTTCAGCTTCTTCTTCAGCAGCTTTATCATCTATTTCAATTTTTTCAGCTTCAGCAACTTCTTCAATCAAATAACGATATTTAACTCTTTTTTCTGCTTCTGGTTCCATTTGTTTATGTAAATCGTCTCTAGAACCTCCAGTAAATTGTAAGTATTGATCTAAAGAAATACCTTGCATTTTCATTTGATCTTCAAATTGATGTATCATTCTATGTACTTCATCATGAACTATTTCTGGGTTAAGTTCGATTTCCATATTTTTAGCTGCTGCTTCTAAAACATCGTCAAGATATTTATTCTTAGCTTCTTCATTTTTTCTTTCTTCTATAGCTTTCTTAACTTCTTTTCTGAAATCTTCTTCAGTTTCGATATCTTCATATCCTAAGTCAGCATAGAACTCTTTATTTAATTCAGGTAAAACTCTTTCTTTGATTTCTCTAACAGTTACATTAAATTTAACTTCTTTACCAGCTAATTCTTTAGTATACTCTTCAGGGAATTTTAAATTCAATTCCTTAGTTTCACCAACTTTCATACCAACTACTCCTTCTTCAAATCCAGGAATAAATGTATGAGAGCCAATTTCTAAAGGATAATTAGCACCATTTCCACCTTCTAAAGCTTCTCCATCAACAAAGCCTTCGAAATCAATAACTGCTGTATTTCCTTCTTGAACTTCGCCATCTTCTTTTACAACGATTTCAGCAAATCTAGAGCAAAGTCTCGCCACTTCTGAATCAATTTCATCGTTACTTACCTTAACTTTATCTTTCTTAACACCTAAATTTTTATATTCTCCTAGTTTAACTTCAGGTTTAGTAATAATTGTAAAGCTAAATTTAACATGATCTTTATCAATTTCTTTAACGTCCATACCTGGTTCACAAACTGGTACTAAGTTATTTTCTCTTAAAGCATCAGTATAAGCTTTTCCTACAGCTGCATCTACAGCGTCCATATAAAGAGACTCAATACCAAATTTTTGTAAATAGATATTTTTAGGACATTTGCCTTTTCTAAAACCATCTACTTTTAAGTCTTTATTTCTTTTAGTAAAAGTTGCGTCTAGAATGCTTTCCCAATCACTACCTTTTACTTCTATTTCTATTTCGTGTACGTTTTTCATAAACACTTCCCTTTCTTAACTCTCAATATTATACCTTAGAACCTCAAGAATTACAACAAAAAAGACAGCATTAAGCTATCTTTATAACCTTAACTTGGTATGAACCATTTGGACCTTCAACATTAATAACATCTCCAACTTTACTTCCCATCAAAGCAGCGCCAATTGGTGATTCATTACTAATTTTATTTTCAAATGGATCAGCTTCTAAAGATCCTACAATACTATATGTATCTTCTTCATCATCTTCAACATAAAGAATTGTAACTTCGCATCCAACATTAACAATAGTCTTATCTTTAGATTCAATTATTGTAGCATGTTCTAATTTATATTCAAGTTCTTGTATTCTAGCCTCAATCTTAGCTTGTTCATCTCTTGCAGCATCATATTCTGAATTTTCAGACAAATCGCCATGACTTCTAGCTTCCTTGATAGCCATTACATTTTCAGCCCTCTTATTTACTCTTAAATCATTTAGTTCTTCTTCTAATTCTGCATATCCTTTAGCAGTAAGTAGAATTTCATCTTTTTTTGCCATTACGAGCATCTCCTTCAAAAAACATCTTCATAAGAATACTATAAAAAATCTGAAATGTCAAACACTTTAATTCGCATCATATCAAATTGTGATAATTTAATATCTGTTTTAAATTTAACAATCATTTGTGGATGATTAGCAACCTCAATTTGATTATCATCTTTATCATATAATTCATTTGGAATAGTAAAAGTCATTGCTTCCATATTTGGTCCAAAGAATTCAACTACATCACCTGGTTTAAAATAATTTCTTTGTTCCAAAGTAACAATACCATTTTTTTCATCATAACTTTTTACGATTCCCAAGAAATCTTTATTACTTACTTCATCTCTTCCCAAGAAATACTGTTCATTTTTGCCAGGAAGTCCTTTAAAGAATTGATCTGTAGAATCTCTGTTTGCACATCTATTTAGTATACTTAAGCTATACTTAGTATATGCATCATCTAAAGTATTAATCACAACTTTATCAATCAAATGTCTATAAACATTTATAACAGTAGCAATATAATAAACACTACGCATCCTTCCTTCTACTTTAAAGGAATTTACGCCTACTTTAATCATCTCTTCTATATTAGAAACCATATTCAAATCTTTAGGTGTCATACTAAAAACTTGATCAGTATTATCAGCATCAAAAATAAATCTGCACACTTGTGCACAACCGCCTCTATTACTATCTCTATTAGTCGCATAATTAGATAATACACATCTGCCACTTATACTTGTACACATTGCTCCATGAACAAAGCACTCAATTTCAATGCCTGTCTCATCTTTAATTTTCTTAATATCTTCCTTCGAAGCCTCACGTGCTAAAACTACTCTAGTAGCACCAAGTTCTTGATAAAATCTAACAGTTTCATAATTCAAACTTGAAGCTTGTGTACTTACATGTAATTCTAATTTTAATTTTAATTTTTTCCAAAGATCCATAACAACAACATCAGAAACAATTATAGCATCTACCCCAATTTCATCTAATGTTCTTATGTATTCACTAATACCTTCTAAATCCTTATCATGAAAAACTATATTCACTGTAACATAAACTTTTTTCTTTAAACTATGAGCAAAATTAACAGCATCTTTAATATCATCAATACTAAAATTTAATGCATTAGCTCTTAAACTATAATTTTGTCCTCCAATATATATAGCATCTGCCCCATATAAACAAGCAATTTTTAATCTTTCCAAATCTCCTGAAGGAGCAAGCAATTCTAACTTTTCCATTATTTATTTCTCTCCTTCAATTTATAAATAGTTTCTCTATTTAAGAATCCATCGTCTTCCTCTAAAGAGGTATGATTATATATATCCCCTAGAAATCCCATGATCAAATTATGTTCTACCATCATTGTGTTTACATAGAAAAATTTAATATTATTTAAATTTAACAAATCTTTACCATTAAATATCTTATCAGAATACATAACAGTACCAAACTCATTTTCTATAGCTCTAAATTTTACATGAGTAGCCTTATCTTCTAATACATTTATATTTTTATAAGGAACATTAAATTCCTCACTCCAATTACTTAAAAGTAATCTTCTGCTATACATAACTTGATTATATCCATATAAATTAACACACACTGGTTTTATAGCATTATTAACTATATTATTTGTTTCTTCGTAGGTTATCTCATTACTAACAAACATACTATTGACTCTGTTTAACCAAAAATTAACCGAATGAACATTTGTTCCGAAATGATTCTGATAAAAAATCATTTCCATTTCTAATCCTAATTCTTTAGCAATTTGATATACAGCTATATCCTCATATATAATACCTTTAATTCCATCTGCATGTCTTAATATGGTCTTTAATTTATCTACATCATTACAATCTAATATTCTATTAATCATAATGTATTTATTTGAAACTTCTTCATTTTTAATATCTTCTAATGAATAAGTATTATATCCAACACTATATCCATCTAAAGCAAAAAGAAAAGTAGAAACTCCCACTTTTCTATAATCATCTATATGTTTTACATCATCAACATATATAAGTATATTACTAGATATCATCTTTTCTTATGCTTACAGATAAGCCGTCTCCAACATCATAAAATTTAGTTTCAAATTCATCATTATTTTTTAAGAAATCAATGTAGTTTTCAATTTTTCCAACCAATTGTTTTAAGTTTCTACTAGCTATATTATTTCTATTTCCAACATGTCCATGGAATTTTAAATTATCACTAATAATAACTCCACCAGGTTTTAAGAAATATTTATATTTTTCAAAGAATTTAGTATATTGTCCTTTAGCAGCATCTATAAAAATTAAATCATAAGAAACTCCAGATAAATTAACTTCTAAAGCATCTTGATATACAACGTTTATCTTATCTTCCATTCCACAATTTTTAACGTTTTTTAAGCATTCCATATATCTAGTTTCATCACGTTCAATCGTAGTTAATTTTATATCATCTTTTACAGACGCCATTAAAATTGCTGAATAACCTATAGCACTACCTAATTCTAAAATTTCCTTAATATCATTCGCTTTTATAAATTTCATTATAAATGCAATAGAATCTTTTTCGATAATTGGAACATTATGTTCTTTTGCATATTGTTCCATTTCTATTATTTTTTCTCTCATAATACCACCTTAATTATACGTATACCAAAGACCTTCACTTTTAAGTTTATTAATTATATCTTGATGCTCAGCATTTGTCTTAGTAAAATAAGTTTTTTTATTCTTATCAGCAACAAAGAAATAGTAATCATGTTCTTCAGGTTCTAATGAAGATATAATAGAGTCCTTACTTGGTGAACATATTGGCCCAACAGGAAGTTTACCAGCCATTGCAACAGCTCTAGTATTATAATCATTTACATCATCTATTTCATATTGATATAAATCACGTTCGCTCATTTCTACCTTAGAAGCATAATATGTTGTAACATCACTTCCAAGACTCCAGCCAGAATCTAATCTATTATAAAATACCCCAGCAACGCCTTTTCTATCATTGCTATTAGCACCCTCAAGTTCTACTATACTAGCCATCGTAAGTACATCATGTATATTGATATTTTTAGTTTCTATCTCGCTTTTATAAATACTTAAAATAGATCCAGTTGTATCTAACATTTTACTTACAATTTCATCAATAGTAGCATCTTTTTTAAATTGATAAGTATTAGGATACAGATAACCTTCAAGTGCATAATATAATTTATCATTTAATATATCATCAGTCAAGAACCAATATTTTTCAATCAAACTCTCCAAATATTCTTTATCACTTAATTTATTAATAATTTCTTCTTCGCTATAACCAAAGACTTGACTAATTTGTTTTGCATATGTCGTAAGTCTCTTTCCTTCAATAAAAGTAACAGAAATACTATCATCAATAACATTTCCCCCACTTATATATTCAAGTATTTCAGGTAAACTCATACCTCTATTTAATTCATAAACACCAGCTTGTAATATTATATTCTTATTTAACTTCAGATAAACATATCCAACATATTTATCCTTTATTAAATTACTATCATATAATAAATCAATTACTGCTTTTGATGTTGTCCCTTTTTCTACAATTACAGTAACTTTTTCATCCTTAGCATGTTCACTAGAACTAAAACTTTCTAAAGAAGTCTTATAATATATTCCAACTACTCCTGCACAAATCAGAAAAAAAGAAAATATGCAAATAGTTATAATCAATATTTTCTTTTTCATCATTATGCAGCACTTTCTGCTTCATCAATTTTTTGTTGTACTGAAGATAAAATATTTTCTATAACCAACCATTCTTTCTCTGTCTCTATTGGCATTAAAGCTGAAGTTTGACCAGTAGGATCATAAACAGAAGCATAAACTTTAGTACTGCCTTCTTCATCTGTCGTATTATCTGTATAAACTATATAACTTTTTTTTGTTTCATCTGAATCAAACGTAAATAATATTTCACATTCAATTTCTCTTCCTCTATCATCAACAATTGTAAATACACCTTTTTTTTCTTCGTTCATTTCTTAATTCCCTTTCATTTTTAGATATGTATCAAGTATTATGCTTGCTGCCACACCATCTACAACCTTTTTTCTTTTCTTACGGCTCATATCTGCATCTAATAAGTAATTAGTAGCTTCAACAGTAGACAATCTTTCATCTATCATTTTCACTCCTACACCATATCTATTTTCCAAAGCTTCTTTGAATTTTAAACTTCTTTCTGCAGCAAAACCCAATGTGTTATTCATGTTTTTAGGTAAACCTAACACTAAATCTGTAATATCATTGTCATGAATAATTCCATCTAAATCCTTAAATAATAAATCGTAATTTTCTCCATCCCATCTTAAAACCTTATATGGTGAAGCAATTGTATTAGATTTATCAGACATTGCTAAGCCAAGAGTTCTAGTTCCTAAATCAAGTCCTAAACATCTCATTAACACACCTTCTTTAGCTCATTATAATTTTATCATTATTTAAGTAATTTGTGAATACTTTAATTCCCTTATTCAAAAAATAAAAGAAGATATTATCTACCTTCCATATATCTACTTTTTATTCTTTTTGTTAAAGACAATGTCCCCTCATCAATATCAACATTTCCATTTCTTCCAGTTCCCATACTTACATCTGGTTTTATTTCATATCCATGAAAATCAGTTCCACCAGACTCCATCAACTTATATTTATCAGCTAAATACCTATAAAAAGCACGTTCTTGAAGATTTGTATTAATATGCTTAATTTCAATACATTCCATACCTAAACTTTTTAAATACTTAACTTCTCTTTCAAGTTCACTATTATCCATTTTTAGAGAAGATGGATGAGCAAGCGATACAACCCCACCAGCTCCTAATATCAAATCAACACACTCTTCTTTAGTTAAACCTTTTTTTACTTTACGTACCTTATCATAAGCAGAAATCAAATATTTTTGAAAAGCCTCTTCTATTTCAGTACAATAACCATATTTTATAAGTAACAAAGCTAAATCGGGTCTTCCAACATTCCCATTCTTTTTCATTAGTTCTTCTATTTCCTCAACTGGTATAATAACCCCATAATCTTTTTTCAGAATTTCAACATACAACATTATATTATATATCGCAGCATCCTTCATTTCTATCAAACGTTTATTTAATCTTTCATTATTTAAATCAATATTATATCCAAGAATATGCATTCTACCTTTATCTGCTTTAGCAGTTAATTCAACACCACTATATAGATAAATACCAGAATCTATATATTTCATCAATTCCTTAGAACCATCTATATTATCATGATCAGTCAACGCCATTATCCCTATATTTGAATTACCTGCTATATTTAATAATTCCTCAGGTGTTCTAGATCCATCCGAATATATACTATGCATATGCAAATCAATTTTTTTAACTCCCATAATCAACAACTCCTTCACTTTATATTTGAATTATAGAACATTTTTTATTATAATTAAAATACTTATTTCGAATGATTATAATAACAGGAGGTTATAATATGAACATCAATTTTGAATTATATAGAATTTTTTACGAAGTAGCAACATTAGGAAACATAACTAAAGCAAGTCAACGTCTTATGATAAGTCAACCAGCTGTTACAAAACAAATTAAAGCCTTAGAAAACCAACTAGGTGGCGAATTATTTATTCGTACTAAAAGAGGTGTAATTTTAACTGATAACGGAAAAGAAATTTATAATTACATAAAACAGGGAATGCACTGTTTTGAAAGTGCCGCTCTTCAATTTTCAAACTTAAAAAAATTAGAAACAGGAATAGTTAGAATTGGAATTAGTACTACTCTATGTCGCATTTTCTTACTTAAATATTTAGAAAAATTTCATGAATGTTATCCCAATATTGCTATACAAATTTTTACAGATCCAAGTAAAACACTACGTGAAATGCTAAAAGATGGTACCATTGATATTTTAATTGCTAAAGAGATAGAAAAAGAAGAAGAAGACTTAGAAGTAACAGAAATAGGCATACTTCATCAATGTTTTATATCTTCTAGTGTCCACTATGAAGAATTAAAAGACAAAATTATTCCGTTACAAGAATTAGATAAATATCCTTTACTTTTTCCCAAATCTCCTTCAACAACTAGGAAAAATTTTAATACATTTTGTAAAAATAATAATATTAAACTTACCTCAAAAATCGAAATAGCAAGCGCTAACTTGCTTGAAGATTTTGTAACGATTGGATTAGGTATCGGTCTTGTTACCAAAGAATATTCTATGAAAAAGATAAAAAATGAAAAAGTTTTTGTTATAAAAACAAATCCAGAGATACCATCTATTTCATATTCATTAATGACTTTAAAAAATTCTTATCACAGCTTTGGCGCCAATAAACTTATTGAAATGATTTTAAAAGACACAAAAGACAGGAAATAATCCTGCTTTTTATTTACCCATCCAAATCAATAACACCTTACCACTGCTTTCAATAATTATTGTACAATCTCCACCCAAAACATCATAATTAATAGATCTAACATAATGAACCATATAACAATCAGTATCCTGATCATAAAACAGTTCATATCCTACGTAGTTAAAACTATCTTTAGAATATTTAATATCATATGCTTCTCTAGCAGCTTTAAAAGCGCTTAATTCTTCTGTTATTTCACTAACATTGATATTATCATCAAATTCTTGAAATAATTCATTATGATTATCTTTATAAACATTTAAATTAAATCTTTCTATTTCATAATCATACTTTTTCCCATTTATAACAAAATATGAAAATTTATTATCTTCAATATTATAATATAATTTAACATTATACTTTTGATTATTTTCATTTTTTAGTCTCGCTTCAATGTATTTACCATCTTTATCATACTGAATCCAAGAAATTTTATCAGAAAAAGAAAACTTTTCTATAAAACCAATATTATCTTTTATAGTTTGAGTATTATTTAACTGAAATCTTAATTCTCGCTCTGATTTAGAAACTCTCCAATCGAATGCTAAACAGAATAACAAAGGCAAAACAGTAAACCACACCATCACAATATATAAAAATACATTACTACTATTTTTATTTGAATTTTCTATTTCACTTATTTCAACCTTACAAACATAATCACCAATACTTTTATTTAAAAACAATATCATTAAGAAAGATATTGGCAAAGTAATTAAATCGATAATATTTTTTAATATTAATTGTTTTTTAGTCTTATAATCACATTTTATTCCAAACATCATCTGAAATATAGACTGACCATTAAAAATATTACGTAAAACTAAATATATCAATATTATAAATAATAATAGTGGCCTAACAAACATATATGTATATGCTGATGCTTTATAAGAATTAGAAACAACACTATATATAAACATATTAAAAAAATCACGAGCAAACAAACATATTACCATCATCAACAATAGTTCAATCCAAAAACTATAAATTCTTTTAAATTTAATAATCATAAAAACACTCTTTTCCTATCTATATACTACCAGACATTATCCAAAATAAAAACAAAAAGCCATTGTAAAAATGACTTTTTTTAATTGCAAGGACAACATAAATCTATACAATATTCCCCAGGTTGTAAATTAGGACAACAAGAGCAACAATCACTATTAACTATATACTTTTCTAAAACAGTTTGCATATCTTGATTTAATTGCATTATATGTCCAGCAAAACTATCTGTATTATATGATACATAATCATCAATTTCATTTATTCCAACAACATCTCCGTCTATATAAAGATAGTATTGTAACATAACAGCAAGATTCATTGTCATAGTCTCTTTATTATGATTTGTCCAAATACTTCTTATTTCATTCTTGCCTTCATCATCAATTTCTATTAACTGAGCTTTTTGACTTCTCTGATCGAAACTAAATAAATAAACATTATTCATGGTATTCATTATATTTTCCAAAAACTTCGAAACTTCTTCTTTTCCATTCGTAACAGAATACTCTTTTCCATTATAAATAGCTGAACCACAGCTCATGTCTAAATATAATTCGTTTTCATCATATTCCAAATAATATACAGGATTAATAAGACACTTCGTCTCATTTTGTCCAAATTCTAACGACTTTATCAAATCATACAATTCTTCCGACTCTTCTTTTTCCAAAGAAATATCCACATTCATATCTAAGGAATTATTGATTATATACTTTAAATTTGCTGATTTAATTTTACTTTCTTCTTGGACATTATTTTCATTTTCGTCAATATTTCTATTTCCAATTAAATAAAAAATCCCTAAACATAATAGAAAAAAGACTATAAAACTAACAATTTCTACTAAAATAAATATTCCTCTTTTTGTTTCTTTAATCATAACTACACTCCATTCTATTCTAAGTATAACAAAAAAAATCATTAAAAAACAGTTCTATTTATTAGAACTGTTAGGATCGTATTCTATATTTAAATGATTATAAGCTTTCTCTGTAGCTACACGTCCACGTGGAGTTCTTTTAACAAATCCTTCTTGTAGTAAATAAGGTTCAACAACATCTTCAATTGTCGTAACTTCTTCACCAATTGATGTTGCAACAGTCTGCGCACCAACAGGACCTCCATTAAATTTGGTAATCAAAGCATCTAAGTATTGAATATCAATTTGATCCAAACCATCTTCATCTACTTTAAGTCGCTTTAAAGATGTTTTAGTTATTTCTTCGTCAATAACATCTTGTTCAAATACTAAAGCAAAATCTCTTACTCTTTTAAACAATCTATTAGCAATACGTGGAGTTTTTCTACTTCTTCTAGCTAACTCTCTTGCTGCGTCTTCATCAATTGGCATTCCAAGAACCTTACTTGTTCGTGTAATTATTTTAAATAATTCATCGTCTGTATAATAACTTAATTTAGATGTAATACCAAATCTATCTCTCAATGGTGCCGAAATATCACCTGCCCTAGTAGTAGCACCAACTAATGTAAAAGGGGGTAAATCTATTCTTAAATTTCTTGATGAGCCATCGCCATTAGAAATAACTATATCTAAAACAAAATCTTCCATAGCTGGATATAGTATTTCTTCAATATATCTAGGTATTCTATGTATTTCGTCAATAAACAATACATCACCTGGTTCCAGCTGTGATAAAATCGCTGCTAAATCTCCACTTTTTTCAATAGAAGGACCAGAAGCTGTTTTAATATTAGTTCCCATCTCATGGGCAATAATATGTGCAAGAGTTGTTTTACCAAGTCCTGGTGGTCCATATAATAAAACATGATCTAATACTTCATCTCGCATTTTACAAGCTTTTATAAAAACTTCTAAATTTTCTTTTATATCAGTTTGTCCTACATACTCATCTAGTGAAGCTGGTCTTATTGATTGATCAAAACTATCAAGTTCATCTCTTTTTTCACCATCAACTAATCTTCCCATTTACTTCACCTTCTTTATATGTTTATAAATATCTTTCCAATTCTCATACTTTGTTAAATCTTTAACATCACTAGTATACAAAGTACCTTTTAAAATAGAATTAATCCCATTTTTAGAAGCCGCACGAACATTCTTCTCATCATTATCAACAAAGACATCTATTCCTAAATCTTTGCACATTGTACCTTTATCTATACCACCCATAATTAATTTATGAAATTTAAACCCTGTCTTTTTTAACCATTTATTAGTCTTCATTTTAGTTATGAAATCATTTTTCCTTCTAGTAATAAAATATATTTCATTGCCATCATCGTAAAGTTTATTAACATACATAACAGCATCTTCTATTGGATTTAGCTCAGAAAAGAATTTGCCTTTTCTTATAATTTTCATAAAACCATCAACATCCATTACATTCCAATAAAATTTTTCCATAAAAGTATAGGCATCTTTGTCCTTAAAGCCTCTTCCTTTAACAGATTCTTTATCATATTTTAACGCCTCTTGAATAATCCTCTCATCAGTATTAGCTACTGTATCGTCTATATCAATCCCTATTTTCATAATAAGTCTCCTTAAAATTTATATTTATTATCTACTCATAAGTAATTTTAACGCATCTTTTATCTGTTGTTCAATTGGATTAGATGCATCAACTTGTGGTAATATCTTTTTAACATCACCTTTCTTATATCCTAAACTATCTAATACAGCCATTAATTCATCTAAACCATCGTTTGTAAATAAATCATCATTACGAACTAATTTTCCTTTTAAATCAAGAATAATTTGACGAGCAACTTTATCTCCAACCTTAGGAAATTTAGTTAAATATAAAATATTTTCTCTTTCTATAGCATCATATATAGTGTCAACAGGACTAGCCAAAATCGGCAAAGCAAGTTTTGGTCCAACACCTTTAACATTTATAAGTCTCAAGAAAAAATCTCTTTCTTGTTCATTCCTAAAACCATATAAAGTAAATTCTTCTTCTCTTATATGAGTATAAATAAATACCTTATATTCCTTATTTTCTTGATATACATATGGATTAGGAACAAATATCATAAATCCTACTCCATTATTTTCTAAACTAATATAATTAGGTCCATAAGACTCTATTTTTCCTTTTATATAATTAAACATTTTATACACATCCTCAAAAACAAGTATACCATACATTTGTATCTATTAAAAGAAAAAGTACATAGTTTCACCTACGTACTATACTTAAACTTATAACTATCATTACGAATGGTATTTTCATCATCTATCTTAAATCTCATTTCCATATCGACTCTTGCTTCTATATCAGTATACTCTTTTGTATCATAATCATGAACACGATAAATATGACTTGCAAACTTAAGTATCAAAAAATTACCAGATATCTCATAAGTACCATGATAAGTATCACCAGCTATATCCAAAGTTATATAAGTATAATAATCTACAGTACCATCTTCATATAAATTAACATAACTCTTAGTTTTAGAAGGACACCCATCATCTAAATAGCATTCATATAACTTATAATTTCCAACATTCAAATTAGCATTAATAACAGGTTCATCAAAATCCAACTCTATAATAACATCTTTTTCTATTTTAACTAAACTATCTATATTTGTAATATCTATCTCTTGTTTATCTTTAACTAAATTAACTATCCCATAATAATCTATATTATTAGATTTATATTTAACTATATGCAATCCTCCAAATATATTATCTATCAAACATTCATTATCTACACAATTAATGCTTTTATCATCTATCACTACTTCACTATTATCTTCCACTTTAATGATAATATTATGTAATAAACCTAAACTACTTTTATAACCATCTATGCTAGAAACACTAACTAATTTATAATCTATACTCTTTCTTCTAAATAAATTAGTTTTTCCATATTCTTGATATTCAATATTATTAGTACTAACTTTATATTCACCATAATAATACATTTTAATAAACTCTTCTAAGTTACTATAATAACCACTATTTTTATAATATAAATAATAAATATTCTTTAAGTTATTCTTATCATACATCAAATTATAAGATACAGAAAAATCGTCATATGTTAAATCGCTATCATTAAACATATTATCATAAATATATTTACTATCATTTAAATTGAATTTATCAGTATAAATACTCATTTGATATTCATCATAATAAGAAAAGCAATAAACTAAATAAACTAAAAATATAATAAAAGAAAATAAGAATAATGTAATACCAATTGTAATTAACATACTTTTACTCTCATTCATCTTCTTACCTTCTTTCTATAATTATTTCTTCCTATTCAATTTATCAAAATACATTTTTATAAATAACCATACTGTAAAAATAAATCCTACAGCCACATATAAATAAAACAAAAATCTTTGATCACTTGTGTGAATTCCGTTAGATACCATTAAAGCTGCACCTACTATAAAAGCAACATCTAGTATACATACAACTATTCTATGTATCATTTTCTCGAATCTGTCTAAGAATTTATAAGAATCAGTAATTTCTATATTAAATTTTGTTTCTCCTCTAGTTGTACTCTTTAGTAATGTATGTAAATCCCCAGGTAATCTATTTAAGCTACCTACAGAATTCATAAAATGTCCTACCTCTTTAGTTATATTTTCTTTATTTAAAATAGATTTAATACTCATATTTTTTACTCTATTTTCAAATACTTGTAATAAATTTATATCAGGACTTACAACTTCTAAAGTACCTTCCAACACAACAATACCTCTTACTAGCATTGTTATATCCTTAGGCAAACTTATTCCATTACTACCAAGTATATTAAGTAACTCATTTGCAAATTTCGTGATATTAATATCTTTAATTCCCATTGACTTATTTTTATCAAGAATAAGTTGTAGATCTCTGCATAATCTAGAATGATTTATTTCTTTTTTAGTATCACCAATAATAAGTAAAATTCTTTCCACTTCTTTAATATCGTTATTAAATATTGCTATCATACACTGACGTAATAATTCTTTATTTCTCGAATTTAATCTTCCCATCATTCCAAAATCAATATAACCTATTTTACCATTCGTAATTATTATATTATTGGGATGAGGATCTGCATGAAAATATCCAATATCAAGTGCTTGATAAATATAATTATCTGCTAACTTACTTCCAATTTCATCTAAATCATAACCATTATCATTAAGTTCGTTTATTTGACTAACATTAAAACCATCAATATATTCCATAACAATAACTTTTTCAGTCGTAAGTTTCTTTATAACCTTAGGTACTTTTATATATTTTATTTCTTTATTTTCTTGATAAAACTCTTCAATATGTTCTGCTTCTATTAAAAAATTCATTTCTTCTAGAGTTGTGTTTAATAGTTCATCTAATACTTCATCAAATGATACTATATTCTTAAATAACTTTTGAACATGTAACATACCTAGAGCTTTCTTTAGTACTCTAATGTCCGCTACCATTATTTCTTTAATATCTCTTCTTTGCACCTTTATAACTACGTCTGTACCATCTTTTAATACAGCTTTATGAACTTGAGCAATTGAAGCACTACCAAGTGGATTTCTATCAATACTTAAAAATACGTGAAATAATTTTTTTTCATATTCATCTTTTAATATATCAAGTATTTCTTGATAACTCATAGGATTAACACTACTTCTTAATTTACTCAATTCATCAATATATTCTTTAGGCATTATATCAGGGCGATTAGATAATATTTGTCCTACTTTAATATAAGTGGGACCTAAACTTTCTAATATTTCTCTTAATTTAACAGGATCTATTCCCCCAATAACATCATGACGCTTCAAAACATCAATTATTTCAAACAGTCTTTCTTTTCCACTAATTGTTTTCTTTTCCTTTTCCTTCGTCATTATTTGCATCATTCCATCCCTTTTTATTTAATGCTTTTAATAATTCTTTTTTCTCACTATCTGATAATTTATTAAAACTTTCTAATATATCTTCTTTACTATCTTTTGAATTTACATTAACTACTGTAACCCTATCTTTCATAGCTTCATTAATATTATGTTTTAATTCTTCGTTAGCAATTACACCTTTTTCATATAATTCTTTACCCTTATTGTATAAATCATCTTTTACTGATTTTATTTTTTCATTAGTCTCACTTAAAACTCCTAACCCCATATATAAAATTGTCTTCAAGTCTTCTTTCATTATATTCATCTCCTATTATAATAGTATATCATGATTAAACAGTAAAAAAAAGACCAACGGTCTTTTATTTCTCTACATTCCCTTGATTAAAGATTGTTCATATAAATCAAACTTTTTATTTATTAATTCTCTATAATGAGCTATAGATCTTCTAGCAATATCAACTACTTCTTCTCTATCAATTCCAATTAATGAAGAAATCTGATCAACATTAAAAGTCTTTCCGTTTTTTCCATAGTGCAAAAGGGACACAACCATAACTTCTTCAATCGAAAAATTCATTTGAATCATTTCTCTACATTCTGAAGAACTTATTATTCCTTGGATTAAAGTGTAATCTTCTTTAGATAGACCTCTATCATCAATAATTGGACTTTCATTAGAAGAAGTCGATTCCGCTAAAGGTTGTTTTTTCTGCATTTTATTAGGTAAGAAATTTCTTCCTTCACCAGATGTTTTTTTCACCTGTTCATTACTTTGCATTCCAGTAACTACCGCTCCCGAATTATCATATATTTTTTTAGCTATTTCATTTATTGAACTATCTACCTGATCTGCAGTAAATACTTTTTGAACATCAGAAGTAACTTTTTTGACAACTGGCACTACCACTTTCGAACCATTTATTATATCAGGGGATTTATCCAATCCATCTGTAAAATCTTCGTTAAGATCTAATTGTTCTTTTGAAGACACCATTTTTTTCTTCCCACTTGTTTCAGCGGATAGAATTGGTACTTCATTATTCGATGAATTCTCACTTTTTAAAGGAACACCAGCTTTATTATCTCCTTTTGTTTTTTTCTGAGTATTATACCTTGCCCTAGTTTTTTCATGATTCTTTTCTACCATTTCGTCCACTTTAGCATTTCTACCTGGATATTTTTTATGTAATCTAGATCTAACTTTAGGTAAGAATGTATTATTTAATTTTCCTCTTAATAATTTAGAAACTTCCTTTGTATCATTACCATCCAATAATGGTCCACATACACAATAAAAAGTATCCCTTTCAACCTCAGATAAGCTATCAATAATCTCTTTAAGTTCAAGGAAGGTATAAGAATTATCAAAGTAAGAAATTAAATTAGAAACTGCAGATACTTTAGTTTGTTTAAATTTTTCACTTAAACTTTTTAATACATTCGCATATTCGCTACTATCTTTATTTAATTTTACCAAATTTTGATAAGTATCACTTAATTTTGGTAAAACAACGTAATACAATCTTGTTCTTTCCTGTTGTGTTAAAGAAACATGACCTTCACCATCAAAATTTTCTCCACAATTCTTAGCAATTATTTTCATATCTTCGTTACTTAAACAAGCAATACAATCATATAAAATATCTAATTTATCTGAGGTAACACTTAAATAAGAAATTAAATTTTTTGTATCCTTTGACTCTTGTTTCATTGTTACCACCTTCTTTCCTTTCGTTTTAGAAGATTGCGTAGTTCTCACCCTTTTTATAGGTTCACCATTATATGATGAAACAACTGCAACTCCAATATATTCTAAAGCCTTTTGTGGATCATCCATATAACTAGCAAATTTCTTTGTTTCTCTATATTGACGCATTTTTCTTAACGCTTTTGCTTCAATCTGTCTTATACGCTCTCTAGTTACTCCAAATAAAGCTCCAACTTCTTCCAAAGTATATATTTTATCATTTATAAATCCATTACGATAAAGCAACGTCATTCTTTCACGATAAGACAAATCAACTTTATATAGCAATTCTCTAATTTTCAGCTGCATATCACTAAGAATTGCTTCATTTTCAACGCTTACTGTACTATCAGGAATAAAGTCTTCTAAAGTAGTATCTTTTTTACCATCATCGTCAACCACAACATTTAAACTTGACGCATCCTTCATAATTTCAATAAGTTCTTCTACTTTATGCAAAGGAATATTTAGTAAATAAGATAATTCTTCTTTACTAGGATATCTACCATTTAATTCCATAAATTCTTTTTCAGCCTTTTTTAATGCATTTATCTTTTCAATAACATGAATAGGTAATCTAATAGTTCTACCATTGTCTCCCATAGATCTTGTTATTGCTTGTCTAATCCACCAAGTAGAATATGTACTAAATTTATATCCTTTTTTATAATCGAATTTTTCTATAGCTTTTATTAATCCAATATTTCCCTCTTGAGCTAAATCTAATAAAGTTAAACCTTTAACTCTTCCTACATACCTTTTAGCTATCGAAACAACCAACCTCAAATTAGCTTTAAGAATTCGTTTCTTTGCTTCTTCAGAACCATTTTCATATTCTTGAAACAATTCTATTTCCTCTTGAGCATTAAGTAAAGGAACTGAACCTATCTCGCGTAAATAAGCTTTAACAGGATCAACAACAACAGCAGAAGAGTCGTACTCAAATTCTTTATCGACATCTTCTTTTTCTTTATCATCATCTTCCTTTTCTTTAGATTCATCTTCTTCATCTGGTTCTATATTTTCACTATTTTCTTTTAAATCAAAAGCATTATCATCTTCTAATTCACCGACTCCAAAAAGTAAATCATCATCATCTAATTGCTCTATATCATTTTTCATTAAATAAGCAAATATAATCTGCTCCATTACAGCATTACAAGACACTGCCTTTACTTCCTTTGTCTTTATCTCCTTTACATTTCCAACTAAAGTCGCAACTTCCTTATTAATAATTTCATATGATTCTAATATTTTCAAATAAACATCAATATCATCTTTAAAACCTATTTGTCTTAAAAATCTAGATAAATTAATCAATCTATCCTTCTTTAAACTATCTATATAAGTACCTATAATATTATAATCACTATCTACAGCCATAACACCTAATTGTTTATTAATTATTTTAGTAAGATTTTTACTTATATACTCATCATAATCTAAAACTTCATTAACATTTATTCTATTAAATGCCTCTAGCAAAGAATCACGTACTAATTCCTCATAAAATTCAGTTGATAAAAATTTAAACTTTTTATACGTTTTATTTATTAATTTGTTTAACTTTTCATAAGCCTCGTTAAAAACTGTAGCATTACTATGTTTGATATCTACTATATTTTCTCTTGTTAATCCAAACTGACCCATATCATCACCACAATTTCTATAAAATATACTTTATCATAAATCAATGCTTGACTTCAAGAAAAAAGACCTCAAAGGTCTTTACGCATACATATTAAACATCATTAAGAAAATTAAGATAATAAGAACAAAAACAATACTAATAAGCGCTAATTTAAACGGAATGGTTTTATACCTCGTCAGTATGCTTTTCCTCTTCCTCTCTTTAATATAGCCTAATTGAATATTAATGCTATCATTAACACTATTTCCCAACCTATTAGCTTCCATAATACTTATAATAATGTTAATAATAATCTCACTTGGCATTCTATTTTTTAATTCTTTTAATGCTTCATCTAAAGACTTACCAAGTTCGATACTTTTCAGAACTTTCTTAAACTCTTGTGACAAATCATTATCTATAATGCTAACACTTAAATTTATCGCATTCTTGACATTTCTCCCACTTCTTAAACACATCAAGAATACTGGCATTAATTCTAAAGAATCATCTTCAAGTACATCTATTCTTCTTTTAATACCTAAATCAAGTATTACATACTCAACAAATATATAATATATAACTGTACAAATTGGAGCTACTATATAACCATAGTCAATAAAGAAAAATAAAAATATAAAGAGAATTAAAGAACTAATAAGTCTCATTATAATAAATATTTCATTTTTAACCTTAAGCCCCATATAATCTAATTTCTTTTGAACTCTTTTTCTAACACTACCTATCATTTTTATCCCCCATAGCAACTCTCATAATAATAAAAACATATAAAACATATATAATTATTAATACTAATACAACTATTATTCCATTTTTATTAAGTAGCAAAATTTTATAAGTAGAATTAATTAAAATAGAATATATAATAAACAATAAAGGTAACAATGAAAATATTATCAATGACATTCTATTGACTCTTTTTACTACATCAATTTCATTTTTAAATTTTTCTTCTTCTAGTAATCTTTTTTCAATATTTTCAAATATCTCTGCTTTATTTGCTCCAGTCTTAACTATTAGAGAAAGTATTTTACTAATTTCTTCTAGTATCTTTATATCTGTTCTACAATAGCACCTTTTAAATGCTTCATCTACACTTAATCCAAGTTTTATATCATTTAATATCTTTTTAAATTCTTTTTTTACTGCTCCATCAGTTCTATCTATTACATCAGAAACGGCCTGTTCTGTACTTCTATTAGCTCTATAACTATTATTCATTATAATTATAGCACCTAGAATATCTTTATTAAGTATTCTACTATTTTTAGATTCCAGATATATACAATAAAAGTCTACTAATATAAAACCTAAAACAAAACAAGTCAATATCATCAAAGATGATACAACATCTTTATAAAGTACTATTAAAAACAAATATAATAATATAAATAAAAAACCCAAAAGTATTTTTAGACTTACATAGTCCATTCCTTTTTTCATTTTTTCTTGATCAGTATATTTATTATATGTTCTAGCTATTCCATTAAATATTATCATCATTTCTAAAAGACTACTAAATTTATGAACGAGTCTAAATATCACATTATCATCTTTGTATTTTTCTTTTTCCAAATCTATTGAATAATAACTTAGTCTATTTTTTTTCAAAAAAGCAATAATCAATTTGTATCCAGAATAAATTAAAAAGAGGATGAATAATATCGCACAAACCTGTAATAAAGCACTATATTTATTCATAATATACCTCCTTTTATTTTTTCTTTTTCATATTTTTAAAATTAAAAATATCATCTAAATCTGTAATACCAGAATTTTTAATTTTACCAAACACTTGTGGTACATATTCTTGAAGTATAAACTCCCCCTGAACAACACCAGATTCATTTACTCCATCACTATTAAATTTAAAAATATTTTTAAGTACTAATTCCCCATTTTTTACATCAATAACTTCAGAAATGTCTGTAATCTTTCTTCTTCCATCTCTCATACGAGTAATTTGAACTACTAAATCTAGTGCATTATTTATATATTCTCTCATTGCAAGTATTGGAATATCTATTCCATCCATCAAGACCATTGTTTCCAGACGATTTAAAGCATCTCCAGTACTATTAGCATGTAAAGTAGTTAAAGATCCATCATGTCCTGTATTCATTGCTTGTAATAAGTCAAATGCTTCGCTGCCTCTAACTTCACCAATTATGATTCTATCTGGCCTCATTCTTAAAGAATTTTTCACTAAATCTCTTGTCGTTACTTCAGCAGCTCCATCGTAATTAGCATCCCTTGTCTCAAGTGATATAACATTATTTTGGGGTAATTTAAGTTCTCTAACATCCTCAATGGTAATAATTCTCTCATCTTCAGGAATAAAATTACTTAATATATTAAGTAAAGATGTCTTACCAGATCCAGTCGATCCCGAAACAATAATATTTAATCTAGCTTTAACTGCTGCACTTAGAAATCTTGCCATATAAGGAGTTAAACTACCATTCCCCACTAAACTTTCCATATCTTCAATACTTTTTCTAAATTTTCTTATTGTAATAACAGGATTCTTTACTAAAGGAGGAATTATAGCATTTATTCTACTACCATCATTAAGTCTCGCATCTACCATTGGCTTATTTACATCTATTGATTTACCTACTGGTTCTATAAGTCTTTCAATTGTTCTAATAATATGTTCATCATTTATAAATGATATTGATTCATCTTTTTTAATACTCCCATCAATCTCTATAAATATATCTTTAGGACTATTAACCATTATTTCTGTTACATTATCATCATTAAGTAATTCAGTAATAGGACCATACCCATTAACTTCACCATCTATTAAATTAAATAAATAACTTCTTTCATTATTTGTTAAATCGTATCCATAAGTAATATCATCTATTTCACTATTGATTAATTCCTTACTTATTACTTCGTTAACAAAACCTTTATCACTCAAATCTTCTAATATTTTTATTCTAAATTCTTCTAACAATCTTTTATCTTTAAAAACCATATAATCCATAGTTTCATATTTGTTGATATTTCTTTTTACATTAAACTCTTCTAGTAATCTACTCATTAGTATAACTCCTTTCTAACAAGTCTGTTGCTATAACAACAAAAGTCTTATAATCATTAGGCATTACTTCGGCAAATTTTCTATCAAGTGAAACAATAGCCCCTCTCATTACCATTTTTTCCATATCTTTTAAATACATATCAGCAGACAATGAGTAATTTAAATTATGACCAATTATCTTTTTTATTTCATATAAACTAAAGTAATTTTTAAAAGGATCTCTACTATTATTAAGTAATAAACTATAATTAGTAAATTCTAGATTATCAAGTATCGACAAAATAGACCTAATATTTTTTAAATCTATTGGATCATTAGTTAGCATAAACATAATTTCATTAACATTTTCTAATATAGTTAAGTTTATTTCGTCAAGAGCATGATTTGTATCAATAAGTACTACATCATAAGCCAATTGTGCTTTTTTTATTATTTCTTCAATATATCTAGATTCAATTTTATTAGCATCTCTAGGATCTTTAGGAGCACATAAAATATCAATATAATTGTCTACTCTAACAGTATAATCTTTTATATCTTTATAAGTATTATTCATCATATCAAAAGCTAAATTATATACACTTTTATCATTTTTCTTATTCAAATATAAAGCAATTCCACCACTATACAAATCCATATCAATAATTAAAACTTTTTTTTCTAATTGTTCGAATATACCAGCTAAATTAAGGATATTAGTCGTTTTACCTACTCCACCTTTAGCAGAAAAGAAACACATAGTTTTACCTTTTTTCATCTTCATACTCATCACTAGTCCTTACTATATATTTAAAGTCCCCTACTATAAAAATTATATCATTTTTACATAATATAAACAATAAAAAATGACTAGTTGTATTCTAGTCATTTTTTTAACCTAAAGTATCATTCTCAAAACTTTGAAAAATCATCATATTAAGAACACTATTTCCGTCCTCTGATATTTCTTCAACTTTTATTGTAAAACCATTAACTTGCTCTACAATATCATAATTTTCGTTTAATTGGAGATGGTTATCAGAATCTAAAACAAGAATTTCATCATATGTATTTACAATAATAATAGATATTAAACCATCACTATCAGACAATGTATATCGATAATGATGTAATTCCAAATTAGAATTATCATAATTCATAACATAATCATCAGCAACCTGATATTCAAAGCCTAAAACCTGATAAGCAATAGTGTAATTATAATTTGGTATGACTTCTCCTGCTTCGTTTCGAGAAAGGAAATTATCGTAAGTATTAACATTAACTTTTCCTAAAACATTTCCATCTCTAACAAATGAAACAGAATATTTATTAAATTCATTTACAATTATCTTTGACCATCTAGCTTCAATATGAGAGTTTTCAGTTATTATAATAGTAGTATCTTCAACTCTAACGTTATTTACATACCAACCATCAAAAGTATACTCACTATTTTCTACAAATTCTGGTAAAGTAATTTCGGTATTTTCTTTAACAATACCAGTTGTTAACTCTTGTCCATCTACTGGTACACCAACACCTAAATCAGCAGTAACATTATAATAAATATTTCTATCTTCAGAAACAGCATATAAAGCAATTACTTTTCCATTTTCTGCTGTAAGATTTTTAACAGTTATATTATCTCCATAGAATATTTGTCCATTTGTTTCAGTAGCCCAACCAGTTAATTCGATATTTTCATCGCCGAAATCTAAATCATTATGGTTTCCAAAAGGACATTCTACATCGTAATCACATTTAACAGATTCAACCCCAGTTCCATCTTTCTTGAAAAGTTTTGTACCGTCATTTTTATAGAACTCTATAGTATATTTATTAGCAATCCAATTAGCTTTCAATTCTAGGTTTTCAGTACGTCCAGTAACTTCCTTTATATTACCAACATTTTCACCATTCAAAGTCCAACCTGCAAACTCGTATCCAACTTTACTAACCTCTGGAAGCGTAACTTTTTCTCCTCTTAAATAAGAAGCTTGTGCGCTAACACCTCCACTATTTGCGAATAAACCACCATCTAAATCATAAGATACGGAATATTTGTCTTTGTTTGTCCACTTAGCATTTAAAGTAATTACATTACCATCAGCATAAGTATCAACTGCAACTAACGAAGTATCTTTACCAAATACTAAACCATTCTTAGTTATCCAACCATCAAAGTCATTAACAGAATCTGTTAATTCTTCGTCGATAGTTTTAAGCTGCGTATATAAAACATCCTCTTGAGTCTTATATACTTCATTATTATTTTTATAAACTATATTATACTTATTTTCGTTAAATACCGCATTTAAAGTAACATTTCCTACACCAGTTACAGTTAAAGTATTTCCGCTAACATTAGCACTTCCATTAGTAACATTCCATCCAACAAAAGTATATCCATCTTTTGAAGGAGCAACTAATGTAACATTTTTATTATTAGCCGTATTTTCACTATCATATGTAAATGAAGTAACATTATCTTTATTTACAATACCATCATTGTAAACATAATTAATACTATATGTTATTAAACTATATTCAGGCTTTAATACATAACTTTTTCCGTTTTCTATAGTGAAATTGTTTAACCTGCCAGTAGTATCAATATACACCTTGTTACCATTATCTTCAATATACCATCTAGTAAATTCTTTTCCAGCTGGAATAGTTTCGGCAGCAGGTTCAAAATCAACCTTACAGTCGTCATTATCATAAGTACACGTTACACTTTGACTCTCTGAATATTTAAATGTATAAGTATTAGGAGTCCACTCAGCTGTTAAAGTCATACCATTAGCAACTAACTGATCATTATACTTATTTCCTTCATAATTCCATTGTTTAAATGTATATCCAGGTTTTACTAAGCTAGTTGGTAAAACTAATTTACCATCTTCCATAGTATATGTTGTTCTTATATTAACATCAGTAAAAGCTCCACCATCTAAATTATATGTAATATCATATTTAACAGGTTCCCAGATAGCATATAAAGTAATATTTGATTCGTCTCCTAACATAAATTCAAAATTTGTTTCTTCAGGATAAACTATTTTACCATCAGTAGTAGTTGACCAACCCTTAAATATGTAATTTGATTTATTTTCTAAACCTAAAGTACTATATTCCTTCATTACACAAGGTTGTCCAGGACTTCCCTGTTGACATTCGAATGAAGGATATTCACTCTTATTACTAAAATTATCATTATAAGTTACTGTATACAAAATTTGTTCCCAACTTGTTTCAAATGTAACTCCTTCTGCACCTTCAGGTATTAAATCTGTTGTAATAGGACTAGTAAAATCAAAGCACTCATCTTCACCAGCTAAAGTCCAACAAACAAATTTATAACCAGGTCTATTATTTACTTGAGGTAAATCACTAGATGATATTCTTTCACCATATCCAACATTTATTGTTTTTGAAGTTACAACACTACTTGGTAAATCATTTGCAGTAAAAATTATCTTTATAGCATCACCCATACAAGAAGAATCAACGCAAACTCCATTAACATGTGTAATATTAAAAGTATGACCTTCTTCATATTCAATAACATTATCAGTAAGTGAGTCATACATCATATCGCCTAAAGAATACAGCATTGAAACATCACTTAGTTTACTAGCATCTATAGATGAAGCTCCGTAAAGAATAACTTGATCAGTAAAATTCGAAGCAGATAAAGTAAATTCTTCAGTAAATAAATGTGTACCTATTACGAAATCACCCATAGCAATATGATTCTCATCATTTTCATTCATTGTATAAGAAAGTGCATTACAAATTCCAAAGTTAAGAATAAAAATTATAAAAATATATATTATCTTTTTTAAACTTCTCATTATAATCCAACCACCGTTCCATTAATACTTACATTTTTGCCATCAACACTAATAATTACTGTGTATCCTCCAGCTTTTTTTATTGGTAGCTGTGTACCATTTGTAACGCCTGTTCTAGAAGCTTCGCCACCAGACCAAGTAACAGTGTAACTACCATTATAAGCAGTTCCTGTACTATCTTTAACAATCAATTTGCAATTTGGATTTAAACTTGCTATACCAGTAGCATCGCAAGTGGCACTAAAACTATTTAATTCCCAAACAGCGTAAAATGCTCTTACACTACTAGTTATTTGTGTTGTATTAGGTACAACTGCACCATTTGGACTAGTAGCCCATCCAGCAAAACGATAGTATTGTCTTGATGGAGAAGAAACACTAGCGCCTGCTATAGTTGTTCTTTCGTTAACAGTTTTTGTAGTACAAGTTCCTGCTCCAAAATTAGTACAGAAACTAGCAGATACACTAACAGGTATCAATTCCCATTGTGCAGTAAATGTTGTATCAGCAGTTATATTTCTGTTTATATTAGGACTCCATCCAGTAAATCTATAACCAGCCATAGTAGGAGTACATGTATTATTTGCTTTTGTATTCACCTTAACTGTTTGATTATTACAATTACCACCAGCAGTTCCACCATTTAATCTAAATGTTACTGTATATGTTCTATTTGGATCTTCTTGTTCTCCAGGTTCATCAGCTTGATTTTGTTCCCAAACAGCATTTATTGTTAAGTCTGAAGTAACAGGACTATTAAAATTATACTCAATACCATCTACCTGCCATCCTACAAATGTAAAACCATCTTTTGTTGGATAAGTTTCAGGTCTAGTAACAGGTGTTCCTTCTTCTACTACTTGATTAGCATAAGTAGTTCCACCATCTGTATTAAACACAACTGTATAATATGTTTTATCAGGTTCTATTTCTTTCCATCCAGCTCTAAGAGTTATATCCTCACTAACCCCTTTACTGAAATCATAAAGTTCATCACCCAGCATCCAACCGATAAAAATATAACCTTCTCTAGTTGGATCTTCAGGCAAATTTGTAGAATTCCATTCTTCTATTTCAATAGCAGCTATAGAATTTCCACCATTAGTATCAAATATTACTTTATAAGTATCTAGCACTTCTTGTTTTGGATCACTGTTTGGCATAAAAGAATATAATGCAACAACGCCAATTCCCAAAAACAATACTAAAGTACTAATGATTAAAGATTTTTGTTTCTTATTAGACATGTCATACCACACTTCCTATACTATTAATAAGATTATAACATCAGCCACACTAAAAGTAAATCATAAAAAGTCTTAAAAATACATATTATTAGTTTAATCCTTTATTAATAAGATATTCTAAAATTATCGAAACTCCCAAGAAATTCCAAACAAAAAAAGTAAGCAATTCTTACTTCTTTATATCAATTTTAAAATTCAATTTATAATCTTCTAAAGGCTCTTCTTGCACACCTAAAAAATTGTAGCCTTCATGATTTATTTGATTGTCTTTACCATCAAAAAAGTTCTCATAATCCTTAATCGTATAAGGAACATTATAGTCAACTATACCTCTACTTTGATAATATAAGCCATTTCTATAAGATAAAGTAAAACCATCTAAATAACTTTTAGTATTTTTCTCATCTGCTAATACCCATCCTGAAGTTAAGATTTTTTTAGCCACATGTTCTCTTTTAGAATTCATAAACATATAAACTCCAGGAGCACAACCATTCAATAACGGAACTCCCATTCTCTCTAATAAATTAACATCTAACGTAAAAAACTGCGAATAAGTACAATCAACAATATAATAATATCCATCCAACTTTAAAAGATTAAAATAATGATATCCATCACCATCATACAATTTTATTTCATCTGTATAAGCAGGTGGAATCTTTATTGTTTTACACGGAACATTAAACTTACTACACAACAGCTCTACATAAACACTTGTAGTTAAACACTCATTAACAAGATTCAAATCCTTTAACTCAATATCGCTATAATTATAATAATTTTTAAATCTATCAATAATATTTCTTCGTGTCATCCAAACAATATAATCAAGTTTCTCGCTTGCTACACTTATATCTCCAAATTTTATATTTTCAAACTCTATATTATCATAAGAAAAAGAAGGAACAGCATCAGTTATATAAGTTCCTTCTAACAAGTCTTCACCCAAAACTAACTTTTTCTTCAACAATTCATAAACAAAATTCATTTCATAATCTTTATCAAATAATAGAGCAATTTTTTTCATCATTCTATATGCATTTTCTATTTCGATAACACATTCATCATAATTAGAACTAGAATAAATTCTACGATAAGTTTTAGACAGCTTACTCCTATAAAAAGGATAAGAAAGTACTGATATAACATTTTTACTACATGTTATATTATTCATAATTATCTTCCTTCCAACATTTAATCATTTGTTCCGCCTTTAAAAATCTTTTTAGGAACAACAACAATTTTACCATCCCCCATTTTATTTATTATTTTATTATCTAATTCTTGAAAAGACATGAACAATGAATCATTTTCAACAATTAAGCCATCTAGAGTTTGTCTTAATTCATCTTCACAATAAGGGCCACTAGTAACATCATGTGCAATTCTTATTACAAAACTCCAATTCTCGCTCCACATTTCCAAAAAGCCTTTTTTCTCTAATTGTAAAATTATATTTGGATATTGCACCAACAATTCAGTAATATCTATTTCAAATACATCTTTTATAGCAAAGACAACATCTTCATGATTATTACGTCTTTCTTTTAAAATCATTAATCCAGATAAAGAATTATCCTTCATAGATACTAATAACTCATAACCAGCATACAAGTATCTACGTACTAAAAAAGCTATATTTTTATTATCCATAACAACACAACCTTCTCTCGATACATAATACTATAACATTTTTTCAAACCAAAGTAAAAAAATCTAAAAAGATTTATCTTTTTAGATTAATTTCTATTTAAAATATCTCTTGCAGCTACCAAACCAGTTGCAGCTGCTGTTACTATATTACCAGCTTTACCAGCCCCATCACCTACAAAATAAATATTATCATTTGCTAATTTAAAATTATTATCTGTTTCAATTTCATTACTAAAGAATTTAATCTCTGGACCATATAGTAATGTATCATCGTTTGCAACTCCTGGAATAATCTTATCAAGAGTCTCAAGTCCTTCTAAAATATTAGTTATAATTCTATGAGGCATTACTAATGCCAAATCTCCCGAAACACAATCTTTTAAAGTTGGCTCAATAAAACCTTTTTTTATTCTATGCCATTCGCTTCTACGTCCATTTTTCAAATCTTTAAGCGATTGAATAATTGGCTTACCATCGCCTAACACATTAGCTATTCTAGCAATTGATTCACCATAAAGTCTTGTATTAGTAACTGGTTCAGTTAAATTAACTTTAGATATAAATGCAAAATTAGTATTATTTGATTTAATTTCCTTTAATGCATGACCATTTACACATATATAACCATAATAATTTTCTTTGGCAACAAATCCTCCTGGATTAGTACAGAATGTTCTAATTTCATCTCCATATGTATCAGTCTTAATAAATATAGTTGGATCATAAATAACATTAGTTATCTCTTCCATAATTTCTTTTCTAACTTCTACTCTAACTCCTATTTCTATACTTTGTGATAGATAAGGAATATTATATTTATCTGCAAGTTCTTGAATCCACTTAGCTCCAGTTCTTCCAGGTGCTACAATTACATTTTTAGTACTTAAAATATTTTTTTTACGTCCTGTCTCATAAGTTACTTCATGATTATCTTTATCTATAGTTTTAATATCAATAACATCAGCTCTATCAATTAATGTAACACCATTATTTTCTAAATAATCACAAATACCATCAATGTACTCTGGTAAATGATCACTTCCTAAATGCTTTTGTTTAATCAAAAGTAACTTAGCTCCTGCAACAGATACTTTTTTCTTAATATCATTTGCTTCATCTATATTACTAGGATATACTTCTGCATCCATTTTAAATTTATTAAAAATTTCTTCAGTTTCATCAATTAATTTATAAGCTTCACTTTCAGCCATATATTTAGTTAAATCACTTTTTCCCAACCTAGGAATAAAATTAAGCTTTCCATCACTAAACGTTCCAGCTCCACCATATCCTGCTAAAATAGCACAAGGATTACAATTTTGACAAGGAATTCCATTTTTATTCATTGGACATACTCTTTTTTGTACTCTAAAACCTTTATCTAAGACTGCAACCTTTAAATCTTTATTTTTAGTAATGAGTTCATATGCACTAAATAATCCAGCTGGACCTGCTCCTACTATTACAACATCATAATTCATTTTAACACTACCTTCCATAAGAATTTTATCATAAAAAAAGACTATCATACTAGTCTTTTTTATAAGCTACACCATTATTTAAAACTAAAATACCTTGTTTAACTAAATTATCCATTATTCTATAAATATGATTTATTTCTTTTCCATTCATCAAATCTCTACCAGAAATTTGAAAATAATACATTAAACCTTTTCTTGTACTTTGACTAATTGGCAAGGTAGCACCTGCTTTCAAAATTCTTAAAGCATCCATCCTACTTGCTTTGCTTAATCTAAAATAATTAGAATCTTTTTCTTCTAATAAATCATCAATTATATAATCACTTATCTTTGAACATCTTCCGGTTAATTCTTTATTATTTTTTACTCTATCAAAATATCTATCATAATAAACTTTATGTGTAGGTGCCATTTCCTCATGACGACGATTATAATAATCCAATATTTCATCATAACTAAATTCTTTTTCTTTATACATTCCATCTCTTAATTTACAAGTATCAAGCATCAATTCATTTATACAATTATTAATTACACTATTTTTACAATCTAAATTTAATTTTTTTATTATTTCTGGGGCTCCAAATCTTTGAGGACCTTTCATTCCAAAAAATAAATCAAACATTTTTTTTGCAGTATCCAAGTCTCCATAAAAAGGAAATCTCTCATCTTCAATTGCTTTTAAATAATAATCGAAATCAAACTTCTTAACATCTTTCTCGTGAAGCAAATCAAATATATTTATCTTAATTCTTACCATAATCTTTACTATTTTATCAAAAGATAATTTATATTTCTTAGCCATCTTTTCATATGTAAGTTTATTTTTAAAATGATCTTCTATCACCATTCTATCTCCAATACTAAAATATTTTAATAAAGGTATGATATCTTCTTCGTAGCTTAACTTTTCTTCTATCTCACCATTTAAATATTTTTTTATTGTTACTATTGATCTATAGTATCTTCTTCTAATACTATTTTTTCCTTCTCCATACATCTCAGAAAGATCCTTCAAAGTCTTGTATGAATAACCTTTTAAAGCGAATAAATAGCATATTATTTCTTTTTCTTTATCGCTTATTGGTAATCTATTATCATCTAATATCTTATCTAATTCGTCTCTTTCAAAATAAAATAAATCCGGATATTTAATTCCCGCTTTTCTCTCTTTAATTTTATCAATCGCTAAATAAAAATTATGATGAACAACATTTAAACTTATCCCTAATTTCTCTGATATCTCTTTATATGTTAACTTTTCACCACTAAAATTATAATCATTTTTTATACCATGGAATAAACTAACAACCATTTTTTCTTGATCATTCAAAAAACTTTCTGATTTATGTCTATTTACTTCTTTTATAATATCCTCTATTTCACAAGAAGTATTATTTGATTTATAAATATCATAATTTCTATAGAATCTAGTAGTCAATATATTAACATCTTTCAAATCTATTTTTCTTGCTTCCGCAATTTTACTATTTTCTATACCTCTTATAAATTTATCTCTTATTACTTCACGTTCAAAAACATTAAAACTTTTTTTATAAACTTTAAAAAATTCTTCTAATTCTTCTACCGAAATAATACAGACTTTAGATAAACCAAATCTATAAAAATCAATCTTTCTAACTCCATCTGTAATAATATTAGAAATTCTATATTTAGTTAACCCAGTTCTTTTTGCAATTTCATCATAAGTTATTTCTTCTACTAAATACATTCTCAATATTTTTCTTGTTTCTTCGGTATATTCATATTGATAAGCTAAATATGGAATATATAATTCTTTATCTATTTCTAGATTATTACTTCTATTAGCATATAAACTTATACAACTATCTCTTCCACTACTTACAATATCATGTGTCTTTAAATATTCATACCCATATAATTTTGCTATTTCAGTTATTGTATATCTTTTTCCATTAATACCATAATACAAATCAAGCATATCAACCTTCTCTTGATCATTGTTTTTGGCAAATTTATCTCTAACTGTTAAGTATTTCTGCTTACTAAAATTATTTTCTAATATTCTATGTATTCCATAATGTAATTTTTCTAATCTATTAATCAAATGGTAATGTCTATAATACAAAGGACTATCAGGATATTTATTTTTAAATATATCTCTATCTTTTATTCTAAAATAATAACATTCTAAAAATAATTGTTGTTCTTCTGTATACTCATCCTTATATTTTATAAAATCATTGTACAATTTACTAGCTGGTATTTGATGGTTAGTTCTATTAAAACCAAATCTTCTTAGATTAATATCCATTTCTATTTTATCAGATTCAATTCTTACTTCTTCAATAGTACCAAAAAATTTCTTTAATAAACTTATTTCATCTGCATTTAATAAAGAAATATTATCTCCAATTAAATTTTGTATATCATTGAAATTTAGAGTATCACATATTCTTTTTATTTCACTATAATTAACTTTCTTTAAAACGCTTTCATCTAGCATTCCGCAAACAAAACTTCCATATTTAAAAAACATTTCATTTTTAAACTTCTCAAATTCATCATTATTTAAATAACTTTCAATTTTAGTTTTTAAACTTTTATTAAGCTCTATAAATTTAAATCTTGTAAATTTAAGTATTGTACATATTTCATCATTAGTATATTTGTATTTACTAAACATTCTATAATAAAATAAATTAGCTTCTTCGCTTGTTAAAAATTGTTTTAAATATAAGAATTTTATAACATTAGATAATAAAATAGGTTCAACATTTATTTTATCTATCTTTTTACCTTCTCTTTTAAGAATCATATTATATGTATCTTTAAACTTCTGACTATTTTTATCTCCATACTTTAAAAAAATATTATATGCATTAATATATATTTGAAAAGCTCTCTTTTCACTTATTCCTAAATAATCACCAATATCTCTAAAAGAAGCACCTGTTAATGCTGTATAAAAGCAATAATATGTTCTAACATCTAACAATTCCTTTAAAACAATCAACACTTCTCTATCAATATTCTGTGTTTCTAAAGTACCTTTTGGTACACTATTTGAAAAATTAAGTGCATTCTTTAAAGAAATGGAAATCTCACGTCTAATCTCTCCAACAATATAATTACTAAAATTTTGCTTATCATCATGATAATCAGCTATTGCTTTATATAAAATTAAATTTCCTTGATGTATTAAATCCATCACATTATCTTCATTAACTTTATTACCGAATTTAAAAACTATATCTACTACAACTTTCAAATAATTATTTACTATTTTATCTATTACTTCTATATTCCCATCTTCATATTCGACAAATAATCTTATAATTTCTTCGTCAGTTAAAGGAACATACTCTAATACTTTTTTATAATACTCTTTAAATTCTTTAGTATTTATATTACTCATAGTATCACCTGAGTATCTATTATAATAAAATTATTTATTTATCACAAGAAAAAAATAGTCAAAATTATAATTAAAAACTAAAAACACAAACCCTAAAGATTTGTATTTTACTATCATTGTTTTAATTTTATTTTATCTTTACTCATAAAGAAAATAAGTAACAAAATTACGCATAATATTCCACATAATACTACCAAAAAGACTATTTTTTTATCTGCACTTGTATCAGGATTTATAGGTATAACTAAGTCATCATAACTAGCATAAAATTCCCAATTAATGTCAGAAATTTTATTATCAGAATCCCCTTTATAATCATCTCTAAGTTTAGTCATAACAATTAATTTATCACTACTATTAGCCTTATATTCACCAATATAAATGGCCTCCTCTAAACCATTATTATTATAATTTAATCCATTAGCATTACCATCATAAACTAAATTATTTTCTAAATAAATTTGCATTATTATATTATCTAAAAAATCATTATCAATACTCTCTTTAGCTTTTAAATATAATTTATAAGTATAAAGAGTTTTATTTTCAATAATAAGTTCGTCTCTAAATTCTTTGCCTGGCAGCATATCTAAATGTTTAATAAAGATATCTTCATCAATATTTTCTGTTTTATAATAAAGCCTATCTTCATCACCTGTAAAATATATCTTATTTTCTTTAGCACTAACTGAAGACATAAAAATAAACAAAATAACAAAAATCACTCTCTTCATAATAATCCTCCAGTCTAACTAAAACCATTTAATTTCATCACCATTAAAATTTACGTCAATTCCCCATAAATCTTTAACAGCTTCTTCTGTTGCTTGAATTGCCTCAAAGCCAAAATTAAGTTCATATCCATAATTTAAATAATCATTTCTATCAGCAGACTTTAAAATTGCATCATTATTCAAACTAATTCCTTTTATTAAATTTATTCTACTACCTGCATTTAAAATCTTCTTATAATAATACCAACCATCTTGGCCTAAAATAAAATCATACTGCCAAGTCGTTGACCATTCTTTATTAACAACATTAACACCATTAACGATATTATTTAAAGTAAAATACCCATATTGATTATCATTTTTACTCCAAACTTCATTATAACTCACTCTTACTACTACAGGTGTATTATCTTTATTAATAATATCAACAACTTTTTTACCAAAACCATCACTTGAATCTTCTTCAATATCAACATTAAATGTTAATGCTTGAAATTCATTTTTTACTTCTTTTATTATCGTATAATAAGCAACTGTCCCACCAATAGTTCCTATAACAAGAAATAATACTATAACTAACAAAATCTTAATTTTTTTCATTACATACCACTTCCCATTATTTTTTTAAACAGCCACTTAACAGAATGATAAAAATTCTTTTTTTGATAACTATTACTAAAATTAACTATTCTAGATTCTCCTCTATTTAAAGTGAGAATCTGACTACTATTGTCAACTCTAAACTCTTGAGGAACAACTTCTTGAATTAAATAACGTCCTGGATTTAAATAAATTGTTTTACATTCACTAGTATTAGAATAAACCCAAGAATCATAATCATCACTAGTTATATGGAAACCAAAATTTTCAAATCCACTACCATTATTAACATTATTACATATTTTTAAAGATGAAGAAATTACTGATTCAACACTATCTTTAGATATTGAGGTTTCATTAAATAAATAATCATTATCAGCTAAAGCACTTATTACTTCAACATCATTTTTTAAAATACCACTATCATTACTTTCTACCTTATAACTGCCATTAATAACAATCGAAGATAATGGTTCAATATTACTTATTAAAATAATATTATCAGTTTTTAAACTATAGGCATCTCCTTTAATTATCTGCATTTTACCATCTTTCTTAACATAAACATCCCTTATAGCATAAGATTCATTATTAGTAATAGTAATATGATAATTAATAACATTTCCTGGTTTATAAGAAATTCTACTATTAACTTCTTCAATATTTATATTTGGACTAAATAAACCATTTAATTTTTTCCATTCACCATTAATAACCACATCATGTTCTGGCATCTTAAACTCATTTTCACTATACCACCCTAAGAATTTATATCCAGGTACATCAGCTACCTTCTTTAGCTTAACATTTTCTCCTTTTCCATACTCTTCTGTTGCAGGTAATAAATTATCAGCATTATCTGGTTTTATTTCACTCGTAAATTGATAACTAACTTTATACTTAATTTTTTCAAATTTACCAATAATCGTTACATTATTTTCTGGCATAATAAAAGTTTTTTCCCTACTTATATCAATTCCATCAATTGTCCATCCTTTAAATCTATATCCATTATATACAAATCCGCTTTCGGTCTTATCAACACTTACTATATCCCCAACTGAATAACTTTTTATATTTGGTACTTCATAACCAGGAGGAACTTCACCATCAATCTTATAACTTACCGTATAATCCTTTAATTCAACAAAGCTTCCTACTAAAGTTATATCTTTATCTGGCATTTTAAAAGTTCCATCGACTATTGTAATGTCCTCACTTTTCCACCCAGTAAAAATGTATCCAGCTATAATAGGAATAACTGGAATACTTACCGTTGCTCCCTTAACATATTTTCTTGTTGCAGGTAAACTTGGCATTAATGGATATTCTTTATCAAACTTATAACTAACATTATACATTTCTAAGAATTCTTCACCAATTCCCATGTATCCATGTGTCGTATTTGAAATAACTACCTGTTTTTTTTCTTCTGCTTGAGCTGTATTAAAAATGTCTCTTCTTACCTCAACTTCTTCTGTGTTCTTATCGTCAACAGTTTCTGGTGTTCTTGTCACCACACCAACAGTCAATTCACAGCCTGCCTGTAAACCATTAACAGTAAAACTTACTTTTCTAGTTAAAGTATCATAATGCAATCCTTTTGTATTTATAAAACTTCCACTACTAGGCCTAATATCAGAATCATCCACTACATAACCAAGACATCCCTTATTAGTTCCTTGCTCTAAAGCACCTATTGTTCCATTATCTGTTATTTGAAATTCCTTAAAAGTTAAATCATTAGGTAAAATATCTTCAACATAAATATTTCCACTATATACATTTGACAATGTACTATCAATAGAATTAACAGAGTTCTTATCCTTACCATCATAAGTTACCTTAATGTAATAAATTAAATCAGTATCAGGTTCTAATTCCACTCCATCATCAACAATATGTGAATTAGCAAATCCTAAAGTAAGGAAAATATCTATTACAATTAAAGATATTATAACAGCTATTATTTGTCTTTTTGATTTAATTTTCTTAAGTTTTAATTTCTTTAACTCCATTTATAATTTTCCTTTCTTTACTTAATATCTATAACATATGGATTCTTTGCAGTTCCATCTCCACTTTTATACTCTATATCTTTAATTAAAGTAATAACTGGTCTAACTCCATAACTAGCATTAACTAAATCATGATCTAAATCTCCGGTATTAAAAACATACCATCCATAAGATTCATAACTGAAATCTGTACCTTTAAAATAAGCTGGTGACATCGTCCAGAAACTCGTTCCTGTACGAAGTGCACTACTTCCTATTAAATTAGCTTCATAATAAGATAATAAACCTACTGGATAAGTTAAATTACCATTACCACTATTTCCGACACTAAATTTATCTAAATCTCTATTACACGTTATACTTGTTCCACTTCTAAAATTAGACATAAACATTAAATTAGTATTTGTAGAAGTAACAGATCCTCCAATAGGATTCCAACTACCTATCGAATTTATATCTCTTTCATTGCAATAAACACTATCATCTAAGTAAGCAGAATAATTAATCAAATTATCTCTATACCAACTATCTACAATTCCTTTTATTATCGAATCTTTCTTATTTACATTAATATCACTACTACCTAACATCAAATTAATAGCATCTTCTACCTTTTCTCCATTATTTAATCTAATATAATAAGCTGTACTATTAGTAGCATAATTAATATAATACACTTCATTACATACACCAGATTCATTAAAACAAGTATAATGATTATTATGTAACTTATCATAATTGGCTTGCCAATCCCAAAATTTCATTAAATTATTATTATCCAAAGTATATTGACCATTACTATATGTAACACTTCTTCCATACTTAAAAATACTATCCATATTAACATATCTTAAATTAGTACTAGTTGTACTAATAATATAATAAAGTTTTTTACAATTACTAGTGGTTTTATAATCACTACAAGCATAATAATTATTATATTTACTATAGTTATTTGACCACTCTACATAATTAATTGTAATTAAGTCACTTAAATTGTAGGGACCACTTCCTGTATAATTCTTAGCTAATGTAACAGTTCTATCCTCTATTAAGTCTCCACCATTTAACGTAACATAAGAGGTCTTTCTTGCTTCACCATTAAAGAAATAATAAATATATTCACAAGAATTAGTATTGTCATAACGACAAGTATATCGTCCCTTATCCACAACATCTGCATAATGATCACTCCAAGTACCATATTGTACTGGATTATCTAAAGTATATTTTCCAGTATCACTATTATATGTTACAGTATCAGAATAATAATAATTAGTTCTGCTTACATTAGTTAACATTTCTATCATATTCTTATCATCAGACATTTGTCTTTTATTGTTAGTATATTCCTTATCATACATATATCCAACAGATCCTATAGAAGTATTTTTATTAAAAATAGACTTGCTTTCTAACTGCGCATCTACCCCTCCATTACCATTTCCATAATATGGACACACTCCACTACTATTAGGCAATCCATCATATATTAGTCTAATACCTCCTGTTTCTGTAGTTCTAAGTATCTTAAAGCACATTCCAGCAAACATAACAAAATTATTATTCTTATATCCACCATTTACATTAGCAGTATAATAATATATTGGATTATTTAATTCTTCTGTTCCCTCTAATATTTTAATACCATTTAAACTATTAGCTTCAGAGACTATTTGATCAATTAATCTATGTTTTTCATGAATAATACCACTCATTGACTTACTTATACCAATCTTGCTCCAAATTGCCCTAATAACGATATCTCTATCTGGCATTATAAACTTCTCATCATTAAGTTTAACTATGTCATCAATATACTCATCTGCAATCTCCCAGCCTTTAAATTGATAACCAGTACATATTAAAACACTATCTCTTAAGGCCACAACATCATAAGGATTAAACTTATCTACTATCTTATCTTTTAAATTACATCCGCTAACTGGTTTATCATAGGGAATATTAATATCATAAGTAATAGTATAAGGACGTTTAAGTATTGCACTATCTCTCATAGTAACATAATAATCTTTATTATCTTCTTCCAATTTATAACTTACACTTATATTATCATTAGTACTATAAAAACCCTCTTTAGTAGTATAAGAACTATTCAGTTTTAAACTAAAATTAGTTTTATCCTTACTACCAGTAGTCATATTGCCTAATTCCCATATTAACTTATTGCCTTCTACTCTCAAATTATCGTCATAATCATAAATACTATAATACTTATCATTAATATCTAATTCTACTCTATAACTAGTATACTTTAAGTACATATTGAACACACTTAATAACTTACTCTTTAAATTAGAACTAGTTACTATAACTTGTTCATCACTAATTCTCTCTAATTCCTTAATATAGCCACCTTTCATATCATATTGAATACCTATTACTTTTAAATTATCATATTCATTTTTTAAAGAATCATATACTCCAGCTTCACTAGGAGAGTCTATATTTGGATAGCCATCAGTAAAAAACAAAATCATTAAATTTCTATCATTACTACTTAAATAATTTTCTCTCTTTAATAACTCATTAACCTTCATTAAAGCAGCATTGTAATTTGTATCTCCGTATGGTTCTAAAGAATCAATTTCATTTTTTAATACACCTTTATCCTTAGTAAAACCTGACAATATACTAGCATTATCATTATATTGGATTAAAGATACACGATTATCTTCGTTGCTTAGTAATTCATCACTTAATTCATTTATATCTTTTCTTAAGTTAGTAATTCTTTCACCTTTCATACTACCAGATATATCAAGCACCATAACATAGTCACTAGACTTTTGGTTTATCTTACTTTTACTCTCTAAGTTAAGACTTACTTCAACTATATCTTTATCTTTCCATCTAGCACTTTCTTCTAACTTCCAACTTCCACCTTCGCCTGAATCAAAATTATGATCTTTGGATTTAACAACAATATCTCGTATTTCTTGATTATTTAAAATATTATCAAGTAGTGGTTTTAATCCGTTACTTATTATATTAGTTTCAAATGCAATATATATAATTGCTACTATTATAGCAAAACTCAAAAGAGTAAAAATAACTAGTTTCCACTTCTTTTCTAATATATTTTTTAAATTAATTGTTTCCAATACAACCACTACTCCTCTAATTACAACATACTTAAATAAGCTTCAACTATCTATTTTTCAACAACTATATAAGGATTAGCAGGAGTTCCTGCTTCTTCAAAATTTGATTGTAGTGTGAACTTTTTATCAGATTTTATAGACACTACAGGACGTATTCCATATGAACTATTTGTAGTTCCGCTATATATGGCACCACTAGAAGATATAAAAGTACCATAAGGATAAGTTGAATAATAATAACTTGGAGACATAAGCCAATAATTCTGACCATTGTATAAATAATTCGTTTTATTGTAAGTAGAACTATTATTGGCATACCAAGCATAACCGGCCAACTGTGCTTCATCACCAGTCAATAATCCAATAGGATACTTAAGTAACTTATTACCTTTTTCGTTATTACCCGTTATAGTTGTATAACTATCGTCAATTGATGTACAAATTAAAGAAGGTCTTTCTTTATTTAAAATACTTCTTGTTCCAAAGCCATAGTATGTATTATTTCCACTTAATGTACTCTCACTTTTATCATTACACCATATGGTATCTTCTAAATAATCATCATATTTATTTAATATATTATCTTCATACCACTTATCTAATACCACTTTTGCAGTAGAATTTTGACTTATATCGTACATATAACCTAAATATTTAACGTTTCCACTAGGATTAAATGCACTATTAGAACTTAATTGAGTTGCTGTTCCAGTAGTATATGTACATCTATTTATTGAGCCCACTTCTTTCTCTAACCAAAATACAATTTCGTCATTATAGCTATTTCCAGAACCGTCTTTTGTATAAGTTGCAATAATAACTGTTGAGGAATTAATAGTTCCCAAATCTAATGTTCCACTAACATTATTTCCACCATATGCAGAGCCAATTTGTGTGCTTGTTGTGTCTTTATAAAACTTTCCATAATCATACTTTGGCGATTCAGAAGAAGCAAGATAATGCAAAATGTAATGTCCAGAATTTGATATCGAAAATTTAAGTGTACTCGTTGTTGACTTTGCGATATCTCCTTTATTAGTACTATTCCACTTTTTAGTTGTATAATCATAATTCCAAGGGAAATTAATGTCATCTGTAATATTAACATATTCATTTTTTTCAAGTGGCACAGTTTGTAATTCCTTAATAGCGGATCCGTTATAAATAAGTTTTGTTCCACCTGTTTCTGTTGTTCTAACTATTTTCCAACAGTAATTTGCAAATACAACATTATTGTTATTAATATCTCCTCTATAATAATATATTGGATTACTAGCATTATATATTTCTCCATTAGAATCAGTATGAATATATAAACCATTCCCATTTGTGTCAGATGAATACTTTACAAAATTAATATCACTATCAGGTTGTGCATCTTTAGAAAGACCTAATCTTTGAATAGCGTTCTTATTTATAACATCTCCATTGGCTTGTCCAAATGTTATAATAAGACTTAAATTAAAATTTAAATCCACTATTATATTATTTGCATCTAATAAATCAGCTATATTTTCATTACCATCAAACTTTATTTTTACTTTAATTCTTTCTCTACTATTTGCAGCTAACATATGATTAATTGATACCAAACTATGATCAATATAACTAATATTATAATATATATATTTTTCTAAGTTAGATGGTATTCCTTCTATTTTTATATCTTTAATCATTGCATCATGTGTTCCATCATTAACTATATCGACTTCAAATTCATAGTAGTCATCTGGAGCTGAAAAAGAGGCACTAAAAGAGGCACTTGCTTTATCACCAGCAGTATTTATAACTGGGTTTGATTTGTTAACACTTCCTTCACTAACTATTGTATTGTCAAAGTAAATATTCCATGAACCTTTTGTAACTCCTAGAGTTCCATTTATATTAATTCTTGAAGTTATAAAAGCATGACCAATACACATTAAAAGTAAAGAAGCTACTATAAAACTAATTTTCATACTAAAATAATCTTTTCTTTTTTTTAATTTAAACTTTTTTAATTTCATTTTATTTCACTTCTTTCTTTAATATATTTTAATCTTCAATTACTACATAAGGATTTTCTACTGTTCCCGCTTCTCCTGTTTTATTCGTTTTCACCTTAGTTCCAGGAACTAAAGAAATTGACGGACGAACTGATGCTGTAGTATTTATTGGAGTATTTGTACTTATTGCTCCATTAGTTATAGTTGCTTGATAAGCATAAGAATTGCTAGGCCACAAAGCAAATGGTGACAAAAGCCAATAAAAATCTTTTGTATATAAATATGAATCATAACTATGTGTGCTGTCATTATCATCATAGTATGCATATCCTGCTAATTGAGCTTCATCCCCAGTTATTAAAGCTATTGGATAATCTAATAATTTATTACCATTTAAATTTTTATTATAATTTATACTTATTTCTTTTAAGGAATAACTATCTTCTTGAAGTGGGCAAGTAACTAATGGTTTTTCTTTTTTTAAAAAACTTCTTACGCTATATCCATAATATTCCATATTATCTTGAACTGTTGGCGTACTTCTATCAGAGCACCAAATTGTATCTTCTAAATATTTTCCATAATGTTTAGTTTCACTTTCAATATTTTCTTCATACCAACTATCTATTACACCTTTTATTAAAGAATCTTGATTTGTATCATACATATATCCCAAGGCATACCTATCATTAAATCTAGGTCTTGTACCAATATGACTTGCATCTTCCGTATTATCACAAGTTCCGTTACTAGGTACTCCGTTAAATATTAACTTAGTTCCACCAGTTTCTGTTGTTCTAACAATCTTCCAACAATAATTCGCAAAGATTAAGTTATTTTTTGTTACCGCACCACGATAATAATATATTGGTTCTTCTGGATTATATATACTTCCATCACTATTAGTATAAATATATAATCCCCTACCATTTGTATCTGAAGAATACTTAGCAAAATTAATTTCAGTATCTAATTGAGCATCTTTATCTAAACCTAATATTCTTATAATACTACTATTAGGTGGAATTCTATTTACTGCTTCTTCTGTTAATTGTCCAAATGTTATTTCAAAAGATAAATTAATTGATACATCTGTAAAAGAAGAACTTGCTTTTAACAAGTCAGCACTATTCTCGTTTTCATTAAACTTTACATTAACTTTAATTCTGTCTTTCTTCCCTACAGGAATCATATCATTTTTTAAAATTTCTCTATCATCACTATAAGAAAGAGTATAAATAAAATATTTACTATATTCATTAGGTATATTGCTTAAAGAAATATTAGTAATCATAGCATCATATTTACCACCATTAACAATATCTGCTTCAAATTCATAGTAATCATCAGCATTTGCTAAGTTTACTTTAAAAGATGCTTTTGTCTTATCATTTGAATTAATAATAGCTGGTTCTATAGCTTTAACACTTCCTTCTTTAACAGATATATTATCTAAATAAATATTCCATTTACCACCTGTGGATACGTTAACAGCACCAAAGCCATGTACTTTAGCTTGTAATAAAGCATAACCTACAACTAAAAATAATAAACCTATAATTATAAGGTTAGCCTTATTGCTCCTTCTTCTATTTTTTAATTTATTTATACCATAGTTCATATCTTATTCACCTCTTTCCAATTTAGTATTTATTTAACAACGTATGGACTACTAGAAGTACCATCACCACTACTTATTTCTGTTCCTGATTTTAATACTATTGATGGTCTAACTCCTAATTCATCATTAACTGTTCCACCATCTAATACCCCGTCTTCATATATTACAAATATATTTGAAGAACGACTAGCAAATTTTAGCGGTGTCATTGTCCAATACGCACTTCCACTTGTTAAATACGTTGTTCCGCCACCAATACTATTACCTGCTACAATTGCTTCGTCAGCTGTTAATAAACCTATTGGATATGTTAACTTTCCATTTCCATTATCAGTATTTTTAGTAAAACTATCTATTGGTCTCGAACACATAGAATCTCTTATTTCTGGAGTTGGGTTACCAAGCAAATCTCTTGATTCACTTGCAGCAAACTCAATACCACCAGAACTACTTCGATCATTACACCATACTGCATCTTCTAATTTATCAACATAATCATTTAAATTATTTTTAAACCATTCATCTAAAGTTACTTTTATAGCTGAATTAGTAGTATTTATTGATGGATCTACAGAACTAATTCCTAAACTAGAATTGTACATATAGCCAACATATATAGCATTGTTTTTGGTATTATTAAATGTATTATAGCTTATTTGAGAATTATCGCCTGTATTATTACATGTCCCACTATTTGGAAGTCCATTATATATCAATTTTGTTCCACCAAATTCAGTTGTTCTTACTATTTTCCAACATTTGTTTGCAAATATTATATTATTATTCAGTACATTACCTCTATAATAATAAATTGGTTGCTCATTATAGCGAGTTTCTTCTTTAAGATATAAACCAGCTGCAGATGGAGATGCTGCAAAGTTTACGTCACCATCACTAATTGCACTACTGTCTAATTTTAAATATTGAATAATACTTTTTTGACTTCCCTCTCCTTTTACTATTACATATGGATTTGTACTACTTCCTTCACCAGATTCTACTTTTAAATCACTTTTTAAAACTATTGAGGGACGTATATCTAATTCATCATCTACAGCTGCTCCATCAAGCACCCCATCTTCGTATACAACAAACATGTTTGCTGTACGACTAGAAAAATGTGAAGGTGTCATTGTCCAGAAAGGATTATTACCAGTTAAATAAGTAGTTCCACCATTAATTCCATTACCAGCCAATAATACTTCATCTGCTGTTAGTAGCCCTATTGGATATGTTAATTTACCGTTTCCATTAGAAGAATCTACAGTAAATTTATCTATTTGTCTATTAGATATTTTTGAGTCGATAACTAATGGATTACCATTAATTGTATTAAGTCCTCTAATTTCACTTCCAGCAAATTCAGTACCATTTGTACTTTCTCTATCATTACACCATACAGTATCATCTAATAATTCTGTATAATCTTTTAAATTATTTACATACCAATTATCTATTATTTCTTTTACATTAGAATTATCATTATTAACTAATACATCTGTAGAATCTATGTTTAAACTATCGTTGAACATAAATCCTACATATCTAGCATTATTCTTTTTATTATTAAATTTACCTGTTCCTATACTTACATTAGTACTATCACATACACCATTATTAGATAATCCATTGTATACAAGCTTAATGCCTCCATTAGTTGTACTTCTAATTATTTTCCAGCAATAATTAGCAAACAGTACATTATTATTTGATACATTTCCTCTATAATAATAGATACTATTTTCATTTCTTAATTTGTATAATCCACTTTCATTTAAATTACTATATGTAATTGAACTATCATTAATAGCATTCTCATCTAATTTAAGTTGTCTAATTAATGAATTAGATGATGGTCTATTACTAGCTGGACCATAATTAATTTCAAAAGTTAAATTAAGTGTTATTTTATCTACTATAGGATTTACTCCAAAAAGGTCATATAAATCTGTCTCATCATTAAATTTTATTAATATTTTTATTCTTTTTCTATCATTTCCTCTTAATATGTCATAAACTTTTATAGAATTGTCATCATTATAAGATAATGTATAGGTAAAATATTTTTTTAAATTACTTGGAATACCATCCAATTTTATTTCAGTAATCATCGCATTTGATGAACCATCATTCACAATGTCTAATTCAAATTCATAATAATCGTCTATTTCATTTAGATTTATAGCAAAGCTAACACTAGTGTTATCATTTTTATCTATGGTAGCTGGCTCTATTGCATTTACACTACCCTCTTTAACTTTTAGGTTATCAAAGTAAATATTAAAATCAGATGTAACTGCAGCTAAGTTTGCAGTACCAATAAAGCTATATCCAACATGTAATATTGCGTATCCTGCTGCAACAAAAGCTAATACTAGAAATAAAATAGTAATTTTATTTAATTTAAATTCTCGTCTATTTCTTAGTGCACTTTTTTTCATACTTTGACACCTCCTTCGCATTTTGTAATATATTGATTTACATTTTTTTATAAATATCGAGATATTAAAAATATTAGACCATAATAATAATATATGGTTTATCCACACTTCCATCCCCATCACTATATTGAATTCCAGCTCGAAGTGAGACTGAAGGACGAACACCGATGCTATTACTACTGTAGTTGACAGAAGAAGTGGCGCTATCAAGGTAGAGTGAGTTGTAGTTATAGGCGTAAAAGTTATGCATGCTCCCATAGCCAACAGAGGCAGGAGACATCGTCCAGTACGAATTTCCCGAAGACAATAATGGTGATTTGATATCAACATAAGATAAATAGATTTCCGTTTCTGTTAAAAGCCCAACAGGAAATTCTAAGACTCCATTTCCATTAGATTCTTCTGTTGTGAATCTATCGTTTTTATTTGGACATGTTAAATCAATTTTATTAGCTTTAGATCTGAATTCCAATGAGGATGTTATATTTCCCTCTTTAGAATTCCACCCACTTGCACTTAGATTGGCCGTACTACGATCATTACACCAATATGTATCTTCTAAATACTTAGTATATTGTGTCATATTATTAGAATACCAATAATCTATAACTTCCTTAATTGTTGAATTTTTTACATTAACATTGTTATATAGCATTTCATTTATAGCATCTTCAATCGACTTCCCACTTGTTAAATTTATATAGTAGGCGTCAGATGAGTTGTAAAAGAAAACATATGATACAGCTCTACATGAGTCAAGAGCATTCCAACAAGTATAACGATAATCTTTTAATATATTTGTATCAACTTTTTCATAAACTGTATCGGTTAATGTATATTCATCAGTAATTTTATTATAAGTAAATGATTTACCAAATTTTGCTGTTACATACCTACCGTTTGCATACAAATCTCTCGAGTGAAATTCGTACCTTGTATTATACATATAACCGATATCAGAAAGAGAATCACCGCTTGAGTTAAAGACAGTATATGCATTAGTTGTTCCCATCATATCTTTAGTTAAAGATAAATCATTACTTTTATTATTACAAGTTCCTTCAGCACTTGGTACTCCACTATAAAGTAATTTAACTCCTCCAGTATCCGTAGTTCTAACTATTTTCCAACAATAGTTACCAAATATAACGTTATTATTAACTGCTGCTCCATAATAGTAATAAATATCTTGATTACCTAAAAATGTATCTGTTGCTCCAAAATATTTTCTTGCATATTTAGAACTATCGTTTATATCTTCTTTAATCTTATTGTAAAGTGATGTACCTGTAGTTTTATCTTTAGCATCGTCAGTTATTTGAACATAAGGTATTTCTAGTACTAAATCAAAAGTTTCGCTCACAGGTAATTTTGATAAATCTATTTTATCGTTAAATTTTACTTTAGCTTTGAGCCTTTGTCTTGTTCCTTTTAATAGTTTATCTGTTGCTTCTATAGGAGTATCATCAGCATAAATTAATGTACAATCAATAAATTCTTTTAAACTATCAGGCAATCCTTTTATCTGAGCATTTCCTACCATTGCATCTAGTTCACCACTATTAACTACATCTACTTCAAATTGATAGAAATCTGTTTGATTAGATAGTTTAACTGCAAAAGTAACTTTTCTTCTATCACTATTTATCTTAGCAGGAGTTATTGCAGTAACACTACCACTTGTAACAGCTAGATTTTCAAAATGAACATCCCATAATCCATTAACTATTGTGATATTACCATTAATATTAAGCCTAGATTCCAAATAAGAAAACCCTATTCCCATAATAGTTAATATAAAGAATGCTATTCCGATTAAGATAGTCTTATTACTTAAACTTGATCTTTTTCTTAACCTTAAATCCATATACTTCACTTCCTTACTTCATCTATTTTAACTTTGGTAACATTTCTTCTTTAAGAGATTTTAAGAACTCTTTTTCTTTCATCTCTCTTATATCCTTTTCTTTTAGTGGCGATACCTTAAAACTTGATCCATCTGATATCTTAATTATCGTCGTCTTATCTAAATCTTCTAGTATTTTGGTATTGTTATTTTCATTTTCTTCTACATAAGATTTATAGTATTTATCGAATGATGATTCTACTTCTTCATTAACTTTTAATGTATATATGCAATATTCTTCTTTATTTAATAAAATAAAATCGCAGCTTTCATTTCCTTCTATGTAAAAAATAGGTTTCTTTACCTTTTCACTTATATCTACTAAATCATCTATGTGATTTAATCTTACTAAGGTTTTGTTTTTCAATTTAGGAATATCATTAACACAAATTAATACATTGTTAAAAGCTTTGTTAATAGTTTTTAAAAAATTAATATATTTTTCTTCATCAGTAATAGATTGCTTCTTTTTTTTGTTATATATTATTATAATGATTCCAATTACTACCATCAATATTAAAAAATATTTGCCCATTTTTTCACCTTCTTATATATTAACTTTCTAAATATTCTGTTCTTTCTTGAATTGTGTTACCTGTTTTTTCTAACTCTTTTAATAAAGTTTCTTCAAATTTTTCTAAAACATTGTCATCAGTATCCTTTAAGATAAATTTATATTCATCTGTTCTAATAGTTATATTTTTCATTTTGTTATTGTTATCAAGAACTTTAACAAAGTCCTTAATAGTTTCAATAAGTACTTCTGTTTCAGTATTGTCATCTAAAGTACAATGGATATTGCTCTTTTTTATAGAATACTTTTTAGGAGTAACTTCTTTAACTTTTTCTTTTCTTATAGGGCTTACTTTAAAGCTTTTCAAGTTATCAAGTCTTATAATAGTAGTTTTTTCTATATCTTCTAATAAACTCTTATCAGTATCACTTGCTAAATTGCTATTAATAGCTTCTTCTAAAATGTGTAAGTATTCACAAGGAGTATTATCATTTAATCTAACAATAGTAACGCAAGCTTCTTCGTTGTCTATAAGAATAAATACTGTGTAGTCATTAAATTCTTTATAGTAAATAGGCTTTTTCATTTCTATTTGAGCATCAATTAAGTCGCTAAATTTATTAACTCTTACTATATTCTTTCCTTTTAAACTTGGTAAATCTAATGTTTTAACTAGTATTGCATCATAAGTTCTTAAAGTACTTTTTATAAAGTTTTTATATATAGCTTTTTCAGATCTAGTATTAATAATATACATAATGCTAGTTAAAGTTAAAACTAATGATAAAGAACCAGCTAAAATAGCATAGTTGATTAAATCATTATCTATAAAGTCTTTAGTAAACTTTATACCCACACAAGTTAAAGTAACTAAAGCTATTATACTTATTTCTCTTTTATTCTTCATACTTTAATCTCCTTAATTCAATAAGTCTGATGCCCATACAGATGGCATTCCTATATAAGGTATAGTAACTATTACTTTTCCATCTATATCATCTATCGTTAACTCAATACCATCGTCACTGCCATTAGCATCACCCTTAGTAATATAGACTATATTACCTTGTTCATTAGTTTCTTTGCTATGTACTCTGTGTACTATTTTTTTTCCACCATTTTCATAAACTACAATATCATCTATCTTTATATCATTATCATCTTTTACTTTATGAGCTAGGATTGCATCTCCTATACGTATTTTAGGTTCCATACTTCCTGTTGCTATGCCTAGCAAGTAATACGGAAATTTGCATGATATAAGTCCAATTAGTAAAGTTGTAATTACAATAAGTGATACGTCACTGAAGCCAAACATATTAGTTTTTACTGGTGTTTCTACTTCATTATTGTATTGATTTATTATTTTAGATGAGTATAAGTAAATTAGGAATGGTAAAGCTATCCCTAACATTGATGATACATAGTCACTTAAATCAGGAAATAACGGAACTAAATATACATATAAATCCATTACCATTCTATATATTAGTGATGACTTATACCCTACGTGATATGTCAAATAACTTAATGTTACATTTTTTATAATCGATGGAATTACTATACTTGTAATTAATTTAAATATTCTAGAAGTTGAGGTAAACATTCTTAAACTTATCTGTGAAGATATATCTACTAATGATAAACTAATTGTTATAGCAACTATTATTGCTTTACTGCTAAAATCATTATTATTTTTATTATTACTTATAATTACATATCTTAGTATTTCTGATGCTATAACAATTACTATAGGAGCTAATATATTATTTATAATAGTTATTGGTTTTAATGAATAAGCATTCTTTAAAAAACCAAACACTAATCCTAAAGCATATATTATTGTAAAATATAATGCTACTTGGAATATTACCACTTTTATAACTTCTTTTTTTAAATATGTTGGTTTATCTTTATGGTAACCAAGTAATACTATTCCAACAAATGTTACTATTATTAAACTAGCAGCAGTTAATGTATCTGCATATTTCAAATATTCTTTTATTAAAAAGTTTTGATATATTATTACATAAACTACTAAAAATAATATAATAGCTAAACTTATTATTTTCTTTTTATTCTTCGTTTCCATTTTTAGTACTCCCCACTCTATTTTATTTTTATATAAGTAAATATTATTTACACATATAAAAATAAAATAGTATCAACTATGTAAGTAAGAATTCTTACATAGTTGATTTAATTTTAATATAAAATCAATAGATTGTATTTTATTCATTTATTAAGCTGTTTTTTGAACTAATTTTACTACTGTTTTTATTTGAATTCCTGAAACATCATTTTGTGGTAAATTATCAGGATTATCATCTCTATAAGTTACTTTTACTTTTACTTTAATTTCGCCATTATTAGCTGTTAGTTCTTTGCCTTCTAATTGTTGTCCATCTTCAGTAAGAATTTCAAACTTTAAGTATTTTGAAGTTTCAGCTTCATTATCTATTGTTGTTGTAACTGTACTGATTTCAGCATCTATTGATCCAGAATTTTTTATTGGAGTTACAAACGCATAAAAATCACCTGGTTTTTGTAAATTAGCAGTATAAGTAATTGTACATGTGCCAGTTTCATCACATTCAACCTTTGGTGGATTTGGAGTTGGTTCTGGTTCCTCTACGATTTCATCTGGATCAGGGTCAGGAATATTCCAAGTATTTCCACCGATATTAGCAGTACCATTGAAGTTATAGTTTTTACTAATTAAAGAATAACCTACACTCACAGCTAATAACAATAAAGCAACTACTGCAACAAGAAATCCATTATTTTTCTTTTTATTCATACTTCGTTTCACCTCCTCCTTTTTTAGTACTTAATAGTAAAGAAAAACAACAAATTTACAACATAAATTCTTCTTAATCCCAGCAAATAATTACATAAAAAAGAAGGATAAATAGTATTGCACATCTATTATCATCTTACTATATTTATATATATATAATATTAACATTAAATTTTCAATATCATTTTAGATTTTTTCTATAAAATAGATAACTTTAAGTTAATAATAAAAGAGTTTTGATATAGTCAAAACTCTTTTATTATTAATCAAGAAATTACATAAGGATTATCTATAGTTCCTTCTCCAAAGTCATAACTAACAGTTGAATTTAGAGATACTGATGGACGAACGCCTCGACCAACCCAACTATAATAATGAGTCAATTGACCGTCTCCATAATCATGAACATATAGCATATGATCTCCAGAAAAGAAATAAGGAGAAAGTGACCAATAAGAAGAATTGGAAACAAGTGCTAAAGAAGATAAAGTAAGTTCTTGTTCTGTTAACAATCCAACTGGATATTTTAAAGCACCATTTCCATTCGAAACATCAACTGTAAACCTATCTATTTTATTTGGACAAATCAAACTATCATAATTTCCATACGAACCAAATGCCATTTCAGTATTTAAATCACCACCATTTGGATTCCACCCATTATCAAAAGGATTATAAATACTTCTATCATTACACCAAATAGTATCTTCTAAATATCCTGTATAGTCTATCATATTATTTTCATACCAATAATCTATTGCTTTTTTTATTGTCGAATCATTTTTGTTAACATTATCATCATAAAGCATCTCTTTTACTGCATCCTCAGCAGACTTTCCACCTGTCAATTCTATATATAAAATACTTGATTTTGATTCAACGAAATAAAAATATGCAACTTTTTGACAAACACCACTATCATTTAAACAAGAATAATGATTATTAGCCAATTCACTATATGAACTAACAATATCAATTCCACTTTTTATAGATGATATATCTGTATCAATTAAAGTATATAAATCTGTTTCTGAATCATAAATAAATGAATTAGCAAATTTGTATTCTGTAGTAGAACTAGTCGAAAGTCTCTTTGCACTATAAATATTATTATACATATAACCAGCTGATGCAAGAAAAGAATCTGGATTATTAATTGGGCTAGTTCCTCTACTCGAGTTATTCATTAAAACAGAAGTAAGTTGGGAATCAAATCCACTATTATCACAAATGCCAGCATCACTTGGTACACCATTATAAAGAAGCTTAATTCCACCAGTATCAGTTGTCCTAACTATCTTCCAACAATAGTTAGCAAATACAATATTATTTTTGGCATTATTCCCATAGTAATAATAAATATTTTTATCTCCTAAACTAGTAGTTAAACCAGTATACTTTTCTATATAGTCAGAAGATTTTAGATATTCTTCTTCAATCTTATTATATAGTGTTTCTCTCTGTTTTACTTCACCATCCATACTCTTTACTATTAATTGTTTAGACCATATTCCTCTAACAATAACATCTTTAGATGGCATTAAAAAAACTTCATCATTGATCTTTGTGACTTCCTGTGTAGCAATCTCCCAACCTTTAAATGCATATCCATCACAAGTTAACTCACCTTTATCAACCAAAACATTCTCAAATGCATAATGTTCTTCCTCTAAAAAATCGGATTTCCCACATTCTATAGGTAAATTATTGTCATAAATAACTTTATATTTTGACTTTAGGACTGGAGTCTTAGAAAAAGAATCGTTCTTTTCTTCTAGCTCTAGTAATTTATATTTAACTGTTTCTTTTTCATTTGTCGGATAAAATCCTTTTGTTCCTACATATTGTTCCTTTAATTTTACATTTATAGTCATATTAGCAGAAGAGCCTGTTCGAAAAACGCCAGCCGGAAATGACCAAATAACTTTTTGAACATCATCTTCTACTTCAAGTTTTATCTTTCCCTTATCAACTTTAATATCGGATTCGTTTTCAACATACCAATAATCTTTATCTATATAATCAACAATCTCAAAATATTCATAAAATTCCGGATCAATACTAGCCTCAAACAAGACATTATTTAAACTTTCCATATCCGCAATATATTGGTTGTCTGATATATCTATAATTTCTTGTATTAAACTTTTTCCCATCTCATACTGAATACCATTTATTACCATATATGGATACTTGTCTTTCAAAACTTTGTAAGTTGCAACTTGATTTGGTGTATCTACATTAGGATAACCATCTGTCAAAAATAACATCACCAAATCCCTATCTTCTTTCTTGTCATATCCATCCATTATTCCATCAACATTTAACAAAGCAGCATTATAATTTGTATTACCATTTGGAAATAAATTTTCAACTAAATTAAGTAGCATTTCTCTATCGTTAGAAAATTCAGATAAAACCTTTGATGTACCATTAAAAGATATAAGTGCAACTCTATTGTTATTATTAGACAGCAAAACCTCAATCAATTCTTTAGTATCTTTTTTAACTCTATCTATTGCAGAACCACTCATACTACCAGAAACATCTAAAACAATAATAACATCTTTTAAAAAATCATTTGTTCTTGCAACAGTATCAACTTCAAACTTAATTTGAGCCTTATTTAAACCAATCCAATCAGCAGATTTATCAATGTGCCACGCTCCACCTTCCTGATTTTTAAAATCATCTGATTCAATCTCCACATTTTTTATTTCTTCAGTATAAATTCCTACACTAGCTAATACCTTACGCGTTCCAGAGATTAACACATTCTCATTAATTGGAGTCTTAACAGAATAAATACTCGAAATAAATAGCATAAAAATAAATACTAATAATAAACTTTTTAAAATAAACTTCTTTTTTTTAATTTTATTTTCATATTCTACTTCTATTCTAAGTTTTGGTAATTCTAAATTACATTTCTTTCTATTAGACATAATTTCACCATCTTTTAATTTTAATAACAAATACAATATTTATTACTATCCTACTATATAAATAATATCATCAATATTAACCATTTACAACAAAGAAAAATAACACAATCTAGCACATTTTCCTACAAAATAAAAAAAGACTTAATATTTCTAAAAAGCCTTTGATTTTTAATCTTTGAAAGTAAATATATAATCTAGAATTTGAACATCGTCACCTTTTTCAGCTCCTAAACGTTCAAGTTCATCATCAACACCCATTCCACGTAATTTACGAGCAAATCTTCTTACTCCTTCATCCTCTTCAAACTTAGTCATACGAAGTAATTTTTCAATTTCAGCACCCTTAATAATCCAAACACCAGCATCATCTCTAGAAATTGTGTAAGGTTTTTCATTTTTAAATTTATAAATTACATGACTTTCATAACTAGTTTCTTCGTATAAAGGTTCTAATTCAGTTTCATCTAACATATCAGCTAATCTCATAATCATTTCATCGATTCCTTCTCTATTCATTGCTGATATTTCAATAACCTCTAAATCAGGAAATTCACTCTTAAATTTTTCTAAATTTTCTTTAGCATTAGGTAAATCCATTTTATTAGCTATAATAAGTTCTGGTTTACGAGCAAGTTTTTCATCATAACTCTCTATCTCTTTTCTTATAGCCTTATAATCATCAATAGGGTTTCTTCCTTCAAAAGCTCCCATATCTATAACATGACCAACCACTTTTGTACGCATTGCATGTTTTAAGAATCTTTCGCCTAAACCAGCGCCTTCTGATGCGCCTTCTATTAAACCAGGCAAATCTGCCATAACAAACACACGTTCATCTTTTAATTTAACAACACCTAAATTAGGACTTAATGTCGTAAAATGATAAGCAGCTATTTTAGGATTAGCTCCACTAATTAAGGAAAGTATTGTACTCTTACCTACTGACGGCATTCCCACCAATCCAACATCAGCAAGCATTTTAAGTTCGCATTTTACAACTCTTTCTTCTCCTGGCTCACCATATTCACTCATTTTAGGTGCTGGATCCTCTTGTGTAGCAAAAGCTTTATTTCCTCTACCGCCACGGCCTCCATGGCAAACAACAAAAGAATCCCCTTCTTTAACCAAATCACAGATAACTAAACCAGTATCTTGATCGATCAAAGTAGTTCCTTCAGGTACCTTAACAATTACATCTTCTGCTTTCGCACCATGCTTATCAGAACCCTTACCATTTACACCTTTATCACCTTTAATCTGTTTACGATATTTTAAATCTATTAAAGTCTTTAAACCTTTCTCAACCTCAAAGATAATATCAGCACCTTTTCCTCCATTACCGCCATTAGGTCCTCCAAGTGGAATAAACTTCTCTCTTCTAAAAGAAGTACAACCGTCTCCACCTTTACCAGCTATTAGTTTTATAACAACCTCATCTACAAACATTCTACAACACCCTTTCTTGTGTATCACTATTTATTAGTTTTCCATAATGTTCTAGCATTACTACTAAAAATTTTTTTATTACATTAATACTTTTATCAAAATCGCCTGTTTTTACAAAATGTCTTTGTAATCTATCAACATTATCCATTCTCTTTCTAATTTCCTTCTTTTCATCATATAACTCACTTGGATATCCATCATCTTCATCAAACATACATATTGATCTAGATACCCAACCAAATAAATTATTAATATTATTATAGAGCTCCTCGTCTCTTAAAGAAGTGAAATCTATTATACCATCATTTATAAATTGAGCAAACTTTTCTTCATATAATTCACTCATTGGTAATTGAAATATGACCCCATCAATATTAATACGCACCATATAACCACCTACTATATACTTACATTTTACCATAAATAAAAGACCTTTTAAAAGGTCTTTTATTAACTAAGCTTCGTAAACACTAACTTTTTTCTTGTCTCTACCTAGTCTTTCATATTTAACTACGCCAGAAACTTTAGCGAATAAAGTATGATCTTTACCCATTCCAACATTTACGCCTGGATAAATCTTAGTTCCTCTTTGACGGTATAAAATACTACCTGCAGAAACTGTTTGTCCATCAGCTGCTTTAGCACCTAATCTACGACCTCTAGAATCTCTACCGTTTTGAGTAGAACCTTGAGCTTTAACGTGAGCGAATAATTGGATATTTAAACTTAAAAATTTCATCATTTAATCCTCATTTCTAATCTCAATATTTTTAGGATACTGCCCGCTTAACTCTTCAAGCATTCTAACTAAGTTATCTAATAACTTATTATTAATTTCAGTATCTCTTTTTATTCTGATTTTAAGTAAACCAGAATCTTCTTCGTAATCAATTGAATCATCTAATGTTATGATTCCATTTACAGTAGTTATAGCCATACTGCTAACAGCAGCACATACTATATCTTTTCCCATATCATCATAATCAGCATGACCCTTAATCACAATTTCATAGACTTTCTTATTTTGTCTTTTTACAATTACTTTAATCATTACTATTTAACAATTTTCTTAACAGTTAACTTAGTATATGGTTGTCTATGACCTTGCTTATTACGGAATTTTTTCTTAGGTCTGTATTTGAAAACAACAACCTTTTTTTGTTTTCCTTGTTTTTCTACAGAACAAACAACTTTTGCACCGTCAACAACTGGAGTACCAGCAACACCATCAACGTATAGAACTTCAGTAAATTCTACTTCAGAACCTACTTCTTTATCTAATTTTTCAACGTAGATAGTTTCACCTTCAGTAACATAATATTGTTTTCCACCAGTTACAAATATAGCTTTCATCTTCATACCTCCTTATAAATTTAAGACGCGCCCTTAAGGTGACATAAAGTACTTTAACCTTTTTAGTGCGGTTTTGAATGAAGGCTTCAAAACAACAAGATTATAACAAAAAGCCCAAATAAAGTCAAATGATATCACTTTATTTAGGTATTTAAAATATCAAAAACATAAATATAATTTATAAATCAATAAATATAAAATCATTTAATAATATCTTTTCTTTATATAATCTTTCTCATTTACATATCTATTCTTATCTTTAAAATAATAATATTTATCTATTCTCAAATCATCCAAATTACCTTTATCGCTTATAATCTCATTATAATAGTGATCATACATAACTCTTTCTAAATAAAACTTATTCATTACATATTTAAACTCTTTTACTACCTCAATCAATTTACATATCAAAAAAACATATAAAACTATATCATTCAGTTTATAAACAAAATTATAAATCATAAACATTATTAAACTAATACTACCTAAGAATATCATAAAAACATAACTATCTTTATAAGACAAAAACTTACTAAATAAGCTAAACATAAACTTACTACCATCAAGCGGTATTATAGGTATCAAGTTAAAAACAACAATACTAATATTATACAAACAAAAACATTGATATGTGGAATTAACTATTATACTTTTTTCATAAAGTAAATAAAAAACAAAAAATAAAATTATTTGAAAAAATATACCTCCCAAGCTTATTAATAAATCTTTATAAATCCTCTCGTGTAATCTTTTATTTACAACCGTCATCCCCCCATAAGGATATATAGTTATTTTTTCTATTTCTATATTAAATATTCTAAAGAAAAAGACATGACCAAACTCATGTACTATAACTATTAATATTACAATAAACATATTTTTTATATATCCAGCCAATAATGCAAGTAAAATAAGAAGATATGTACTCCAATCAATTTTAATTTTATTTAAAATATTCATCATATTTCAATTTATTTCCATCTTTCATTATAGTAACAACTAAAGTATCATCAACTAAAGTTCCAATATTATCTCCTTTTTTTACATAATCATATAAACTATAATCATTAAGTAAGACATGACTATACCATAAATCCACTCCATTATTTCCTTGTACTATTACTGTATTACCTAATTCATCTTTTTCTCCGACAAAAACAATAATACCAGATTCTAGAAAAGTAAGTGGATAATCTTGTCCTACATTAAACTCATAACTACCATTCACTTCTTCCATTTCCAAGTTATTAACATTACTATCAATATTAGAGACTAAAATATTGTCATCTTTTTCACTTTCATCTTTAAATAAATTACCAACATACTTATGATAAAAATTATTAATTCCATTAAAACTAATATTACTTTCTAAAACAGTACTAATAAACTTATTTTTTATATCGCTGCTAAAATTAGTTACAATTAAACTTACCAAGACAATTATTATTGATATTAATAATTTGGACATCCAAATACTATTCATACTTTTATTTGTTTTGTTTTTTAAACACATCTTCTTATAATACTTACTATCTTTCATAATATCACCAATAAATATTATGAAAAAACGACTATTTTAATAACATTTTAGACAATTTAATATAAATTATTTGTAAAATAAAACCCATCCCAAATCCAATAAAATAATTTTGATTATATCCAAAACTAAAATGCATTAAATTAAAATATAAAATATAAATAACTATGTTCTTAACTAACCAATATTTTTTCTTTATATTTATAATTTTCAATAACAAGAAGAACACAACTAGTATAATTAAATTAATAAATAATTTACGATACATAAAATCAAGTAATAACCCAATAAACACAACCGATAGTAATCTATTTTTATCTAAATCAACAACTACAAAATATGTATTAATAGGTAAAAAAAGCATTACTAAATAATCAAATAAAAATCCTAAATATATCATGACAGACCTCTTATAATACTTACATAATTTAAATTTTTATTGTCAACTAATTTAACTTCTACTTCTTTCCCTAAATTATTACTATCCATAAAAACATTTACAACTTCTCCAACATATATACCTTCTATCATTCCACTATACCCTGAAGTATAAACTTTATCTCCTACATTTAATTCACTATATTTATCTAATAATGTTACTCTACCATGATTTAAATTACCATATGTATCATTAATTTTGACTGAAACATTATAATCACTAGTTAGTAATTTAACATATGACTTGTTTTTTTCTACTTTTGAAACAATTCCTACTAATCCATCACCACTTATGACCGTATCACCAATACTTATATTATCTTCACTACCTAAATTAACTACTATTTCATTATAAAAATCATGTATATTTCTTACTATAATTTTTCCTATTATATATTCACTGTTAATTCCTTTAAGATTTTTTATTTCTTTCAGTTCACTTTGTAAAGCTCTATTTTCTATTCTAAGAGCTTCAATATCGACAATTCTTCTATCATTATATTTTAAATAACCAATAAAATAACCAGATGTACATATAAGAGAAATCAAAAAAATAACTATTAAAATTCTATAAATTATCACTTTCCTTAATTGCAAATAAATCACCATTACTTTCTCTTAAACTATAATAATTATTCTTCCCAATAATTAAGTGATCTATTACATTTATTCCCATCATTCTTCCTAATTTAATAAACTCTTGTGTCAAATATATATCATCTCGACTAGGTATTATAGAACCAGCTGGATGATTATGGGCTATTATCATCGATGAAGCATTGTTTTTAACTGCTTCTCTAAATACGTCTCTTGCTGTAACACCACTGCTGTTAACTGTTCCCACAAATATCACCTTCTTAAATATAACTTTATTTCTAGTATCTAAATATATCGCCATAAATTTTTCTTGTAATTCATTTTCCATTTCTATTTTTATTAAGTTATACGCATCATTACCTGATTTAATACAAGATATAATTTCATTATGATTTAAGGCTCTTTTTCCAAACTCAATGGCACTAAGTATCGTAATTGCTTTTACTTCACCTATTCCTTTTATTCCTTTTAAAGCATTATAACTAATATTAGATATTTCATTTATATCAATCGTTTTTAATAATTCCATACTAAGTTCTTTTACAGATTTTTTAGAAGTTCCTGTTCTAATTAAGATACTTAGTAATTCTTCATTACTTAATGCTTCCACACCAAATTTTTTAAATCTTTCTCTAGGTCTTTCTGATTCAGGTAATTCCTTTATTAAATAACTCATTTATTTTCATAACAACTCCTCATATTTATGTAACATTTCATTATTTATTGTTACATATGTATCACTACTACTTCTTTTTAGTAATTCTTCAGCTTCTTTAATACTATTTATATATTCACTATCAACTATTATTTCTTTCAAATAATAATTAAGACCTATTTCTTCATAATATTTTTTTAAAACATTGATTGCTTCTTTATCACTTAATATTGCCACATAAACTCGATATATATCATCATCACTTACCACAATTCCATTATTTCGTACTGCAACTCTTTCAGCATTATCAAGATTGGTAAAAGCTCCTATCTGAAATGCACTAACTAATTTTTCATCAGTACTCTCTGCTTTAACAACTATCTTATTAAACAAGTAAAAAGCTGCTCCTCCTCCAATTGCTACTGCACATAATATAATTATTAAAATTCTTTTCATCACTATCACCAAACAAAGATTAACATTTTAAAATTAATAATTATGTCGAATTATATCCCTCTACTTATATTATTATAGAAAAACTTCCAATTTCCTTTATTTTTTATATAATTTATATGACTTTTTTGTATAAAAAAAGATGAATAAAACCATATTCATCTTTTAAGAAAATCACTATTTACTAATAACTCTTTTTATTCTTTGGCCAGAATTAATCATTTCAACTTTAAAAGCCTCAATAAGTTCATTTTGCTCATAATTAGATAGCTTATCAATCACAATAGGATTTTCGCTTGCTAATCTACCCGCAAATAAACGTACACCTAATTCATTATCAGAAGGAAAATAATTAGTATAAACAGCATATTTACTACTTTCATTACCACTTACTCCTAATATTGTATAAGTAACTTTTATTCCCACATCATTTTCCATTTCAAATGTTTTTTTCATAAACCTTTTTATCCTTCCAATTTAACACTAACTAATTTTGAAACTCCTGATTCTTGCATTGTAATACCATATAAAGCATCAGCATATTCCATCGTTCTCTTTTTATGTGTAATTATAATAAATTGACTTCTTTCTTTACGAGACAATAAATAATGTCCAAACGCATCTACATTAGCTTCGTCAAGCGCTGCTTCTACCTCATCCAGAATAACAAAAGGTACTGGTTTAACATTAAGTATTGCAAATAATAATGCAATTGCAGTTAAGGTCTTCTCCCCACCAGATAATAAAGCAATAGAATTCAATTTCTTACCTGGAGGTAAAGCAGAAATTTCAATACCAGTATTTAATATATCATCAGGATTAGTAAGTTCTAAAACACCTTCTCCTCCTTTAAATAACTTCTTAAATACAATTTTAAATTCTTCACTGATTTTATTAAATGTTTCAGTAAACTTAACCTTCATTAACTCATCCATTTCTGAAATAACTGAAAGTAAACTAGTAACTGAGCCTTCTAAATCATCTCTTTGCGTAGTTAAGAACGTATATCTTTCATTCAATCTTTCATACTCAGAAATACTACCAGTATTAACTTCACCTAAAGACTTAATTTTAGCTTTTAAATTATTTACAGTTAAACGTGCCATTTCTTCTTCAATATCCAAATCATATTCTTGACGAGCCTTCTCATAAGTAAGACTATAATTTTCATTTAAAATAAGTAGTAAATTATCTAATTTAACATCCATCTTACCTAATTTTATTTCTTCTAATTTAAGTTCATTTTGCTTACTAGTAATTTCACTATTCATCTCACGATAAATCTTTTCCAAATTAGCAATTTCAGTACTTATTTCAGATTTTTCTGTTTTTAACTTATCTAATTCTTTAGTTTCTTTATCTTTCATAGCTACTGCTTCATAATAAGCAGTAACTAAATTATCTAATTCTTTATCTAATGTATTTTCTACTCTATTTTGAGTTCCAACAAGTTCATTATTTTTGGTATTATAATTATTTTGTAAATCTCTTACATATCCATTTTTTAAATTAACTTGTTCAGTAAGCATTATTACATCTCTTTGAGTCTTCTCAAGTTCTTGTGCTGAATCATTTAGTTCTCTATTAATATTATTCAAAGACATTTCTAAATTTGTTAAATTATATTTTTTATCATTAAGTTCTTTCTTTAAATTATCAAGTTCATACTTTTGATTTAACATTCCATTATTACTTTTACTAGCTCCACCAGTCATTGCACCACCTGCAAACTGAACTTCTCCTTCTAAAGAAACAATCTTATATCTATAGTTAAGTAATTTACCAACTTTATTTAAACTATCAATATTATCTACTACAATAACATTACCTAGTTGATTCAAAACAATCCCACGATATTTCTGGTCATATTTAACTAAACTATCTGCAGTACCAATAAATCCATCAACATCTCTAAGTTTTTCCATATCTTCATACATTACATTTCTTGGTTTTATAATTGATATTGGAAAGAACGTTGCCCTACCAAGTTTATTCTCTTTTAAGTAATTTATTGCTTCTTTAGCACATATTTCATTATCAACTACTATTACATTAGAATTAGCGCCCAAAGTAGTATCTATTGCTACAACAAAGTTTTCTGGCACTTCTAAAAGTTTACCTAAAACACCATGTATACCATTCAATCTTATATTATTTATAACATTCTTAACACTATAAGGTAATTTAGTATCATTATTAATATTTTCACTTAGAATATCTATTCTATTGTTCAAGTTCATAATTTCTCTATTTTCATTATTAATTTGATTTACTAAAGTTTGACGTTTACTCTTCTTTTCTTCATTAAACTTAATAATTTCCATACTTTTAAGTTGTTTAACTTCTAAACTTCTTCTTATATCATTAAGTTCATTAGTTGCTAATTCAATAGAATTATTTAAACTTAATACTTCTTCCTTCAATGTCAAAATATTCATTTCCAATTTTGAACTATCTACTTCATATTTTTGTCTTTCAATAGTTATTTGTTTTTTACTTTGTAACTCTGCAATCTCTTGAGTTAATTTAAATACTAAGTTACTTTTTTCTTCTATTGTTTGATCAAGTTTTAAGCCAATTAGTTTTAATTCTTCAACTTTAGAGCTATCAGTTGTATTAGATAAACTCAATCTTTCTAAGTCTTCGCTTAAATATTTAACTCTATCTTTAACTTTAACATATTCATTATTTAGTTTTTCTATATCACTAGCAATTAATGCTATCTCAATATTTTCAAGATCATCTTTATAGTCTAAATACTTACGCGCTTTTTCACTTTGCTCTTTTAATGGAGTTAATGTTGTCAAAAGTTCATCTATAAGCAAATTAACCCTTGCTAGATTTTCATTAGTTTTATCAAGTTTTCTAAAAGATTCTTCCTTACGTTTCTTATATTTCAATACACCAGCTGCTTCCTCAAATATTGTTCTTCTATCTTCTGGTTTACTATTTATAATGTCAGCAACTGCTCCTTGTGAAATAATGTTAAACGATTCTTTTCCTGCTCCACTATCCAAGAATAAATCAGTTATATCCTTTAATCTTACTTTAGTATTATTTATATAATATTCATTTTCACCTGATTTATATACAACTCTTTTTACTTCTATTTCATTGAATTCGCTATTTAAATAATGATCACTATTATCAAATACTAAGCTAACACTAGCTCTTGTTTGTGGGCCACGTGATTTAGAACCTGCAAAAATTACATCTGTCATTCCAGAGTCTCCACGTAATGCTTTAACAGATTGTTCACCCATTACCCATCTAACAGCATCAACAATATTACTTTTACCAGAACCATTAGGTCCTACAACTCCTGTAATACCTTTATTTATATCCAATTCTATTTTATCAGCAAATGATTTAAATCCATTCGCTCTAATACACTTCAAATACATCAAAATCACCTTATTTTAGCTTGTTTATTATAAGCATCCATCGCTGCTCTTTGTTCTGCTTCTTTTTTTGATTTACCTATCCCACGACCATAAGTTATATCACCAATAATAACTTCTACTTCAAATACCTTATCATGGGCTGGCCCTGTTTCAGAAACTAATTTATATTCTAAAGATTCTTTAGTTGTTTGAACTAGTTCTTGTAACTTACTTTTATAATCTCCCAAAAAAACACTATGATTTTTCACACAAGGTATAACAACTTGTTCAAACAAAGATTTGGCTGCTCCCAATCCCTGATCCAAATAAATGCATCCCATAATACTTTCAAATATATCAGCAACTATTGTATCATTAATATTGTTTAACTGACCATGACCTACTCTAATATATGGTTTATAATCTATTACTTCTGCATACTTAGCACAAGCACTCTCACATACATAAGCAGCTCTCGTTTTACTCATTTCACCTTCTGTCAAATCCATATTATTATACAAATAATCACTCATCAAAATTTGTAAAACAGCATCTCCTAAAAATTCTAGTCTTTCATAATTCTTAACATTATGTTCATTAGAATATGAAGAATGTGTTAATGCTTGCAACAATAATTCCTTATTTTTAATATCTATTCCAAATTTATTTAAGAAGTTCATTTTAATCACCATACCAATTATATCAAAATATTATAATATTTACTAAAGTTATTTGAAAAAATATATAAATTATAGTAAAATTATTATTGTTAATATCCTAAGGAGGACTTATGAAAAAGAAAATTTTTATTTTATTTATTTTATGTACTATAGCATTAACTCTTACAACAGGCTGTTTCAATAACGATAAGTTAGAAGGTTCAAGTATTACAACTACTGTATATCCAATAGAATATATCGTTCAAAGACTATATGGAGACAAAAGCACTATTTCAAGTATTTATCCTAATGAAACAAAAGTAGAAGAATATGAATTGACAGAAAAACAGCTAAATGATTATTCTAAAAAAACTACTCTATTCGTATATAATGGTTTAACTAATGAAAAAGAAATAGCTAAAACTTTAATAAATAAGAATAGAAAAATGCAAATTATTGATGTATCTTATGGGTTAAAATATAAATATGGCGTTGAAGAATTATGGTTAAATCCAAATAATTATTTAATGGTAGCTAATACAATAAAAAATGATTTAGAAAATTTAAGTTCATCAAAATATGCTGCTGAAAAAATAGAAGAAAATTATAACAAATTAGAAGAAGATTTAACAACTTTAGATGCTGAGCTAAGAAATATTGCTAAAGTTGCAAATAAAAATAATCACGGAACAATTGTTGTTGCTTATGATACTTTAGGTTTCTTAGAAACGTATGGTTTTAATGTTGTAAATATCACAAGTGAAAATAATATAACCAGTAGTATTAAAAATAAATTTAAAGATAAAACATATAAACAAATATTTGTAGCCGATAAAAATGATGTATCAGATAGTATAAAAGATTTAGTTGATAATTATGATGCTGAACTAATTGAAATAAACGTTATGTCCACTCTAACAGATAAAGAAAGAAGTAATAACGATAACTACTTAACTATAATGAGCGATTTTGTCACAAAATTATCAAATGTTGTTTTAACATAAAAACGAGGAAAATCATTCCTCGTTTTTTAATATTCTATTTTTTACTTTTTTAAACGATGATAATAAATTATTTTCTTTTATTTTATTTTTTACTTTAATTATTATCATATTATTTGATTCAATTATTTGATAGCCATTTCTTATTTCTTCACCATAATTGTTTTGTAGTTCATTCAAGCATTTACTTAAAAAGTCTTGGCATTCACAAAGTTTTATTGCACTGTAATCAGCAGTTCTCAAAACAAAACAATCTGGAATTATTGTACTAGTGAAACTAAGATAGCCATCTTCGCTTAAAATATTAACGTCTCCATCACTAAAAAGCGGAATAGTATAAGTTAAATCTCCTCTTCTAAAAGCTAATACATCTCTAATATCTTCACTCTTTTGCTTAGACTTTTCGTCATTTAATGAAGAAAAAGAAAGATTAATTAATGTCTTAGAAAGCAACATACTAGATTCTTTATATAATTCTTTAAAATCAACTATATCCGTTCTACTTACCACACTTCTTTTTTCTTCATCGTAAATTCTTATAAAATCATAATCTGTTTTTTGTGAATTTAATAAATCAATATATTCATCGATATAAGTACTATCACCTGTAGTTCTTCCTAAATAAAGAAAATCTTTTACTTGAATATATACAGCTTCCCCACTTCTAGGTGTATGTGTAATTATTTTCATTATATCTCCCCTCTCTCTTTATAAAACGTTACTACCTTATCACAAAACTTTATGATTGGTCAATTAAACTATTATAGTTTTACACAAAAAGAAGACTTTATTTACTAAAGTCTTCCATAAACTTTTTATAAAGTTCATCGCATTTATTCTTATCCATTTCTGGCATTTCCTTATAAGGATTAAATATATCAAGTTTTTCATATTTTTCCCCACCGAGTTTATGATATGGAAGAAAATCAACTCTTGTAACGTTTTTTATATTATTTTTTATAAAGTTAGATAATCCATAAATATATTCTTTATTATCATGAATTCCTGGAACAATAACTTGTCTAACCCAAACTTCTACATTAGATTCATTAAGTTGCTTAACAAATTCAAAAAACTTATCTAAGAAATTTCTATCTGTAATATCTTCATATCCTTCAGTACTTATATGTTTAATATCAAGAAGTACCATATCTATCATCGACAATAATTCTTTATAATTTCCTTTGCCAATACCAGCCGTATCTATTGCTATATGGATATTTTCTTCTTTTAGTTTTTTACAAGTTTCAACCAAGAAATCATATTGAAGTAAAGGCTCTCCGCCAGAAAAAGTAACTCCTCCATTATTCTTAAAATAAGGTTTGCTACGTAATACTTTTTTCACTATATCTTCACTTGTATAGTTTAAATCTCTAACATGCCACATCTCCGGATTATGACAAAATTTACATCTTAAACTGCAGCCATTTAAGAAGACCACAGTACGAATACCGGGTCCATCTACTAAGCCGAAAGTTTCTATTGAATCAACAGAACCTAACATATTACATTTTCTCGTGGAATGTTCTAGAAATAACTTCTTCTTGTTGTTTTCTAGTTAATTTATTAAATCTAACAGCATATCCAGATACTCTTATAGTAAGTAATGGATATTTATCTGGATTTTCCATCGCATCAATTAACATTTCTCTATTCAAAACATTAACATTTAAATGATGTGCTCCTTGACCAAAATAACCATCCATTAATTGAACTAGATTATTTGTTCTTTCTTCATCAGTAGTTCCTAAAGAACTAGGTACAATTGAGAATGTATTGGAAATACCATCACGACAGCAATTTTCCCAATCAAGTTTAGCAACTGAGTTTAATGAAGCAATAGCACCATTAACATCTCTACCATGCATTGGATTAGCACCAGGTGCAAACGCAACACCAGCTTTTCTTCCATCCGGTGTAGCACCAGTATTAGATCCATAAACAACATTTGAAGTAATCGTAAGAACTGATAATGTTGGATGAGCATTTCTATAGCAAGGATGTGAAGCTAATTCAGAATAAACATATTCAAGTAATTCTTTACCAATTTCATCAACTCTATCATCATCATTACCAAATTTAGGATAATCTCCTTCAATCTCAAAATCTACTGTAATACCTTCTTCATCACGAATAGGTTTAACTTTAGCATATTTAATAGCTGATAAAGAATCAACTGCTACAGAGAAACCAGCTACACCATAAGCCATTAATCTATTTACATTTGTATCATGTAATGCCATTTGTCCAGCTTCATATGCATATCTATCATGCATGTAATGAATAATATTCATTGCATCACTATAAATTCTTGCTACCTCTTTAATCATTCTATAATAAGTTTCTTTAACTTTATCATAATCTAACACTTCATCATCCATTTTATCAAATCCTGGTATTACTAGTTGACGCTTCATTTCATCAACACCACCATTAATTGAATATAATAGCGCCTTAGCCAAATTACAACGAGCCCCAAAGAATTGCATGTCTTTTCCAACTCTCATAGAAGATACACAACAAGCTATAGCATAATCATCTCCCATAGAAGGACGCATTAAATCATCATTTTCATATTGAATAGAATCTGTTGCAATACTAACACGTGCACAATACTTTTTCCATGGTTCTGGTAATTCTTGAGCCCATAAAATAGTCATATTTGGTTCTGGTGCACTTTCTAAGTTTTCTAGAGTATGAACAATACGGAAAGATGTTTTATTAACCATTGTTTTACCTTCAGTAGTCATACCACCTAAAGAACAAGTTACCCAAGTAGGATCTCCTGAGAATAATTCATCATAATCTGGAGTTCTTAAGTGTCTTGCAGCTCTTAATTTAATAACGAATTGATCGATTATTTCTTGAGCAGATTCTTCAGTTAGAACACCATTTTTTATATCTCTTTCAAAGTAAATGTCAAAAAAAGCATCTACTCTTCCTAAAGACATCGCAGCTCCGTTATTTTCTTTTATTGCAGCTAAGTAACCAAAATATGTCCATTGAACAGCTTCTTTAGCATTTCTTGCTGGTTTAGATATATCAAATCCATAACTAGCAGCCATTTCCTTAATTTCTTTTAGAGCTCTATATTGCATTGAAATTTCTTCACGTAAACGAATAGTATCTTGATCCATTACGTCAATTTTCATATTATCCCATTCGTTAAATTTTTCTTCCATTAATCTATCGATACCATATAAAGCAACTCTTCTATAGTCACCAATAATTCTACCGCGACCATAAGCATCTGGAAGTCCTGTTAAAAGTTTAACATGTCTTGCAGTTCTTATCTCTTTTGTATATGCATCAAAAACACCATCATTATGTGTTTTTACCAAATTAGTTTTACAGAACTTATCCAATTCAGGATTCATTTTATATCCATATGCATCTAGTTCTTGATAAACCATCTTTAGTCCACCTTTAGGAACTATGCTTCTCTTACATAATTGATCAGTTTGTAAACCAACTATAACATCATCATCTTCTGAAATATATCCAGGTTTAAAAACATTAATTCCCGCTGGAGTATCAACATCTATATCAATAACATGCTTTTTTACTTCTTCTTTGCATACATCTTCGTATATTTTTAAAACTCTTTTTGTTTTATCAGTTGGACCAGCTAAAAACTCTTCTCCACCTGTATAAGGTACATAATTTTTCTTAATAAAATCACTAACATTGATTTCATTAATCCAAGCACCTTCATTAAAATTTTTCCATTCTTCTCTCATTATTATATTCCTCCCAACATTAATGATTTTACCATAAAAATCAAAATATTTTGACTTTAATATTATTTTTTTACACTATTTAACATCATTAAAATTTTGTATCATTTTTATATTATTTTTTTCTATAATCAACATGTATAATATCTGTAAAATATTTTTTTCCAATTCTATTGACTTCTACATCATCGGGCATTTCCCCTATATCATCATATAAAACTAAACCTGTAATTGTACTTATTGTAGTAATATTAGTTCCATATCCACTACCAGATACATGTACCACCACAATACTATTATTAAAATAATCAATACTAATAATAATTCCAACATGTCCCTCCATATAAGCTACATCCCCACATTTTACAACAGACATTATATTATCATCTACAATGCTTAAAACCATTCCTATTTGTTTTAATTCCCAAGAATTCAAAGCATATCCATCATTACCAGCAATAAATGAATCAATATCAAAATTAGCATTTACAAAACACCAAGATACAAATCCTGAACAATCAAGTGACTTAGGATACAATTTACCCTTAATCCATTCTATTGAGCCATCATACTTTTCTTCTTCCAACTTCCCCCATTCTTTATCCAATCCAATCATTTTATTTTTTTCTAATCCATGACCTCCACCCCAAAAATATGGAAGCTTAGGAAACGTACAAGCCATAAATCTAGCAATATTAATAATTTTAGCTCTAATAGTTAAAGAACTATTAATTATTTTATCTAGTTCTTTTTGATAATGTATATAATCATAATTTTCTTTTATATAAAACCTTTCCATTTTTATCCCTTTCTTATATATTCTATTTAAACAAAATAAAAAAGAGAAAGAAAAAAACTAGACTATGTCTAGTTCAATTACTTAATGGCGGAGCAGGAGAGATTTGAACTCTCGCGCCAGTTACCCGACCTA
>JAAGKN010000980.1_pt1 | contig 169371 bp, 168 predicted proteins | sample 6206371 | NCBI WGS metagenome assembly JAAGKN01 (sample SAMN11533720, study PRJNA540317) | gut metagenome | isolation source: fecal pellets from male and female animal of same cohort | host: Peromyscus leucopus | place: USA:CA | collected 2017 | reverse complement strand
GAAGAGGCGCCCCTGCTAAGGGTGTAGGTCGGGTAACCGGCGCGAGGGTTCAAATCCCTCCTTCTCCGCCATTTGGTAGGATAAAGATTGATGAAAGTCAATCTTTTTATTTTTCTTAAATGGTGATATAATTAGTATGGTGATAATATGAAAAAGTACTTATATGATTATATTAAAAAGATAGATATTTTGTTAGAGAAGGAGAAATTAGAAAAAGAAGTGGTTGATGAACATTTAATAAAAATCTCGTTTTTTCAGCATGAAAGATTAATTCATTTGCTAGTAACTTTAGCTTATGCTTTACTCGCTATTATTTCTTTTGCTGTTTCTACTATTTCACCTATGTTTGTGTTTATTGGAATTATTCTAGTACTTTTTTTAATACCATATGTGCTTCATTATTTTCATCTTGAAAATGGAGTACAATATTTATATAAGCAATATGATGAATTGAAAAGGAGAAGTTTATGAAAAAATTAATTTTATTTATAGTATTATTGTGTTATCAAATAAATGTCTTTGCTCTTCCTGAGATTAATTCACCCTGTGTTTCTTTTTATCATTTAGATAAAGGCGAAGTGCTTTATGAAAAAGATTCTAATAAGGAAATTGCGATTGCTAGTTTGACAAAGATTATGACAGCTTCAGTAGCATTAGATTTAATTAAAGATTTAGATGAAAAAGTTATTTTAACTGCTAATGACTTTAAAGGCTTAATAGAACAAAATGCATCAGTTGCAGGTTTTGTAATAGGGGAAGAAGTAACTTACAGAGATTTATTATATGGATTAATTTTGCCAAGTGGTGCAGATGCTGCTTTAGCACTTGCAAATCATTTAGCTGGGAGTGAAGAGGCCTTTGTAGAAAAGATGAATGAGAAAGCAAAATTATTGAATTTGCAACATACTAATTTTGTAAATACCACAGGATTAGATGCAAATGGTCATTATTCTAGTGTTGGAGATGTAACCACTATTTTAAAGGATGCTCTATCAAATCCAACTTTTAAAGAAATATTTACTACTAAAAAGTATGTTACTAGTAATGTAAGACATACCTTTCAAAGTTCTATTGAAAGTACAGCAAGTGCTTATAAATTAGATATTTCTAAAATTCTAGGAAGTAAAACAGGTTATACAGATGCAGCGGGACTTTGCTTAGCTTCTATAGCAGAACATAATGGAGAAACTTATATTCTAGTAACCGCAAATGCTGATTATACTGATCATAGACCATATCATATTATGGATAGTGTGAATCTCTATAATTTCTTTTTTGAAAACTATGAGTATAGGACAGTATTAGTGAATGGACAAGAACTAAAAACAATAAAGGATGCTAATGAGGAAAATCATACATTTTATTCTAATAAAGAGATTATTCGATATTTACCAAAGGATAGTGTAATTGATTATAAGTATATAGGTGCTGAATTAATTGATTATGATATGGAAGCTGGAGCTAAAATAGGAGAGTATCAAGTTATTGTAGATAATGAAGTAATTGATACTCAAGAATTTATGTTAGATGCTAAAATTATAAAACCAAAAACTTTTCCATGGTTTGCAGTTGGAATTGGAGCTGGTGTTCTATTACTATTTATTTTTGTTATAGTTTTAGTAAAAAAGAAGAAGTCTAAAGTTAGAATGTAAAAGAAAAGAGGAATTATATTCCTCTTTTTAAAATCTCCCTTTATTTTTCTCTATCCAAATTATTAATGCTCCAATAATACCAGGTAAAGAACATATAAAAAATGTTACTAAAGTAAAATGATTATTACTTCTACCCGCAATAATTGCGTAAATAATGGCTTGAATAATAATTAGGACAACTGCAATAATGACTTTTAAATTCCAACTATGCATAAACATAAAACTTACCTCCTAATTATAAAGCTGTTTTTTTAATAATTCTAAATTTAATTTCATAAGGGAAAGATAATCTTCTCCTTTAGTAGCTTCTTCTTCTGTGCGAGTAAATAAATTATGTAATTCAATAATTTCTACATCAGTTTCTTCTTGAATAGCTTTAATGGTATCATTTAGGTTTTCTCCTTGAATTCCATAGATGTATGAAATATCACCATTTTTAATCATATTAGTTACTGTATAAATATTTTTTTGTGTTAAGTTATCATTTTCTTCTAATGAGATAACAGTTATTCCATATTTTTCTAAATATAAAAATGCATCATCACTAACTACAATAGTATTTTTATTAGCAGTTGTTGCCATATCTCTATAATCAGCATCTAATTGTATTAGGTCCTGTTTTAATGTTTTATAATTTTCAGTGATTTCATTAGTAAGATAAGCACTGTTAATATATTCCTCAAATCCTTTTTTTATACTGTTTGACATAGTAAGCAAATTCATAGGATCTAACCATAGTTCTTCGATACTGTGACCAATAGGGATATTTGAAGAAGCATCAATTGGTTTTAATTTATTGTGATATTCACGCATCTTATACATATAGTTCATTTCTTCTTCACTATTTCCATTAAAAATGAATAAATCAGCTTTACTATAATCTTTTAGTAATTTATCACTAACTTTTTCATCTTGAGTGCTACCATTTGGATAGATACTACTAATTTTACTATGCTTTCCATATAGTCTTTCAACAACATATTGTGTAGGATAAGCAGTAGTCTTTATTTGAATATCTTCCATTGAATCATTTTCCAAACATCCAGTTGGAAAAATTAAAATAATAATTAATAATAATAAATATTTAATTTTTTTCATATTTTTCTCCTTTTTTTATAACAGGATCATATCCATAAGTTCCCCATGGATTACACCTTAAAATTCTTTTAAATGTTAAAAAACTACCTTTTATGGCACCATATTCTGTAATAGCTTCAATTCCATAGTTAGAACAAGTTGGTATGTGTCTACAACTATTGTGCCAAGGACCAGGAATTTTCTGATATAGTTTTATCATTTTTATTAAAACATATTTCATATAGTACATTATACTAAAAATCCCAAAAAAAGTAAAACATATATCCTTTTTTTTGATATAATAGAAATGAAAGAAAAAGTAAAGGATGGTATTATATGGAAATTCTTGAGAGATTAAATATTCCTTATCACAATGAAAAATTATATAGAAAGGCATTAACACATACTTCTTATGCACATGAGGAGAATGTAGAAAGTTATGAACGTTTAGAGTATTTAGGTGATGCTGTATTAGAACTTATTATGAGTGAGTATTTGTATAAAAATACAGATGAACCAGAAGGAAAAATGACTAAATTAAGAAGTTATTATGTTTGTGAAAATGCTTTATATGAATATTCGATTTTACTAGGTTTAAATGAGGAATTACTATTAGGAAGAGGAGAACTCGAAAGAGATGGAAAACATAATAGAGCAATAGTAGCAGATATTTTTGAATCCTTTATAGGAGCTATGTTTTTAGATTGTGGTATTGAACAAGTAAAGAATTTTCTTTATACACATATTATTCCTCTTATTGAGAATAAAACAATAGACTTTACAAATGATTATAAATCAGTTTTGCAAGAATTAGTTCAAACAGATAAGAAGAGTTTAGAATATGTTATCGTAGATGAAAAAGGTCCAGCTCATGAAAAAGAGTTTAGTGTAGTAGTGAAGATTGATGATATTGTTTATGGTAGTGGTACTGCACATAGTAAAAAAGAGGCTGAGCAGATGGCTGCTAAAGATGCATTAAAGAAAGCTCAAAATGGAGATTCATTAGATAGCTAAAAAACAGTTGAGAATAATGATAGTATGTGTTAAAATATTGAGAGAAAAGGAGTGTTTTTATGGGAAGATTTCCTAATATAGCAGCTGCTAAAGCAAAAACTGGTGCAGCTAAAGGTAAATTATATGGTATGTATGCTAAAGAAATTTATCAAACAGCAAAAAATGGTGGAGTTACTCCTGAAGGAAATCCAGCATTAAAGAGATTAATTGAAAAAGCAAAGAAAGAACAAGTACCAAGTGATGTTATTAAAAGAGCAATTGATAAAGTAAATAGTGGTGGTGGAGAAGATTACGAGACTTTAACTTATGAAATTTTTGGGCCAGCAGGATCTACCTTGATGGTTGAGTGTTTAACAGATAATGTTAATAGAAGTGTTAGTGACCTTCGTGCTGTAATTAATAAATGCCATGTTAAAATGGGAGCTATGGGTAGTGTAGCATATATGTATGATAATTTATGTATTGTTGGTTTTAAAGGATTAACAGAAGAACAAGTGATGGAAGCATTAATTGCTGAAGATGTAGATTTTGTAGACTTAGAGGCAGATGAAGAAATTATGATTTATGGACAGCCTCAAGATTTATATAAAATTAAAACAGCTATTACTAATGTTTCACCTAATATTGAATTTACAGTAGATGAGATTTCACTTCTTCCAAAAGATAGAATAACTTTAGAAGGAGAATCTTTAGAAGAATTTAATCGTTTAATTACTTTATTAGATGAAGTAGATGATGTTCAACATGTATATCATAATGTAGAACTATAGAAGTTTTCTATAGTTTTTTTTTTAATACTATGCTATACTTATTTAAAGTAGAGGAGTGTGTTTTATGAATAATCAAGAAGGCTCTAATAATTATAATCAGAATGTTCCGCCAACATCTGTTTCTAATTATCAGGTACAAACTGATTATAACAATAATCAAACAGTTAATTATCAGCAACAAGTATCTAGTTATCAAACGCCAGTACAGCAGATGCAGTATAATGGAAACTATTATAATAGTACTGTTCCACCTAAGAAAAAAAATGTTGTAAGATTAATAGTAATTGCACTAGCTATTATTTTAGTGTTAGTAGTAATTGCTTTATTATTAGTTACTTTTAATAAAAAAGAGAACAAGAATCCAGAAGAAGTGAATTCAAATCATACTGGAACTAGAACAGTAATGATTTATATGGTAGGATCTGATTTAGAATCTAAAAATGGTGCAGCTACTTTAGATATAAATGAAATGAAAACGTCTAATATAAATTTATCAGATGTTAGAGTATTAGTTTATGCAGGCGGAGCTAAACAGTGGAAAAATGGATTTGAAAATAATGCTATTTATGAACTTAAGAGTGATGGATTTCAGTTAGTACAAAAAGATACTAATAGAAGTATGGGAGAATCGGCTACATTATCATATTTTTTGAATTATGTAAAAGAAAATTATCAATCGGATTTATATGATTTAATTTTTTGGAATCATGGAGCAGGCCCTATATTAGGATATGGTCAGGATGAAGTATACAACGATATCCTAACGTTAAAAGAAATAAAAGTGGCATTAGAGAGTAGTGCCTTTAATAGTGAAAAATTAGAATTTATTGGATTTGATGCTTGCTTAATGGCAACAGTAGAAGTTGCCTCAGAACTTAGAAATTTTGCATTTTATCTAATTGCTTCCCAAGAATCAGAACCAGGAAGTGGATGGAATTATAATTACTTAGAAAAAATAAATAGAGATGTTGATACAGTTTCTATGGGAAAAATGATTATTGATGATTATTTTCAATATTATGAATCTTTAACTTCCGCTTTTAATGCAAATTTTGGAATTCTTACTTTATCTTTAGTAGAATTAGGAAAAGTAGAAAAAATAACAGAAAATGTTAGTAGTCTTTTTGAAGATGTAGAAGTCACTTTAAGTCAAGGTGGATATTCTAATCTTGTTAATCAAATAACAAAGGCACAAGCGTTTGGTGCAACAACTGGTGTTAGTTTTGATTTATTAGATCTTTATGGAGTATCTCAACAATTAGAGGCTAGTTATCCAGAGAAAGCAAGTAGTTTGAAACAATCTATTGAAAATGCAGTAATTTATCAAAAGTCAAATGTTCAAACTGCTTATGGGTTATCGATTTATTATCCTTATTCATCTACTAAGAATTTAACTGCTTTTTTAGGTATCTATAGTCAATTAGATTTTTCTAAAAATTATCAGAAATTTTTAAATACATATAGTAGAACTTTATTAGGAGATAAAATTGTTAATTGGGATTTTACTTCAGTAAAACCAACTATTACTAATAATGGTGAAAATTTAAGTGTTACTTTGGATCAATCTGTTCTAGAACACTATCATAATAGTAATTATGTTATTTTTAGAGATATGAAAGATGGATATTATATGCCAGTTTATAGAAGTTCTGATACTACTTTACAAAAAGATGGTACATTGGTTGCAAATTTTGATAAGAAGCAACTAACTGTAGTTGATTCTAAAGGAGAATCAGGTTGGGCTTCCATGTATGAATATAGTCGTACAGATGATTATGTTGTTTACGAAGTTCCAGCTCTTTTACTAAAAGTAACAAATGGAATGGACAGTAAAAGCGTTATGTTACGTTTAAAGGTTGATAATGGAAGTAAAACAGGTACTATAGTAGGTATTATTGCAAATACGGAGGATGGCTTACCATCAGGACGTGAAAATATTGAATTATCACATTGGGAATACATTCAATTCTTTAATGGAAAATATAAAATATTAGATCAAAATGGAAATTATACAAGCAATTGGGAAAGCTCTAGTACGTATTACCTTTCAGAAGTTTCTACTAAAGATAATTATAAAATTGAATTTCAAGATTTAGAGAAAGGTTATGATTATTATTGCTTATTCATGATTCAAGATACACAAGGTAATGTCCATACCACTAATTTAATAAAAGTGAATTAAAATGTCCTTCATAGGACATTTTTCTTTAAAAGGATTTCAAAAAATAATAATTAATGTTATAATAAATCTATGGAGGCTAGGTATGGAGATAAATGAATTGATATATGTATATCAAGAATGTGCACAAAAAGTAGAAGAATTGTGGAGGTCTCTTTGACCCAGAAGAAAAAGAAAAACGAATAAAAGAATTAGAGAATGAACTATTAAATCCAAATTTTTGGGATCGAAAAGATTCCGAAAACATCATTAATGAGCTGAATAGATTAAAAGATAATTATCAAGGAATGAGTCAACTGAAAGAACATGTTGAGTCAAATTTAGAAATGTTAATATTTTTAAAAGAGAATCCTGATATAGAATTGCAGAAAACTTTAGAGGATGAACTTCTCTCTATTCAAAAAGAATTCTCTAATTTTCATTTGGAACTTCTTTTAAATGGTCCTTATGATGATTGTGATTCTATTTTAGAGATTCATCCAGGAGCAGGGGGGACAGAATCTTGCGATTGGGCTAATATGTTATATCGTATGTATACACGATATTGTGAAAAGAAAAATTATAAAATAGAATTAATTGATTATCAAAGTGGCGAAGAGGCTGGGATAAAGAGCGTTTCTATGATGATTCATGGAAATAAATGTTATGGTCATTTAAAAGGAGAAAAAGGAGTTCATCGATTAATACGTATTTCTCCATTTGATTCTAACAGTAGAAGGCATACATCGTTTGCCTCTATTGATGTTACTCCGCTTTACCAAGAACAAAATGTTGAAGTAGAGATAAAAGATACTGATATTCGTATTGATGTTTATCGTAGCAGTGGAAAAGGTGGACAAGGTGTTAATACAACAGATAGTGCAGTACGTATTACCCATTTTCCTACAGGAATTGTGGTTACATGTCAAAACGAAAGAAGTCAAATACGTAATAAAGAAATAGCAATGACTGTTTTAAAAAACAAAATTTATCAAAAAGAAGTTGAAAAAAAAGAACAAGAATTAAAGGCTCTAAAAGGGGTAAATACAGAGATTAATTTTGGATCTCAAATTCGTACTTATACTATGCACCCTTATTCTTTAGTGAAGGATCATAGAACTAATACGGAAACTGGTAATGTTTCTAAAGTGTTAGATGGAGATTTAGATTTGTTTATTGAAGATTATCTTAAAAAGGACGTGGAATAATGAAAAAAAAGCAAAGTAGTACACGATTATTGGAAAGATATAGTGAATTTATTTTGGGAATATTGTTATTAGCGCTTTCTTACAATTTCTTTATGTTACCTCATAATATAGTATATGGTGTTGGTGGCTTAGGAGTTATTTTTAAAAGATTAATAGGTGCAGATCCTTCCATTGTCATTTTAATAGGATCTTTAATATTATTAATATTAAGCTGGATATTTCTTGGAAAGGAAAGTACTAGAAAAACAATATTAGGTTCACTTTTATATCCTATCTTTGTTAAATTAACAGAATTTTTACCTGGAATGTTATCTCTTGGAGAGATAGACCCACTCTTAGAAATCATTTGTGGATCTATTGTATCTGGCTTAGGCCTAGGTTTAGTGTTTAAAGCAGGTTTTACGACTGGTGGAACAGATATTTTGAATCAGATAGTAAGTAAATATGGCAAGATGAATGTTGGAAAAGCTATGTTTTATACAGATGGTCTTATTATTTTGATTTCTTTATTTATTTTTGATTTTCAAACTTTTATTCATTCTGTTTTAAATCTTTATATTGTCAGTATTATGACAGATAAGGTAGTTCTTGGAATATCTCAGTCAAAAGCTTTTTATATTATTACTACAGAAGAGACTAGTGTAAAAAAATTTATCATGGACTCTATGGTTCATGGAGTTACCGTTTTAGAGGGTAGAGGTGGCTATACTGGAGATTTTAAAAAGGTTATTATGTGTATTGTACCAACAAGTCAATATTGTGAGTTAAAAGAAGGTATAAGAAATATTGACAAAAATGCATTTTTTGTTGTTACAGATGCCTATGAAGTCTCAGGAGGAGCTTAGGAAGGAAGTTATTATGGAATTAATTAAGATGCGCCATGTTCATAAAGTGTATAAAAATGGTGTTACTGCTATACATGATTTAGATTTGTCTATTAAAAAAGGTGAATTTGTGTTTATTATAGGTTCAACAGGGTGTGGCAAATCAACTTTAATAAAAATGTTATACAGAGAAGAAAGACCTACTTCTGGACAAATTCTAGTAGGTGGCTTAGATGTTGCTAAAATTAGAAATAGAAAAATATTTAAAATAAGAAGAAAATTGGGAGTTGTATTTCAAGATTTTAAACTTTTGCCAAAATTGACTGTTTATGAAAATGTTGCATTTGCGTTAGAAATTTTTGGTTTGCCAAAATCAGAAATTTATAATAAGGTAGTAAAGGTATTAGATTTAGTTGGTCTTAAAAATAAAGCTAAACAATATCCAACTCAATTATCAGGTGGAGAACAACAGAGAGTGGCTATTGCCCGTGCTATTGTTAATGGGCCTAAGATTCTTATTTGTGATGAACCAACAGGAAATTTAGATGAAAAAACTAGTATGGAAATTATGAATGTGCTAGAAGCAATTAATAAGCTTGGTACAACAATTATTATGGTTACTCACGATACAGAAATTGTAGATAAAATGAAAAAGAGAGTAATAGAATTAGATTCTGGTAGAATCTTAAAAGAGTATGAAGAGGGGGAATATGTTCATGAAAGTAATTAGAATTTTATTTCGTAGTATTCGTGATTCTTTTAAAAGTATCATTCGTAATTTTTCCCTTTCTTTAGCATCTATTAGTTGTATTACCATTACATTAGTAGTAGTAGCTCTTTCTATGTTGTTATCTGTTAATGTGAATGATTTAATGAAGAAAGTGGAAGATGATGTAACTATTGTAGCCTTCTTGGAAAGGGATATTACATTAGAAAGAATTGCAGAAATTGAAGAAGAAATTCGTGCCCTACCAAATATTCAACCTGGAAAAGAGGGAATAAAATTAGATTCTAAAGAAAATATTAGAAAAGATATGATGGAATCTAGTTCTACTTATGATAGAGTTTTAAAAAGTATGGAAAATAGAGAAGATAATCCACTTCGTGATGCTTATCATGTAAAAGTAGAAGACATTAATGAAATGGATAAGACAGTTAAACAATTATCTGAAATAGAAGGTGTTTATTTAGTTAGAAACAATGAAGAAATGGTCAATTCTTTAGTGGGGGTATTTGATGCTATTACAAAAGGTACTTATATAGTAGTTATAGCGCTTGTTATTGTAACTGCATTCTTGATTGTTAATACTATTAAAATTACAATATTCTCAAGAAAAAGAGAAATTGATATTATGAGATTAGTGGGAGCTTCAAATATTAATATTAAAATTCCATTCTTATTTGAAGGATTATTCCTAGGGGTATTAGGATCTATTATTCCTATTATTATTACAATTTATGGATATACAACACTTTATAATCATTTTGATGGAAAAATATTTGGAAATATTTTTACATTAACAAAGCCAAATCCATTTATTTATCAAGTATCTTTCATTTTACTTTTGATTGGTGTATTAGTTGGAATGTTAGGTTCTTGGCGTGCAGTTAAAAAACATTTAAAAATATAACTAATTATTTAGAAAATATGTTATAATGATAGTGGTGATATTATGAAACTTAATTATGATTTTAGAAATCTGACTTCTGATGATATTAAAGCATGGAGTTCGGCATCCCATGAAGAGAAATTCTCTTTATGTTCTAGAATTGCTCAAGATGAGGATTTGAGAAAAGATAAGGTTGCACTAATGAATATTGTATCAATTGATGGAGTAGAACCTTGGATACTAGATTATGTTGGCAGAGAAGCTTGTAGTGATATGGAGTTTTTATCTGTTCTAATTAACTCAACAGATGAAAAAAGGTTTTCATTTGAAGAATTTTTTAACTTAAAGGCTGATGGTAGTGTGGAATTTAAATATTCACATGTTGTATCTCCTGAAATTAGGAGCAATCCTTTATTTTGGGATATGTTAAGTGCTCGAGCATTTTTAATATCACAAAAAATTGGTAATAGAGCTTATTATGACTGTTATAAACCTAATAAAGCTAGGGAAATTACTATTGCTTCCATGGAGATTTCTACTGGAGAGGATGAAAATAGCAAAACTTATTAGTCCGTTTTTTCTAAATTAAAATTTGAGCCACATCATAAAGGTGTGGTTTTTTGATACAATAAAAGAATCTATTGATTGTAAAAAAGGATACAGATTTGTGATGGGATAATGGTTCTAAATTTAATATGAAGTATTACAAAATGAAAAAAAGGATGATTAATCATCCTTTTTTAAAGTTCAAATTCATCTACTTCTGCTTGTGGAATATCAATTTCATTGGTAATAGAAACGTTTTCTATTGGTTCAAAAATAGCGATTACATATTCTAGAAATTCATCATCGTTTTGTTTACTTAAAATATCGGATAAAGATACTAATCCAATAATTTTATTATCTTCTTCTACCATTAATCTTTTGATTTTTTCACTAGCCATAATTTTTAAAGCATCTTCTAGTGATGTATCACTTGTAACACTAATAATGTAATTTGTTATGTAATCTTGAATTTCTTCGTTACTGTTTTTACCGTTAGCAAGAGCTCGAATAACAATATCACGGTCAGTAATTACTCCGATAAAATCATTATCCTCTTCTATCGGAAGAAATCCAATATCATAATTTTTCATAATATTACTTACTTCTTCAATTGTGGTATTAGGATTTGCTACTACCATATTTTTAGTCATTACTTCTTTTATTCTCATATTATCACCATTTTTAATATGAGTTTTCTTTCTTTTATTATACATTTTTCTTATTGCCTTATAATAAAATAAAGTATGACTAAGAGAAATTGGAAACAGAAATTAATTATGGTAGTAAGTCTTTTAATCGTTCTTTTATTTCTTATTTTTCGTATTCTTCATAAAAGAATATCACCTATTTTATTAGCATATGCTACACATGAATCTAAGAAGATAGCAACCTTTCTTATTAATGATGCGATCAGTAAAAAAGTAGTAGAAGAATTAACAATAGAAAATCTTTTTTTACTTACTAAGAATGAAAATGGAGAAATTGTCAGTATTGATTTTAATTCAGTTATTGTCAATAAAATATTATCCTTAACTACCAATACTGTAGAGATTAGTTTAAAATATGTAGAGCAAGGAAGATTTGAGGAATTAGAATTATCTGATACATTACTTGTTCAGTATGAAGAATCATTTAAAAAAGGAAACTTTTATGAAGTTCCATTAGGAGTTGCTTTTCATAACTCGCTATTATCAAATTTAGGTCCTAAAATACCAGTTAGAATAAATTTGGTGGGAAATATTATTAGTGGAATAGAGACAAAGATAACTAATTATGGAATTAATAATGCCATGATTGAGGTATACATTCATTTACAACTTAATCTTCAAGTTATTCTTCCATTTCTTTCAGATACTATTCAAATTGACACATTAGTACCAATAGCTATGAAATTAATTCAAGGCAGTGTTCCAGAATATTATGCAGGCAATTTATCTAGTCCAATTTTATCTTTACCAATTCAATAAACTTTGTAAAATGTGATATACTATAAAAAGAGGTGTATCATGAAACATATAGTTAAAATTATTCTATTATTGATAATTCTAATTGGCTTTTTTTATTTATATTATGATGAGGTGGGTATATCAAAGGAAAAAGCCTTAGAAACTCGTTTTTTAGCATCTGATCAAAATGTTATAGAAATAAAAAATGAGGAAGAAGAAATAGAGAAAATAATAAGAGGAAATAAAGTAACCATATTGGAAATCTTAGAGGATATTGCAAAAGTACAGTATAATGGCAAAGTTTATTATGTTCCATTTTCTAATTTAGTAGAAAAAGAGGAGGATATTGTGCAGGAAAAAACTATGTTTGTAAGAACTAGTGCAACTCTTTATGAAAATGCTGATACATCAAAAATAAAAGGTTTTATAAAAAAGGGAGAACAAGTAGAGATTATAGGTTATGATAATTTATTAGAAGACGGAAATGTAGAAAAATATAAAGTAAAATATCAAGAACAAGAAGGTTATATTCGTTCTAAATATTTAGTTCTAACAAAAGAAGAAGCAATAACTAATTATGATGAGAATGGCACATATAAGCAACATTTAAAAATGGGAGATACTTTAGGTGGTGGTAGTGCTTCTACATTAGATTATTATCCAGTAGAGAAAGAAGAATTTGAAAATAATATAATGCCAGAGGAGACTAGAACACTTTATTTAAATGCTGGTGTATTAAAGAATATAGAAGCTTATATAGATTTTGCAAAAGAAAATAATATCAATGCCTTTGTGGTAGACATTAAAGATAACACAGTTCCAGCTTATGAATCAGAGTCAATGAAAAAATATTCTAAAACAAATTATGAACATGCAATCTATACCAAAGAAGAATACAAAAATATTATTCAAAAGCTGAAAGAAAATGGTTTCTACATTATAGGAAGAATTACAGTATTTAAAGATTCCTATTATGTTATAGATCATCCTGAAGATGCCATTTTAAACACTAAAACAAAATCACCATTAAAGCATAATGATTCTTATTGGCCAAGCGCCTATTCTAGAGATGTATGGGAATTTAATGTAGAGCTTGCAAAAGAATCTATTAGGGATATTGGTTTTAACGAGATACAATTTGATTATGTAAGATTTCCAGATAGAACAAGAGCACTTGAACAATCTAAAGCAATCGATTATAATAATATTTATGAGGAGTCAAAAGCAGAAGCTATTCAATCCTTTATTATGTATGCAGCAGATGAAATTCATGATTTAAACGCTTATATATCTGTTGATGTATTTGGAGAATCTGCTCAAGATTATGTTACTGCTTATGGACAATATTGGCCAGCTATTTCTAATGTAGTGGATGTCATTAGTGGAATGCCTTATCCAGATCATTTTGACGCTCACCAATATGGAATTAAAGAAGTGACATGGACAGTACCGTATAAGTTGTTAAAACAGTGGGGAGAATATGTTATTCAAAAGCAATCATTAATCCCAACTCCAGCTAGAGTAAGAACTTGGATACAGGCTTATGATACTAGAAAAAATCCTGTCACTATTTATGATAGTAATAAAATTTCTGATCAAATACAGGCTTTATATGATAATGGTTTGATAAATGGATATATGACATGGAATTCAGGGTCTAGTTTAAAAAAATATGAAGAAATAAAGGAAGCTTTTAGAAAGGATTATCAAAGATGAATATAAAATTAGAAGATACAGAATGGGTATTAGAAGAAGAATATAAAAATGGTTTTGATTTAGAAGCTTTAAAAAATCGTTATACAGATTATTTTGAGCCATATGACTATATTTTAGGGGATTGGTCGTATGGAAAACTACGTTTGAAGGGATTTTGTAAAAAAATTAATAAAATTTGTAATAAAGGGAATGATATTAAATTTAAAGATGATTATATTAAAGAGTTATGTAGTTACGAATGCAAATGGTTTTTAATAAGTAAAGTAAAAAAAGAAAAAATGGAAAAAACAAAATAGGGTAATTGCAAAACTATGCTTTTAATGATATAATGTACTAGTAAAGTAGGAGGATAAAAATGGAAGAGGAAATAATTAGAATTATTGATGTGGATGGTGTTGAACAGCAGGTTGAAAAAGTAGCAATTTTAGAGGATGAAGAGGAAAAAAATAAATATTTGGTATATGCAAAAGGAGAAACTCAAAAGAGTGGTAATAAGATTTTGTATATTTCAAAATTAATAGTTGGCGAAAAAGGGTATGAGCTAGATAACATCACTGATGAAGAAGAATGGATTAATGTTAAGAAAATTATGAGTGAGATTGTGAGTAAATAAGGAATATGAATAATTATGGTAATCCAATGGTTACTTATAACGAAATCATTGAAGCATTAAAAGCAATTTTAGATTGTTCAAAAACAAATGGATATTTAGATGAGTATAATTTTCTAAATGTAAAATATGATGTATTAAACAAGAGTCCATTATATGAAGAACAAGAACAAGCCCTTATTCAAGCAATTCAATCCCTTGAAAAAACAATTGATGCTGCTGATAAAGTAATTCGTGAAAATTTAAAAGATATTTTGAATGAGATTTTAACTTCTAACAGTTTTATAGTTCCTACACGCTATAAAAAAGATGAGGAATATAGAAAGTTGGCTGCTCAGGATGAATTTGTTTCAAAATTGAAAGAGATGTCATTGCCATTAGAAGTTTTATCAGAAGTTCCAAATGTTCCAGTAGTAGAGAAAGTAGATTCTTTAGATGAAATAGAAAATTTAGTGACACCTTTTGAAGAAGTTGAAATTGCATCTTTAGATTTACCAACATTAGAAGAAGAACCAATTGAAGATATTTATTATAGTAGAACAAAACTTGGAAATGTAAAGACTGCTTTTGCAGTTACAGAAGAACAATATCAAAAATTGAAAAAAAGTAGTATAGAAGAAAAAGAATTAGAGGATTTACCAGAATTAGTTGTTGGTGTTACAGAAAATGTAGAGAATAAAATATTAGAACAAGAACAGGAAGAAGAAAAAGTGGAAGATTTGAATCTTTCTGATATATCAACAGAAGCATTTACTTTAGATGAGGCACCAAAAGAAAATTCTGTATCTGTAGAAGTAACTGACGATGAGAAAAAAGATTCTGAAGTAGTAAGTGAAAAAGAAGAAGAAAAAGTAGAAAACACTAAAGAAGAATCTACTGAAATAGAAGATGGTTTATCTTCAGAACAAAAAAAGGCTTCGTTAGATAGAATTAAATTAATTAAAAAGGCTTTAGATAAAGCAAAAGAAAAAGAAAATTCACAATTAGTTCAAATATTAGAGCAACAATTAAGAAAAGAACTAGAAGCGTTAAAGTCATAAAAAGATATGTATTTCATATCTTTTTTTGTATAGTTGATTTTAATTGTATCAAAAAATTATATTCTAAATCTTTAGATTATGATATAATAAATGAAGAATAGGAATGATGTTTATGAGTAATGGTACATTAGATCATAAATGCCCTAATTGTAGGGCAACATTAAAATTTAACCCTCATGGTCAAAATTGGAAGTGTGAATATTGCAGAAGTGAATTTAATAAAGCTGATATTGATGAGTATGAAGCAAAAAGAGGAAATGTTATTGATGAAGAAACTGAAGCAGTAGCTTTAGAAAAAGATGCTAGTGGTATGGATATTTATTCTTGTCCAAACTGTGGTGCCCAAATAGTAGCAGATGAAAATACAACAGCTACATTTTGTGTATATTGTAAAAGTACAGCTATTTTAAAAAATAAACTAGTAGGAGAATTTAATCCTGCTTATGTTATTCCGTTTCAAAATACAAAAGAGGACGCTATTAAGGCTTTTAAGAGTATTGGAAAAGGAAGACCTTTTATGCCTAAAGAATTTAGTAGTCAAAAAAATGTTAATGAAATAAAAGGTGTATATATTCCTTTTTGGGTCTATGATTTTCATGTAAAAGGTTCTATTGAAGCTGACGCAAAAAGAGTAAAAACATGGCGTTCAGGAGATTATCAATATACTAAAACTGATACATATTTAATTTTTAGAGATGGAAATATGACATATTATAGAATTCCAGTAGATGGTTCTACACATTTTGCTGATGATATTATGAATTCCATAGAACCGTTTGATTATAAGGGATTAGTAAAATTTAGCCATTCTTATCTTGCTGGCTTTTTAGCAGAAAAATATGATGTAGAAAGTAAAGATGCTATGCCAATTGCTGAAGAGAGAGCTAAAAATTCTACTACTAATACATTAAAAAGCAGTATTGGTGGGTATACCAGTGTCATGGTTATGAAGCAAGAACATCAATCAGAAATGATAAAAAGTGAATATGTTTTATTACCTGTATGGATGTTGAACATCAAGTATAAAAATCAAATTTATCCATTTGCAATGAATGGCCAAACTGGGAAAATGATAGGTGATATTCCTCTCGATAAGAAAAAAATAGTTATTTGGTGGATTTCTATTTTAGTAATTACGTTCGTTGTTTGTACACTTATATGGTTTATAGGAGGATTGTTATGAAAAAATTATCTTATTTGATTTTTTCCTTAATGGTATGCTTATTTTTTATTCCTAATACATATGCCCTAGATACTAGTTTAAAAGTGTATGATGATGCAAATCTATTAACAGAAGAAGAAGAAAGATTATTAAAAGTAGAAATTGATACATTTATTGAAAAGTATGATATGGACATGGTTCTTGTAACTACTAATGATAATTCTAGTGCTGGTAGTACGAAACATTATGCACAAGATTTTTATGATAATAATGGTTTTGGTATTGGTAATACAAATGATGGAATTCTATTATTGATAGATAAAACATATGGAAATAATGAACTTTGGGTAGTTACAACTGGTGAGGCAATATTAGTTTATGATGATGGAAGAATAGATATTATTTTAGATAATGTTGTTGCTTCAAAGCCAAATGGTTATTATAGTATGTTTTCTTCTTTTATTTCTACTGCTAGTAATTACGCAGATAAAGGAGTATCCCCTAGTAATAAAGATAGTTATATAGATAGTAATGGGGATTTAAGACATAAAAGAGTTTTTCCATGGTTGCTTATAACGATTATCACTTTAATTGTTCCTAGTGTTATTGTAGGAATATTAGTTGCTAAAAATAAGATGATTAAAAAGGCAACTCAAGCAACTGCTTATTTAGATCAAAATTCTGTTGAATATACTAGAAAAGAAGATAGATTTATAACAACACATACTTCTAGTACTTATATTCCACGCGATACAGGAAGTGGAGGAGGAGGTTCCTCTATTCATTCTAGTCACAGTGGTGTAAGTCATGGCGGCGGTGGAAGAAGTTGTTAAAAAATAAGATTCATTTGAATCTTATTTTTTTATAATTGGCTTATGTTGAATTTCTTCTGTAAAAAAAGATGTACCTTTTACTATACTTAATATTTTAGTAATTCTGATTTCCAATTTTAATTGTCCTTTTTTATCATTAGAATAATTTGTAATAATTGGTATGTCTATACTTTTTTTTCTGTCATTTAAGTAGATTTTACCCAAATTGGAAAAACCTAATATTCTAATATAAAAATCTTTCTGTAATATTTTGTTTTCTTCTTTTGTAAAAGAAAATAAAATATGGGAACACATCCTCATTAATCTATTATAGGTATAGTATTTGGTTTTTACTTGCTTTAAAAATTCTTCTAATGAATTAGAAGATAAAATTTTTTCTTTAAATCGTTTTTCAATTTTATCATCTACCGTTTCAAATTTTTCTAAGTTGCTTTCGGTTAATATTTTATATTTTAGATAAGGAAAAAAGTCACTTAAAAAAATATTATTCTTTAAAAATGGTTTTACAAAATCTGGAACAGTATTTTGTATATTTTCGTTATTTTTTATATGAGTTCTAATGCTAGTTGCACTACTGATATCCCCAGTAAAGATTTCGCTATGATAGTTATTTGTTCTAGGGATAGTAATTGGGGTAATAGAATAATTATTCTTTAGAATTTCTTTTACATATCCTAATCCTAGTAAATCATTTGGTTTACGAATGTCAATTTCGCATTCATCTAATAGTGCATTAGATAGTGCAGTAGGGTAATTCAATCCTTCTTTCAAGTAATTCTTTAATCTCTTTTGATAGCTATCACTATAAAGTTGTATTTTAGCACATTCTATTAAAGGCTCTACATGTCCTAATTCAGATCCAAAAACAATTGCTTCTACGCCTAAATAGTTTAATAGTTTCATGGCTCCAAAGCAAAATGTATCAGCAGATTGACTAGAGAATACAAAAGGCAGTTCTACTACTAAATCGACTCCAAAATGAAGCGCAATTTCAGTTTTTTCCCATTTTGATAAAATACTTAGTTCTCCACGTTGTGTAATATTACCAGATACTATTAAAATAAGTGCTTCATCTGGAAACATTTCTTTTACTTTTTCAATATGATATAGATGTCCGTTGTGAAAGGGATTGTATTCACAAATAATGCCTACTGATTTCATAGTTATCACCACGAATATCATATCATATATTCTTGCAATTTTATGAGTTTTTTTGTATAATGTTTGAGTTAGGTGATGAAATGTGTTAATAGATTTAACAAGATTACGTAGTGGGATTGATTCTGAAGTAGTAGTTGAAGAGAGATATTCTGTTCCAAAAGAGGATTTAGAACATACAGGTGTTAGTTCTATTGATGATGTTATTATATCTGGAACAATTACATTAGATGCATTAGGTGAAATTTATTTAGATTTAGAAGTAAATGGAGTAATGGTAATTCCTTGTGCTATTACATTAAAACCAGTGGATTATCCTTTTTCTATTATAATTGAGGGAACATTAGAAGAAATCCTTGATGAAACAACAGAAAAAACGATAAATTATCAAAATAGTCTTGATATTTTACCAATAATATGGGAAAATATATTAATGGAAATTCCAATGCGTGTTGTAAGTGAAGGCGCTGAAGAAGTAGAGTTATCAGGAGATGGTTGGAGACTAATCACTGATGATGAGAAAAAAGAAAATTCGGAACTATCCAAATTAAAAGATTTATTATAAGATCGTGAGGTGAATAGGATGGCTGTACCATTTAGAAAAGTAAGTAATACTAGAGGTAGAAAAAGAAGAACTCATTATAAAATTAGTGAGAATGGAACAACAAAATGTCCAAAATGTGGTGCTGAAATTAGACCACATAGAGTATGTTTAAATTGTGGAACATACAAAGGAAAAGAAGTTATTAAAAATGAAGAAGAAAAATAGTCTTCTTTTTTTTTCTCTTTAATGTTATACTGTTATTATATAAAATAAGGAAGGTATTAGGTGTTGTGATGGGAAAAAAAGAAGAACAACTAAATGAAAGTTTAAATGATGTAGAAGAAAAAAAGAATTATTCAATAGATGATTTGTTTGCTGATTCTAGCTCTGAAACTCAAGAATTAGTAGAAGAGGAAGAATTAGAAAGTGAATCTTTAGAAGAAATAGAAGAGTCAAATGAAGAAATTATGCAAAAAAAGATTTTTTCTGATGAGAGTTTTAATGAAGTTCAAAAAATGATTGATGATAAAAATCTATCTAATAATTCAGAAGAAACTAATAAAAGAAAATTTGTAGTAGCAATTATTATTGTAATATTTTTAATTCTAGTTTTTGTAATTTTATTTTATTTATTAAAAAAAGAAGATAGCAAGGAAGAAAAAACATCTAATAATCAGTACTATAGTTATGAAAGTGTCATGAAAGAATATGGTGATAAAGTAACAGAAAAAATAGAGTCATATTATAAGGAAAATCAAACTTTTCCAGAAGAAGTACCAGAAGTGGAAATAAATGGGTATATTATTGTTTGTGAAGAAAAAAATATCTCTGAAGATAGTTTTATTTATTTAGAAAACTGTGTTATCAATAATTCTGAAGAAAAATATCGTTATGAAAATAATATATTTCTAACAGAATCAATAGATACAAATAGCAATGAAAATAGTACTACTAATGAAAATAGTAGTACAAACACCAATACTTCTACTAATACCTCTAGTAATAGTAATAAGCCTACAAGTACTAATAAGCCAACAAATACCAATACAAATAAGCCAAGTAATACTAATACAAATAAACCTACAAATACAAATAGTCAAACTAATACAAATACGAATAAACCAACAAATACCAATACAAATAAACCAACTAATACAAACACTAATACAAACACTAATACAAATACCAATAGTAATAATAGTTTATATGAGGTATTTTCTAAAAAAGCTAAATCGGATAAAAATATTAGTTTTAAAACAGATTTAGGTGATGGTATTTTCTCTATCACAAAGAATGAAAATTTATCTACTCCGATTTATTATTATAGAGGAGTAGTAAATGATAATTATGTGTTATTTGCTGGATATTGTTGGAGAATGGTAAGAACGACAGATACAGGTGGAATAAAGATAATATATAATGGAAATACAAGTTGTAAGCAAGAAGATAATAAATTGGTTATTGAAAGAAAACAATACTCAACAGCTAAAAGTAATAAAACTAAATATAGTACATCTTTAGTGGCGCCAGTAGTAAAAAATTGGTATAATACGAATATTAAAAAATATGAATCAAAATTAGAGCAAGTTACTTGGTGTAATGATGTTACTTCAGCTTCTTATAATCGATCTAAGGATGGTAAACCAGTAGTAGGCAATTGTCCATCTGGTGCAATTTCATTTAAAGATTATGTAGGTTTACTTACGGTAGATGAAGCAGTATATGCTGGTTCTGTTCTTTCTGATAATCGTTCTTCAAAAACTAGGTACAATTATTTAAGGATACCACAAACTCCATTAGAAGAAGGTAAAGGTAATTTAACTACCACATTTAAAAATGTTCTATTTGTTACAATGTCTCAGGGAAAATCAGATTCTACAATTGTAGATATTGGATCTAATGGAGAGATAGAAGCAACAGCTGTTGATTGGAATGTTACTTCTGCTAATTGGGGAAGTTTTGGAATAAGACCAGTAGTTTCGTTAAAAAAAGATATTAAGTTTACCAAGGGAAATGGAACTTCTAGTAATCCATATGTAATAGAATAAAAAGAGTTAATAGTTTAAAACTATTTTCTCTTCTTTTTTTTTGAAATTAATGTTATACTATAATATAAGGTAGTGTGAGAATATGAAAAAGGATAAACTAGAAGACATCATGTTGGAAGAAGATACAGATATTTTAGATTCCGAAGAAAAAGATTTATTTGAAGAAGGGTCAGAAAATTTAGAAGATGAAGAAAAAGTCTCTGATAATATCGAAGATATGCAATTATCTGATGACCTATTAGAAGAAGATTCTTTATTGGAAGATGATTTAAATGAAGAAGTTGAAGATGCTGATGACTTTGAATTAGAAAAAGATGAAGGAGATTCTAGTTTTTCTGATGAAGAATTATTGACAAAAAAAATTTTTGATGAAGAACATTTTTCTGATGTAAAAAAAATAGTGGATAAAAATGAACCGTTACCAGATGAACAAAAAATGGGCATAGAAGATTTATTAAAGAAGGATGACAAAAATAATAACAATAAGCGAAATATTATTATTGCTATAGTAATTATAATTATCATTATTATTTGTTTATTTGTAGTTTTAGGAAAAAAGAAAGATACTAAACCAAGTGGTAATAAGAATACAAATACCAGTACAAATTCTAGTAATGAGCCAAGTGAAGATTACAAGTATCAAGAGATTATGAATTTATATGGAGAAAAATGTAAAGAAAACATTAAATCTTATTATGATTTAAATGAATCGTTGCCAACTGTTTTTCCAGATGTATTATTAGGAGAACATTCTGTAGTATGTGAAATAAGAGAAATGTATACTCCAGAAGTTATTTATTTAGGAAATTGTAGTATTGATAGTTCAGAGCCAATTTATTCATATGGTAATCCATTAAATCCAATTCCAGATAGTAATACCAATACAAATGAACCAAGCAATACAAATACTAATAGTAATACCAATACAAATACAAATAAACCAAGCAATACAAATTCTAATAAACTAACAAATACGAATACAAATAAGCCAACCAATACTAATACCAATACTAATAAGCCTAGTAATACTAACACTAATGTCAATACGACACCACAAACAGTAACAACTGGTTCTATATCTAATAGTGGAAATAAGAATCAGCATACTTCTACTAAGTTTGGTTCATTTACAAAAGTAGTAGATATTGTTAAAGAAGATATGACTACATATAATTGTACTTATGAAGAATGCTATTCTGGAAATGGTGGAAAAATAGCTTATGCGAATGATGGTAGCATGATATTTAATGCAAAAAATCCTATTGTATCTTATAATCTTCCATCTAGTTCTAAAATAGATGATCAGTATTCTATTAATATTACTGTTAAAGGAAATACTTTAGAGCAACCAGATAAATATGGTGGGGCTATTTTAGGAATTTCTAAAACAGATGCTAATTATTTGGCTTGGATAGGTTATAATGATAATAATTTAATTGTTTATACCTTTGTTGCAAATACATCATCTGAAAGTGGAGTAGCAATAATACCATTTTCAAGTTATAATAATAAAATTGTAAATATTCAAATAGTAGCAAAAAGAAATGGAAACACATCTGTATATGCTAATGGAAAAAAGATACAGACATTTAAATCTGGAACAGATAAACTTCCATTTGGGCCAGTCACTCTTGGAGATTTACGTCCAGGAAGAGGGTTAAAATTCTCAGGTAATATTTATGAAGCAGTTGTTTATGATAGATTACTTTCAGAATCTGAAGTAAAAACAAATTATGAAGCAGCTAAATCAAAATATAGTATTTAATAATTTGAAGTATGATACTTATTAAAAAGAGAAGAGATATCTTCTTTTTTTGTAGTTTTTGTGGTATAGTAATAAATAGAGTAGGAGTGTAAGATATGTATAATGGACAGAATAATCAAAATTCAGGAAATCAACAATATAGTAACTCTTCTAATAATTATCAATATAATAATAGCGGTTTTCCACAAAATAATGGTATGATGAATAATAATGTTCAACAGCCACAGTATAATTCAATGCAGAATCAATATAATGGTATGCAGAATGGAACACAGCAACCTAATTATCAGTATCAAGGATATTCTCAATATCCGCAGACTTCAACTCCACAACCTTCAAAGCCACAGACTCCACCTATGTATAGTGGTTATCAAATAACAGGCCCTAAAAAAAATAAAAAGAACAAAAAAATACTTTTTCTTATTCTTGGAATTTTGATTGTAGCAATTATTGTTGTGATAGTAATTTTTCTTTTAGGAAATGGAAAAAAAGGAAAGAAGTCATCTGCTAATAATACCAATAGTAATTCTACTGGAAACACAGAAATTTCTCTAGAAGAAATTATGCAAAGATATGGTGAAGAATTAGAAACTAAAGTAGCAAAATATGTAACTGAAAATGGTAGTTTGCCAGATAAGGATACTATTTTGAGCACTACTAAAATAGAAGATTATTTAGTAGAATGTGAAACAGTAGATTTTTATACTAATGGTAAAGTATATTTAGATAAATGTAGTATCAATGAGTCAGAAAAAATTTATAGTTATGGGGAAGCAACAGATGAAAGTGCAACTATGAAAGAGTATGGTACAAAAGCTTTAGCTTATGTATCTGATTATTCAAAGACTAATAAGAAATTACCTTCTACAATTGAAGTTGAAATAAATGCAAAAGTAGAATGCGAAACAGTAAATATTTATGATTCAGAAACAATCTATTTAGCAGGATGTAGTATTAATGGATCTCAGAATAAGCAATCTTTTGGTTTCCAAAAGGAAGATGGATATGTTTATATTAGTCATGTAGGTCATAGTTTTGAAGTAGCTGGTGAGACTAATACAGCAGATTATGAATCAGATAAATTAGTAAAAAAGAAAATAAAATGTACAACAGATAAATGTTCATTAGATAAATATTTAGGTCCTGTTATAGCTATTAAAGAATCAACAGGGAAAATAATCATTCATAATATTCAAACATCTACAAGTCTTGTTACACTTGATAAAGGTACAGAATATACATTTATGGGAAAAGATGGTGTGGAAGTATACGGATTGTTACTTAGAAATGAAAGTGGAAAAGAGGCACTATATAGTTTTGGTGATAAAAGAATAAATCAAGCCTTTGGTAGATATTATTATGATTGGTCTCCTTCTAAAGAATATTCTGGAGAATGGGCTAAATATCCAAGTATTAAAACTAATCAAAATGTATTGCCTATAAAAAAATCAGTAGATGGAAAATATAGTGCATTAAATTTAAATTTTGGTAAAGAATTAATTCCTTTTGAATATGATACTGTGGTAATTGATAATGAATATATTAATGTTACCAAAAATAAAAAAAGAGGATTAATTTCACTTAGAGGAGATAAAACCTTATTAGGTGGCGTATTTTATGAAGAATTCTCTTTAGCAAAATATCAGCAACAAGTTTATGCTTTAACTTATGATGGAAAGCTTTTACAAGTGGTTGATGTCAATGGAAAATTAGTGAAACAAGTAGCAAATATTCCAAGTGGATATGTTCTTATGAATGAAAAAGGATATTCAAGTTTCTATAATACTAATATTAACAATAAAGTAGTATTTACAGTTCTTTTTAAAACAAATAAACCTGGAACTCCTTGCGCACAATATACATATAATTTAACAAATGATGAACTAAAAATAGATGAGAATAGTTGTGAATTATTTAAACAATAAAAAATATTTGACAATCGAAAAATATATGGTATAATGAACTTAGTTTTTAACTGACGTGGAACAATAGTTGTAACTTGCTATCAGTAATCAGAAATCTAGTGGTCGATGAAAACTAGACAAGATAGTACGTGAAATTACCTATTGGGAGTTAGATCGTTAATCGCGTTAAGATAAGAGGGCATAAAATATTATGAAATAGGATGGTACCGCGAGTAATTCGTTCCTATAATTCATAATATTTTTTTATTTTAAGGAGGAATTTATGGAATTAAATAGTTATATTGATCATACGAATTTGAAAGCAATGGCTACATTAGAAGATATTAGAACACTATGTGAAGAGGCAAAGAAATATCATTTTGCTAGTGTCTGTGTACATCCTTATTATGTAAGACTTGCTAGTGAATTACTAAAGGATAGTAATGTAGAAGTAGGAACAGTAATTGGATTTCCATTAGGAGCTAGTACTATGGAAGTAAAGTCATTTGAAGCAATTAATGCTATTGAAAATGGAGCAACGGAAATAGATATGGTAATTAATCTATCAGCTTTAAAGAATAAAGATTATGATTATGTAAAAGAAGAAATAGAAGAAGTAAGAGATTCTATCGATGGTCATACATTAAAGGTAATAATAGAGACTTGCTATTTAGATGAATCTGAAATTATTAAGATGACAGAAATCTGTAATGAGACTTTTGTAAATTTTATTAAAACATCTACTGGATTTGGAACAAGAGGAGCCTCTATTGAAGATATACGTATTATGAATAAACATAAAAATGAAGTATTAGAAATTAAAGCTAGTGGTGGTATTCGTGATATAGAAACGGCAGAAGCTATGATTAAAGAAGGAGCTACTAGAATAGGAACTAGTAGTGGAGTTTCTTTAATGCAAGTAGATTGTAAAGATCACCAAGAACATGAATGTGTTTGCACAGAATGTCACTGTCATGATGGAAAGTGTGAGTAATATGAATAAAGTATGGTATGAGATTTATGAAGAAAATAAAAGATTAGATGAAGTATTTATTAATCGATATAAAGATTCAGACCCAGATTTTATAAAAAAGAATTGTATTGAATTTTTAGTAGAAATGGGAGAATTTGTAAATGAAACAAAATGCTTTAAATATTGGACAGTTAAGAAGCCTGATAAAGAAAAAGTATTAGACGAGTTTGCAGATTGTATTACAATTCTTTTAACATTTTTTAATTATTTGAATCTAGATTTAGAAAATATGGGTGAACACTATTCTAGTACGTCTATTCTAGAAGTAATTAATAATACATATTTACTTGGAACAGAATTATTAGAAAATTGTACAGAAGAATTAGTAAAGAAGATATTTTCTAATTTGATGTATATTAGTGAGTTATTAGATTTAAGGGAAGAAGAAGTAATAGATGCTACTTTTAAAAAATTAAAAATAGTAGAAGAAAGATTAAACAGTAATTATTAGGAGGAATATTATGACATTATTTGAAGATTTAACATGGAGAGGGCTTATTAAAGATATCAGTTCTCCAGAATTAGAAAAAAAATTAAATGAGGAGAAAATAACATTTTATATTGGAACAGATCCAACCGCAGATTCTATGCATATTGGACATTTTTCATCATTTTTAATTGCGACTAGACTTGTAAAATACGGCCATAAGCCAATTTTACTTGTAGGTGGGGCAACAGGACTTATTGGAGACCCTAAGCCATCAAAAGAGCGTCAAATGATTACGAAAGAAGAAGTTGAGAAGAATGTAGCAGGTTTAACTCGTCAAGCTGAGAAGATATTTGGATTTGAAGTAGTTAACAACTATGATTGGACAAAAGATATTACTATCTTAGATTTCTTAAGAGATTATGGAAAATATATTAATGTTAATTATATGTTGGATAAAGATATCATAAGTAGAAGATTAGAGTCAGGTATTACATTCTGTGAATTTGCTTATACTTTATTACAAGGAATGGATTTCGTTCATTTAAATGAAGCTAAAGGAGTAACTTTACAAGTAGCAGGATCTGATCAATGGGGAAATATTACAACTGGTATAGAACTTGCACGTAAGAAAAATGATGTAGAATTATTTGGTATGACAATGCCTCTTGTATTAGACGCCAATGGTGTTAAATTTGGCAAAACAGAAGGAAATGCTTTATGGTTAGATAAAAATAAAACATCTAGTTATGAGCTATATCAATACTTAATTAATTCTGATGATGCCTGCGTTATTGATTATTTAAAGAAATTAACATTTTTAACTCGTGAAGAAATCGAAACTATTGAAAAAGAACATGCAGCTTCTCCTGAGAAGAGAACAGCTCAAAAAGCTTTAGCACATGAAGTAATTACTTTCTTACATGGTGAAGAAGAATATGAAAAAGCACTTCGTATTAGCGAAGTACTATTTAGTGGGAATATTAAAGAATTATCTTTAGAAGAGATAGAAGATGGTTTTAAAGATGTTCCAAATTTTGTAGCTAAAGAATCTACTTTACTTGAAGTACTTGTTGATAATGGTATTGCTAGTAGTAGAAGAGAGGCAAGGGAGTTTTTATCAGCTGGTTCAATTTCTTTAAATGGTGAAAAAGTAACAGATGAAAATATGGTTATTGATAAGTCTTTAGCTATAGAATCTAAAGTAATTATTATTAGAAAAGGTAAAAAGAAATATTTTATGGGAATATTTGAATAGGGTAGATTGATCTATCCTTTTTTTGTTTTATAACAGAAAAAAAGGAACCAAAGTTCCTTTTTACTATCTGTTGTAGAATTCTACGATTAATGATTCATTAATATCAGCATTTAATTCGCTTCTTTCTGGATATCTTACATAAGAACCAGATAATTTATTATCATCAAAAGTAACAAAATCAACACGTCTTGATAGAGCTTCTAAAGAAGTTCTAACAATAGCTAATTCTTTATCAGACTCTTTAACAGCAATTACATCTCCTGGCTTACAAGTATAAGAAGGAATATTAACTTTCTTTCCATTTACTGTAATATGACCATGGTTAACTAATTGTCTAGCGCCTCTTCTAGTAGTAGAAAGACCCATACGATATACTAGATTGTCTAAACGACTCTCTAATAATTTTAATAAGTTTTCACCATGAACACCTTTCATTTTACCAGCTAAAACAAAAGTTTTATGGAATTGTTTTTCGTTTAATCCATACATAAATCTAACTTTTTGTTTTTCTTGTAATTGAACACCATATTCAGATAACTTTTTACCACGTTTGTTTCCATGTTGTCCTGGAGCATAAGGCTTTTTAGCTAATTCTTCTCCAGTTTCAAGGATTGAGAAACCTAAACGACGTGATTTTCTGTAACTTGAATCAGTATATCTTGACATCTTCATTCTCCTTTCTGTAATCTGATGAATGAAGCTATTTTACTAATTTATAGGGTGTCTTATTTCAATATCTTCACCTGCAGCAAGATTACAAATAACCCCTATAGGTAATAGACACATTATAAATTCTAAAACACGCTGCTAATCCATCGCAGTTTTAATTATATTATGGAATAAGGAATAAGTCAAGTAAAAGCTATATAAAATAAGTGTTTTTTGTTGAAAAATAGTATAAAAAGAGAATAATAATGAATTTTTACAAAAAAATATGTAAAGTAGAATAATAATCATTGATTAATTAATTTTATCTGTTTATAATAAAAATAGAAAGTAGAGGTAAATGTTATGAAAAAAATTATAAAATTTCTTGTTATTATTCTAGTCGTATCTTTGACGATTGCTTGTGGCAACAAAAAAGAAGAAAAAGTGGAAGATAAAAAAGAAGATAATAAGGTAAAATCAGAATTAATTAATAATAATATTGTTCCTAAAACACTTAGTTTTGATTTTAATATAACAGGAATGACTGAAAAAACACTTAGTTTTAAGAGTAATGACAAAAGCTTAAAAATTCCAGTTCCAAATTATGGTTCTGGAATAAAGATTTTTGGTATTTATGATGCCTATAATGGATATAGTGGAGCTCCAGCAGATTATGAATTCAAATGGAGAATGTATGATGAGAATGGAAATACTATTAATGTTTCAGGAATTTTGTATGGTCCTTCTAAAATAGATGATGGGGTAGATTTAAATAAATTTAAGCCAACTTTTGGTGATGGTGGTGAATCTTACTTCTATGGTAAAGAATACAATGCTTATTTTGAGAACGTTATGATAAATAGTGAGACTCAATTTGCCACTGCAAGTGGTCAAAATCTTGTACAGTTAATTTCCACTTCTAAGTTAGATAATAATACTTTTAATGGATATTATATGAAGTTTAAGTATGCATCAAAAGAATCTTATGATTCTACAGTATTTAAAGGATATAAAGAATTTTTTGTTGTAGAGCAACAATTAACGGATGATTTAAGAATAAGACTTTCCATTTCTTTAAACAGTAGTCAAACTAGTCGTAATATACCTGTTGAAATACCTACTGATATTGAATTACAAAAAATCGAAAATACAAATGCTATAGAAGCTTATGGAAAAATTATAAAAATGTATGGATTAGAAGAACAATATGCAGCTGTATTAAATAGTACAGAAAATTTTGATACTTTGTTTGAAACTAATAAATATACTACAAAAAATTAAGGTAATCTAAGTGATTACCTTTTTTAGTAGAAAAAATAACAGAAAAATTAAAATAATAATAAAAAAATGTTAAAAAATGTAGTAGAAATATGCTATACTTATAATAGGTGATAGTATGAAAGATAATTTAACGTTAATAGTCACTGTTATTATTGTGGCAATATTATTAATCGTTGGTGTTATCTACTTTTTACGTAGTGATAAGAGAAAACGTATTAAAAAGAAATTAGAGGAGTTAGAAATAGAGAAGAATAAATTAGATTCTTCGCCAATTATACCAGAACTTGCAAAAGTTGAGAGCTTCTTAAAAAATCCAAAATTAGAAGTTATGTATAAAGAATGGACAGAGAGACTACAAAATATTAAAGATAATCAAATTCCAAAATTGACAGATATGATTTTGGAAACAGAGTATTCTTTATCACAAAAAAATTATAAAAGCACTCTTTACAAATTAGCAAAATTGGAAATGGAAATTTATAAGGTAAGAACTAACTCTGACTTTTTATTAGGAGAAATTAAAGAATTAACATCAAGTGAAGAAAGAAGTAGAGAGGTTATTACCGATTTTAAAAAGAAATTTAGGACACTCCATCAGATGTTTCAACAAACGAAGTCTGAGTTTGGTCCTATGACTAATGTTGTTCAAAAGCAGTTTAAAGTAATTTCTAAAAGATTTGAAGACTATGAAACTATTATGGATAATAATGAATTTACAGAAATTAATGAAATAGTTTTAATCATCAATGATTTATTAAAACATATGGAAATTGTTGTTGAAGAAGTTCCTTCTATTGTATTACTAGCGTATACAGCTATTCCTAAAAAGATTTCTGAGGTACAAGAAATTTATAACTGGATGGTGAAAGCAGGATATCCACTAGGATATTTAAATGTAGAATATAATATAGAAGAAGCTGAGAAAAAAATCGGGGATATCATTGTTCGTACAAAAAGTTTAAATCTAGAAGACAGTTTGTTTGAATTGAAAGTACTATTAGATTATTTTGAATCTCTTTTTACCGATTTTGAATCAGAGAAAGTTGCACGTGCTAGTTATGAAGATAATAATGTTGCATTTCGTAATAAACTTACAAAAATTAGTTCTATTGTAGAAGATATTTTTACTCAATTAGATGATATAAAAAATATTTATCATTTGTCAGAAGAGGATATAGAAATTTTAAAACAACTACATACCGATTTGTTAGAAGTTAGTAGTGATTACAAAGTATTAGTAGACCATACAATGAATAATACTAGTTTTGCTTATACAAAATTGTTAAAAGAATTAGAAGAATTAAGCTTAAAACTTGCTAAAATAGAGGATAAATTAGATAATTCTTTAGATGCAATTGGCAGTATGAGAGATGATGAAGTAAGGGCACGTCAACAATTAGAAGAAATTAAAGTTATATTAAAGGAATCTAAATTAAAAATGAGAGAATATAATTTGCCATATATTCCTCAAAGTTATTATGTTGAGTTAAAAGAAGCAATGAGTGCTATTCGTGAAATTGTAAAAGAATTAGAAAAGAAACCAATTACTATTAGTGTACTAAACACTAGGGTAGATACTGCCCGAGACTTAGTTTTGAAACTATATACAAAGACAAAGGATTTGTTAAAAACTGCTACATTTGCAGAGACAGCACTTGTTTATGGTAATAGATATCGTAGTAGTTATGATGGGCTAAGCAATAAATTAAATTTATCAGAACAATTATTTTTAAAAGGAGAATATCAAAAATCATTAGAATTAACAATTACACTTTTAAATAAAATTGAACCTGGTATTTATGAAAAATTAGTATATATGTATGATTTAGGAAAGTAGGAGGTAAGTCATGAGATTAAAAGAATCGGAATTAGATAATTCTATTCAAAAGCAATTAGAAGATGATAATGAAGACTTTGAAACAGAAGAAGTAAGCAGAGAAAAATATTATACAGCTAAAAGAGAAGCAATGGAAACAGAGGATTTAGGAGATGGATTTCTAGAAGATGAAACTGAAAAACCGACTCATACAATGTTATTAGATGGTCTTGTAAAAGAAGTAGAAATCTTTGCAGATGATGAAGACTTTATTACTCCAACAAAAAAATGGAAAACAGTTTTAGGTGTTATAATTTTTTTGGTAATTGTAGGGTTATGTGTATTTTTAGTAATTTATTTTAAACCATTTACAAAGGAGAAAAAGGAAAAAGAAGAAGAACTTCCTAACAATGAGATTATAAAAGATTATCGTTATGAGTTAGGCGAGAAACAAATTACTTTTTATGATGGAGATAGTCAAATAAGTACGTATACTTGTGAAGAAAATTGTTCTATTTATTCTTTGGGACGTTATCAGTATTTTTCTAAAGAGAATCAAGTAATTGCCTTACAAGATGGGGAAAATATTCTATTATATAATTTTAAAGATGATAAAATCTTAACTGCCCCATTTTCTAGGTTTGAAAATTTATTAGAAAATGATAAAACAGTCGCATTTATTGCAGAAGATTCTAATGATAGAGCTGGTATTGTCAATACTAAGGGAGAAATAGTTATTCCATTTGAATATGATAATTTTGGTTATTCTTTTGGTGGCGGAGAAGTAACAGATTATTCTTATGAGAAAAATTTAATAACAGCTTCTAAAGATGGCAAATGGGGAGTAATTACATTAGATAAAGGAGATGTAAAGATACCTTTTGAATATGAAGACATTTATTTTAATGGTAATGATTCTGTAGCTGTAAAAGAAGAAGGTTTATGGTATCTAGTTGATTTAAATGGAAAGAAAGTACTAGAAGATGGATATGATATGATTATTCCTCTTAGTAGTTATGTTTTAGTAGCGCAAGAAGAAAAATTTAATATTTTGAATTATAAAGGGGAAAAAGTAGTATCTAAAGATATTCCAACTTATATAAAAGGTTTTAGAGGAAGAACGATTAGTGAGATTCCAATTTTCAAGATAGAAACTGATGGTACAGTTGTCACTATTTATATTATGAAATCAACTACTAATGAAAAAGAGTATGCTACTTATAAGTTTAATACTGTAAATGGAGAACTTATTGAAGTTTTATCTTAATAGTTAAAAAATCTAACTGGTGAATTTTATTTTAAAAAGTAGTCAAACTACTTTTTTTTTGCTATAATTGGGAATGAGGTTGGAAATATGCAGAAATTAATTTTAATAAAATATGGAGAATTGACTACTAAAAAGGGAAATCGAAATACATTCATTAAGCTACTTGTAAGAAATGTGAATGCAATTTTAAAAGGGATGGATTATCATATTCAATATGATCGAGTTAGAATGTATATTGAAAGTGAAGAGATTGATACTATTATTTTAAAATTGCAAAAGGTATTTGGTATTCATAGTATAGTAGAATGCTATAAAGTAAATAATAATATGGAAGATATAAAAACATCTTTAGTAGAGGCTTTAAAAAATGTTTCTTTTAAAACTTTTAAAGTAGAGACAAAAAGGGCAGATAAAGATTTTCCAATACCAAGTATGGAATGTAGTAGGATATTTGGTGGTGTAGTTTTAAAAAATTTTGATAGCAAAGTAGATGTTCATAATCCTGATTTGATAATTAAAGTAGAAATTAGAAAAGAAGGAACATTTCTTTATATTCGTGAAATAAAAGGAATAGGTGGATATCCTGTTGGTATTCAAGGAAAAGGATTACTTATGTTAAGTGGAGGAATTGATTCTCCAGTAGCTGGTTATCTTTCTTTAAAAAGAGGTGTTGATTTAGAGTGTCTTTATTTTGAATCTCCTCCCCATACTAGTTTAGAAGCAAAAAATAAAGTTTTAAAGCTTGCTTCTATTATTAATGCTTATTCTGGAAATATAAGGGTACATGTTGTACCATTTACAAAATTGCAAGAGGAAATTTATAAAAATGTTCCAGAAAGCTACGTTATTACTATTATGCGTAGAATGATGTATCGTATTGCTGAAGGTGTTGTAAAAAAAAGACATTTAAAAGTAATTATCAACGGAGAAAGTATTGGTCAAGTTGCTAGTCAAACATTAGATAGTATGTGTGTTATTAATAGTGTAACCAATTTACCAGTAATTAGACCTGTTGCTTGTATGGATAAATTAGAGATTATTGATATTTCCAATAAAATAGGAACTTATGAAACTAGTATTTTACCATTTGAAGATTGTTGTACCATCTTTTTGCCAAAACATCCAGTTATTAATCCAGAACTTGCAAAATGCATAGATTATGAATCACGTTTTGATTATGAAACTTTGGTTCAGGAATGCATTAATAATATAGAGACAAACGACTTAATAGATGATTTAAAAGAAGATTTATTATAACCAAAAATTACCAGGTATGAAATTCACCTTAGTACACATGATAGTAATGTACAGGAGGTGAAAAAAATGAAAAACAATTCAAATAAATTCGTAGTACCTGGTGCTAAACAAGCTATCGAAAAGATGAAATATGAAATAGCTGCTGAATTAGGTGTTGCTATGGGTCCAGATGCTTCAAGTAGAGCTAACGGTTCTGTTGGTGGAGAAATCACTAAGAGATTAGTTAAAATGGGAGAGCAACAATTAGGAATGAATAACTTCCAAAAATAACAAAAAAGATAGATATCTATCTTTTTTTCTTTAGTGTAAAGCTATTTGTAAATAGTAATATGGTTACTTGTATTTTAATAACTTACATGATATTCTAATTTTAGAAAGGTAGAGAAGTATGAATAAAAAATATTTTATATTATTTTTAGTAATCACAGTATTATGTGTAACAGGGTGTGGATGCGGAAAGAAAAAAGAAAAAAGTGCTAAAGAAGAAATTCCATCTGGCAAGGAAGAAAATATTGGTGGTGAATGTAAATTTAATGGAGAATTAGTTCCAGGTGCTGAATATGTAAATGGACAGTATACTTATCATTATAAGGAAAAGCAAGGATCTTATGGTTGGAATGCTATAGAAGAAGATGGTTGGGGAGTAATTTTAACTGATAAAGAATCAACATCTCCAGTAACATCAAAACTTTGTACTACAATAAATGGTAAGCCAATAGTTAATATGAGCTCTATGTTTGAAGATAGTCAAGCTACAAGTATAGATTTAAGCAGTTTTGATACAAGTAATGTAACTGGTATGGGCAGAATGTTTTATGGTAGTAAAGCTACAAGTCTAGATTTAAGTAGTTTTAATACAAGCAATGTAACTGATATGCATTCAATGTTTGGACATACTAGTGTTATAAGTTTAGATTTAAATAGTTTTAATACAAGCAAAGTAACTTCTATGGGAGGTATGTTTGGATATAGCGAAGCTACTACTATAAATGTAAGCAGTTTTGATACTAGTAGTGTGACAAATATGAGTTCAATGTTTAGTCATAGTAAAGCTACAAGTTTAGACCTAAGCAATTTTGATACAAGTAAAGTTACAGATATGATGTCTATGTTTCATAATAGCAAAGCTACTACTATTAATTTAAGTAGTTTTAATACAAGTAATGTTACTGGTAATGGTATGGTTAGCATGTTTGAGGGTAGTGAAGCTACAAGTCTAGATTTAAGTAATTTTGATACAAGCAAAGTAGTATATATGAATGATATGTTTAAATATAGTAAAGCTACTACTATCAATTTAAGTAGTTTTAATACAAGTAATGTAACAGAAATGATTGCTATGTTTGGAGGAAGCGAAGCTACAAGTCTAGATTTAAGCAGTTTTAATACGATCAATGTTACTAATATGGGAAATATGTTTGAGGGTAGTGAAGCTACAAGTATAAATATAAGTAGTTTTGATACTGGCAAAGTAAAAGATATGAGTGACATGTTTCACAATAGTAAAGTTACGAATATAGATGTAAGCAAGTTTAATTTAAGTAGTGTAAAATATACTGCGTATATGTTTTGTGGTAGTACAGCTTTAGAAAATAATGCTATTAATTATGGAAAAAATGCAGAAAAATTGAAATTAGGATATAGTTGTTAATAATAAAAAAAGATAGATATCTATCTTTTTTTATTTTATATTTCATTGATTAATTTTGTAATCTATGGTACTATCATTCAAGGAAGTGATAGTATGCAAGTACCAAATTTAAAAGAAGCTGGAAAAAGAACAAATAATAAGATTTCCTTTATTATAGATGATTATAAAATACCAGAGTCATTAAAAGATTTAGGTTGTGGAAAAAAGTATTTTGTAAAAACTTATGGATGTCAGATGAATGTTCATGACTCTGAAAATATTAAAGCAATTTTAGAAACAATGTCTTTTGAAGAAGCAAATGATTTTGAAGATGCTGATTTTATTCTATTAAATACATGTGCAATAAGAGAAAATGCACATAATAAAATGTTTGGTTTTTTAGGTCGTGTAAAACATTTAAAAGAAACGAAACCACATATTATTACTGCTATCTGCGGATGCATGGCGCAAGAAGAAAATGTGGTAGACGATTTAATGAAGAAGTATAAATGGGTAGATATTGTTTTTGGAACTCATAATATTCATCGTTTACCATACATATTGGAAAATTCTATGGCACGCCGAGAACAAGAAATAGAAGTTTATAGTATCGAGGGAGACGTTATTGAAAATGTTCCCGTAAAAAGAGATTCTAAGTATAAAGCTTGGGTAAATATTATGTATGGCTGTGATAAATTTTGTACATACTGTATTGTTCCTTATACAAGAGGAAAACAAAGAAGTAGAAAACCAGAATTTATTATTGAAGAAGTAGAAGAATTAGTCAAAAAAGGATATTTAGAGGTAACTTTATTAGGTCAAAATGTAAATGCCTATGGAAAAGATTTAGAAGAGGCATGTACAATGGGAGACTTACTAGAAAGTGTCGCTAAAACAGGAATTAAAAGGGTTCGTTTTATGACAAGTCATCCATGGGATTTTGATGATAAAATGATAGAAGTAATTAGTAAATACGATAACATTATGCCATATGTTCATTTACCACTTCAATCTGGATCAGATCGTATTTTAAAATTAATGGGAAGAAGATATACGAAAGAAAAGTATTTAGAATTAGTGAATAAATTAAAAAAGACAATTCCTAATCTTTCTCTTACAACAGATATTATTGTTGGATTTCCAGGAGAGACAATGGAAGACTTTAAAGAAACTTTAGAAGTAGTAAAAGAATGTGAATATGATTCAGCATTTACTTTTGTATTTTCTCCAAGAGTTGGAACTCCTGCTGCTAAGATGGAAGATAATACAACATTAGACGAGAAAAATAACCGTTTATATGAATTAAATGAATTAGTGAATGTTTATGCCAATAAAAAGAATCAAGAATACTTAGGAAAAACAGTAAAAGTTCTTATTGAAGGACTTGGAGAAAAAGGAAACTTAATGGGGTATACGGATACAATGAAATTAGTAAATGTGGATGGAGATGAATCAGCTATTGGTAAAATTGTAGATGTTGAAATAACAGAAGTAAAAACTTGGAGTTTAGATGGTAAAATAGTATAACTTTGGAGGTCATATGAAGCATAAAAGGATATGGTTTGCAAGTATTATTCTAGTAATTGTTGTAGGACTTATTTTATGGATTTATCCAAAAATTATATTTATTAATGCAGTAATAAAATTCTCTAAGATAGATAGTGTTCATATAGAGGGAACCTTAAGGTTAAGCAATGAATTTTATGATATCGATTTAAAGGGTATGGCTAATTATTCTAATAATAATTTATATTCTAAACTATCAACAGACTATTTATGGAACCCATTGAGTGCAGAATTATATGTAGAATTAAATAAACAGAATGCAAACTTTTATCTTTCTACAAGTATTCATAAAGAATGGATTTGTAGTAGCCATCAACAAGAAGTTTCTATTAGGAATAAAGAAATTTCTTTAAACGATATTAGTTTTAAAAAAGTAAATTCTGATAGGCCTAATGAAAAAAAATATAAGGTTACTATAGGAAAAGATACGTTTCAAAATCTGTTATCTAGCTATTTAAAGAATCTTGATTATAAAAAAGATGAGTTAAACATTTATCTATATGTAAGAGAAGGAAAAATATCTGGATTACAGTTAAAAGATAAAATTCTTTTATCAAAAGAAGATAATTTATATCTATCTGATATTGATTTAAAGTTTTCTAGTTGGAACGGGGTATCCGATATTATAGTATCCAATGAAATTAAAGAAAATAGTAAAGAAGTTGACAAAAATGTTTTAGAGACATTATTTTCCAAATAAAAATGAAACATTTATTGTATAATATATAGGGAGGAATAGTATGAAAAAAATACACCATTTAATATTTTTGATTATTGCATTGATATGCATAACGGGTTGTGGTAAAGATCATTCAAAAGAAGAATTGAAGAATGCTTTTTTAAAGTTAAAAGGTACTAATGCCATTTCTATGAATTTTAATATGAATATGGGAACAGAAGCAATGAAAATACCAGTTACTATGAGTGTTGATTATAATAAAGATGGGATGCATCTGAAAGTAGATTCTTTAGGTGGAATTGCGGCACAGGAGGTTTATGTTCTTCAAAAAGAGGAAGAGACTCTTACTTATTATTTCGATCAACAGTCTAAAAAGTGGTATTATACAAAAACAGCATTGGCAACACCAGTTTTTGAATTTAGTTTAGATGGTTTAGAAAATGGAGAAAAAATAGATGATGGAATAGATTCCTTTATTTCTACGTTTGATGAAGTAAAAAAAATGAAATCAGATAAAGAAGGCTATACCAAATATGAATTAATAATAAATAAGAATACATTGTTAGAAAAGCAAAAAGAAAATATTGAAGATAAAGATGAGCTAGAAGAGATTGAAGAGAATTTAAAGAGTTTCCCAGAGAAATTGATAATTAATATTTATTTAAAAGATGGAGAATTAGCTATTTTTTCTATAGATCTAAGTGATATAGAAATTCCTAACGAAAGTATGCCAGAAGGTATGAGTATGAAATTTTATGATTTATCATTTGAATTATTAGCGCGTAATGAGAATGTAAAAGTATCTCTTCCACAAGAAATAGAAGAGAAAGCAATTTATGTTGAAACAAAAGAAAATACAGATGATACTTCTAATACTGAAGAAAATTGAAAATAAAAGTAGTGAAAACTGCTTTTTTAATCTCTATTAAAATTATGGTATAATAGCAAAGGAGTTGGTAATATGAAAAGAAGAAAATATTTAATATTCTTATTATTTTTGATTTTTTGTATAGCAGGTAGTGGAAAGCAAAATGCAAAATTTATTTTAGAAGATGTCATTAAAAATATGGAGGAAGTTAATACTTTTAAAATGAATTTAAAAATGGAAATAGACTCTAATTTATATTCTTTACTTATTAATGAAGAAGGAGAGTATGCAGAGAACTCTTATCATGCCAAAATAGTAACAACGATATCAGGAGAATCTGAAGTAGAAGAAATCTATGAAGTAAAAAAAGATAATGAGTATTATACTTATTATAGCGATGATGAAGAAACTTGGTTTTATAAAGTAACAAAAAGTAAAAATCAAAATAAATTTTTTGATACTATTATGAATATTATTAAAAATTATAAATCAGTGAAAACTATAGATAAAAATGATGATTATACAATGTTAGAAGTTATAATTGATAGTTCTAATATAACTGATTTGGTTGGTACAAATGATTCTATTCAGGGAATTGACTATTCCAAAGACTTAATTTTGACTTTACTTATTAAAGATAATATTATAGAAAATATTGATATAGATTTAAAAAGTATTTTAACAGAAGAATATACAAAATCTATTTCAAAGTATTCTATGGAGTTTAATTTGTCGAATTATAATTCTATAGAAGAAATTGAGATTCCAAAAGAGATAGTGGAGAAAGCAGATTTGAAAGAAGTGTGAATTCTTCTTTTTTTTATGTTTTTGGTACTTTTTAATTATAGTTGCATACATTAAAGTGAGGAGTGATTATATGGCAGCCTATAAGGAAATTGTGGCAAAATCAATTATTGGTAAAGGAAAAAAAAGCTTTAAAAATAATTATGAAATAGAAGTTGAGGAAACTCCTTCTACTGTTTTAGGATGTTGGGTGATTAATCATAAATTTAAAGGATATAAGACGGGGGAGCAAGTAGGAGTAAATGGATCTTTTGATGTAAATATTTGGTATTCTTATGATAATGATAGTAAAACTATGGTTGCGAACAAAAAAATAGAGTATAATGATACTTTTAATGTAAAACTTAGAAGTAATGCTGATTTGTCAGAAGATACTGACATTATTGTTAGAACATTATATCAACCTAATTGTTCAGATGTAAAAATAGATGGAAATAAAATTCATTTTATGATTGAAAAAGAATTAGGTGTAGAAATAGTTGGAGAAACAAAAATGAAGATTGCTATTGAGGAAGATGAAGATCCTTGGGATATTATTGAAGATGATATAAAGGAAGAGGATTTAGCCAAAATAGATGAAGAAGTCAATGAAGAATATTTATAGTATGTCAAAAGATTATTGACATACTTTTTATTATTTATACTTAATAAAATTAATGATGTCAACCTAAAATAGTTGACATCACTTTTCTTTTATGTTATTATCTTATAAGAAACGGAGGAGAAATATATGGCAGTTAAATTAAGATTAAGAAGAATGGGTGCTAAAAAGAGACCTTTTTATCGTATAGTAGCAGCAGATACTAGAAGTCCAAGAGATGGAAGATTTATTGAAGAAATTGGTTATTATAATCCAATTGAAACTCCAGCTGTTGTTAAAATTGATGAAGAGAAAGCTTTATCTTGGTTACATAATGGAGCAATTCCTACTGATACAGTAAGAGATTTACTTAGTAGAGAAGGAATTATGAAGAAATTCCATGAGTCTAAAATGACTAAGAAAGAAGATAAATAATGAATTTAGTAGAATTAACAGAATATTTAGTAAAGAATATTGTGAAAAATCCTACTAGTGTAGAAGTTACTAAAAATGAAGATGGAACAATTGAAGTTTTAGTAGCAGAAGAAGATTTAGGCGCTGTAATTGGTAGAGCTGGAAAAATAGCAAATGCAATTCGTACTTTAGTACAAGCAGCTGCTTATACAACAGATCAAGGAAGAGTAAGAATCAATATTGATGCAAAAAAGTAGTTTGACTACTTTTTTATTTTCCACATATAGTAAATTGTGTTATAATAATATTAGTATCTAAAATGGAGGGAAAATGGATTATACAGATTTAAAGATACCAGTTCATGTAGCTATTATCATGGATGGTAATGGTAGATGGGCTAAAGAAAGAGGTATGGCAAGAAGTAAAGGTCATGAAGCTGGTTTTGAAGCTATGAAAAGACTTAGTGAATATATATTTGAAAAAGGAATAAAAGTAGCTAGTTTTTACGCTTTTTCGACAGATAATTTTAAGCGTAGCGAAAAAGAAGTAAATTTTCTTATGTATTTATTAGAATATAAATTTAAGGAATATTCAGATTGGATGAAGTCTAAAAATATTAAAATTGTCTTTTCTGGTAAAAAAGAGAGCCCTTTACCTAAGAATGCAATTAAGATTATGCAGGAGGTTGAAGAGGATACTAAAGAAAAAACTGGTGGAATTTTAAATCTTTGCATAAATTATAATGGAAAACAAGAAATAGTAGAAGCAACTAAAAAAATAAGTGCTTTAGTACGTGATAATGAATTATCTTTAGAGGATATAACAGAAGAAAGTTTTGAGCATTATTTATTTCAAGAATTGCCACCCATTGATTTATTAATTCGTACTAGTGGTGAGATTCGTGTTAGCAATTTTATGCTATATCAAATGAGTTATGCAGAAATGTATTTTCCAAGTATTTATTTCCCTGATTTTAAAGAGAATGATTTTGACGAAGCAATTTTAGCTTTTAATAAAAGAAATCGCAGATTTGGAGGTATTAAAGATGAAAACGAGAGTGATTAGTGCAATAGTATTAGTATTAATTGTATTGCCACTTTATTTATATGGTGGAGTTCCTTATTCTATAGGTGTTTTTTTACTTGGAATGTTAGGAATAAAAGAATATTTAGATATGAAGGAAAATGAAAAAGAATTACCGATTTTTATTAAATTGATTTCGTATTTGTGCATTCCTTTAATTATACTAAATGTAGAAGTAACAAAGACATCTATTTTGTCTATGGATTTTCGTATTATTACAGGACTATTTTTAATCTTATTACTTCCAATGGTTATTTATCATGAGAAAGAAACTTATAGTATTAGTGATGCTTGTTATGTTACAACTGGAGTATTGTTTATTGGTTTATCAATGTCATTCTTGATTACTTACTATAATATGAATAGAGAGTTGTTATTATATTTATTATGCATTACTGTTTTTACAGATACTTTTGCTCTTTTTACAGGCAAGTTAATTGGAAAAAATAAATTATTAGAGGCCATATCTCCAAATAAAACTTGGGAAGGTTTTATAGGTGGTGCAGTACTTGGAACCTTTGTAGCTGTTATGTTTTATAAGACAGTAATCAATCCTGAAGTTATTATGCCTAATTTAATTGCAATTACATTATTTTTAAGTATTATCGGACAATTAGGGGATTTATTTTTCTCAGCTATTAAAAGGCATTATAGTAAAAAAGATTTCTCTAATATTATTCCAGGTCATGGAGGAATATTAGATCGCTTAGATAGTATTATCTTTGTTATGTTGGCATTTAGTTTATTTATCAATTTATTATAGGAGGTAACAATGACTATTATTTATTTTATATTAATACTAGGGATTGTCGTTCTTGTTCATGAAACTGGACATTTTATATTTGCAAAAAAAGCTGGTGTATATGTTTATGAATTTTCAATAGGAATGGGGCCAAGACTTTTTAAATGGAAACGAAAGAAGAAAGTAAAAGATAAAAAAGGTAAAGTTACATATGTAGAAGATGAAACAGAATATTCTATTAGATTATTTCCTATTGGTGGATATGTTCAAATGGCTGGAGAAGAAGTAGAAGTTGATGAGAATATTCCAGAAGAACAGCGTTTACAATCAAAGCCATGGCATAGTAGATTTATGGTTATGGTAGCAGGCGTTATGATGAATTTTATTCTTGCAATTGTACTTTTATTTATCATTGGAATAAGTAGTGAACTATCTCTTAATTCGGTTTATGTAGATGGAAGTGTTATAGAGGGCTTAAATGATGGAGATAAGATTGTCGCTGTTAATGGACATTTTGTTAATAATTATGATAAATTAGCGCTTGAACTTACAGTTCCTGGAAGTAAAGATTTTAAAATAACTGTGAAAAATAAAGATGGTAATAAAAAAGATGTAACAATACACCCAATTGCAGTTGGAGAATCTAGTTTACTTTATGGAAAAGATTATGGCTTTTCTATAACCGAAGAAGATGACAAAATAAAAATTAAAGAATCAGAAATAGATAGTATTTATGAGGGAAATATTTTAGTAAGTATTAATGATTTAGAAATTACAGAATATATGGTACTTTTAACTGAATTAGAAAAACTAGATGCTGATGAATTTTTATTGAAAGTAAAAAATAGTGATGATGAAATAGTAGAAGTAACAGTTACACCAAAGGAATTAGAAAAAGATGAAGATACTTTAAGAGGATATAGTTATGGATTTTATATCACAGGTGAAGAAGCAAGTGGATTTGTTGCAGCTATTCGTTATGCATTTGGTAAATTTTTCAGTTTGATAGAGCAAATGTTCTTTACAGTATTATATTTATTTACTGGTAAGTTAAGCTTAAATATGTTATCTGGTCCAGTTGGTATTTATCAAGTGGTTGGTGTTGCAAGCCAAGCTGGATTTATGAGTTTAGTGTCGTTACTTGCTATGATTAGTGTAAATGTAGGATTTATTAATATTTTACCTTTACCAGCATTTGATGGGTCTCATGCATTGTTCTTGATTATTGAAAAGATTAAAGGTAGTCCAGTAAATCCAAAGGTAGAAAATACAATTCATACGATAGGATTTGTATTACTTATGATTTTAATGGTATATATTACTTTTAATGATATATTGAGATTATTTTAATAAAAGCAACTTAGGTTGCTTTTATTGTGAAAAAGAACTATTTCAAAAAGTTTTTAGTGCATATTATTAAGTAACTGATTAAAAATTCATTGTCTAGTCTTTTCCTTTGAATGAATAATTAGTGAATATACTTTTATGGAATTATTTTCCATTAGATAGGAGAATATGATTCATAAACTATCTTTGCGCGATTTGCCGAATTTACAAAGGAATGGTGCCATACTGATTGATGTTAGAAGTAATGAAGAATATAATCAAGGACATTTAAATGGTTCTATACATATACCACATGATAGAATATTAGAAGGTGTAAAAAAATATTCTAAAGATACTATACTTATTCTTTATTGCTCTACTGGAAGTAGAAGTAAAATAGCTTCTAATCTATTAGTAAGTATGGGATATTCTAATGTATATGATATGGGTAAAGTATCTATATAGAGTTAATGTTAGTTAACTCTTTTTTATTTTCAAAAAGGATAATATGGTATAATGAGTATGGTGATTGTATGCAAGAAGAAACACTAATATTAACGAATAATAGTAATAAGAAACTATTATTAGAAAAAAATAGTGGAGAATTAGTACAAAGAAAATATATGTCTTTTAAAGAATTGAGAGATAAATTATTATTTGCTTATGATGAAAGAGCAATCTATCATATAATGAAGAAAGAAAATGTCTCTTTAGGAATTGCGAAAATCTATTTGAATAATTTATACTTTTTAAATGGTAGCTCATCTAAAATAGAGAAACTAAAATCTATTTATGATGATTTAAATAAAGAACATTTATTAGAAAGAACTCCTTTATTTTCTTCTTTTCTAAAAAGACAAAAAGTACTTGTTTATGGAAATGCTTTATCAAAAGAAGAAAAGCGTTTATTAGAGGGAATAGAGTATGAGTTTGTAAGTACTAAAGAATTTAAAGAAAGAAAAATTCCACTTCATATTCATTCTACTTTAGAAGAGGAAGTTTATTATTTAGGAGAGCAGATAGTAGCGCTTTTAAAAAGTGGTGTATCTGCGAGTAGAATAAAAATTGTAAATGTAAGTGACGAATATCGAATGTATATTTCTAAAATCTTTTCTTGGTATCATATTCCTACTACAATAGGTTTATCTAAAAGTATTTATGGAACTTCTATGTTAAAAAAATTTTTATCTTATGAGAATATAGAAGAAGGGCTAGAATCTCTTAAAAATGATATTCAAACTAAAGAAGAAGAAAAAATATTTGATACTATTTTATCTACTATCAATCATTATAGTGAGCTTCCATTTGATACTATTACTAGAAGTATGATAGTTGAAGAACTAAAAAAAATAGAAATTCCTGTAAGTAAATTAGAATGCGCAGTAGAAGAAGGTAGTATTGATACTATCTATGATGATAACTATTATGTTTTTGTAGTAGGATTTAATCAGGGGGTACTTCCTATTATTCATAAAGAGGAAGAATATTTAAGTGATGAAGAATTAAGTATGTTAGGTAGAAGTACTTCTACAGAGAAAAATAAGTATGAAAAAGAGAAAGTGGTATCTTTTATAAATCATACTAAAAATATTATTTTAAGTTATAAGAAAAAGACGTTAACAGATACTTATTATCCATCTGCTTTATTAGAAGAGCTAGATTTGGAAGAACAAGTAGTACAAAATAAATATCAAGATAGTAATTTTATTAATCAATTTACCCTTGGTAAAATGTTAGATAATCATTATAAATATCATATTGAACATGAAAATTTAGGGTTATTATATAGTAATTATTTTAATATTCCTTATCAAATTTATTCTAATCAATATCAAAAAATAAATAGTGAAAAGATAAGGGAAGCAATTGATCATAAATTATTATTATCTTATTCTAGTATGGATAATTATTATCGATGTAGTTTTCGTTATTATTTAGAGAAAGTATTAAAATTGAATTTATTTGAAAGTACTTTTTTACAAGAAATAGGAAATTTATTTCATTATGTATTATCAAAAGCTTTTTTAGAGGATTTTGATTTTGAAAAAGAATGGGCTTTTTATATCGAAGAAAATAGTTTAGTAAATTCTAAAAAAGAAGAATTTTTCTTAAAGAAATTAAAACTAGAATTACAATTTATTATAGAGGAAATCAAAAGACAGTATCAATTTTCTATTTTTGATGGTGCTTTCTATGAAGAGAAAATTTATACACATCCAACAGAAGAAGATAATATTACATTCATGGGAATCATTGATAAATTACTTTATAAAAAAGATTCTAATCTAGTATCTGTAATTGATTATAAAACAGGTAATCCACATTTAAATTTGGAGACACTTCCTTATGGAATTGATATGCAACTACCAGTTTATTTATATTTAGTAAATCATTTTCCTAAATTAGAAAGTCCTAAAATAGTAGGGTTCTATTTACAGAAGATTCTTCATAATGAAATTTCTAAAAAAGAAAATTCTACTTATGAAAAAGAGAAGAGACGTAATCTTTATCTACAAGGTTATAGTACTTCAAATGAAACTTATTTAAAAGAGTTTGATTCTTCTTATGAAGATAGTTGTGTGATAAAAGGATTACGAAAAAGTTCTAAAGGCTTTTACAATTATAGTAAAGTTTTATCTGATAAAGAAATGGATAAAATTATTTCCATTGTAGATGAAAGAATCAAAACTGCCATTCATGATATTTGGAATGGAGATTTTACTATTAATCCAAAACGTATTGGATTTAACAAGGTAGGATGTGAATATTGTCCCTATCATGATATTTGCTATCATACAGAAAAAGATGTTATAAATTTAAAAGAATATGACAATTTAGATTTTTTAGGTGGTGATGAAGATGCCAAATTGGACTAAAGAACAACAAGAAGCCATTTCTAGGAGTGGCGAAAATATTATTGTAAGTGCGGGAGCTGGAAGTGGAAAGACTGCTGTTTTAACAGAACGTGTTATCCAAAAATTAAAGAGTGGTATTCACATTCATGAACTTTTAATTTTAACATTTACAAAAGCAGCAGCAGCAGAAATGAAAGAGCGTATACGTAAATCAATAAAAAAGAATCCTAATTTAGAGGAAGAACTATCATATATTGATAGATCTTATATTACAACATTTGATAGTTTCTCTCTATCAATATTAAAAAAATATCACTATGTTTTAGGGTTAGATAAAGATATTAGTATATCAGAAGAATCACTACTATCTATGAAGAAAAAAGAACTATTAGAGAGTATCTTTGAAGAAATGTATGAAGAAGAGAATTCTTTATTTCTGGAAATGATTTCTATATTCTGTTCCAAAGATGATGAAAATCTAAAAAATGCTATTTTAGGAATGATTAAAAAATGCGAATTAAAATATGATGTAGAAGAATTTTTAAATTCTTATTTAGAAAATTATTATAGTGATGATTCTATTTCTAACTATTTATCAGAATATCAAATACGTTTAGATGAAAAAAAGAAATCTATAAAAGAATTGTTAGAAGCTTTGGGATATCTTGTAGATGGAGAGTATTATGAGAAAGTAGAAAATTATTTAAACCCTATTTTAGAAACATCTGATTTAAAGGATTTAAAAATGGTAATAAAATCTTCTAAATTTCCATCGTTACCACGTGGTAGTGAAGAAGAGGTAAAGAATGCTAAAAAAGAGTTATCGAATGCAATAGATGAACTAGATAGTTATTTAGAGTATGGTTCCTTAGAAGAAATGAAAGAAAGTATCTTAAATACTAAAAATACTGCATTTATTATAATAGAAATATTAAAAAGATATTTTACTAGAATAAAAGAATTTAAAAGAGAAAATAACTATTATGAATTTTCAGATATTGCATCACAGGCTATAGAAATATTAAAAGATAATAGTGATATCTGTGAGGAAGTAAAGAACTCCTTTAAAGAAATATTAGTAGATGAATATCAGGATACAAATGATTTACAAGAAACATTTATTTCTTTTATTGCTAATAACAATGTTTATATGGTAGGAGATGTAAAACAATCTATCTATCGATTCAGAAATGCCAATCCCCATATCTTTCGTAAGAAGTATAATGCCTATCAAAATCATGAAGGTGGTTCTAAAATAGATCTTCTTAAAAACTTTCGTTCTAGAAGAGAAGTATTAGAGGATATCAACACAATCTTTAGACAGATTATGGATGATGAAGTTGGGGGAGCTGACTATGTAGTTTCTCATCAAATGGTATTTGGAAATGATACTTATGAAAAAGAAGGAAAAAAGGAAGAAAGTAGTAGAAGCGAAATATTTCAGTACACTTCTTTAAAACAAAATGGATATTCGAATGATGAAGTAGAGGCTTTTTTAGTAGCGCGTGATATATTATCTAAAGTAAAGAATAAATATACTATCTTTGATAAAGATACTAAAGAGCAAAGACCTGCTACTTATAGTGATTTTGTTATCCTTATGGACAGGACTACAACTTTCTCTTTATATAAAAAGATATTTGAATATTTAAATGTTCCTCTTACCTTATATAAAGATGAAACATTAGAACAAAGTACAGATTTATCACTACTTAAAAATATTATTGATTTTATTATTCATATGAAAAGAAAAGAATATGATACCTTCTATACTTATGATTTTGTAAGTATTGCTAGAAGCTTTCTTTATTCTATGAAAGATGAAGAAATATTAGATATTGTAAGAAGTAAAAAATACTATGAAACAACAATCTATCAAGATTTAGAACCACTTATCAAAGAATTAGATAGTAATGATATTTATCACTTTCTATTAAATATTTTAGAGTGTACTAAATTTTACTCTAAAAGTATTGAAGTAGGGGATATTGAAGCAAGAGAAGTTCGTATCACTAAAGTATTAGAACTTGCTCATAATTTAGATAAATCAGGATATAGTATTTATGAATTTAAAGAGTATTTAGAAAAATTATTAAAAGAAGGATATTCTATTCGCTATTCTATGAATACAGATACTGGTGATAGTGTTAAAATTATGACTATTCATAAATCAAAAGGACTAGAATATCCAGTATGCTATTTTACGGGTTTATATAAAACATTTAATATTATGGATATTAAAGAAAAATTCTTATATAGTGATAAGTATGGGTTCTTACTTCCTTATTTTGATGAAGGAATAGCAGAAACATTTTTAAAGTTATTAATGAAAGAAAACTATTTAGAAGAAGAGGTATCTGAAAAGATTAGATTATTCTATGTTGCTCTTACTCGTGCAAAAGAAAAAATGATTTTCTACTTGCCTTCAGAAGAACTAGATAGTGGTAGTGAAGCATTAATCTCTACTACAAAAAGGAAAAAGTATCGTTCATTTGCACATATCTTAAACTCTTTGAAAGGAAGTATTCAAAAAGAATATCAAGAATTAGAATTAAAGAAAGAGGATTTTACAAAAGATTATTTATTACCAATAGAAATGGAAGAAACAAATTTCTCATCTACTAATAAATTAAAAGTAGAGGAATTAGAATTAATCCCAGAAGTAAAAGAAGAGAAGCATTTTTCAAAAGTAACTTCTCATATTGTTACCAAAGAAGAAAAGTCAAATATGCGTTTTGGTAGTATGGTTCATGAAGTATTAGAATATTTTGACTTTAAAAATCCTAATTATGAAGAAATAGAAGATAAATTCATTCGTAGTAAAGTAGAATCTTTTTTAAATCATCCACTATTAAAAGATGTTAAAAATGCAAATATCTATAAAGAGTTTGAATTTATCTATGAAGAAAATAATACTGAGTATCATGGTATCATTGATTGTATGTTAGAGTATGATAATCATATTGATTTAATTGATTATAAGTTAAAGAATGTAAGTGACGATGCTTATTCTAAACAATTAAATGGATATAAAAATTATTTAGAAAGTGTCTCAAATAAAAAGGTTAATTTATATTTATATTCTATCATTGATAGTAAAATAGAAAGTATTTCTTAGTATAAATTTCATTATTTGATAAATAGTAATACTGAAAGGATGAATTTATGAATGTTAATACAGAACTTTTAGAATATATTTATCAGTCTAGTGAAATGGGAGTTTTATCTCTTACTAATTTATTAAAGAAATTAAATGATAAAGAAAATAAACTAAAACCAATTATTAGTGATGAATTAAGTCTCTACGAAAAATACCAAAAAGAAAGCAAAAAACTATTAATTAAAAATAAAGCAGAAATTAAAGAAAATTCTATGATGACGAAAATGATGTCTAAAATGGGAATTTCTAAAGAAGTAAAAGCTGATAATAGTGATGCTTCTATTGCGCACATGATAATTGAAGGTTTTACCATGGGTGTAGTAGATATGGAGACAAAAATAAAAAACTTTAAAAAAGATGCTGATAAAAAAATATTGAAGTTAGCTGAAGACTATTTAGAATTTCAACAAGAAGAAATAGAGAAATTGAAGAATTTTTTATGATAAAATAGAGTTAAGATAGAGGTGAATAAGTTTATGATAGAGTATGAAGAATTATTTCAAAGCTTTTCAAAACTTGGATTAGATAAAAAAAGAAATGCTTTTAATGAGGAATTACTGAAAGTTGCATTTCTTATAAAAGAATATTTGCAAACATATAATCAAGAATTTGATTTTACTTTTTATAATTATCAAGAAGGAATAGAAAAAGATATAACAGAATCTGAACTGTTGGATAAAAATTTTCAAAATGTTTATTATATAAAATCTCAATTGATGTTACTTTTAAGTATGATAGACAATAAGTAGGTGAGATATGAATGTAGATAAATTTGTATTGGAATTACAAGAAAAATACCATTATTCTGAAGAAATGGTGTCTTTCTTGAAGCAAGCAATACCAGCTATAGTTATTTATTATGGTGAAGATAAATTAGAAATTATTATGGGAGCTCTTAGAGATACTGAAATCCATATTCAAAATGAAGGAGAAAATACAAGTGATTATTTAAATGAATATTTTGGTACTAATCAAAAGTGGCAAATTCCACCAATGGCTGGTGCATTTCAACATACGCAAGTATCTCTTAAAGAGGGAATAGTAAGTACTAAGAATATTATCTATATTGGAACGACAATGTTGCATACATACACTCCCTTTGATTATAATAATGATTCTAAAATTTCTAGTGTAATTCATGAAATTTGTCATGCTATAAAGGGCTATAGAAAATTGAAGGTAGAAAATAATCAAGTAGTTGTTTCAACTGGATTGTTGAAAGAATATTATGATTATGATTCGGCCACTAATACTTTTATAAATATTAAATCTGATAATGTTGGTTTAGAAGAAGCTTTAAATAGTTATGATGAAGCAGAAATTATGTCGATTATGACAGGTGTAAAGCATAAAGTGGGGGCTTATAAATCTTTAACTAGTGCTGCTAGATGTTTATTAGATTATAAAGGAGTAGCTTCTGCTATAAAAAAGTCACAATTTAGTGATGGAAATGAATGGATAGAATATTTAGGACCAGAAGTTAGTAGTTATTTAAGTACTAATTTTGATGATATGATAAGTGGTTTTTATAATTATAAAGATTCAGAAAGAACAAAAAGGGGACAAGCTGATTTTTTAAATTTTATAAGAAACTATACAGATCCATTGGAATATCAAAATTTTGAACAAGCAAGAAAAAAAGCAGATGCAAAAACATTACAAATGATAGAGCAAATAGTAATACGTTATAATAGTGAAACAAATCAGTTTATTGAAGAAGCAGTAAATAAGAGCTTATAAGAAAAAGACACAATTGTGTCTTTATTTTATGATTCCTTGCTCAGGAACTAATATTTTTTGCTTTTGAACTATAATAGCAGAATCACAGTCTGCGAAGCTTTGCCCATATCCAGCCGCATTTGTTTTTACCAATTTAATAGGAAATATTTTTTCTAGTTCTCTAAGTAAATAATAATATGATACATTTTGACCAGTATAACCAGTTATATAATTTTTGAAATTTTCTTCTCCCAATAATATTGCTTCGCTAGGAGCCCAGCCATTTGGTTTATCCTTTAATTTATCCCCAATAAAATTATCTACTTCATTATCATAACGACAAAGGTAGGCAGCCATACAAGTACCATTTTCTTTTAATCTAGGAAGTAATACATTTTTAATAAAATCTGCATATTTTTTTGCATTATCTACACTAGTATCGAAACCAAAATTTAGATATTCATAAATATTAGAAAGAATAATACTATCAAAATCTATTTCTTTTGGCAAATTTTTGTCTAAATCATAAAAATCACTTTCGACAAAATGCCAACGAGATTCTTTTACTTTTCTTTGGGCTTCATAATAAACATTATTATTAACATAATATCCATTTACAACTTTAGCCATTTTGGCATGTTTCCATGGAGAACGAAAAAGTTCTTCTCCCATAAAAAGGTGATTGTATCTAAAAAATTGATAAATTTTATCCCAAAATATTTTTGTTTGAATAGGTAACATTGGTGCAAGCTTTTGATATAGGCGATAATCCATAATGTGACCATCATGTTCTGCAATCATAAAATCTAAAAAATCTTTTCTTTTTAAATTGGAAAGAGCAACTTTTCTTAAACTTAAAAAATATTTATCAGCACGATTAATATCAAATAGATAGACATCTTTAGCTCCTTTTAAAGCGCATTCAATTCCTTGATCACCAGAAGAGCCTACTGTGAGAGTTGTTTCAAAATTATCTCCCATTGCATTAATATAACTGTGACTGTCTTCAGTAGCTATGTGATAAAATCTAGAATAAGTATCAAATTCTGCACCAGACCATCCTCTTCGAACTTTATTTATTATTTCATTAGCATCTTTTTCTGCTTCTAATATACTTGGCAAATTAACCATATAAAATTCCCCCTTAAAACGGTTTCTTATTATAATGACATTTGTTACAAAAGTCAAATAAAGTGTGCTATAATATTCCATAAGAGAGGGGAATCGTATGATTAAGACAAAAAAGCGTGGAGATTTAATTATTATCTCAGGAACTACTTGTGCAGGGAAAGGGACTGTTATAAAAAAGTTATTAGAGTCTCATAATGATATTGTATTATCAGTTTCTTATACATCAAGACCTAAAAGGGAGCACGAGGTAAATGGAGTAGATTATTACTTTGTAACAGCAGAAGAATTTGAAGAAAAAATAGCAAATGGAGATTTCTTAGAGTATGCAAAAGTTCAATATGGTTCTTATTATGGAACCCCTAAAAAGGAAGTAGTAGAACAACTAGAAACTGGAAAGGATGTTATTTTAGAGATAGATGTTCAAGGTGCTAAACAGATTAAAGAGAAGTATCCAGAAACAGTTTTAATTTTTATTATGGCACCAAGTATGGAAGAAGTAAAAAGAAGGATTAAAATGCGTGGAGATGAAAATAATGAACAAATTATCTCTAGATTTAAAGTAGCTTATAATGAAATTAATCAAGTTAATAATTATAATTATGTGGTTGTAAATGATGATTTAGAAGAAGCTGTGCGTAAAGTAGAAAGTATACTTGTGAGTGAAAAGCTTCGTGTTGATAGAATAGAAGAAATATTTGTAGAAAATCAAGAAGAAATTATTCATGAATTTTTAATGGATAAAGAGTTTGTCAATGAAGAACGAGAAATCTAGTATTAAAATAGGATTAGATATAGATGACACTATTTGTAATTCAGCATCTATTTCATTAAAATATGCTTTAGAATTTGATAAGACATTAAGAAATACAGGAATAGTAGATGAAAATCACTACATTACTAGAGGTATGTTTGACTGGACTAAGGAAGAAATAGATAAATTTAGTACTCTTTATTTTGATAATACTGCATTAGAAGCAGAACCTTATCCAGGTGTAAAAGAAGCGTTTGATAAGTGGCATAGACTAGGATATCAGATTGTTTTAATAAGTGCCCGCAATGAATTTTTCTCAAATCCTAAAAAAGTAACAGAAGAATGGTTAAAAAAATATGATTTGCAAGTAGATAAATTGTATGTGGCAACAGATTTAAAAGATGAATGTGCTTTTAATGAAAATATTTCTATTTATATGGATGATATTCCATCTACTTGTCGTGCAGTTTATAAAAAGGGAATTCCTACTATTAAGATGTATTCTAAATATACTAGTAATGAAGCGATAGATAATATTCCAATAGTAAAGAACTTTCAAGAGTTTGTAGATATTGTTTCTAATATGTTTGAAAAATAGTTTCTATAACTATTTTTTTTTGTTATAATGAAGATGGTGATGATATGGGAGCGAAGTATCAGAATTTGAAGTATCTAAATGAGTCTGGAGTGAATACTCATGAGTTTGTAAGTTTAGAGACAGTAGAAGAATTAGTAGATTATGCTAATAAAAATTCTATGTTCTCTATTCGATTTGATAGAAATAAGAATTACCACCAATTACCATTTTATAAATACAATCAAGAAGCTTTTTTTACCAAAGAAGAGAAAGTTGAATTTTTTACTAAAATTGTAGAAGAATCCAAAAAGAAAAAGTGTACATTATTATGTTCCAATGGATATCAGCATGATTCCATTCAAATATGTAATTTTGTAGTAAAAATAAATGCAAAAAAAGATTTTATATTAGAGTGGAGTACAAAAGAAGTTGCACTAAGAGAAATGTATGAATATCCAACAACGGTTTTAAAAGGTAATATTAAAGAGGAAATTAAGGATATGGAATGGACTAATAAAAAAGAAAATAAATTAGATCCAAAAGAAATCGAAAAAATATTGGTTTGGTCGTATTCTTTAAACATTATTGGTAAATCTATTGAAGCTACCTTATATCAAAAAAAAGTAGGAATGCTAAAGCAAGAAATTGTTTGTTGGCAGATAGATTAGGAGTAAATTATGAAGTATGAAAAGTCATGTGGAGCAGTTGTTTTTGATAATGACAAAGTATTATTAGTAAAACATCGAGCAGGACATGTAGATTTTCCAAAGGGACATGTTGAGAAAAATGAAACAGAGGAAGAGACCGCGATACGGGAAGTTAAAGAGGAAACAAATATTGATATTGTAATTAAAGGATGCCGAAACACGGTTTGTTATTCTCCAAAAGTAGGGGTAGAAAAAGAAGTAGTATTTTTTGCAGCAGATAAAATTGGAGGAGAAATATTTCCACAGTTTGAAGAAGTATCAGAAGTAAAGTGGATACCATTATCTGATGTAAAAAAAGAATTAACTTATGATGCAGCAAGAAATTTGTTTGAAAAGATAATAAAAGAGAGGAAGGAAATAAATGAAAAATAATATAAAAGTAGTAATGTTTGCAGTATTAGCGACAATTGTAATTGGAGTAGGGTGTTTTGTAAATTTTAGAAATAATACCAAAGAAAGTGAAGGAAAAGTAAAATTAGAATTTAAGACCTATGATGCTGCTTTGAAAAAAGAGACATTAGATAAAACTCTTATTGCCAAAAAAGATGAAGTGATTGAATTAGGAGAAGATAGAAACTTTAAAATATTAGAAATAAATGAAGACGATATTAAAATTTCTAGAGAGGTTATAAAATATAAAATTATTAGTGAAGAAGAAAGAAAAGCAGAATCTTATAAGGAAACTGTAACAGAAACAATTAAGTATGGTGAAAGAATATCTATGAATGCTGATGCCACTGATCCATTTGGCCCTCTTGAAGCTCCTAGGTATTCTAGTTATATAGATGTAATTAAAGAGAAGTAAGGAGAGTCTATGAAATTTATAAAAAAGAATAAGTTAAAAATAGGGTTAATTGTTATATTTTCTATTTTGTTGGTTGTAGAACTTATTTTTCTTTTGAGTGATAAAGACAATAAAATGCAGCCAAAAGAACCAGAAAAGGAAAAATTAGAATTTAAAGAGGAGAATAGAAAATATGTAGTAGACGTTACTACTTCTTATAAAGAAAATGGTTTAAAGTTTTCCCTAGTAAAAAACTCAGAAAATTCGTATTATTATAACATAGAGGGTCTTAAGAATAAGGAAATTGAGAGTAAAATAAATGAAAAGATTAGGGAGAAAATAGAGAAAGTTGCAACTCTTTACAAAGATGAAAAATCTGTGGTATACAGTGGAGTTTATGGTAACTTTGAAAATATCTTATCTATTGGAATTTTTATAGATGAGAATAGCGATTTATCAGAAATTGATTGGGAATTTGTTAGTGCCTTTTCTGGTTCTCCGCATGATATGAAAGATTCTTTAAATATAGATTTAAATACAGGAGAGGAAATTGATTTAGCGGATATTGTTGTAACAGATTCTAATTTGAGAGAATTTTTAATAAGTGAAGTGGCCGAAAGTTCTTATGGAGCAAATGGATTTTATCAGCTAAAACCAGATTATAGCAAAGTGGAGGATGCTATTTACTCTGTTATGAAACAGTATAATAAGGGGGACTATTATTTTGCTATTACTCCAAATAGCATTTATTTTAAATTTTCAAATATCTATTTTCCATATCCGAAAACATATTATGGTGAAGCAGAAGAAATAGATGAGGATTTAGAAGGGTGCGAGAAAATAGTAGATGAAAATCAAGCAACATCTTTTATTTGCAATAATTATTATAGTACTGAAGAATTCTTTTCTGTTTCTTTGGTAGATTTAATTGATGATTTAATTATTTATGATAAGTTTAAAACAACTGAAAGTTTGTTTGAAAATGAACAAAGAGAAATCTGGAGAAAGTTTTTAGATGTTACAGGAGACGACGATGATTCTAGTAATCAAGATATTTTTATTGAATCAGAAAATAGCTTTATTGACTATATGGTAGAATATGCATCTGAAGAGAAACTATGGGAAAACGTTAAGAATCAAGTTATTAAAGAAAGTTCCGTTTTAATGAAGAAAAATACTTTTAATTTAAGGAATATAACTGGTTATATGCATTCTCTTGGTGAGAATTATGATTATATTTATTTTTACGTATCTGATTATAGTATGGATAGTAATATCTTTAATAATTATAGAAAAGATATTTATCTAAATAAGATTCAATTTAATAGATGGAATTATGAAGATACTGCAAGGAATAGGTATGATTTCTTAAAACAGTATCATTATAAAGATGGATATTTTTTCTACATTTACGATAAATCTGGAAGAGAATTAGATGTTACTGAAGTTTTAGCAGATGACTTTCCTTTTGAAGAACATATTCCACAAGAATGGCTAAGTCTTGGTAAATATAAAACAGTAGAAGAAATGATTAATGATTGTTATATAATGGCTGATGAAAGCATAGAATTCTCAGATAGATTAGTGATTTTAGATCAATATAATAGTATTGTATTAAAGTATAAAGGAAGAAAAAAAATATTAGTTGATCATGATTATGATCAATATGAACAATTAATAAATTTAATGTATAATTGAGAGGAGAATTAAAGATGGAAGAAAATAAAGAACAAAAAGTAGAAAATAAAGAAAATAAAATTTTAACAATAATTGTTGTTTTATTAGGAATAGCTGTATTGGTAGTAGGCGGAATATTTGGTTATAAGAAATTATCTAATAAAGAGGAAACAACAGATTCTAAAAAATATACAGAAGAAGTCAAGATAGATGCCTCTTTAGCAACACAACCACTAACAGATGCTTATATAGAAGGTTTAGATAATTTTAATATTAAAGCAGATTATTCTAATACTGATCCAGCTTATACAAAATTAATTAATAAAGAAGTTGACCTAATTGTTGTAACAGAGCCAAGTGAAGATGAATTAGAGCGCGCTAAAACAGCTGGTGTTGAACTTGTTGTAACTCCAGTAGTTAATGAAGGATTTGTATTTTACACAAATGTTAATAATCCAGTAGAGTCATTAAAATTAGAAGAAATTCAAAAAATTTATACTGGTGAAATTACTAATTGGAAAAGTGTAGGTGGGGATGATGCAACTATTATTGCATATCAAAGACCTGCTAATTCAGGAAGTCAAACAGGAATACTTTCACTAGTGATGAAAGATTTAAAAATGAAGGAGCCATTAAAAACAGAGTATGTTGAGACTATGGCTGGAATTATTGATGTTGTAGCTAACTATGAAAATGGAAAAGATGCTATTGGTTATTCTTATTATTACTATGCTACTACTATGTATGGAAATGATAAATTAAAATTTTTAGGAGTAAATGGGGTAATTCCAAATCATGATACTATAAAAGATGCATCTTATCCGTTAATTACATCTTACTATATTGTTACTCGTAAAGACGATGATAGGGAAGTAGTTGCAAAGTTAAAAGAAGAAATGTTATCTAAAAGAGGACAAGAAATTGCTAAAAGTGCAGGATATGTAGAATTATCATAAAAGAAAAAAGCTAACCAAACGTTAGCTTTTATTTTGAAATCATATCGCAAATTAAGGAACTTATTTCTGTTGGATTTTCAATAGTCATTCCCTCAATTAAGCGAGCTTGTGCATATAAAATTTGTGCATACTTTTTAACCTCTTCAGAATCATTTCTATAAAGCTCTTTTAATTTTTTAGCAATAGGATGGGAGTCATTAATTTCCATAACTGCTTTTGCTTTAATTTTTTCATCAGTTGGCATAGCACTCATAATTTTTTCCATTTCCATAGAAACTGGTCCCTCTGTAGTTAAACATACTGGATGATTTTTTAAACGATTTGTAAATTTAACTTCTGTTACTTTATCGCTAAGTGCTTCTTTCATAGAGGTAAGTAAATCTTTATTAGATTCATTTTCTTTCTTGATAGTTTCTTTTTCTTCTTCTGTATCTAAGTCAAGATTATCAGCACATACATTCATGAATTGTTTTCCATCATATTCCATTAGAGTTTGAATAACAAATTCATCTGCATATTCTGTTAAGTAAAGAATTTCATATCCTTTATCTTTTACTTTTTCTACCTGTGGTAATAAATCAATCTTGTCATTAGATTCTCCACTAGCATAGTAGATTTTATCTTGTCCTTCTTGCATATGCTCAATATATTCTTTAAAAGTAACCATTTTCTTTTCTTTAGAAGAATAGAAAATCATTAAGTCTTTTAATACATCTTTATGGATTCCAAATTGATTATAAATACCAAATTTTAATTGAAGACCAAATGCTTTAAAGAATTTTTCATAGTTTTCACGATCACTATCTAACATATCTTCTAATTCTTTTTTGATTTTCTTTTCAATATTTTTAGCGATTAATTGTAATTGACGATCGTGTTGTAACATCTCACGAGAGATATTTAAAGATAAATCACTGCTATCTACTAATCCTTTAACAAAACTAAAATAGTCTGGTAATAAATCAGCACATTTTTCCATAATAAGGACTCCATTAGAGTAAAGCTCTAATCCTTTTTCATATTCTTTATTATAGAAATCATATGGTGCATGACTTGGAATATAAAGTAGGGTATGGTAACTTACATTGCCTTCAACCGATGTATGAATTATTTTCATAGCATCTTCATAGTCAAAGAATTTCTCATGATAGAAATTTTGATATTCTTCATCGCTAATATCTTTTTTATCTTTTTTCCATAGAGGAATCATACTATTGATAGTTTCTTCTTCAGTAACTTTTTCATATTCATCTTCTGATCCTTCTTTTAGGTGTTCATGTTCTACTTCCATTACAATAGGATAACGAATATAATCAGAATATTTTTTTATAATCTTTTGAATATTATAAGAATCTAGGTAATCACTATATTTTTCTTCTTCAGTATCATCTTTAATATTTAAAATGATAGTAGTACCATTAGTTTCTCTTTCTGATTTTTCAATACTGTATCCATCAGCGCCACTAGATTCCCAAGTGTAAGCATCTTTAGAATCAACAGATTTACTAATAACTTTAATAGTATCACTAACCATGAATGCTGAATAGAAACCAACACCAAATTGTCCAATAATATTGATATCGTCAGTTTTATTATTTTCTTTAAAATCTAGAGAACCACTTTTGGCAATGGTACCTAAGTTATTCTCTAATTCTTCTTCAGTCATACCACAACCGTTATCAGAAATAGTAAGTGTTCTAGCATCTTTATCGATAGAAACTTCAATTTTAAAATCATCTCTATCTATTTTTATTTTTTTATCTGTAAGAGAGCGATAATATAATTTATCAATAGCATCACTAGCATTTGATATTAGTTCTCTTAAAAATATTTCCTTATTTGTATAAATGGAATTAATCATTAAATCTAATAATTTTTTGGATTCTGCTTTAAATTGTTTTTTCTTCATAAAATCCTTCTTCCTAGCTGAGTTTCACTCAACAATATATATGTTATCACTTGCAATAGCACTTGTCAAGAAAGAGTGCCAATAAACTGTATTTTTTTAAAAGGGTATTTATGATATAATAATAAAGAAAGTAGATGATGATATGGTAGGAAAAGTAATAGAAGTATTCATGCCAAAAGAGTATAAAAATGGAGTATTATTAGATGTAATGGATAGAAATTTAATAGGATTTAAAGTGAAAATAGAAGATGGGATGATAGAAGTAATTCAAGAACAAGATGATTATAATGTAGAAATTAGAAAAGAAGATTCTGTTGTTTTGACAGAAACTAATATAGATGGAAAAAATATATAGATATTGAAAAAGTAGAGGGATAGTATGGATAATTATGAAGCAGTAGGACTATATGAACATAATGCAAGAAGCTATGAAAAAGTAAAAAAAGCATATGAAACAGAAGATGTAGTAGGAATCGTTCATGCAACAGGAACAGGCAAAAGTTTTAATGCACTACAGCTAGCTTATGATAATAGCGAGAAAGAAATTGTTTATGTAGTCCCATCAAATGGAATTATAGAACATATAGAAAAAATAATATCAGATAATCCTAACTTAGATAGAAAAAGAGATTTTCCTAATCTACATTTTAGAACTTATCAAAGTTTTATTAATTTAAGTAGTGAAGAAATGGAAAGTATTCCATGTGACTTACTAGTATTAGATGAATTTCATCACATAGGGGCACCAATATGGGGAAGTCAAATAAATAAATTAAAAGAAACTCATCCTAATATGAAAGTATTTGGAATGACAGCCTATACAGTAAGAGATAGAGGAACATCCTATGAAAGAGATATGGTAGATTCAAATGGGAATGAATTATTTTCTAATAAAATAGTAAGTAGATATGATTTATGTGATGCGATGATAGATGGAGTATTACCAAAACCAATTTATAAAAGTGCGTATATACATTTAGTAGGAACCTTACAAGCATTAGAGAAAAAAATAGAAGGCTTAAATCATAATACAAAAGAATATACTGCCTATCAAGATTTATTAACATCAGTAAAAAGAAAAATACAAGAAGCCCCTAGCATTCCAGAATTACTAAAGAAAAGTATCAAACCAGATGGAAAATATATTTATTTTTGCCCACCAGTATCAGAAGAAGGAACTAATGATATAGAAACTATTAAGAAGCAAGCAATGGAATGGTTTAAAGGAATAGGATATAAAGAAGAAGATATCGAGTTTTATACATCAACAAGTGAAATGGAAATAGAAGGAAGTAAGAATAGAGAAGCTTTCTATAACGATGAAACATTAAGTGGAGAAAAAGCAACAGGAAAATTAAGAATCATGTTTGCAATAAACCAATACAATGAAGGAATCCATGCTCCAAATATAGATGGAGTAATCATGGGAAGAGGAACAAGTTCTGATATAGTATTCTTTGAACAATTAGGAAGAGCATTATCTGTAAGAGGAAATACAAAAGAAGAGTATGATAGACTAGATAAGTATTCAAGAGAAGAATTGGTATCTATGTGTCTAGATAGAGATATCTTGATAAAAGTAGGAACCCCGAAAGAAGAAATTATAGAGAAATTATTAGCGCCAACAATTATAGACTTAACGAATAATATAGGATTTATAAGAGAATTAGAAATAAATTTAAAGAATAGAATAAAAACAATACAAGAATTAAAAAATGATAATCCAGAAAAAAGAACAATTAAAATAAGTGATGCATCATTTGACATCACAATGGAGAATGAAGATTTATTTGAAACATTAAAATATATAATGGATAATCTAACTAACACATGGGAACAAAATTATGAACTAGCGAAAGCTTATTATGAGCATCATGGAGATTTATTAATACCAGCTGCTTTTAAAACGATAAATGGGTATGAGTCTGATGAAAATGGAATAAATATTGGAATGTGGATACTTCGTCAAAGAAAATCATATAAAAAGAGTAAGAATAGTGAAGAACTTTATGGAATAACTTTAGAACAAATCGAAAAATTAGAATCAATTGGAATGGTATGGGACGCTAAAGAATTAATAGATATTGAGAATGAAAAAAATTGGAATGAGAAGTATGCTTTAGCGAAAATCTATTATGAGCATCATGGAGATTTATTAATACCACAAACTTTTAAAACTAAAAATGGATATGAAAGAGATAATGAGGGAACAAATCTTGGAGATTGGATATCTAAACAAAGAAAGGCGTATAAAGGTACTGGAAGAGGAAAGATTACTTCTGAACAAATCGAAAAATTAGAATCAATTGGAATGATATGGGATGCTAAAGAATTAATAGATATTGAAAATGAAAAAAATTGGAATGAAAATTACTCATTAGCCAAAATGTATTATGAACATTATCATAATTTAATGATTCCAACTAATTGGAGAACAATCAATGGATATGATGAAGTAACGGAAGAGATGCCAAAATATGAAGATGCAAGGAAACTTGGAGACTGGATTGCCAGGCAAAGAAAGTCCAAAAAAGGTAAGGGTACTTCTAGAATAACTTTAGAACAAATCGAAAAATTAGAAGCAATCGGAATGATATGGGACGCTAAAGAATTAATAGATATTGAAAACGAAAAAAATTGGAATGAAAATTACTCATTAGCGAAAATCTATTATGAGCATTATGGAGATTTATTAATACCACAAGGTTTTAAAACTAAAAATGGATATAAAATAGATAAAGATGGAACAGATCTTGGAGTTTGGATATCTAAACAAAGAAACGCATATAATGGTACTGGTAAAGGCAAACTTACTTCTGGGCGAATTAAAAGATTAGAAGCAATCGGAATGATATGGAATGCAAAAAAATTAGTGGATATTGAAAATGAAAAAAATTGGAATGAAAATTACTCATTAGCCAAAACGTATTATGAACATTATCATAATTTAATGATTCCAACTAATTGGAGAACAATCAATGGATATGATGAAGTAACGGAAGAGATGCCAGAATATGAAAATTCAAGGAAACTTGGACGCTGGATTGCAAGACAAAGAACAAGTTATAAAAAAGGAAAGTTTACTTCTGAACAAATCAAAAAATTAGAAGCAATCGGAATGATATGGGATATTAAAAAAAATAAGCAAGGAGTATATGAATTTTGTGATAATAAAGGTATAGATTCTTCTAAAAATAAAACTGTATTAGATGGAATTTCAGCACGTATATTTCAAATAAAAACATCTTTTCTTGAAGAGAGGGGAGAAAAAACAGCTGATGAAAATGGTTATTTACATCCAATCTATTCTATGAGTAGTCCTAATATGCATGAGAAGTATGGTGTTACATTGGAACAGCTATATACTAATTATTATGAAGCAGCAGAAAAAGAGGTACAAAAATGATATTAGAAAAATATTTAGACAGTTGTTATTTAGAATTAGTTTATGATAACTATAAAGAAGAATATATTAATGGTTTAGATGTAAATAATTTTGATAAAGTTTATCGTTTCTTACAAGAAAAAGGCTTTTATTTTATTAATGACATTATTTTAAATTATTTAGAATTATTTGAATTAGCTATAGAGGATATAGAAAAATCATTACAAGAATTAGAAAGAGAATTAGGCTCAAATTATATTTATGAAATAGGAAAAAATATGACTTTACTAAATAGAATAATAGATAGTTCTATAGAAGAAGACGAGTAAAATTACTGGTCTTTTTCTATAATTAATTTTCAAAAAAATTTCTTTATGATATAATTAATAAGGATATGGTGATATCATGAATTTTTTATTTATTCAAGCATTAGGATTGTGTGCTTTTTTATGTACAACGGTAAGCTACTGGGGAAAAAGTAAAAAACAAATACTTGCTGTCCAAATAGTTGGAGATTTATTTTATGCGACTCATTATTTTTTATTAGGCGCATTAACAGGAGGTCTTACGCAAGTATTAGGATTATTAAGAGAAAGTGCTTTTTTTGCATCAAAAACAAAGAAGCAAGAAAAAATTATTTTTATGGTATTAGTACCCATTTATCTATTTATTGGATGTATGACATCTAGTACAATTATTCAAATATTTCCAATACTTGCATCTATTACTTATTGTTATACACTTACAATGGCTGCAAATTATGTAGTACTAGGCGGATTGATTGATGCTATATATTGGTTATTTTATGATGTTATTTGTGGTTCTTATACAGGTGCATTTGCAGATAGTGTAGTAATTATTTCTAATATTTTTTCGCTAATGCATAGAAAAAAGGAAGAAAATTATTCTAGAAAGTAAAGAAAATGTATAATATATTTCCTTTTTGTTTACAATGTGTGTTATAATACAAGTAGATGAGGTGGTAGTATGCATTTAGAATCAACTGTTATAATTTCTGATACAGTAGCGCATGTTTTTAGCAATATTACAAATATTCAAAATTATAAATGGAGAAGTGATATAAAAGTAATCAAAGGAATTGACGATAATAATTTTATAGAGTATAGTAAAAAAAATTACCCAAGCTTTTATACGATTACAAAAAAGACAAAGAATAAATCTTATGAGTTAGATTTTACAAATAATAAGGTAGAAGGTCAAATTGTATATTCTTTTACAAAGGAGGAGGATAAGACAAAGCTTTTGATAACAGTCGATATTACATTTGTGGATACTAAACTGAAAATAATCGCAAAACAAAAAATAAAAAATAAATGGAAAAAATTTATAGAGGATTTAAGTAATATAGAAAATTAAATAAAATGTGAATAGAGAGGTGTATTATGGTTTTAGGATTTAAAGTTTGCTGTTTTTTTTCATTGTTTTTCTTTTTAATTTCTTGGTATGCATTTGCATTTAGTACTTATTTAGGAAATTTCTTTAAGAAAAATAGGATATTGTTGTTTAGAATATTATCTTTTCTATCAGCAGTATTTTCCGTTATAGGAATCATTCTATTTCAAAGTATAGATGAGGGTGGCTTTGATGTGTTAATTGTACCTGCTATACTTACTGTTGCAATATCTGTTTTATTCTGTTTTAAAAAGAAAAAAGAGGAATATAAAATTCATTTAAAAAAAGGTGAATATGAGATTGAAGGTTACTCTTATACAGATTTCGCCCTTAATTATACTATTAAAAATAAAATTAAGATTTTAAATGATGAGAGAACTATTTTATTAGGGGAAGCTCCACCAAATACTAATCAAGATTTAGATGTTGTTTGTATATTGGTACAGGATAATATCTATGAAAGTGTTTATTTTCTAGCTGATTCAGATATTAAAACAAAATTAAAAAATGGCATAGATATTTTAATAAGTCTATATGCAATACTAGTATTTTGTATTACATTATCAATTTTAGATGTTCATATGCCTACGCCAAATTTCAATATTAATATTGGATTCATTTTAATGCCAGTAATGTTTTTCATATTTAATTTTGGCATAAAAATTTCTAAACATGGAAAAGATGTATTTGCTAAAATATTCTATTGGATGTCTATAATATTCTATATTATTTCATTAATAGGATTAGTAGCTATATGGTTTATCTAACATTTAAGAGAATTTATTTCTCTTTTTTTATGATACAATGTTAGTGGGTGATAGTATGAATAAAAAAGAAATATTAAGGAAAGTAGATATTTTATATCGTATGTATCAAGAAGGTAAATTAGGTGGAGAACATATGCCTGAGGATGCTAATCCAGAATTTCCAAAAGATTCATTAGAAAATTATCTATATTTTACACTTCCTATGGCTTTAAATTATCAAAGAAATTCTTATACTTTATGGGAAAGTGCTTTAAAGACATACGAAGATAAAGAAACTAGATTCGTTTTTTCTCCTAAGAAAGTATTGGCTTCTACTTTTGAAGATGTGCAAAAAGCATTAGTAAAATATAGAGTAGCACTTCAAAAAGATAAACAAACAGAAATCTGGATTCATTTATGTGAGACGTTTGTAGAATTCTATGATGGAGATATTCGTAAACTTTTTGACTCATTAGATAATGATGTAAATAAGATTCGTGATTTTATTCAGAAAGAAAATAAAAAGAAATTCCCATATTTATCAGGAACTAAAATATGTAATTACTGGTTGTATGTAATTTATCAATATACAGATAGAAATTATAAAAATTTAGAAGATTTAAATGTAGCTCCTGATACACATGTTGTAAAATCTACTTGTAAGTTAGGACTCATTACAGAAGAAGAAATGGAACGTAGTGATGTTCAAGAACTTGTAATTGATAGATGGAATGAGCTATTTAAAGGAACTAAATATAAGCCAATTGATATTCATACAGCTCTATGGTTATGGAGTAGAAATGGTTTTATTCCATTAGAAAGTGTGATAGAATAAGTCCAGGTGAAAATATGAATACTTTAAAAGAAAAATATGAAGGAATTATTTCCTTTTATCAAGAATATACAAAATTAAATAATTTACTTAGAACAGGTTGGGTAATGAGAAATGTTCCAGCGGAAAGATTAGAATCAGTTTCTGATCATACCTTGCAGGTTGTAATGCTTGCTCATACCTTTGTCTATGAATTAGGACTAACTGATATTGATATGACTAAGTTAGCGCCTATGGCATTTTTACATGATTTAGCTGAAATCATAGTAGGGGATATTCCAGTTATTCATGTGAATACAGAGGCAGATAAAAGAAGGAAGCATGAAGCAGAATTATGTGCTATTAAAAAGATTTTAATGCATTTAAGTCCAGAAGTAGCAGCCTATTATTTTTCGTTATGGAATGAATTTGAAGAAAGAAAAACACCAACTGCTCAATTCTTATTTCAAGTAGATAAAGTTGATGCTGTTATGAAAGCTTCTAATTATGGAGATACTTATGATATGCCTAACTTATTCCCAGAATTTCATAATACAGAAATAGAAAAAAATAGATTTCAAGATGGTCCTTTAAAAGATTTTTTTGAGTATCTAAAGGATAGGAAATATGTACCAGGTAGAGAATATATTAAAAATCCTCAGTAATTCTAAATTTAGAAGTAGCTTTTCATTAAAACAAAAAGATTTAGAATATATAGAAAAGAAAGGAATGTCTGAAATAAGAAAACATGCTTATGACTTTTTAAATAAAAGATTAGTACCAGCAAGTATTCCAAATGATGGAAAGCAAACACCTATGAGAGGACATCCTGTATTCATTGCAGAACATGCAACTGCTACTTGCTGTCGTGGCTGTTTAGAAAAGTGGCATCATATTCCAAAAGGAAGGGAAATTACCAAACAAGAACTAGATTATATAGTGGATGTTATTATGACATGGATTGATAAAGAAAAAAATAATTAAATAAATGTGAAAATATTTCACATTTTTAAAATTTAATGAAGGGCAAAATTTGCCCTTTAATTATTTTTCCATTTATGATAAGAATGATAATTTAATTGCAGAGATTCAACGTAGTAGTGGAGACAGAAATAGTATCTTTTTCAACTAGTGGTATTTCTTCTGAACTTTTTACTAAGTATTTTAGTGAAAGTAATTATCTTTACAAAAAAGAGGTACAAATTTCTAAAATCTGTGTTATAATGAATAAGTCGCGTTGCAACTAAAAAGTGCGTAAATCCAGATGGGTTACGTCTTTTTTATGCGTCAAAAGGAGGTTTTTATGAAGACATTAGATTTAGGAAAAGAAAAAATAGGAAAATTATTGTTAGCATTTTCTATTCCTTGCATCATTAGTATGTTAATTAACTCTGTCTATAATATTGTTGACCAGATATTTATAGGGCAGGGAGTAGGAACACTTGGAAATGCAGCAACAAACGTAATATTTCCATTAATTATGATTTGCAGTGCTATTGCAAGTTTAATAGGAAATGGGTGTGCAGCTAATTTAAGTTTAAGATTAGGTGAGAAAAATTATGAGGAAGCCAAGAAAAGTATTGGTAGTTCTGTAGTTTGTCTTATTTGTGTATCTATTTTAGTTGCACTTTTAGGTGAATTATTTTTGCCTACTTTAGTAAAGCTTTGTGGATGTACAGAAAATGTTTATCCTTATGCAATAAGTTATGGAAGAATTATCTTACTTGGAGCACCATTTATGATTATTTATAGTGGTTTATCTTCTATTATAAGAGCAGATGGTTCACCAAAGTATTCTATGTTCTGTCTTATGGTGGGAGCTATTATTAACTTAATATTAGATCCAATTTTTATTTTAGATTGGGGTCTTAATCTTGGAGTAGCAGGAGGAGCCTGGGCTACTATTATTGGTCAGTTTGTATCATTCTTAATAGCTATCTTTTATTTAAAAAAGATTAAATCTGTTGAGATGAGTAGAAAAGATTATAAGATTACACCAACGTTAAAGAAGAATTTATCACTTGGTGCATCTAGTTTTATTACTCAGATGACAGTATTATTGCTATTTGTTGTTATGAATAATTTAATGACAAAATATGGAGTAGATAGTAAATTTGGTAGTGATATTCCACTTTCTGTTTACGGAATTATTTCAAAAGTAAATAGTTTATATGTATCTAGTATTTTAGGAATAGCAATAGGAGTACAGCCTATCATTGGATTTAATTATGGGGCTGGAAATTATGATAGAGTACGATCAGCATTAAAAAGAGTAATGATTATTGGTTTTGCTATTGGTTTAGTATTTAATATTATGTTTCAATTTTTTCCAAAAACTATTATTTCATTCTTTATATCGGAGTCAGATCCAACTTATGCATTATTTATGGAATTTGCTATAGATTTCTCAAAAATATTCTTAATGTTGTGTTGTCTAAATGCATTTGAAATGTGCTCTAGTATTGTTATTCAATCTCTAGGAAATGTTAAAAAGGCAACTTTAGTATCATTTACGAGACAAATCATTTTATTTATTCCTTTAGCACTTATTCTAACAAATAAGATGGGACTTTATGGTGCTCTTTATGCAGGACCTATAGCGGATGGTTTATGCTTTATAGCTGTAATATTTATATTTGGTTCTGAATATATGAAATTATTAAAGTTAGAGAAATCAGAACCAGATTCTGTAGAAGAAATAAAAACATCAAAAAAAGGAAATCAAAAAATGGTAATAACAATTGGACGAGAATATGGTTCTGGTGGAAGATATGTTGGTAAATTATTATCTGAATTATTAGAAATTCCACTTTATGATAAAGAGATGATTTCTTTAGTTTCTAAAGAATCTGGATTAAGTAAAAAGTATATAGAAGAAAGTGAACAGAAAAAGGTAAATATAGGAGGAAACTTCTATTCTAATGATGATGAATTATTTATAGCAGAATCTAAAGTTATTAAGAAGCTTGCAAAAGATTCTTGCATTATTGTAGGTAGATGTGCTGATTATATTTTAAAGGATCAAAAGAATGTATTTAGAGTATTCTTATATAGTAGTGAATCTGATAAATTAAAACGTGCAGTTAAATATTATGGTTTAAACGAAAAAAGCGCTTCCAAAGAGATTAAAAAGGTAAATCGTGATAGAGAAAAACATTATAAATATTATACAAATCGTAATTGGAAAGATTTTGATAATTATGAATTAGTACTCAATGTAGATACCTTTGGAGTAGAAAAAACAGCCGAAATTATTAAAGAAGCCATTCTAAAAAGAAAGTAATAACTTTCTTTTTTTATTCCCCAAATAATAATAAATCTATGATATAATCTAAACTAGAGGTGTGTAGTGTGAGAAAGTATATAAAAACTATTTTAGTATCCATTATAATTTTTTCAATAACTATAGTAATATCTAATGGTGTTTTAAAATTACAAAAAGAAACATCAATAGATACTATTTTAGCTGGTGAAAATTATTCTTATTTGCCAGTAGAAGCAAAAGATTATATAAAACAAGTATATGAAGAAACAGGAGAAGTAATTCTTACCGAAAAGAATAAGGAAGAAAATGTTCCATACTTAAATCCTAGTTATGTTTCTTATTTAACACTTAGTGAAACAGAAAAGGAAGAAGTAGAGTTAACACCCGTTCCATATTTAGTAGATTACATGGATCTTGGTATAGCTTCTAGCGAAGAATTGCCTTCTTCTTTTGATTTGCGAAATGTTAATGGAAAAAATTATATTACTCCTTTAAAAAATCAAAGTACATTAGGTCTTTGTTGGGGATTTGCAACTGTTGAACAAGCAGAAAGTTATTTAATGTTAACTGATGACAAACCATATGATAGCACTACAAAAACTTTTTCAGTAAGACAAATAGATTATGGTACAAGTTATAACGGAATAAATGATTATATAAATGAAAATGGTTATCGTAATTTAGCCACAGGTGGAAATTTTTATATGTCTTCCTTATTAATGTCTAATGGCTTATCATTGATAGATGATAATTTAATGCCATATGATTTAAATAAAGAAAAAAAAGAATTAAGTGAGGTTCTTAATTATAATAATTCTTTATATGAACTAGATTCTTCTATTATGATGCCACGATTAACTGCAAGTGTAGGAACAGAACAATATGAAAACTATATTGATATTGTTAATGAATCTGTTTCTAAATATGGAGGAGCCTATGTAAGTACTGGTTCTCCAACTGGTTCTTGTGGTTCTAAAAATGTAGATGGTAAATATATCATTGTTGATAGTGGTAATTGCCATAATAGTATTAATTATGGTGCTCATGCTATGCAAATTATAGGATGGGACGATAATTATGAGTACTCTTATTGTCAAAATGGCAGTACTCATGGTAATGTTAATTCCAGTGGAAATTGTGATAAGGGTATTTTAACAAGTGGAAAAGGTGCATGGCTAATAAGAAATTCATGGGGGAATAATACTCCTTACGTTTATTTAGCTTATGAATCTAAAGGTAGTGATATAGCTATGATTACTTCTTTAAGTAATGAAAAGTCATGGGATAATAATTATCACAAAAATATGTATCAAGAAGGAATTGCAGGAAAAACCTCTGATACAGCAACTTTTTCAAAGAAGATAAATACACTAGAAAAATTAGAAAAAGTTAAGTTTATGACTATTTCTTCATCAGGTAAATATACAGTATCTATAGTATCAGATAAAAATACTTATAAAAATATTAAAACTGTAACAGTAGATTATCCAGGAATTTATACTATTGATTTATCAGATAGTAATATTATTTTAGAAGGAGAATCGTTTGAGGTTACTATAGCAAGTACCAACAGTACTTATCTAATGACAAATACAATATCTGCATTTACTTCTAATATAGAAAAAGAACCAGTTATAGATTTAGAAGATATAAAGGTAACTACTAATAAAATGAGATTATACTCAGAAGTAAAAAATATTCCATCAGGAACCTCTCTTATTTATAAATTATATAATTCTAAAAATGAAGATGTCAGTAAAATGGCATTATTTACAAATAATGTAGTAGCAGAGAATAATGTAAATACATTAGTAGATTTTTCTGATGATTTAGATAGTGGAAAATATCGATTAGATATTATTTATGATTCTAAAGTTATTAAGAGTATTGTCGTAACAATTAACAAAATGCAAGGACTTGGAACAAAAGAAAATCCATATATTATAACTACACCATATCAATTATCTCAGATTAGAGATGATTTAAATGCTTATTATGAACTAGGAAATGATATTGATTTGTCAGAATCTACTAAAGCAGGTGGGAATTTATCGTTATCTGCTAATACTTGTCCTGAAGGTTTTGGCTGGGAAGCTATTAATGGATTTAGTGGTAGTTTAGATGGAAAAGGTCATACTATAAAAGGATTAAGGCAAGAAAATTATTTAACATGTACAGTAAGCGGCGATAGATGGAAAACTTGGACAAATACAGGAAATGGAATATTTGCTTCTACCTCTGGTAATGTAAGCATTAAAAACTTAGTGTTAGAAAATTTTGATATCACTTGTCAGGGGAAAAATTGTAGTGTATTGGTTTCAAATTATTCTAATGATTTAGCAGATAAAACTGAATATACTGCAACTTTTGAAAATATTGTTGTTAAGAATAGTAAAATAAAAGGAGTTTATAATTCTGCTAATAACAATAGCAGTTATATCTATACATATGGTGGAGGATTATTTGGATATTTAGATTCTTCAAATGGAAATATTAATATCTCTAATATTTATTTAGATTTGGATATGGATTCAAGTGATTTGAAAAATAATTCTTATTTAATTTATCAATTAAATGCAAATCATGCTAATATTGAAAATATTCAATTGAGTGGAAACTTTAGTGGTACATATAGTGGTCTTAATAGTTCAGGATTATTAATTGGTCAAGTTTTTAAAAATGTAACTATTAGAAATGTTTTATCTACAGTAATTTCAACTAATAAAGAAGAATATTTATTAGGAGATGTATGGGCAGATAATGTAACAATTGATAATGTAAATATGCTAAAACTTTCTGATAAAGGTTTATGTTATAGAGATGATAGCAAACTTTGTGATGGTAGTACTAATGTAAATATTTATGATAAAGATACTGAATTATTAGAATTAATAAATAAAGATAATTATAAATCATGGGATAATTTTAATAATAATTGGATGATGCGTATCGTAGATGGAATTCCTAGAATACCAGTATTATCCATTGCTGATTTTGAATATCTTTCTATTCCTAATATAATATTGAGCCATGAATTAAACAAAAAAATAAGTATTTATGATTACATAACGCCAAAGTTTATAGATACTAAAATGATTTCTTTTAAATCTAATGATGAGAGTATAGTAAAAATAGATGATAATGGGAATATACTTCCTCAATCTACAGGAAATACAACTATTCACATTGAAAGCTTATATGATGGATATATTCATGATGTACCTATTAACGTTACTTATGTACCTCATTATAATATTGTTTTTGATGCTAATGGCGGTACAGGTTCTATGGATAGTGTAGAAGTAGTATTAGATAAAGATTATCAATTACCAAAGAATAGTTTTGTCAAAGAAAACTTTGTTCTTAAGGAATGGAATACAGAACCAGATGGTACAGGAAAAAGTTATCAAGATTTAGGACAAGTAAGCCCAAGAAAAGATAAAGAAACTCTTACATTATATGCTCAGTGGATTGGTGAGGAACGTATAGTTACTTTTGATGCTAATGGGGGAGTAGTAACTCCAAATAAAAAAGTTGTTCGCTATGGAGAGACTTATGGAGATTTACCAATTCCAACTCGAGATGGCTATGCATTTAATTATTGGTACACTGGAAGTGTAGTAGTAGATTCTACAGATAAAATTCGTGGTTATAATCTTGTTGCTAGTTGGCGTGAAAATGCCTATAATATTATTTATGATGCTAATGGAGGTACCTTAAAGAAGAATTATTCTGGTATTTCAAATTTATATGTAATGTCAGATACACTAATAGTTACTACTGTTAACTATAATAGTACTCAATCCATAATAGAAAATGAATATGAAAGATTAGGATACAAATTTAAAGAGTGGAATACAAAACCAGATGGAAGTGGTATAACATATACTGAAAATCAGGAAATAAATCTAAGTAGTGTAGAGAAATCAACGTTAAAATTATATGCAGTATGGGAATTTGATAAGGGAATAATAACGTATCATTCTAATGATGGCTTGAATCAAGTAGTAACACAGGATTTTCCATTCAATGTTGATACAAGATTAATTCAAAATTCATTTATAAGATTAGGGTATAAATTTAAAGAATGGAATACAGAAGCAGATGGTACAGGGATATCCTATAAAGATGAACAAATTATAAATTCTTTTAAAAATATTAACTTGTATGCGATATGGGAAGAGGATTATGATTATAGAATAAACAAATATCAGGTTGATAAAACAAATAATTATATTAGTCAAATTATAGTGAATACAACAGTAGAAAATTTTAAGAAAAATATAGATTTGAATACTAATTATACGGTAGAAGTAGACTATAAAATGGTTAATAACAATCAGGTTTTATATACTGGTGGTAAAACTAAAATATTGAAAAATCAAAATTCATATGCAGAATTTACAAATGTTGTAATGGGAGATATTAATGGGGATGGAGTAATTAATTCGGCGGATTTATTAAAGATAAGACAGCATTTACTAGGTTCCAATATTTTGACTAATGCAAATTTTAGAGCAGCTGATATCAATGATGATGAGTTAATTAATTCAGCAGATTTATTAAGAGTACGGCAACATTTATTAGGTTCAAAACCAATTTCGTAAAAGTTTGGAGGAGTAAAAAGTGAAAAAAATAAAAATTTTATTAGTCTTATTCATTTCCTTGTTTCTTTTTTCTGGAAATGTATTAGCTGCATCTGGTAGTTTATCAGTTAGTTCTAATAATGTATATGTAGGAGATACTTTTACAGTTTCTGTAAAAGCTAATTCAATGGCTGCTTGGAATATTCATGTAACAGCAACTGGACCAGTAAGTGGTTGTGTTATTAATCAGGCAGATGCTACTGCTGATGCCATGGATACCAATAAGACGTTTACAGCAACTTGTAAAGCAACCGGTGAAGGCACAATTACAGTTACACTAACTGGAGATGTGACATCTGCTAGTGATGGTAACGCAGTATCTATTTCTGGGAGTAAAAGTGTAAAAGTATCTAAGAAACCATCGCCAAGTAACACAAATAGTAATAAGCCGTCTAATAGTAACACGAATACCAATAGCAATAAGCCATCTAATAGCAATATTAATAATAATTTATCTAAAAATAACAATTTAAAAGAGCTTTCTGTAGAAGGATATAATTTAACAAAAATAGATAATAACAATTATACTTTGACTGTAAATAATAGTGTTACTAGTATTAATGTAAAAGCAACTGCCAAGGATTCTAAAGCTAGAATAACTGGTAATGGGAAAAGAGATTTAAAAGTAGGAGAAAATACTATTGAAGTAATTGTAACATCTGAATCAGGAGAACAAAAGAAAACTACTATAAAGGTTACTAGAAAATCAGAGTATACATTAGATGATTTAAATACACTGTTAAATGATTCTAATAATAAGGAAATTAATATTATTATTGATTCAGATACAGTAATAACATCTGGGGATATTTCAAGAATTAAAGATAGTAAGAAAAAAGTTCATTTTAATTATTATGAAGATAAAAATTTAATTTATAGTTGGATAGTTGATGGAGCAAAAGTAGAAGAGACAAATAAAATTTTAACAACAATATCTTATGTATCTGATGATGTAAAAAATATTTCTAAATTATCAAATTATGCAGATGGATTATATGCTAATTTAAAGAATCGTGAAGAATTACCTAAAGGTACAATCATAAAATTATATGTTGGTAATAAATTTGAAGATGGATATGTCTTAAATTTATATAATTACAATAATAATGAATTAAAACTTATTCGTGATGATTTAAATGTGAAATCTGGCTATGTTGAATTTAGTGTAGAAAAAGGTTCTGAGTATTTTATATCAATGTCAAATATTAATGGTGAAGATTTAACAGTTGTTAAAGACGATTCTTCTACCAATATATTTATGATTATTGCTATTATAGAATTTGTAATCATTATTGTATTAGGATTTATCTGTTTTAAAAAGAGAAAAAATATTTCTAAGGTTAGTAATGTCAAAGAAGATATTAAAACAAATGTTAATGAAGAACAAACGATAGAAGAAACAATTGATGAAGATAGTGATGATTCCTTTGATAGCTTAGAATAAAAAGAAAACGTTCAGAATATCTGAACGTTTTTATAATATATTTTTTAGCTCTATTAGTTGTTCAATAATATAAGTTGGTGAGTATTTATTTTGAATATTTTCTTGGAATCTATTGAACCAAACAGAATCTATTCCTGTATTCATCCCACCTTGCACTTCAGAACGAAGAGAATCACCAATAATAAGCATTTTTTCTTTTTCATGAAAATTGATAAAGTCTTCTAATTCGTCGAAATATTTTTTGTCTGGTTTGGTAACTGTATTTTTTGTCATATCAGCAGAAAAAATAGAATCAATAAAATCTAGGCAGCCAATTTTTGATAGTTTAGATTCAACAGCACTAGTAGGTCCATTAGTGGCAATAACTAATCTATATTTAGAATGAAGATATTCTAGTATTTCTTTAGCGCCTTCAACAGGAACTACTAACTCATTTAAGCTTTCTAAAAATAAATCATTAATTTCATAAGCAGTTTGTAAGTCAATTTTATGGTCAAAATATAATATATATCGTAAACTTCTTACATACCTAACAAATTCATCATGATTAGAATGTAATTCAATAGGAACTTCAATCTTTTTATTACTAAAATCTATCCAAAATTGTTTATCTAGATTGTACCATTTTTGAAATCCTTCTTCAGAATATTCTTCTTTCATAAATTCAACCATTTTTCTATAAGCATATCTAACATTTTCTAAATTATCAATTAAGGTATCATCTAAATCTAAAAGAATTACTTCATACTTCCTCATGTAATCACCAAAAACATTATAACATAAAAAAACTTTGAAACAATAAAAAATCATGGTATGATAGATATAGAGAGTAGGCGATAAAATGAAAAAGTTTGGAGATCGTAAAGATGGTAGAAGAGTAAGAGACTTAACTGGTATGGCTCAAATATCTATTGATTTAAAACCAAATCGTTGTGATAGTGATGTTTATATTAATCAAAAGATGGATTTAACAGAACTAGTTAAATATGTAAATCAGAAGAAGTTAGAAGGCATGGAACTAACTTACTTTCCAGCATTTGTAACAGCTATTGGAAAAACATTTTATAATAGACCAAGATTAAATTATTTTGTTGCGAATAGACATGTTTTTGAGCATAAAGATATTGTAATTTCCTTTGTTGCGAAAGTATCTTTTGAAGATAAGGCAGAACAAATGATGATTATGGTACCAATTGATCCAGAAGATAATTTAGAATCTATTAGTAAAAAGATTAAAGAAAAGGTATCTCGTGTGAGGGATAAGGAAGATAAAAAAGAAGGCGCAAATAACGCTATTGATACGTTAGGAAAGTTACCTAATATCATAAGAGTGCCATTACTTGGAATTTTTAAATGGCTAGATAAAAAAGGTCATTTACCATCATCTTTAGTAAAAGATAATTTATACTATAGTAGTATCATCGTATCTAATTTAGGTTCTATTAAATGTGGGGCTATTTATCACAATATCAACGACTTTGGTACATGTTCTTCTTTAGCAACCATGGGTGAAATAAAAAAAGAAGAAGTTATTATTGATGGCAGAAGAGAATTAAAGGATTTATGTGAATTTGGTATTAACTTTGATGAGCGTGTAGCAGATGGATATTATTTTGCCAAATCTATGAAGTATCTTCAATATATTTTTGATCATCCAGAATTATTAGAAGAAAGAGCAGATTCTATTATAAATATAGAAGAAAATACTAAAGAAAAGGTAATTGTAAAGGAAAAGAAAATCAGTAGAATAAATTCAGAGTTAAAAGAATATGTAGAAACAGCAATTTTCCCTCAATATGAACAAAATGAGGATGGTCATGATATTAATCATATAGTTCAAGTATTAAGAAGAAGTTTTAGCTTATCAAAAGGATTAGAAAATATTAATTTGAATATGGTTTATGCAATAGCTGCTTTTCATGATATTGGTCATCATATTAATCCATCTGAACATGAAATCGTATCTGCCAATATTTTTTATGAAGATGAGAAAATGAAAGAATTCTTTACAGAAGAAGAAAGAATTTTAATAAAAGAAGCAATTGAAGATCATCGTGCATCTAAAGAAAGTGAACCAAGAAGCATTTATGGTAAAATTATAGCTTCTGCTGATAGAGTACCAGATGTAGATTCTACTTTAAAAAGAACACATGCTTATAGTTTAAAACATTTTTCAGAGATGACAGAAGAAGAAATGCTTGAAAGAGAATTTAATGAACTGAAAAATAGATATGGTGAAGAAGGATATTCGAAATGCTATTTAAAAGATGAAGAATATGATAAATTCATAGAAAAAATGAAAGAGTTAACTTCTGATATAGAGAAATATAAAGACTATTATCAGTCTATTACAAAAGAATAAAGAAAATTTATTCTTTTTCTTTTAGTATAAAATATAGTATAATAAGACTAATAAAAGAAGGTGTTTTATGAACAACAATATTTACTTTGATAATAATGCTACTACTAAGTGTGATAAAGAGGTACTGGAGGCTATGAAAAAATATTTTGAAGAAGAATATGGAAATCCTAGTAGTATTTATTCTTTTGGAAGTTCTGTTAAAGAAAAGGTAGAAAATTCTAGAAAACAAATAGCTAATTTATTACATGCAGATAAAGAAGAAATACTATTTACAAGTTGTGCGAGTGAAAGTAATACAACTGCTATTATGAATGCAGTAAGAAATAATTTAAATAAAAAACATATCATTACCACTACTATAGAACATGCGTCGATTATAGAGGCAATGAAATATTTAGAAAGTATAGAATATGAGATTACTTATTTATCTGTTGATGAGTGTGGAAGATTAAACTTAGAAGAGTTAAAGAATAGTATTCGTGAAGATACTTTATTAATAGCTGTTATGCTGGCTAATAATGAACTTGGAAATATTTATCCAGTAGAAGAAATTGGCAAGATTGCTCATGAACATCATATTTTATTTCATGTTGATGCAGTTCAAGCTATTGGAAAGATGGATATTGATGTAAATAAAATACAGGCAGATACTTTGACTCTTGCAGGTCATAAAATTTATACACCTAAAGGAGTGGGAGCTTTATACATTAGAAAAGATATTCCTTATATTCCTCTTATATTTGGACATCAAGAAAGAAATAGAAGGGGCGGTACTGAGAATGTTCCTTATATCGTTGGTTTGGGTAAAGCAGCAGAACTAATATTAGATGAAAATAATGATAATCAACGATTAGAACAACTTCGTAATAAGTTAGAGAAAGAGTTACTTACTAATATAGAAGATGTACATATTTATGGTGATTTAGAAAATAGATTACCAGGAACAAGTTGTATTGCTTTTAAAGGAGTTAAGGGAGACGAATTGTTACTAGTTTTAGAATCTTTTGGAATCTATGTATCAACAGGTTCTGCTTGTAATGCTACTTCATCAGAACCATCTCATGTATTAGTAGCATGTCATGCTGATTTAGAAAATTATAGTCCAATCCGTATTAGTATAGGTAAATTTAATACAGAAGAAGAGGTAAACGAGTTAATCAACAAAATTATATTATCAGTAAATATGTTAAGAAAGAAAAAAAATTAGGAGGATTTTTATGGCAGTATATGTAAATTTTAAAATATGCGATAATGCAAGTGAATGTGGAGGAATTGCAGCATGTCCAACAGGAGCACTTACTTGGGATAAGAAAAAAGAAACTATTAAAATAGATAATGACAAATGTATTTCTTGCAAGAAATGTGAAAGAGAATGCCCTATCGGAGCCATTCGAGTAGGAAAGACAGAAGTGGAATGTAAAAAGATAGAAAAGGAAATTGAAGAAGATAAAAGAACAACAAAAGATTTATTTGTAGATCGTTATGGGGCTGCCCCTTTATCAGAATTTTTCATGATAGAAGAATCAGAGATAGAAGAAAAAGTAAATGGAAAAGAACTTGTACTTATAGAATGTTATCAGGATTCTTCTATTCAGTGCTTACTAAAATCTATTCCTGTAAAAGAAATTACAAAAGACCTTTCACAGAATACTCTTTTTTATAAAGCATTTTTTGAAGAGAATGTAGAATATAAATATGGCATTAAGGAATTTCCTTCTCTACTAATTTATCAAAATGGTAATTTAAAAGGAAAAGTAGAAGGATATTTTGAGACGAAAGATAAAGAAAAATTTATGAATCAAGTAAATCAAATTATTGCTGATGAAAGGCACTAGTGGTATTGGAAAAGTAATATATGTAAAACATTCCAGTATGAAGGAAAGAGAATGAAAAAAGACTACTTTTTAGTAGTCTTATTATTTGTTAACAAATAATACTTCTAATATTTTTTGATATCTATCTTTTATTACTTCTCTAGTACGGTTACTTAGTTTATTATAGTCTCTTTCTAACTTCTTTTTGATAAATTCAGTTCCTTCTTTGGTATCCAATCCCTTTTCTTTAAATGCTAAATGAAATAAAGAAGGAATAGAATCGAAGTGCGCTAGTACATCAGCATCAGCTACACATTCTTCTTCGATAGTATTTCTTGGCAAATCTTTACTTCCTCTATGATTTAATACACAAGCTTTTACTTTCTCTATTTTATCTTTAGGATATCCATATTCTGTTAACAATTCTTCAGCAATCTGTGCTCCATAGATATGGTGTTCTTCTCTAGGACCTATCTCAGAAGGCATAGCAATGTCATGAAGTAATGCACCTAACTCTACAATTTCTATATCTGCGCCATACTCTTTGGCTAACATAATAGAATTTTTTACTACATATTGGATATGGTCTTCCCAAAAGTCATATCCATCTTTTTCTTTAAATTCATTTGTTCTTTTTAATAATTCTTCTTTTACTAATTCCGTTATATTCATGATTTCCTCCTTTATAATTAAATTATATCATAAAGAATTCTTTAATTTGTATTATTTTTCATTTTATGATAAGGTATGCCAACAAAAGGGGGGATTCTTATGAAGATGTCTATGAGCACATTAAATTCTATGGAGCCTAATGTAAAGGGTAAAAAAGTATCTCTTTACTATTTAAATAGTGATTTGTTAGCTAAAAGATTTTTAGGATTATCTGATTATGAAAAGAGGATGAAAGTAGAAAGATATGAGTATGGGAAGAGAACAACTGGTATTACTGCTTTAAATTTACCAGTAGATATTTTAGAAACAGAAAGAGGTTTTGCTGCTTATATTGAGCCTATCATACCTGGCACTTTAGAAGGAGAAATTACTACTTTCTGTGATTACGTGAATGAACATCGTTATGATATTACGTTAGATGAGATAACGAATTATATGTTAATGGTAGGAAATGCAGTAGAAGAGTGTCATAAAAATGAAATTATTAATCCTGATATGTCCTCAGAAGGAAATGTTTTATATCACAAAAGTGCAGGGAAAATATATTTAACGGATTATCAAGATATGCAAGTAGGAAGTATTGAGTCTCCTGCTATTAGTGATTTCATAGTAATAGATTCTAATTTATTTTCTTCTAAGTATATTCAAGGAAATAAATATAGTAAAAATATTGATTTATATACTTTAGCAGTTCGTTATTTTTATTATACTACGAGATTAAATATTCCAAGAGCTGCCAAGTTTGGAGTAACTATGGATGAACTATTAAGTGGAAGTGGAATTGAACATACTGAGTTTGCAGAGTGTTTAAGAAGATTACATAATCCTAATAAAAAAAATATGGATATCCGAGGACCAATAGATGACATCAATAAACAGTATGTAATTTCAAAGTTTAGACAAGGGGAACCTAGACATTTTATTAGAAAATAAAACAAGTTAGATATATTCTAACTCGTTTTTAATTTTATTTACAAGTTGCTCCCATTGCCTCATAAGTTGCTTGTAATCCTTCTTTAGACATTTTCTTATCTTTTACATAAAGTTTCATAGCTGGTTGATCTTGAACTAACTTTTCTAAATCCATTTTAGTATAATCAATTTTAATATTAGAAGTAACTTTTCCATTCTCATTAGTAATATTAATAGTGTATCCACCATAAGTACTATTCATTGTGTTATAAGTACTATTAAATGATGATTCAAAAGTAGCTAAAGTATCTTCTGAATCAGAAGAGATTACCTCTTTAGACTCTACATATTCGGCGTTATCTCCTTTATAATGAATAGTATATTCAGCATCAAGTTTGTAACCATTAACAGCATCATTTGAACTTAGGGTGCAGCTAATAGTTCCTTTCTTTTCTCCACATCCTGTTAAAAGTAATACCATTGCAGGTATTAAAATAATTCCTTTTTTCATAATATCTCCTCTCATAATAATATTATATCATAAAAAAAATTAAGATAGAAGAAAAAATAAATTATTGACGTACGAATATATGTTTGATATACTAATGGTAATTATAAGGGATTAGGAGATGGAAATACATGATTTATTTAAAGAGCTTCACTTTGTTAACTGACCGTCAAGAACATGATATTGTATTTGGAAAAGAAATAAGAAGAATATTCAATAGCTATTATCCAATTGGTTTATTTTCTAGTAAAGATTTAAAAGAATTAACATTCAGTAATATTACTATATTTTATGGAGGAAATGGATCTGGAAAAACAACTTTAATTAATATGATATCTGAAAAGTTGGATGCTACTAGAAAATCTAGATTAGATAAAGGATCATTTTTTGATATTTATGTAGAAGATTGTAAATATGAAATGTCTTATGAGGAACCTATTGATATTAAACTAATTAGTAGTGATGATGTTTTTGATTATTTATTAGATATTCGCTCTATTAATATGAATGTTAATAGAAAAAAGGAAAGACTTAGTCATGAATATTTAGAACATAAATTTAAGACCGGAAATAATAATTTTGATAATTATGAAGAATTGCGGGAAGTATACGATTCTAAAACAAAAAGTATGTCTAAATTTGTAAGAGAGAGACTAGGAAATAATAATATTGTAGAACAATCTAACGGTGAATCTGCTTTAATGTTTTGGGAAAGAGAAATTCAAGAAGATAGTATTTATATTTTAGATGAACCAGAAAATAGCTTATCGGCAGAAAATCAGTTAAAACTAAAGAAGTTTATAGAAGACTCTGCTAGGTTTTATAATTGTCAGTTTATCATTTCTACTCATTCTCCATTCTTATTAAATCTATTGGAGGCTAAGATATATGATTTAGATTCTATACCAGTAATAGCAAGAAAATGGACAGAACTTCCGAATATTAGAGTTTATTATGATTTCTTTAAAGAGAGAGAAAAAGAATTTCAGAAAGAGGATTAAATTATGAATTATAAAGGCATTATTATAGAAGAAAGTTTAATAGACTGCTCTATTATTCAGGAACTAGAAATTATTAGTCGTGAAGAGGAAGAAATAACAGAAAAAGAAAACACTCCATGGTTAAATAAATGGACAATGGATACTGTTTGGATACCAGAAGATAGAATCATAGAATATACAGATAGACTTAGCAAATTGATAGATAATATTCATTGTAGTGATTGGTATTGTGATTTTAAAAATGATAAATATCACTATGTTGTTTTTTCAAATAAAGTATTCTGCTTAGATCGAAATAAAAAAGAAGATTATGATAGTATGCAAGAATATGCTATTAGTCTTGGTCTTCCTAAGTATCAGTTACCAAATTTTAATGATTTACCAGAAAGTCTTTTAATGGGATTTTTAATAGATGCGAAAAAGAATTCTTATGCGAATGCTTCCATAATGAAAGAAAAATCTAGTAGATTAGGATCAAACGATTATCATTATGAGGTAGAGTTAGAGGGAGAAATCATGAAATATCATGATACTTATTTTGGGACTACAAAGTTTATTGGTGAAGAAGTAGTTTATCGAGGTAGTGATATCCCAAAATGGGGAATGAATTATTATGGCACTATTCTAGATGAATCCTTTTCAGAAGAAATAATGGACAAAATCTTACGAATGGCGTTATCAAAAGTAGGGGAGGATACTAAAGTGCTCCCTCTTAGAGGTCCAAGTTATTTTTCAAACACGGAATTTATTTACACATTTCAGACCGAAGGCACCATGGATAACTTTAGGGGAGTAGAAAAAGTTTACAAGAATGATAATGTAATTTTTGAACTTGAATGTCGTGGTGGTGTTATTGAATAGATTTATATATCAAAAAAACATGTATTTTAAAAAACATGTTTTTATTAAGCTTATCCAACCTTATATAAAACAGGTGTTAATTTTAAATTAGCAATATCTTCAGGATAAATACTTTTAATCTTTACGTCATTGCCATCTATTAAAACATAATAAATTAAGCAATATTTACATTGATGTTCCTCTTTTATTCCTTTCATGATTTCAAGCTCTTTTTTTGAAATAAAGAATGGTTTATCTTTTTTGCCAAATGATGTTTTGACTTCTATACATATACGTTCTTTTTTTTCATTAAAGCTGATAATATCGTATCCTAAACCATCAAATGTTGTTTCTTCATCAATTTGAGCAACAAGCTGAACTTGACTTGTAAGATTTTCTAATCCAAGTTTTGTTAATCGCTCTTTTTCCATTTCTAATACTATTTTTTCGCCAATAGCACCATGTGACATTTTTGTCTCATTTTCTTTTCTATGGTTATGAGTTGATCCTTTACTTGTTTTATTATTGCTTTTACTATTTACAGAATATTTTTCATCAACAAAAGTCACATTATACATTTTAGTATCGATTTTAATAGGAATAGAATTGTTTATGTCTTTATTCTCTATAAATTCTGTTAAATAAAGATCTGATAACTGGTTTAATAATTTCTCTAATTCATAGTTTGATAAGCCTTTAGGACGCTGATTGTTTTCTTCCATAAGATATAAAGGCCCTTCTGAAAGGGATTTTATCCTAGTTTCAGAATTCAGGATGATTCCTAATTTCCTTCTATGATAGCGTATCTGATTTTTAGTACAATTGTAAATGTTAGCAACTACAGAATCTGGAATGTTTTCGATAATTGCTAATTCAAATAAAACATCATAAGTTAGTTCTTCCTTATGGAAAATTTTCCCTTGTGCTTTTTCAGCAATCATTTGATTATATAATTTTTTATTATTGCTATTAAATAGATAAATCTTTTCTTTTTCTAACATCTTTTCTACTAATTTATCAAGAACTGGAATAAAGTATGGAAAGGATTCTAAAAGATTATTTTGGTTAATATTTTTATCCTTTAAATCTTCCATTATATGAATTCTTGTAAAATCATTTTTATAAAGTTTTTCTCTATAAAAATCTTTTTCTGGAATATTTTCTGTAAAAATATCGATTAATATAGATGCTACCATTTTTCTAATTTTATTACTAATATATCGTTCTTTTGAATCTATATAGTTCAATAATGTTTCTATGGTAACTAAAATATTTTCAAGTTGTGCTTGTTTTTTGTTAGTAATAGATTTTTTATCATAAATTTTAAAGATACTACTTAATTCTTTTTTTATTTGTGAATCTTGTGTTAGTTCTAATATTTTAATTTTAGATATTTCATAAATAATATAGTTGTCTGTATAGTGGGGGATTTTATCATCAACTTTGCCTAACATATAAATACTCCTTAAATATAAATTTTTTCTATTTTAACATATTCTTATACTTTAATTCAATGTGATAGGAAAGGTATAAGTGAAAAATCCTTTTTAAATAAAAATAAAAACGTGAATAAATCACGTTTTAGTTGTAACTTAACTTATATATGAATATAGTATAATTTTATTGGTTTTTGTTAGAAGATGTCAAAATGAATTAATTCTACTAACAGAAACTTGGCTTTCGTTAATAACTGAAAAAGTGATAAAAGTTTTAAAGAGAAAAAGTAGTAAAGTGTGTACTTTCTATTTCTTTTAAAGCAACTTTTTCATTACTAAAATTCCAATCCATTTGATAATCTGGTAACAGTTTTGTCTTTATAGGATTAATTCTAGGAATTAATATAACTGCTTCAAAATTGTTAAGTAGTTTTAAATCTTCTACTGAAATTAGTGGCTCAAATCCTTTATCAGTTTGTTGATTTCCACATAATTTTGATATATCTTCTAATGTTTCAGTATCGTTTGCTAATAAGTATATTATATTTCCAAAAATCATTTTTAATATTTCCATTCCTTCTGTACCATAAGTACTTCTTAATTCTAATAAACTTCTTATGTAGATGCTGAATTTAATATTATAACCTCTTGAAAGCGTTAACATATTATTGAAATCTTTAATTGGAATTAGGCTTTCAAAACTATCAATCACAATGTTTAATCTACGAGTTTTATCATTATTTGTTGTTGCGGTGAAATAACATTCCTCAATTATTAATGGTATTAATCTTCTAGAAGTAGAGTTATTATTGCTTAGTATAAACAATGCTGTTTTATTTTTTTGAATACTTTTTATATCAAAATTAGTTGATGATAATAACTTTAATAATTTTTCTCTTGATACAAATAATCTTATATTTTGAATAAATATTGATAAAATGCTACCTTTTGTTTCGACTGGTGCTAATATAATGTTAGAAAGATTAATGTATGTTGCAGAAGTTTTATCATACTTTTTTACTTGTTCTGCTAATTTGTCAAACTCTGATACAAGATTTAATAAGCTACTCATGTTAACTTCTTCTTCTTTAGCATTATCAAATAAATATAGAGCAAGTCCTATAAATAATGATGTAGCAGAATTGTTCCAAAATGGATCAGAGCTTGCATTAAATGTCTCATTACAACAAAAATAGTAACCTACATTTTCAAGTAATTCTATAGCTTTATCTTTTTGATTGTTTTTATATAATTCATATGGTAGACTTAATGGATTAAAATTATTGCCTAGAGTAGGATTATCTAGATTTATAACAATTGTATTGTAATTTTGTTTTTTTAGTTCTCCTGATAGAATATTATATATATCTCCTTTTACATCATGAACTATAAATGATTCTTGAGCTTTAATTGCAAGTCTTAATTGTGGGAACATTATTGATTGAGTTTTACCACTACCAGTTGATCCAATTACTATTGTATGTGCTTCATCATCTTTAATATAAAGATGATTGTCATCATACATCATAGGTATTCCTGATTTTTTAATTTCAGAATCATAACTGATTTGAGTAAGTTTTGATTTTAATTCTTCAACAGTAGCCCATCTTGAATATGCCATGCATATCACTTCCTTTCAATAATATTGTAACATTTATATATTTTTTGTATTTAAACAAAAATGGTCTTTTACTAAAACTATGATATAATCAAATGCATAGGTGATTTTATGTTCTCGAATGAATTAATATGTAATATAATTGAATACATAAATAGTAATATAAATAAAGAAATAACTATTGATGAACTGAGTTTAATATTCCATTTTAATAAAACATATATAATGAAAAAATTTAAAAAAGAATTGAATATCTCTATACATGAATATATAAATACGATAAGAATATATAATAGTCTTCCTTATTTTAAAAGCGATAATTATATTTTAAGTATTGCATTTAAAAATGGTTTTAATTCGTTAGAATATTTTTCAGAGATCTTTAAAAAACACATGGGAGTATGCCCAACTATTTATAAAAAATATTTAAGTTATAAAAATGTTACTGACGAGGAACAGGAAAAAATTTTAGACAATATATCTAGAATTAGTAATATTAAAAATAATGTTTTAAACTATTTGACTTATAGAAAACCGACGGTTAGAAGTTATGCTAAAAAATTTGAACTTAAATAATATTATTGGTCTTAAAAATTTGTAAATTAGACATATAAGTACCTATTTCAGGATTCTTGATGTTTATCATAGTTCACAAAGTTTCATTCGAAATTTTATTCTTATTGTCTATTATAAACATTCGAGTGGTACAATATAGTAAATATGAAATAATTGTATCTAACGATGCTACTTCTAAATATAAGTAGCTCTTTTTTATATAAACAATATTTTAACTTTATGTATTTTGGTAGAAAAATAGGAGAAACGATGGCGTTTAGATTTTGTGATAAAAAAGGTAGAGTCTTAAAAGTTAATCATAATATTGAACGTAAAGGGAAACATAAGTTAGATACTCCTAAAAATTATTTTAGTGTTAGATATATAAAAATTAGTTATTTAATGAATTTTAGAATATGGAAATTAAGAAAATATTACGAGAAAGAATATGGTGGTTTTAGGTATGATTATTTTATATTCGGTGGAATAAAACCATTGCGCCTACAACGATTGATAGAAAGAAAAAACAAGCTTGTAAAAAAGCAAACTTGTTTGAAATTACATAACACGAGTTTAGGCATAGTTATGCTACGCATAAAATACATAAAGGAGTTCCTATTGATGAGGTATCTCGTTCAATGGGGTATAGTAGTGTATCTATGACAGTAGATGTGTATTTACATAAAGAAAAAAAGAATAATAAATATTCTTTTAATTAGTTTTGATTTTTTAATACCATAACCAAAAATTTAAAAAATCATATATATTAAAGTGCTTTTGTTGTGCTCTAATATTTAAAATGGAGCGGGTGATGGGAATCGGACCCACGTTATCAGCTTGGAAGGCTGGAGTTCTACCATTGAACTACACCCGCATCAGACATTTCTAATTATACGTATTATTTTTTATTTTGTCAATACTAAAATTTAAAAATTTGACTGTATTTAAAAATATGCTATAATACATAAAGTTTTAAGGGGAGATGCGGTGTGAAGATTACGTCTAGTATTACTTATGAAGATGCTAAGAAAGATTATGAAGAATCAATAGAATTTTATGGTAGAACTCCAATCCATGTAATGTTTGGAGATGTAAATAAAGTAAGATTGCAATATGCAAAAAATCATCCAGCACTTTTTAGTAATGAGAATAATAATTATATAAAAGCTCAAGGAATACCAAAAGGCTCAAGCGCGTTTACAATAGGAGCTTCTTATGATAATGCGTTAGATTTAGTTGGATTAGGAGCAAAGGATGTTTATAGTATTGATATTAATTCCAAACAGTTTTATATAGATTGTTTAAAATTATGGTCTGTTTATTATTTAACTTTTGATGAGTTCTATTACTTTTTAGTAAACCCGTTAACTGACAAATTCTTAAATGAGAAGACAATTGATTATATTTTATCAAAAGTACCAGAGTCTCCAGCTCGTATGTACTGGTATTTAATTTATAATAATGGAGGTAAGGACTTACTTCAAAATTGGCTACTATTAGATGAAAAGAACTTTAAAGATCATCAATCCCAAAGAATTACTACTTATTTATATTTAAAAAGTCGTGAATTCTATGATAAAGTAAGGGAAGGTTTAGAAGAAGCCTATTTTCATTTTGAAACATGTGATATATTAGATGTTGATAAACTTCATCTGCCACAAAACATTTTTGATTGTGCACTTTTATCTAATGTTCATAATTTTATAGAGCCTAGTAAATTTTACAAAGTTGTAACTGAAAAGGTAGTTCCTTTATTAAAGGAATCTGGATGGGTTTCTTATTATGAAATAGAAAGAAAACCAGAATGGTTTGCTGCAATAAAAAATGGAAATATGCCTAGTATAACACAAAGTGATTTTTTAACTGCCAACTGTGCAGGAAGCTATCAAATTGGATTATCTTTTGAACTATATAAGATGTTTGTATCAAATGGATTTGAATCTACTATTTATTCTTTATCGACAGGTAGAGGTTTTAAAAGAATCAAAACAGATCGTGATAGTGTAATTGTTCTACATAAATAAAAAAAGTTCTAATTTGGTATTTCATTCATATGATTAAGTGTAGAAAGGAATGAAATATTAATTATGGAAACACTTAAAGTAGGGACAAAATCAAATCCCAATTCAGTAGCAGGTGCGCTTGCAAATGTTTTTAGAGAAAAAGGGGAAGTGGAGATACAAGCAATAGGCGCTGGTGCTTTAAATCAAGCAATTAAAGCAATTGCAATTGCTAGAGGTTTTGTAGCACCATCTGGAAAGAATTTAGTTTGTATTCCTGCCTTCACAGATATTCAAATAGATGGTGAAGAAAGAACTGCTATTAAACTAATTGTAGAAGCTAGATAAGCTTCTTTTTTAATTTGACAGTATTTGTGTTGTTTGTTATAATAGCAATCGTTTTAAAGGGGGAAAATGTATGAAAAAATATAGTTTGCAGAAAGTAGGAATTTTAGGGATAGCATCTACTCTTATAATTATGACGAGTGCTTGTAATCAAAAAAATGTATCTGCATTACCAGTAGAAAGTGAAATGGTTAAAGAAGAGATAATAGAAATTTCATCGAATGAAGAACCAGTTATAGATGATGAAAGTTTAAAGCGAGAATTTGTATATGATGCGGAAGCTCCTATTGCTCTTCCGATAGAAGTTCTTGAAATGGAAGATGGAAAATTAGGATATAAAATGCCAATGTTTTATCATGCATATTTAGTCGATGAAGAAAAGCCACTTCCTGGTATGGCACCTGTATTAGAACTTACAGAAGATTACATTATTGAAGGTGGAGGTTATGCTACTTCCTCAGATGGATCAGTTTCTTATCGTGGCTTTGAAGGCGCTGTTGCAGTTTATCATCCATACTATTTAGGTTTAAGATTGAAAAATGAAAATGAAGAAGAATTTCAAAAAATGTTAGAAGAAATAAAAAATACTTATGGAACTAATTCATCTCAATATCAAATACTATCATCCGTAGCACTTGGAGAAGTAGAAGAAGCAGTAGAACAAGTTTATTATGATACTAATAAGAAAATTACTAAATAGAAAAGACTTAAAAGTCTTTTTTTAATTCTTACAAATGATAAAAACTTAAAAAGTTCAAATATTACAGTTGAAAGAATAATTGATTTTGCGATATAATAAAAACTGGTGATAACATGGAAGCAAATTTAAAAAGAGGAATTATTCTAGATCATTATCAAAATCCAAGAAATAAAGGATTAGTTGAAGATGATACATACTTATATGCTGATATGAATAATGAATCTTGTATAGATGAAGTAAAGATTCAAATGAAAATAGAAGATAATATTATTAAAGATATTCATTTTGATGGGGAAGCATGTGCAATTTGTACTAGTTCTTCTTCTATTATGGTTGAAACATTAATGGGAAAAAGTGTGGAAGAAGCAATTACAATATTAAAAAATTATTCAAACATGATAGATGAAAAAGAATATAATGAAGAAATCTTAGAACAAGCAATAGTATATGATGATGTCTATAAACAACCAAATAGAAAAAAATGTGCTCTATTACCTTGGTGGGGAGTAGAAAAAATATTGGGGGAATTAGAGGATTATGGAACCAGTCATTAATTTGATGGTTGCTAGAGTGGTACAGTTTTCAGAAACACATTATGATAAAGATGGACTTTTTTTAGAATTTTTAGTAGATGAATTAAGGCCAGTTATTGTAGAAGATGGAGTAGCAGTTGATATTTTTTCACATCAAATATTTAGAATAGTTCCTATGATTGATGGAATTATTGCGTTAGATACTTTAGCTAATTTAGATAGAGAAAGTTTATATGCCTATACTGTGCATTCGGCAACTTTTCCTAGACAAGAATTGCCACAGTTATTAAACCAAGCTCTTGAAACATATAAGTGGTATCATGAAGAATATGATAATCCATCCAGTACAAATTCGGGTAATGTTATTTCTTTTACAAAGGCTAAACAAAAAATAATGGCAAAGAGAGAGAAATTAAATAAATAAATAAAAAATACGAAGAAAATCAGAAATTCTAATGATTTTCTTTTTCTTTCTGCTTTTTTTTAGTATAATAATAAATAGGTGATTTTATGGAAATCAAAGGATTAGATGAAGAAAAAGTAATAGAAATATCTAGATTAAAAGATGAACCAGAATGGATGTGTAATTTTAGATTAAAAGCATATCAGAAATTTATAGATTCTCCACAACCATCCTTTGGTCCAGAATTAAAAATAGATTTTGATAGTATTACTTATTATAAGACGAGAGCATCAGCTAAAGTAGAAAAAAGCTGGGATGATGTTCCTGAAAATGTTAGGGATACTTTTGATAAGTTAGGGCTTCCAGAAGCTGAAAAAAAGTATTTAGCTGGTATTGGAGCACAATATGAAAGTGAAGTAGTATATCATAATATGATAGAAGAGTTAGAGGAAAAAAATATTCTTTTTTGTGATACAGATACTGCTTTGAAAAAATATCCAGAGTTATTTGAAAAATATTTTAATCATTTAGTAAATGTAAATGAGAATAAATATACTGCTTTAAATGGTGCTGTATGGAGTGGTGGCACTTTTATCTATGTCCCTCCTTACACAAAAATAGATAGACCACTACAAAGTTATTTTAGGTTAAATAGTGCCAATATGGGACAATTTGAAAGAACGCTTATTATTGTTGATGAAGGAGCGGAATTGCATTATATGGAAGGTTGTACAGCACCTACTTACTCTGAGGATTCTCTTCATGCTGCAGTAGTTGAAATCTTTGTTGGGAAAAATGCTAAATGTAGATATACTACAATTCAGAATTGGTCTAGTGATGTATATAATTTGGTTACTAAACGTGCTAAAGTAGAAGAAAATGGCTTAATGGAATGGATTGATGGAAATATTGGTTCAAAAGCAAATATGAAATATCCAGGATGTATTTTAGTAGGACCTTATGCTAAGGGAAGATGTATTTCTATCGCAGTTGCATCAAAGGGACAGATTCAAGATGCAGGTTCTCGTATGATTCATTTAGCGCCACATACAACTAGTGATATTATTAGTAAATCTATTGCTGCTAATGGCGGTGAGTCTAATTATCGTGGAACTGTAAAAATTTCTAAAGACGCTCACCATTCTCAAGCGATGATTAAATGTGATACAATCATACTAGATGAAGAATCAAGAAGTGATACAATTCCTAAAAATATAGTGGAGAATAATTCTTCACAGTTGAATCATGAAGCAACAGTTGCTAAAATTAGTAAAGATAAACTTTTTTACCTTATGAGTAGAGGAATTAGTGAGGAACGCGCAAAAGAATTAATTATTATGGGCTTTATTGATAGGTTTCGAGAAGAACTCCCAATGGAATATGCAGTAGAATTAAATGCATTATTAAAAAATTACTTTTAAAACATCTTTATGATGTTTTTTCTTTTTAAGCATGTTTTTTATTCTAAAATTAACTTTTGAAAAGTTATATTTAAAAAATAGAAAAAATTCTTTGAATAAAATATAAAAATAGACTTTTTCTTTTTAAGAGTATTTGTAGTATGATGCTTCTTGAAAGGAGGAAAAATTGTGCTAAATCAAGCTGTGTTAGTCGGTAGAATTGTTCAAACCCCAGAACTTAGAGAGACAGAAAATGGCAAAAAATTAGCGCGTATGACACTTGCTGTTCCAAGATCTTTTAAAAACTCAAATGGTGAATATGAAACAGATTTTATTTCATGCGTTATGTGGAAAGGAGTTGCTGAAAGTACAGTAGAGTATTGTCAGACAGGAGATCTTGTTGGCATAAAGGGAAGAATTCAGACTAGAAATATAGAAACAGAAGAAGAACATAAGCGCCAATTAGTGGAAGTAGTAGCTGAAAAAGTTACGTTTTTATCTAATAAGCCAAAAGTAGAAGCAGAGTAATCTGCTTTTATTGTTATAATTATAAATAAAAAAGTTGACAGAAATTATTTCTTATTTTATTATTAGTATAGAAGAGAAAGCTAGGTAAATGAGTGTGAAAGTAAAAAAAATTTTAATTGCAATACTTTTTTCATTTCTTTTTGTTACTACATTGGTATTAGAATTTTATCAATTATCAAAAGAAAAAGAAAAATATAAAGACTATACAATAATTGAAGGTGAATATGAAAGCGCTAGTATTTATGCCCAGGATGAAGATGGAATTACTTATAGTTTGACATATCGTTATTATGTAAGAGGAGAATGGTATACCATTACATCTAATTCAGGAACAAGTTTAGTTCCTTCTAAAGGTACTCTTAGAAAAATTAGATATTTAAAAGAAAATCCATCTAAGGCAATGATAGTAGGAGTAGAGTTATCAGAACTTTGTTTATTAGCAGTTTTGATTACATTTCTTTTCAGTTTTTATTATTGGTCTAAAATAATAATGGAGAGAAAAAATAATGAAATAAAAAAGAGATTAGATTCTCTGTTTATTATTTTTGTTGGGCTTTTTATAATATACGGTTCTTGCTTAATCTATAAGTTAATAACAGGAACAAAAAATATATTTACTATCTTTGATTTCTTCCCATCGTATGGTGTTTCTTTGTTACTAGTTTTAGTTTTTACATTTGTGGGAATCTATATAGTTCTTTATACAATATATTCTTTTTTCCCAAAGAAGAAAATCAAAAAGAGTGCTTTCGAGATTGAACAAGCAAAACTTAGAAGAGAAGAATTAGAGAAAAATGTTGATTTAATTGTAGAAAGAGCAACTTTGATAGGAATTTATGCCAAAACTATTATTAGACTAATGTTAAGTGGTTTTGTGTTCTTTATTCTGGTAAGATTGTTTTATATAAAAAATACTAATATAGATTCCATTTTTCTTGCTTTTACGTTACCATTTGTAGTTACTGTATTTTCTATGTTTTTTATGTCTTTGTTGGATGTTATTTATCTATTTTTAAAGCAAGATTTAACGGCTTTACAAAAGAAAAGAAGAGAAATTTTAAAGAAGATTGGAACTTATATTCCAATAATAGCCTTTTTATTATTTCTATTTAGTTTTTTAATTATTTTTGTTAAAATAACTTTGGAAGAAAAACAATGGATAATGACTTTATTTACGATTCCTTTTTGGTTAATAGGATTTTACATAATAGTATCTATAGTAAAAAAAGGTAAGTAAAGAGGAAGGTGGTTTTATTATATGGAAATCTATGTATTATGTATTCTTATTCCCTTATCTATTTTAAATATACTATTTGATATTAATTCTATTATATTAATCATTAATGCAGTACTACTTATCTTTGCTATTGGTATCTCATTTTATTGTAGTATGTTCAAAAAGGTAGTGTGTGCTGGCTTTTTATACTATTATATACATTTTGGAGTGATACAAATTTTATATAGTCTTATTGGAAATATATTAATATATAATGGAGTAGAGAATACTATGAAATGGATAATTTTGGTTATTCAATTCATTAATATTATTATAAAACAGATAATGGATGAAAAGAGCAAGGGAAGAATTTATTGACAGACGGATGTAATACTTCCGTTTTTTCTTACTTTATGGTAAAATGAATATGGTGATAATATGACAATTTTAGAGATAATTGAGAAGAAAAAAAATAATCAAATATTAACAAAAGAAGAAATAGATTTCTGGATTTTGGGAATGCTAAAAGGGGAAATAGCAGATTATCAGATTAGCTCACTTTTAATGGCTATTGTCATTAATGGAATGAATTTAGAAGAAACTTTTTATTTAACGGATGCAATGCTTCATAGCGGAGAAACCATTGATTTAAGTAGTATTGATGGTATTAAAGTAGATAAGCACTCAACAGGAGGAGTTGGTGATAAAGTAACTCTTGTTTTAGCTCCATTACTTGCTTCTTTTGGCTTGAAAGTAGCAAAGATGAGTGGTAGAGGATTAGGCCATACAGGTGGGACTATTGATAAACTAGAATCTATTCCAGGATATAAAGTAGAACTTTCAAGGGAAGAGTTTATTAAACAAGTAAATGATATTGGTGTCTCTGTTATTAGCCAATCGGGAAATTTAGTTCCAGCTGATAAAAAGTTATATGCTTTAAGAGATGTAACTGGTACAGTAGACTCTATTCCTTTAATAGCTTCTAGTATTATGTCTAAAAAAATAGCCAGTGGAGCTGATGTAATATTTATTGATGTTAAAGTCGGTAATGGTGCATTAATGAAAACAATTAAAGAGGCCCGTGAACTTGCTAATACCATGATTGAGATTGGAAAAAAATATAATAAAAAAACTATTTGTATTTTAACTAATATGGAAGAACCATTAGGATATGCTATTGGGAATTCTTTAGAAGTAAAAGAGTCCATTAGTGCTTTAAAAGGTATGGGGCCTGAAGATGTAATGGAACTTATTATTAAAACAACAGCACTTATTGTAAGTTCAGTAAGTGATATTGAACTGGAAGAGGCAGAGCACCAGTGTTTTAAAAAATTTAATACTGGAATTGCTTATCAAAAATTTGAAGAAATGGTTTATGCACAAGGTGGGGATTTAACTAGATTAGAAATATCTAATCGTATTTTTTCAGTTAGAAGCGCTAAGGCTGGATATATAACACATATTGATGCGTTAGGACTTGGAGAAATTGCAAGGAAGATTGGGGCAGGAAGATTTCAAAAGGAAGATAAAATTCATTATCAAGTAGGACTTGTTTTAAACCATAAAGTTGGCGATTTTGTAGAGGTGAATGAAGAATTATTGAAAGTATATTTAGATGATATCGATGTAAAAGTGAATGATATTTTAGATTGTTTTACTATAGAAGAAGAAGCTAAAGCAAAAGAACCACTTATTTATGAAATTCTTAAATAATGTAAAGTTTTGTCAATTTTTTGTAAATTCATTGCAGTTTTAATGTAGATGATATATTCTAATAATAAGGGAGAGTGAGATTATGATATATCCATCTATTGATAAGCTATTAGCAAAAGTAGGATCAAAATATTTATTAGTAAATATTGTTTCAAAAAGAGCAAAAGAAATGGATGAAAAAGAGTATTACCAAATGAAGGAAACTGAGTATGTTTCTAAGAAATCAATTGGTCGATCTTTAGAAGAAATATCTAAAGATTTAATTCATGTAATTGAAAAATAGAAGAGGGATGACATGAAAAAAATAAAAGAAGCATTTTTAAAACTATGGGAAATTGTTACTAACCCAATGGTGCGAGTTTTACCAGGACAAATAGCATTCTTTTTAGTTTTATCTATTTTTCCAATTTTAATTTTAATTGGATTAATAGCTTCTTTTTTCTCAATTTCTATGGACACCATTGTAACTGCAATAACAGATGCATTACCCCTTGATGTAGTAAACTTAATGGTCCCTCTTTTGGAGGGAAAAGGTTTCGATACTAATGTTGGAATTTCTATGATAACAGGATTTATTATTGCAAGTAATGGAGCACATTCTATTATTTTAGCGTCTAATGCTTTGTATGGTTTTCCACATTCTGATTTAATAAAACGTCGAGTTAAATCTATTTTTATAATTATATTGATGATTATTTTATTTGTCTTTACATTAATAGTGCTGGCATTTGGAGATATTATTTTGAAAGAGGTATTAGCTTTAATAAGTTCGAATTCAATTTCTACTATTATTTATCAAAGCTTTTTATATCTTCGATGGCCATTTGCTATGTTAATAATATTTATTAATATTAAACTCATTTATACGATGGCCCCTGATTGGAGAATATATAGTAGATATACTACTAAAGGCGCTGCATTTACTACGATTGGTTGGATTTTAGCAACTATGATTTATTCTTACTATGCAAATCATTTTTCGAATTATGATTTGTTCTACGCTGGTTTATCTAATATTGTAATTTTAATGATTTGGATTTATGCTTTATCGTATATTTTGGTGGTAGGAATTGCTATTAATGTAAATGAATATCAAAATGAAGATAAAGAGAATAAATAATATTATTCTCTTTTGCTATATTAGGAGGTATTATGAAGAATATATTTGTGGAAGAAATAGGTCAAGATGATCTATTGCTAGAAGAATTAATAAGGGACAGTGCTTATTTAGAATATTATTCTAAAAAAGAAAATCTAGAGGCAATAGAATATTATCAAAATGCTTTATTATGTGATCAAGAATTAGTAGAAGAAATGAGAGGAAACAAATTAACATGACAGAATTTAGTCAAAATATTGGTAGTGTTTCACAAATAGATGATATCTTTAATCAAGTATTAGAAGAATTAAGACAAGGCGATTATTCTATCTTTAAGAAAAATAGAAAAGATGAATTAGAAAAAATTTTGGAATTGGATTATCGTAAAGTTCCTGTAGAATTTTCTAATTTTATTATCAAAAGATTAGTTGAGAAAAAAGGAAAGAACTGTCCACTTCCTTTACTTTACTTTTGTATTCAAAATTTAGGTTATTATTTCTTAAAGGAAAATGGTATAGAAGATAGAACAGTTACTGTAGATACTATCTCAGGTAGTTGGGGATATGCAGATGAATCTGGAGTGGTGATGAGTAAAAGTCATGTTAAAGCTTTAAGAAAAGGGGAAATAACAGTATTGGAAACTCTTTTTCACGAAATTAATCACCAAATACAGATGAAAAGAAAAAGAGAAGCTGATTTTTCTTTTTGTACTTATGAATGGCTACAGGATACATTATTATATGCTTTTATAGGAGACCCTTATTATTCTGTTAATTATGAAAGAGTATCTATAGAAAGAGATTCTAGAATTAAAGGGAGTGTTTTAGCTTATCAATATTTAAAAGAAGTTTCTCCTAAAACTGCAAAGAAATTAGAAAAAAAAGTGTTTTTCAAGGTAACAGATGAAGTAAAAAAAATTACTCCTAATAGAAACGTGAAATTATTATTTTCAACGCGAGAAGAATTGTTTGATGACTTAATAAGAAATAGGAGCAGTCTTTTAGAAGCCTATCCATTCTTAAGAAATTTTTATCATGATGATGGTAGTAAGAAGTCACTAGCAGAAGTCCTTTTAGATTATAAGGGATTGAGAGATCAAAGAAAATATTATGAGGTCCGATATTCAAAAGAAGAGTTAAAACAAAATGAGGATTACAAAGAAGTCATTTCTAAGATATCATTTTATATACAATTTTTAAAAAATCGTACTAGTTCTTATGAAAATACAAAAAATGATTATTTATCAATTGCAACTAGTAATATTCCTTTTTTAGAAGCATGTTCGAATGATGATTGGTTAGAAAGTGAGAGAAATTATTATCTTACAAGGTTTGAAAAAAAATATATTGTTTTAATGCAATTAGGAAAAATGCGTTCTAGTTCCTTGGGAGAGGATATCTTAAAATCTATTAATCGAGAAATAGACAATATGGAACAAGTCTGTGCCGCTAAAGGTAATTTAGGAATTGTAAGAAGAACAATCATTTCTGCTCAAAGAATATGGAATCTTTCTCTTAGAGAAAAATTATTACAGGGAATTTTTTTGGAAGAACCGATAGAGCATTTGGATGTTGATTTAATTCAAAAGGAAAATAATATTAGAAAGTAGGGAATTTATGACAGCACACATTGAAGCAAGGAAAGAAGATATTGCAAAAACAGTAATTATGCCAGGAGATCCATTACGAGCAAAATTTATTGCTGAAAATTTTTTGGAAAATCCAAGGTTAGTAAATCAAGTAAGGGGAATGCTTGCCTATACTGGAACATATAAAGGAAAAGAAATAACAGTAATGGGTTCAGGTATGGGAATGCCAAGTATTGGTATTTATTCTTATGAATTATATAAAGAGTATGATGTAGATCAAATTATACGTATAGGCACAGCTGGCGCCTATACAAAGGATTTAAATGTTTATGATTTATTATTAACTCAAAAGTGTTATTCAGAATCTAGTTTTGGTCATACTCAAAATGGAAGTGAAGAAAGATTCAAAGAAGCTAATTTTGCTCTTAACTTCCATATTCAAGAGGCTGCGGAGGAACTTGGAAAACATTTAACGATAGCTGTAATTCATAGTAGTGATGTTTTCTATAAAGAAAATGATAATTTTAAAGAACTTTATGAAAAATATGGTTGTATGGCTTGCGAAATGGAATCGTTTGCTCTTTTCCATAATGCAGAAGTATTAGGGAAAAAAGCAGCTTGTATTTTAACCATTTCTGATAATTTAGTAACAGGCGAAGAAACTACTAGCAAAGAGCGTCAAACATCATTGCAAGAAATGATAATCTTAGCATTAGAAGCTAGTTTGAAATTTTAAGAGATCTTTTAGGTATTCCTTTAGAAGACGCCCAAGAATAATCTGTTGCTTCTTCTCAATATGAAAACTTAAGGGATTATTTAACACATTTTGATTTGTCTTGTTCTATTACGTAGACTCTAATAAGAATCACAAAAGAACTAGTGGAATATCTCATTAGAGATAGTGTAATTTATGCAGAAGTGATAAGACTTGCTAAAAAATTAAATATTCCTTTTACTATTTATGCAGGGGAAAGTGTTTTTTATAAAAGTATCAAAAGTGCAATAGAAATAGTCACATAAAGAATTGGACATGGGATTCATGCTATAGAATCAAAAGAAATAATGAATGAATTAAAAAATAAAAAAAAATTCTTTTAGAAATGTGCCCAACTAGTAATATTCAGACGAAAGCTATCCAAAATATTAAAGACTATCCATTATATGATTTTTATAAACAGGGAATACCAGTATCCATAAATACAGATAATAGAACACAAATCTAGAAAAAGAATACCAAGTACTAGCAATTTCCTTTCCAATCACATTAGAAGATTTTTGTAAAATGAATGAAATGGACATTCAATCATCTTTCACATCTGATATGTTGAAAGAAGAATTGATAAAACAAATAGAAGATTGTTTAAAAAAGTTCAGTAGGTAGGTGAAAAAATGAAATATAAAAAAATACAAAAGAAAAATTATAATCTACATGTAATAGAAACTAAAAAATATAAATCTGTTTTCTTAAAAGTTAGTTTTAAAAGGAAATTAGAAAAAGATGAAATTTCAATGCGCAATATGTTAGTAAATGTACTTTTTGAATCATCAGAAAAATATCCTAGTAAACGTCTGATGGAGATTGAGTCAGAAGAACTTTATGAATTACAATATCGTGGATCTAATTATGCATCTGGTAAGTATAGTATTATGGGAATAGATGCATTATTTTTACATCCTAAATATACAGAACCATCTATGTTAGAAGAATCTTTTCAATTTTTAAGCGATGTTATTTTCCATCCTAATATAGACAAATCAGGTTTTAAAAAGACTGGTTTTGATAATGCTTATCATTTAATAGAAGACTATCTGTCTTCACTAAAAGAAAATTCAGATAATTATGCTCGTATTAGATTATTAGAAGAATTAGAACCAGATACTGTACTTTCTTATCGTAGTTGTGGATATCCAGAAGATTTAAAAAGAGTTACTAAAAAAAAGTTGTATGAATATTATTTAGATGTTCTTAAAAATGATATTATTGATATCTTTGTTATTGGAGATGTTAAAACAAAAGAAATAGAAGACCTTATTTCTAAATGCTTTCCTTTTGAAGGACGCTCTATGGATAGTGAAAGTCACTTTTATCAAGCTAAGAATACTCATAAAACAGTTCATTTTAGTAGTGAAAAATTAGATTTAAAACAAAGTAAATTAATGATGGGATGCCAAATTACAGGTGCTAGTGATTATGAATTACGTTATGTTTTAAATGTATATAATTCTATTTTAGGGGGAAGTCCTAATTCTAAGTTATTTCAAAATGTAAGAGAAAAGAATTCTTTATGCTATAGTATTTCTTCTTCTTCACAACCATTAACAAGTATTTTAACAATACGTGCAGGTATTAATTCATGGGAATATGATAGAGCTTGTGCTCTTATTTTAGAACAACTAGAGGATATGAAAAATGGTAAATTTGAAGATGATGATATAAAAGATGCTATTACTGCTTATAAAAGTAGTTTAAAATCTTATGAAGATAATCCAGAAAGTATGATTTCCCTTTATGCAGGGTTAGAATATTTAGGAGCAGATACGATTGAAAACAGAATAAAAAATATAGAAAAAGTGGATAGAGACGCTGTTATTCAGTTAGCTAAAAAAATAAAATTAGATACTATCTTTTTCTTAGAAGGAAGTGAAGAATATGAAGAAACATCGCCTAAAGCATTTTGATTTAGACCTTTATCAAGAAACACTCCCAAATGGATTATTTGTAAATATTGTTCCTAAAAAGGGAAATAATATTTATGTAACATTCATTACTAAATATGGTAGCTTCGATAATATTTTTATTCCATATGGGGAAAAAGATTATTATGAAGCACCTATGGGAGTGGCTCATTTTTTAGAGCATAAAGTATTTGAACAAAAGGATGGGGAAGACCCATTTGCATTCTATACTAGAAATGGTGCTGATGCTAATGCAAGTACCTCTTATATTCGTACTTGCTATCTATTCTCTGGTCCAGATGCTTTTACAGAAAACATTAACTATTTGTTAGATTTTGTTCAAAATCCATTTTTTACAGAAGAAAATGTTGAGAAGGAAAAAGGAATTATTGAACAAGAAATAAAAATGTATGATGATATTCCATTTTGGCGATTATTTGAAACACTCCTTTTAAACGCTTTTTATCATCATCCACTTCGTTATCCTATAGCAGGTACAGTAGAAACGATTTCTAAGATAACAAAAGAAGATTTATATACTTGTTATAATACTTTCTACCATCCTTCTAATATGTTCTTAACGGTAGTTGGAAATGTAGATGCAGAAAGTGCAATGGAAGCAATTAGGGATAATCAAGCAAAAAAACAATATGAAGCAAGAGAAGAAATTGTAAAAAAAGAAATAGAAGAACCAGATCCAGTTGTTAAAGAAAAAGAGATTATCAATTTTGATGTAGAAATACCAAAGCTTGCAATTGCCTATAAAATAAATATTGGTGATTATGATGTTAATAAAGTAAAAGATTATTTAAATATCTATTTTGATTTAAAACTAGATACTACATCTTCTTTAAGAGAAAAGTTAAAAAATGAAAATATGATTACAGGTGGTTTTGGAATTGATGTAATGGAGGCAGGAAATCATGTATTATGTGCTATCAATACAGAATCTAAAAATCCAGAATATGTTATAGAACAGGTAGATAAAGAAATTAAGAATAAAAAAATAACAGAAAAAGAATTAAATCGAAAAAAGAAAACAATGAAAAGTGGATGCATTTATCAAAGTGATAGTGTTTATGCGATATCATCTAATTTAAATAATAATATTTTAAGATCTGGAGATGTTGTATTAGATGAATATGAGTGGGTAGATAGTCTTAAGATAGAAGAAATGAAAGATATTTTGAAAAATATTTCATTTGAAGCGAAAACAGTTGCTATTTTAAAGAAATCCTAGGTATTGATTTATTTTTCTAATTATGATAAATTATTAAGTAGTCGAAGGAGGTAATTGGGATGCAAGTATTATTGATTATTATATCCGTTCTCTTAATTGCCATAGTATTATTACAAAGTGGAAAAGCAGAGAGTGCTACTGATATTATGAGTGGTAGTAACAGTGACTTATTTAGTAATCGTAAAGAACGTGGTGGAGAGTTATTTATTACACGTTTAACATTTTGTTTAGGAGTCGCTTTCTTTATAATTTGTATTATGATGTAAAAACTAAGGAAAACTTAGTTTTTTTCTTTTTACCTTATAGAAAAATTAAAATCATGGTATAATGAAATGGAGGTGAGGATTATGAATCAAGTGTTACCAGCTGATGTTTTTGTTGTTGTAAATAAAACAGTTCTACAAGATGATAGAAAAATATTAGTTAGTTTATATGAACCACTAATTGGAGCACTTGCAATTAATCTTTATAATACTTTATGGACATACTTAGATCACTTAGAACTTATCTCAACAGAATTTACCCACAATACTCTTTTAAATACAATGATGATTACGGTTCAAGAAATGATGGATGCTAGATTAAAATTAGAAGGAATTGGACTTTTAAAAACCTATGTAAAAAAGGGAAGTGTCAATAGTTTTATTTATGAACTATATTCTCCTATGAGTGCTAAAGAATTTTTAAATAACCCAATACTTGGAACTGCACTTTTTAATGCTTTAGGACCAGTAGAATATGAAAGAAGAGTTGAATTCTTTAAAATACCAACTATCAATTTAAAAAATTATGAAGATGTAACTGCTAAATTTAGTGATATATTTTCTTGGACAAATTCATCTTTAAGAAATATAGAAATTTATAATTTAAAAAACAAGGCTACAAGACCATTAGAAATCATTTCAAAAATAGATATCAATACTATTTTAAGTTTAATACCTGAAGAGATGTTAAATCCAAGAAGTGTAACCAAAGAAGTACGTTCCTTTTTAATAAAAATTTCCTTTATTTATAATTATGATAATGAAGCAATGGTAGAACTTATTAGAAATTCTATTACCGATAAACATACCATAGATAAACCAAAGTTAAGAGAATTAGCCGCTAAATATTATCAGTTTGAAAATCTTGGAAAATTACCAAGTTTAATTTATAAGAATCAACCAGAGTATTTGCGTTCTACGAAATCTGGTGTATCTAAGAAGATGCAGATGATTCATTTATTTGAGACTACTAGTCCTTATGATTTTATATCTAGTAAATATAATACAGGGACTCCAACTAGTAGTGATTTAAGTATTATTTCTTATTTATTATTAGATTTAGATTTAAAACCGGGTGTTGTGAATGTACTAGTAGATTATGTATTAAAAATTAATAATAATAATCTTACTAAAAAGTTTGTAGAAACAATAGCAGCACAGTGGAAGAAGAGCAATATTGAAACAGTAGAAGATGCTATGAATATAGCCGAAATGGAATATAAAAAGAGAAAATCTATTACTGTAAAAAAAGAAGTTAAGCAAGATAAAAAACCAGATTGGTATCATCAAGAAATAGAAGCAGATGTAGCAACCAAAGAAGAAATAGAAGCATTAGAAAAGATGTTAAAAGGATAGTGATGAAATGGAAGCTTTAGAAAAAGTTATAGATAAAGAATCGTTTGTAAAAATAGATTTAGAAAAAGAATACGAGGAAGCATTAAAGAATCCTATATTCAAAGAAATTGCAAAGAAGACAAAACTTCCTAAAAAAGAATTAAAGAATTATACATCTCTTTTAGAGGAATCTACATCAGAATATAGCCACTGTCTAGAATGTAAAAATATATTAGAATGTAAAAATAGAATTCGTGGACATGTTTATTTTCCAACAGTAAGACAAGGGCATTTAGATTTTGAATATAAGTCTTGTCGTTATCAAGAAAAGTTAGATAAAAACACAAAATATTTAAAGAATATTCAATTCTTTAATACGCCAAGTGCATTAAAAGATGCTAGTATGGAAAATATCTATAAGACAGATAAAAGTAGATTTGAAGTAATTTTATGGATAGGAGAATTTTTAAAGAATTATTCCGAAAAAACAAATCAAAAAGGATTATACTTATCTGGTAATTTTGGATGTGGAAAATCATATTTAGTAGCAGCCCTTTTTAATGAACTTGCTAAGAAAGGGTATAAGAGTGCGATTCTTTTCTGGCCAGAATTTTTAAGACAGGCTTTTTATGATGATTTTAAAGAAAAGTATGAGTATGTAAAAAAAGTTCCACTACTTTTAATTGATGATATTGGAGCAGAAAATGTAACTGCATGGAATCGTGATGAGATATTATGTCCATTACTTCAGTATCGAATGGATGAAGGATTAACCACCTTTTTTACTTCTAATTTAACGCTTGAAGATTTAGAAGAGCATTTAGCAAGTTCAAAAGCAGGAGTAGAATCTATTAAAGCAGGAAGAATTGTATCACGTATCAAACAATTAACAGAACCTCTTTCTATGATTAGTAAAAATTTAAGAAAATAAGGAAAATGACTTAACAAATATATTTTAGTGTGTTATAATGAAGACGTTGAAAGCAATGATTAGGACATGATTATTAGGTGTTTCTTGATAGCGAATTAGGGATGGTGAGAGCCTAAGCAAGATAACTAATAATTACTACCTATGAGCAGAATTCGAAAGAATAATCCGGAGAAATCCGTTATCATTTAGAGTAACAAGGTAGGATGGTACCGCGTATAGACGCTCCTTAAAATATTAGGAGTGTCTTTTTTTATTATATTGGAGGAGTATTATGGGTAAAAAAAGAAAAAAGAATAGTTTAAGTGATGTTAGAAATTTGGATGCTTCATCGTTCTTGAAGCGTTATTATGGAATTTCTCATAAAGATATTGAGCATATGACACATGAGGCAATTAAGACATTCTTTCCACAACTACAGAGAACGAGTTTTGAATATGTTCAAAAAAATCCAGAGTTAGTTTCTACTGGACAAATTATCTTAGTAGAGGATGCAAAGCATTATAAAGTTCCATATTTTACCCCTAGTGTTTCTTCTTTAGATGATATTTTTCTTGGATGTGATGATAGAGAACATGTTATTCAAGAAGTAGTAAAAGTATTTGAGACCTCTTTAGAGAATAATTTAAATGCATTGTTTATTATTGCGTGTGAAGACGCTTTAGAACCATATGCTTTTCAGCCACGAACCATACCTACCAATATTTTAAAGGAAGATTGTTTACCAAATATGATGGAAGCTACTAGTCAAGATAGTGGAATTATTATTAGAGAAGATTACTCTTTACTAGGATATAGATTACTTAGTCATGGAGATAATTATTATGATACAATGATACTTCCGCCATTACAAAGACAAGCAGTTGGTATTTCTAAACGAACCGATGCCATTGGTGTATTTTATGAAGATGGACTATTTGGGATTACAATAGGTGGAGATACGAAAGAACTTTCAACTAAAGAAGAGTTACAAAAAGAATTGATGGCGCTTTTTCCAATACCAAAAGAAAAGGAAACAGAAAGAGAAACAGTTGCAATCGTTTATAGTCCAAGTTCTTATTCCCTAAATGAAATGTCTGTTTATGAATTAGAGCAGTTAATGCGTGTTTATCGTGCTTCTAATCAAACAGGTTATTATCATACAGTTAGAAGAGAATTAGTCAAAAGGACAAAAAATGGAAAAGAGTATAAATTTGAAAAAGCAAAACAAAAAATGTTAAGAGAGGAAGAAGATTACAATGATTAATATAAAAGAAGATGAAAAATTAAGCGTTTTAAATCATAGTTGTGCCCATTTATTAGCGCAAGCAGTAAAACACTTATATCCACATGCTATGTTTTGGGTAGGACCAGTTATCGAAGAAGGATTCTATTATGACATAGATTTAGGAGATAATGTTATTACAGAGGAAGATTTAGTACGTATTGAAAAAGAAATGAAGAAAATTTCAAAAGATGGAAAAAGAATTGTTCGTCATGAAATTAGTAAGAAGGAAGCTTTAGAACAATTTAAAGATGATCCATATAAAGTAGACTTAATTAGCCGTATGGACGAAAATGACACAGTTATTAGTTGTTACAGCCAAGGAGATTTCACAGATTTATGTCGTGGACCACACGTTGAGACAGTAAAAGAATTAAAGTACTTTAAATTATTAAAATATAGTGGTGCTTATTGGAAAGGTGACGCTAAGAATAAAATGCTTCAAAGAATTTATGGTATTTGCTTCTGATAATGAAGAAGATTTAAATAACCATTTAGTAGCTTTAGAAGAAGCAAAACAAAGAGATCATAGTAAGATAGGAAAAGAACTAGATATCTTTATGTCACATGATTTAGTAGGTAAAGGAATGCCTTTATGGTTACCAAATGGTGCAATTATTAGAAAACAATTAGAGAACTATATCTATGAGAAAGAACAAAAAATGGGATACAAACATGTTTATACACCATGTGTTGGAACTGTAGATTTATATAAGACATCAGGACACTGGGATCACTATCAAGAAAATATGTTCCCATCTATGAAAGTAGATGAAGAAGAATTTGTTCTTCGTCCAATGAACTGTCCACATCACATGTTAATTTATGGAAATGACCTACATTCTTATAGAGACTTACCTATTAGAATAGGAGAATTTGCAGCTGACTTTAGATATGAAGCAAGTGGTGCCGTAAAAGGTCTTGAAAGAGTTAGATGTATGTGTCAAAATGATGCTCACTTATTTGTAAGACCAGATCAAATAGGAGAAGAGTTTAAAAAGGTAGTTTCTTTAATTCTAGATGTATATAAAGATTTTGGAATTAAAAATTATAAATTTAGATTATCGTTAAGAGACCCAGAGGATAAAGAAAAGTATTTTGATGATGATACTATGTGGAATGATGCTGAGGCAAAATTAAGAGAAGTATTAAATGAACTTGGTGTTGAATACTTTGAAGCAGTAGGAGAGGCAGCCTTCTATGGACCAAAATTAGATGTAGAAGTAAAACCAGCAGTAGGACCAGAGATTACTCTTTCTACTTGCCAATTAGATTTCTTACTTCCAAGAAGATTTGAATTATCTTATGTAGATAGTGATGGTTCTAAAAAGACTCCAGTAGTTCTTCATAGAGCAATCTTTGGTACATTTGATAGATTTACAGCATTTGTCTTAGAAGAGACAAAAGGAATTTTACCTCTTTGGTTAGCACCAACTCAAATGAATATTGTGCCAGTTAATAATGAATATCATTTAGAATATTCAGAAAAATTAAAAGACTTATTAAGTAATGAAGGATTCCGTGTAGAACTTGATTCACGTGATGAAAAATTAAGCTATCGTATGAGAGAAAGTCAAACAAGAAAAATTCCTTTAACTCTTATTGTTGGAGATAAAGAAAGAGATGATTTAACAATTAGTTATCGTATGTTTGGAACAACAGAAACAACAACATTATCACAAGAGGATTTTATAAAATTTGTTCACGATACAATTGATAATAGGAAATAGGTGATACCACCTTTTTTCTTTTGCAATTTTTATTATTCTATTGTATAATGTAAACGAGGGTGTGAGAATATGAGTAAAAAAGAACCAGTTAGTGGAGTTTCATTAGCCATTTCTTTAGTAGCATTAGTAGTTGGTATTCTTCTATGTTTTTATGGAGAAACCATTTATAAAATTATTGGGTATGGAGTAAGTGGAGTATTAATTTTAACAGGAGCAGTTAAATTAATTGCTTATATGACTGGTAAAGGTAGATATCCATTTAGTGATTGTATTAGTGCAGTTTTATATATTGGTCTTGGAATATTAATTTTCTGTTTTCCAACAGCTATTCCAACCACAATTAGTATTGTACTAGGAATGCTCGTTTTATTTAGTGGAATAAATCGTTTGATATTAGGACTTGCTGTCCGTTCTATTGATGAGAAGGGTTCTAAATTATTCTTAGTAGTATCTGTTTTAATGATCTTACTTGGTATTGTTATTATTACTCAAAGCTTCTTAAATTTATTAGGACTATTCATTATTGTTTATGCAGTTTCTGAAATATTTGGTTATATTTACTATACAACCCAAAACCCAGATTATTCAGAAGTATTAAATAAAAAAGTACCACAAGAAATTAAAGAAAAAGAAGCAACCGATGCTGTTATTGAGGAAGAGAAATAAACTACTATTTTAGTAGTTTTTTTCTTGCTTTCAGATTAGAAAATATGCTATAGTAGTAAATATAGGAGCATGGTTATGGCAGAAAAAACAAAAGAAATTAATTATGAGAAGTCATTAAAAAAATGGTGTGCAAGTTACACAATTTTTCTTTCTGATGAAATGATAAAAGAATTAATAGAAGAAATGAAGCAATCAGTACCAGACCATAGTAAATATAAAACTCCAGAAGAATGGGAAAAAGCATTTAAAAAAGTTACTATGCAGTTACTAAGAACAAAACTTTGTACAAGCATTTCTAATGATATCAATTTTTTAGATATTTATTTTTCAAAACGTTGGTTAAAAACAAAAACTGATGATGAAAATTTAAAAGCATTTGCGCTTTTTTTACAAAATATAGGATATGCTCTTAGTATTGATGAGACAATTACTTTATTTGAGAAATATCCAAAGTTTTTAAATATTGTTAAAACTACAGTAAACTGTAAGGAAAAAAAGATTTCTTTAGAAAAATTAGAGGATTTACCAAATTATAATTTATTTTCTTCTATTATTGGTGCTTATTTAACATATGCCAATATAGAGATTGATTTAGATGATAATTTAGAGAATGTACCAGAAGCAGATGGTTCTTATGCTGATGCTGATCCAGTAAGACAATATTTACACGAAATAGGACAAGTGCCATTATTAAAGATAGATGAGGAACAAGAACTATTTACTCTTCTAAAGACTACTAATAGTGATAAGATAAGACATAAAATATCTGAAGCTAATCTTAGGTTAGTTGTTAATATTGCTAAAAGATATGTAGGTAGAGGAATGCTCTTTTTAGATTTGATTCAAGAAGGAAATCTTGGATTATTAAAAGCTATTGATAAATTTGAAGTAGAAAAAGGATATAAGTTTTCTACTTATGCAACATGGTGGATACGTCAAGCTATTACAAGGGCAATAGCAGATCAAGCGCGTACTATTAGAATTCCTGTTCATATGGTAGAAACTATTAATAAAATTATTCGTGCTGAACGACAATTAACAATGACTTTAGGAAGAGAACCAAATGATAATGAGTTAGCAGAAGAAGTTGGTTTTACTCCTGAAAAGGTTAGAGAAATAAAAAGAAATTGTATGGAACCTGTTAGTCTTCAAACATTAATAGGTGATGATGAAGATTCAGAACTAGAGGATTTTGTCCCTGCTTCAGGAGATGATTATGAGTCTGTTAATAATACTGAGTTACATGATAGACTTATGGGGGTTTTAAGTACTATTCCAGAAAGAGAAGCAAAAGTATTAATTCTTCGTTTTGGGGTAGAAGATGGTAGACCAAGAACCCTAGAAGAAGTTGGAAGAATATTTAATGTTACAAGAGAAAGAATTAGGCAAATTGAATCAAAGGCGCTTAGAAGATTGGAAAAAAAGAGAGATGCTAAAGCCTTAAAAGTATTTATAGGCGCACCAGATGAGACGGTAACTGATATTCCAAGAAAGCCACTTTCTCGTGCTGCAGTAGAAAAGACTTCTGCAAAACAAGTATCAAAGAAACCAAAAGTAACCGTCACTCCATTACCTAAAAAAGTAGAAGAAAAGCCAGTAAAAATAATTAAAAATTTATTTTTCTTACTACCTGGATATGAACCTAAATTTGTGGTAAAAGTAGTATATCAACAAGAACAGTACTATCAAGAAGTATTAATTAAATTATTTGGAAGGCATTTTGATGAGGATAGGATAGACTTTGCAGAGGAAAATGATAAGTATTTATTTGAAAATTATATTCTTCCAGATTTAAAAGAAAAACTAGAACAAGAAAAACGAAAAGAAAAAATGGAACGCTTTTCAATTCCGATGGAACCACAGAGAATAGTTCCAGCAATACAACCACCAGTTCAGGAAGAAAGATTAGTAGTTCTAGAGAATAATAATATTCCGAAAGTAGTACCAGATTTCCCTGTATTAGAGGAAGAGGAACCAGCTAGTGAGGTAGTAGAAAGTGCTGGTACTGTAACCGTTGAAGCAGAGAATAATACAACAACTTCTAATACTTTAGAAGAAAGCTCAAAAGGAATAGAAGAATTAGGGGGAGAAGAGGAGGATAATATGTCAAAGAAAGAATTAAATGAAGGAACAACACCAGTTTCTGAAAAAATAAAAAAGCCAAGAAGAAATCTAACAACACCTTATACATGTTTTAGTAATGATCCAGAGGCGTGGGTAGATTATGCTATCAGTAAACTAGATGAGAAAGATAGAGAACTTTGTAATCTTCGTTGGGGAGCAGAAAAGAGATCTTTAACACCTAAAGAAACTACTAGATTAACACAAACTGTATTAAAGAGAGTTGAAAATACATTAGAGAAATTACGTTCAGGAGAAATTGTAATTGGAGAGGAAGAAAAAGGACTACCAAATCCTTCTAATAATCCAGCCCCACCAGTACCTGAAAATAATGGTGAAGAACCAACTAAAAAAAGTGATGCTTCCAAAGAACGTAGAAAAAGAAGAGATTTTACTACAATCTATACAGTATTTAGTGAAGATTCTAAAGAGAATGTTGATTATGCTATTAGTGTTTTAACAGACATTGAAAGAGACATAATTGATATTCGTTGGGGAGAGAATAAACGAGAATTAACACAAAAAGAAAAGAATAGATTACGTATGGTAGTTCTTCCAAAAATGGAGCAAACTTTAGAAGATATTAAAGCTGGAAAGATTACTATTCCAGTAGCATTAGAATTAGAAAAATCTTCATCGTCAGTAGAGCAAGATATCTTTAGTGCAATGCCAGTTTCAACTGAAGAATTTACAAAAGAAGATTATCAAGCATTACGCAATTATATTACTAGACCAGAATATCAAGAAGCATTAAAGATGTTACCATTTGAAGATTGCATTATAGCAGCTCTATCATTATCATTAGTTGGTAATAAAACAGTTCCATTTAGTGTTTTAGCAGAGCTTTTAGGAATTTCTGAAGGAGAAGTAGAAGAAGTAGCTAAAAAAGGTCTATTTGCAATGAAAGAAAAATTTGATGCTAGTGTAGATGTAGCAGCAAAAGAGCATGTTAAAGAAATTGGAGGAATAGTTTAATGGGAAAGAAGAAAAATAATTTACCAGAACAGACTCCAGTGAAAAAGAAAAAGAAGGAACAAACGGTAGAAAAATTTCCTATTGATGCAGAAGTGTCTAACTTTGAAGCAAGATATTCCAGTATCATTCCTTGTGTAGATTCTAATTTAGTTAGAAACTTATATGAAGAATCCATTCCAGAAAATACTAGAACAAATGGTGTTAGCTGGAATATAACTGCCAATTTTGCAGTTGAAAAAAAGTTCTTTCTAGCAGTAAAAGAATTAATTCTTGAAGGGGATATTGATTTAGAAATAGCAGTAATAGAACAATTTATGTCAATTGGTCGTATGCTTATTAGAAAACTAGGATACAAGGGTGAAGATATTGATCATAAAGTAGAAACTGCTATTACAGAGACAATAGAAAATTATCCTGGTACAGATGGATTTAAAAGTACGTTATTACAGGAATTAAAAATTATGGTAAATGGTAAAAAGGAAGAAAAGAAAGCACCAAAAGAGGAATTAGTTATTCCAGAAGTTCAACCAGTAGTGCCAGTATTAAATCCAGAACCAGAAAGATTTGAGGTAATGCCAGAACAGAAGAAAGTGGTTAAAGCATCTCTTCCAGAAATAGAAGAGGAGAAAGAAATCATTATTCCTGAGGATGGAAAATTAAGACAACCAACAACATTAGATTATTTATTAGCCCAAATAGATATTTTAAAAAATTCTCCATTAGAAGATGAAACATATCTTAAGTTTTTATCTTTAAAGTATGGTTATCATAATGGTCAATTCTTTTCATTAGATGAAATTAGTGGAATTTTATCATTACCAAAAGAAAAAGTGAGAGATTATTATTTACAATCATTACAATATGTAAAAGATTGGTTTGGATTACAGTTAGATTGTTATTATACTTATTTAAAGACACAAAAAGCGAATGATTAGTCATTCGCTTTTATAGTGGGAATTAAATCTTCTAAACTATCTTGTTTATATGTAGGTTCTGTTCCTTTGATATAATAAAACATGGTAGCATTTTTTTCTTTTTCTTTAGCAATATTACCCGAAATAGGATTTACTAAAGTACCAACTACATTATCTGGAATAGAATACCAATTTACTTCCTTATCTTTTAAATAGTTTTCAACAATATCTCTCCACATATATCTTAAATCTTTTCCGTTTGCTACTGGGCTAGGACTTGAATCATCATTGCCACTCCAAATTCCTACTACAATATTAGCATTATATCCAAAAATTAGATGGTCACTATCAGTAGTACCTGTTTTTATTGCATATTTATGTTTTAATGTAGAAGTAATATCGTAGCAAGTAGGGTAGTTATAATCAATGAAGTTATAATTGTAAGTACTAGTCATTGCTTCGTTTAGTATATAAGTAAGACTACTATTTAGGGTAGGCTCCTTTATATCTTTATTTTCGTATAATACATTACCATCCATATCTTCTACTTTAGCAATTAGCTTTCCTTCTACTCGATATCCTAAATTAGCAAAAGTAGCATAGGCTTGAACCATTTCAAATAGTGATATCTCACCACTACCAAGGGCAAGTGATGGAACTGCTTGTAAATCTGATTTAATGCCTAGCCTATTAGCCATCTCTACTAGTGTTTTTTCTCCTAAGAAAAGATGTGTTTTAACAGCATAAATGTTATCACTATATGCAAGAGCAGCAGCCATTGTAATTGCTTTACCACCATATTTATCATTATAGTTAGAAGGACTGTAGGTTTTATTTTCTGAAAAAACAAAAGTAGTTTTTTCACTAGTAAAAGTAGTAGATTCTGTAAATCCATTTTCTAAAGCTGCATAATACAAAAATGGTTTCATAGTAGAACCTACTTGTCTTTTAGAATTAATAGCACGATTAAATTGACTAGTTGAATAATTTCTACCACCAGTAAGAGCAATTACATGTCCATTATTTGGATCCATCATAATAGCTGAAAGTTGTATATCATCATTAGTAATATTATCATCCATTGCTTTTTCTAATATCGTTTGTGCTTCTAAATCTAGATAGGTATATACTTTAAGTCCACCAGTTTCTAAAAAAGTTTTTGGAATTTCATCTAAACTTTTTAATTCTGCCATAACAGCATCTTGATAATACATTAAAGTTTTTAATTCATTCTCTTCCATAGTTCCATAATAAGTAAGTTCACAGTTTATAGCATCTTCTTTTTCCTTTTCAGAAATCATATCTTCTCGTACCATACTAGTAAGAACTGTTTTTTGTCTAGCTTTAGCATTTTCTTCATTGACAAGGGGAGAATAATGAGAGGGGGATTTTGGTATACCAACTAGGATAGTTGCTTCTGCAAGAGTTAAATCTTTTGCATGTTTATGAAAATAATATTTACTAGCATTTTCAATTCCATAAATTCCACCATAGTTAATAGTATTTAAATAGGCTTCTAATATTTCATCTTTAGAGTATTGCGTTTCAAGTTGAATTGTTAACCAAGCTTCTTTTATTTTACGTTCCCATGTTTTATCAAATGTTAGAAAAAGATTTTTAGATAATTGTTGACTAATGGTAGATGCTCCTTGCTTTTTAGATCTACTTTTAATATTTACATAAAGAGATTTAGCAATTCTTAAATAATCAAAGCCACTATGTTTATAGAAATTTTTATCTTCTATTGCGATTGTTGCATCTAGAACAAAAGGAGAGATATCATCTAAAGAAACCCAAGTATCACTTAGACCTTCGACAATATTTCCATTAATATCATAAAAATAAAATTCATTAGCATTCTCAATTACTAATTTTGTTCCATATTTTGCATAAAAATATAAACCAAAGTAAAAAATAAAACCAAGGGAAATCATAAAAAGACTTATTTTACATAGTCTTTTCCACCATTTTTTCTTCCGTTTCATAGCATCACTCAATTCTTTTTTTAGTATTTGAAGAAAATAGAAAAATATGAGTGCAATTTCGTATAAAGTATGCTATAATGTTTGAGAGTTGATTGATATGGCTAAAAAAACGATTAAAACCCTTTTAAAAACAAAGGAAAATGAAATTTTATCAACTTGCCAAGCATTGGTACAAAAAAGTTCTTTACAATATATAGAGAATGATTGTAAAATGAGTTTACATTTTACAAATGATGTTGTTAAAATGTTAAGGAAAAATGAAGAATATGAAATCTTCTTTCAATTTGAACAGGGAAATTCTTTTGGTACGATTACTCTTATAGGAAAAGGTAGTGTACCATTAGATGTTCTTTTAAAAAAATTAGAAATAACGAATGAGAAAATTTTTATTTCGTATGTATTAAATGAAGAAGAATATGAATATTCTATTAATTATTAGGAGGTAGTTATGGTAGTAAAAGAATTAGAGCAAATATTGCTTACTATTGCGAAAAAGTTAGGATATGAGACAGAGAGTATGCGAGTTATCCTATCTAACCGACCTGATTTATGTGATTATCAATGTGATGAAGTTTTTAAGTTAGCAAAATCTGCTCATAAAAATCCAATAGAGATTGGTGAATCTTTAGTGGAAGAAGTAAAAAAAATAGATAATTTTTCTGATTATTTTGCTAGTGTTGAATTTGTGAAACCTGGTTTTATTAATATGACTTTGAGTTCTTCTTTTATTAATAGAATACTAATTAGTATGGATAGTAATCCTAAATTTAATTTAGGTGCTCCAGAAAAGAGGGAAACTGTAGTTCTTGATTATGGTGGACCAAATGTAGCCAAACCACTTCATGTTGGACATATGAGAACAGCAATCGTGGGTGAATCTATTAAAAGAATTTTAAATTTTGCTGGACATAAGACAATAGCTGATGTTCACTTAGGAGATTATGGATTACAAATTGGTCAAGTAATTTATGGATTACAAAAAGAGAATATTGCTTTAGATGCATTAACAATCAGTGATTTAGATAGAATCTATCCAGCTATGAGTGCCTTATGCAAAGAAGATGAAGAGATTAAAGAAAAATGTGCTTCTATTACCAAAGAATTACAAGATGGTAATGCAGAGTATAGAGAAATGTTTAAAAAAATCTGTGAAATCTCATCAGAAGATATTTTAGGAATTTATAAATACTTAGATGTATCTTTTGATTTATGGTTAGGAGAGAGCGATGCTTATCCATATATTCCTAAAGTAGAAAAAATTCTGAAAGAAAAAAATCTATTGCAGGAAAGTGAAGGCGCTATTATTGTAGATGTTTCAAAAGAAACAGATAAGAAAGAGGTTCCACCACTAGTATTCCAAAAAAGTAATGGAGCATATCTTTATGCCACTACAGATTTAGCGACTATCGTTCAAAGAATGGAAGATTATCATCCAGATAAAATTTTATATGTAACAGATAGTAGACAGAGTCTTCATTTTGAACAGGTATTTAGAACTTGTGAATTAGCAGGTATTGCTCCATATTCTATTTTTGAACATTTAGGATATGGAACTGTTAATGGTAGTGATGGAAAACCATATAAGACAAGAAATGGTGATTCTCCAAAACTTCAATATCTATTTGATCAAGCCAAAGAAGTGTTAATTTCTAAAAAAGAAACAAATGCTGATATGGATAGTGAAGATGTTGATAAAATTGTAAATGCTATCTTAAAATTTGCTGATTTACAAAATAATAGAGAAAGAGATTATATCTTTGATATTAGTAAATTCTCTGAAGTAGTTGGAAAAACAGGACCTTATATTTTATATACATATCTTAGAATTGATAAAATTATCCAAAATGTATCTTTAGATAATCATAAAATAACAAACAATATATATAATAATTATGACCGTGATTTACGTCTCAAATTATTAGAATTTCCAGTAGTATTTAAAAATGCACTAGAATATCGTATGCCTAATTATATAGCAGATTACGTATACGACATCTGTGTATTAGCAAATGCTTTCTATCAAAATAATCATATTAATGGTTTAGAGGATGAAGAAAAGAAACTTGATTGGGTTTTCTTACTTAATCTTACAAATCGTATGATTAAAGAAATGTTATCTTTATTAGTAATAAAAATACCTACAGTAATGTAGATTGATGGAGGATGAATATGAGTTTAAAGAAAATGACTAAGGAAGAATTAGAATTACTTTCTTATACAGATTTAACAGAAATGATTTTAGAGGAAAATAAAAAGGCTATGAATACGCCAAAGATTTTCCGTACTATTTGTGATTTACTAGAATTAAGTGATAGTGACTATACAAATAAAATAGGAGATTTCTATACATCTCTTACAACTGATAAGCGTTTTCTACTATTAGACAGTGCTGAATGGGATTTAAAGGATAGACATGTAGTCGATATTGTTGTAACTGATGACGATGAAGAGGAAGAAGAAATTGAACCAGAAGAAGAGGACGATATAGAACCAGAAGAAGATGCTTTTGAGGAAGATATCGATGCTGTATCTGATGAAGATGAACTAGACGATGGTGATGATGATTTAGATGATTTAGTAGTCATGAGTGAAGATGAACTAGAAGAAAATTAGATTATAAAAGTAACTATAAATTTATAGTTACTTTTTTCTATGAAAATATTTAAATAATTTTAAGCAAAAATATGTTTTTTTAAACACACTTTTTTTATAATAATAGTGTGCTATAAGTGACCTAATAAGTGATATAGCAACTGACTTAATAAGTCAGTAACTTTTGTCACATTTTATGCTATGATTAGACTATGAAAGAGGTGTATTATGGACCAGATAAAAATGGGAAAATTTATAAGTGAGTTAAGAAAAGAGAAAGGATTAACTCAAAAAGATATAGGTGATAAACTCCATATAACTGATAATTCTGTTTCTAAATGGGAACGTGGAATTAATACTCCAGATATTTATTATTTGGGGCCTCTATCAGAGATGCTTGGAGTAACTGTAAAAGAACTTTTAAATGGAGAAAGAAAAACTCCAAAAAGAAAGAAAAAATTAGAAGATAGAAAAGTAGTTTTAGAAGTAAAAAAGTTATCTAAAAGTTTTGGTAATAAAAAAATTATTAACAATATTGATATGACTATTTATGAAGGTGATGTGGTAGGACTAATTGGTCCTAATGGTGCAGGTAAATCAACATTTATAAAAACCATTTTAAAACTTTATAAACAAAATAGTGGGGAAGTATCTATCTGTGGATTTAATGTTGATGACGATTTTGAAGAAGCTATGAAAAATGTTGGATGTATTATAGAGAGCCCTGATTTATATGAACACTTATCGGGTACAAAAAATTTAAGAATAACAGCATTAATGAATGACGTTACTGACAAAGAATATATTGATAAGATTGTAAAACTATTAAAATTAAATACTAGGATTAATGATAAAGTAAAAAAATATTCATTGGGGATGAAACAACGTTTGGGGCTTGCGAGTGCTTTAATTAAGAAACCAAAATTATTAATATTAGATGAACCAACAAATGGGCTTGATCCATTAGGTATAAAAGAATTAAGAGATATTATTAAAGATATTAATGAAAAAATGAATGTATCTGTATTAATCAGTAGTCATATTTTAGCTGAAATAGAAAATATCTGTGATAGAATTATCATCATCGATAATGGATATATTATTGAAGAGTTAGAAATAGAAGAGATTCGTGCGAAAGAAATTTCTCTAGAACAAGAATTTTTAGAGAAAACAAGTGGTTCTAAATCACAAATAGGTGGAGAAGAATTGTGAGAAAAATTATTAATCTAGTGAAGTGCGAATTTATAAAAAATTATACATGGAAAAAGTGGCTAGTTGTTATTTTATTTTCTATTATATGTGTTGTTATATTTTCAGAAGTTATGCTTTCATTTAATTATAATCAATATAATTTTAGTTGGATCCCAAAAGAAACAGATAATTTAGATTATTATCAAAAAGAAGTAAAAGAAAATCCAACATTAAAGAATCAATTTTACGTAAATTATTATGAAAAGCAAAGAATAAAATATCAGAACATATCAGATTTAAATATTCTAAATGAAGAAAATTGGAAATATAAACTCATTTCTGGAATTTTTAAGTTAGAACAGGAATTATTTATTATTGATAAATTAATAGAAAATCCAAATATAAATTTAGATGATTCCATATCTCCAGAACTTGAATCTCAAAGTAGAAATTATCATTTAATTCTAAGTGATGTTTTAGAAGAATGGAATTATGAATCTAATAAGTTAGAAAGATTGAAAGAAGAAAAATTTAAATTGAAAAATGAGTGGGAACTTTTACTCCAAGAAAATCAATATTATAAATATCTAGAATATAGTATGAATGTGCTCAATAAAAATAATAAAGATGAGTTTTACAAAAAGTATTATTCTTATTTTGAAATAATACCTAAAAATGATATTTCTATATATCAAAAAATGATTGATAAAAAAGAAGAGGATGAATATAGTATTTTATCTTTAAATATTCATCAGTATAGTCAAATTGTTATTAGTCCAATTGTGTCTAAAGCTGAATTTAGCGAATGGGAAAGATCTCCCTATGCAAATTATGATAGTTATGTGCGAGTACAAAAGGAATTTATAAAAAGACAAAAGTTGAAAAAATCAATTTTAGAGTATAGTATTGAACGAAATAAAAAACAAGATGCTATTGATATTATGGATGATGATGTTTATGGGTATCAATATAAAACGCCTAAACATCTTGTCAATTACATTTTTCATTTTTCAATTATAGTTATGTTAATTGTTACTTTAACAAGTAGTGGAATTGTAAGTCGTGAACATTCTAAAAGAACTGAGAAAGCATTGCTTACTAGTTCACTTAGTAGGGGAAAAATACTATTCAGTAAATTTCTTTATTTAATTATTCAATCATATATTCTGTGGATTTTAATATTTATCATATTCTTTATTTATGCAGGAATGCGTCTTGGCTTTGAAGATTTATTTGCTTCTAAATTAGTATATTTTAATGGAAACGTACATGAAGTAAATTATATTCTTTGGATACTAAAAGACATGTTAGCATATGGTATTCCGTTAATTGCAATGCTATCCATTTTACTAATGCTTTCAACAGTTACTTTAAGCACTATTGTTACTGTTGGTATTAGTTCTATTGGAACAGTACTATCTATCTTCTTATGGCACTTCATTTATAATTATAAACTTTTCTTTTTAGCATATACGCCAGTACCATATTTAGACTTTTTAACAGTTACAAATCATTCAGAAAATTATATAAAGACATTGAGTGTAATTGATGTTAGACCAGGAGTAGGGTTATTTATATGTATTCTCTATATAGTAATTTGTTATGCCATTAGTTATTTTGTATATACGAGAAGAGATGTAAAGAATTGAGGTGAATTATGAAATTAATTAAATGTGAGTTTATTAAAAATTATACATTTCCAAAAGTTTTATTAATTTTAGTGGTGTTATTAATCTCTTCTATCATTGTATCAGAAACTTCTGTTTATCCAAATGAAAAGATTTTAATAAATCCCTCTGAAGAAATAGAAATCCATGAAAGGGGAATTCAAGAATTAATAAATTCTCCAGTAAAATCTTTGAAAAAAGACTTTATGATAAATCAATACCAAAGAATTAAAAATACTTATCAATTGGTAAAAGATAATCATATGGAATTTGATTCAGCTTCATGGCAATACACATTTATTTCTCATATTACGAATTTAGAAAATAGAAGATTTGTAATTAGTCAAATGATAGAAAATCCAGATGAAGAATTTGTCGCTAATGTGCCTGACAATGATTACGAAATTATCAGTACTTATGATGAAGCTATTTTATCAGTAGAAAAGAATAGAACATTAGAAGAGCAACAAAAAGAATTAGAAGATGAAATAAAAAAATGTGAAGAAATATTAAAAGAAAATAAATTTTATAAATACATTGAATATCGATTAGAAAGATTTCAGGTATTAGGAGCAGATAATCCACAATTTCACAATTCCTATGTACAGGATAAATATTCTATTACAGAAGAGAACAAGAAGGATTATGAATTTATTGTGCGTGAGAAAGTAGAAAGTGAAAAGGACATTAGAACTCTCAATTTAATACAGAAAAATAGACTTAGTGAAGAAAATGTAATTGTTTCTGAGAAAGAATTTAAAAATTCAGAAGATCTCAGATATGAATATAGTAGTTATGATGCTTATGTTAGATATTATTTAGAAGAAAATAAAAAGATAGATGCTACTAATGCTATTGTTTCTTATGCTTATGAGCATAATATAAAGCATGATTTAAAACAGGAATATTCAAATGGAATAGTAGGTGCAGGGTATTATATGACTACAAAAGTTGCAGTTAATAAAATATTTCATCTATCAGTAGTTGTATTGGCACTCGTTATCTTAACAAGCGCAGGTATTATTAGCCATGAACATACTATTAAAACAGACAAGGCGTTACTTACATCACCTATGAAGAGAGGAAAAGTATTATTTTGTAAATTTATTTATTTAATAATGCATACCTATATTATTTGGTTAATAGCGTTTGTAATTCTTTTTCTATATTCAGGAATTCGTTTTGGATTTGGTGATTTATTTACTTCAAAATTAATTTATCAAAACGGAAGCGTTTTAGAAGTAAATTATATTTTTTATACTCTTAAAATGATATTTGTAAATAGTATTCCAGTACTTTCAATGGTATCTATTATGTTATTATTTTCAACAATTACATTGAGTACTAATGTTACAGCAGGAATTATTTTAATTGTAACTGTGTTATCTCCTTGGTTTTGGCAACTTATTTGTCAATTACATTTAAAATTCTTAGTATATACACCATTACCTTATATTGATTTGGCGCAAATTCAAGAATATAATAGTAGCTATTTATTTTCATTAACGTTAGTAAAAATTAGTCAAAATCTAGGATTAATTGTATCCATTATAACGATTATACTTTGTTATGGTATTTCCCATATTGTATATGTAAAAAGAGATATTAAAAATTAATAGGGAAGTTTTTACTTCCTTTTCTTTGTAAGCAAAACCTTGTCTTTTAAATATAAATATAGTATAATTTGTAAAGTGAATGAAAGGAAGATTTTCATGATTGAAAGGTTAAAAGCAATTGAAACTAGATATTTAGAGTTACAAGATGAGCTAATGAACCCAGAAGTATTTTCAAATATAAAAAAGGCAACAGAATTAACAAAAGAACAATCCTCTTTAAAAGAAGCCTATGAAGCCTATCAGGAATATAAAAGTATTCTATCTAATTTAGAGGATGCGAAAAGTATGATGAAAGATCCTGAATTAGGAGAAATGGCTAAAGAAGAATATGAGACATTAAATGAAAAGAAAACAAAATTAGAAAGTGATTTTGAAATTATTCTTTTACCAAAAGATCCTAATGATGGAAAAGATGTTATTGTAGAAATTAGAGGAGCAGCAGGTGGAGATGAAGCAAATATTTTTGCTGGAGATTTATATAGAATGTATTCTTATTATGCAGAGTCTCAAGGATGGAAAGTTGAAGAGATTAATGCAGAAGAAGGAACTGCTGGAGGATATTCTCAAGTGGAATTCCGTGTAAAAGGAGATAACGTTTATTCTAAATTAAAATATGAATCAGGTTCTCACCGTGTACAGAGAGTTCCAGAAACAGAATCTCAAGGAAGAATTCAAACTTCTACCGCAACAGTTCTTATTATGCCAGAGGTAGAAGATGTAGATATTGAGATTAAAGATAATGATTTAAGAATTGATGTATATTGTGCGAGTGGACATGGTGGACAGGGAGTTAATACTACTCCTTCAGCTGTACGTATTACTCACTTACCAACCAATACAGTAGTTACTTGTCAAAATCAAAGAAGCCAAATTCAAAATAAAGCAGAAGCTATGCAAGTATTGAAAGCTCGTCTTTATGAAGCAGAATTAGAACGTAAAGAAGCCGAAATTGGTAGTGAGAGAAGAAGTAAAATTGGTACAGGAGATAGATCTGAGAAAATTCGTACTTATAATTATCCACAGAATCGTGTAACAGACCATAGAATTGGTTTTTCTACTATGCAATTACAAAGAGTTATGGATGGAGATTTAGAAGATATTATTCAGGCTCTTATTACAGAAGATCAAGCTAGAAAGTTAAGAGGAGAGTAATCTCCTCATCTTTATTATGAAGTATACAGAAGAAGAACTAAAAGAATATAATATTGAATATCTAAAAAAGTATTTAAGTGAGGAAAAACTAGAAGAAGGTCTTAAAAGATTAGAACAGGGTGAACCTGTTCAATATATAGTAGGGAATGTAGATTTTTTTGGATATCTATTTGATGTAGATAAAAGAGTATTAATTCCTAGATTTGAAACAGAGGAACTAGTAGAGAAAACAGTAAATTATATAAAGCAATATTTTGATAAGAATGTTTCTATTATTGATTTAGGTACAGGTAGTGGTTGTATTGCGATTACTTTAAAAAAATTATTACCAAGAAGTAATGTAACTGCTGTTGATATTTCTACATCTGCTTTAGCAGTAGCAAGCTCTAATGCAGTAAAAAATGGAGTAGAGATTACTTTTAAAGAAAACGATATGTTACATAATATCAGCGATAAATTTGATGTTATTATTAGTAATCCTCCTTATATTGATTATGAGGAAGAGATTATGGAAGTAGTAAAAAATAATGAGCCTAGAGAAGCTTTATATGCAGATAATCATGGACTATATTTTTATGAAGATATTTTAAAAAATTGTTCTAATAATTTAAGTGATAAATTTTTAATTGCTTTTGAAATAGGACAAACACAAGGAGAAGAAATTAAAACTATTGCACATCAGTATTTGAATAATATAGAAGTTAAAGTAGAAAAAGACATGAGAGGATTAGATAGATTTGTTTTTATTACAAACAAATAGTCTAATTCTTTTTTATATGATATAATATTTTAGGTGATAATATGAAAGCAATTCTATTTGATTTAGATGGTACTTTATGGGAAGTAATAGATACTTCTTTAGAAAGTGCGAATGAGATAGCTACTAAGTATCATTTAAATTCTATTAGTCGTGAGACAATATGTAAAGGTATGGGAAAAACATTAGAAGAATGTGCTTTACTATACATGCCTAATGTAGAAGAAGAAAAAAGAATAGAAATCATGAAAGAGATGCTTGCTCATAATTCAGAAAAATTAGCTCGTATTGGTGGGCATTGTTATCCTGGAATAGAAGAAGTATTAGAATGCTTACATAAAGACTATTTTCTTGGAATTGTTAGTAATTGTGGAGCAAATTATATAGAATCTTTTCTATCTTCTTCAAAATTAGAGAAATATTTTAGTGATTTTATTGCGGCTAGTAAAGAAGGTATTAGTAAAAGTGATGCCATTTTAAAAATAATAAATAGAAACAATATTACTTCAGCTATTTATGTTGGAGATACTAGTAAAGATTTAGAAGCAAGTAGAAAAGCAGATATTCCTTTCATTCATGCTAAGTATGGGTTTGAGCCTAATTTAGAAACAGAATATTCTATTTTAGAGTTAAGAGAATTACCAATTTTTCTAGAACAAAAATTTAAAATATAAGAGGGGATAATCCCTTTTTTTGTGATAGTATTTATGGTATAATTGATACGTTAGTAGGTGACTTATGGATGAGTTTTTAAAGAAACAATTATCAAGAGAGCAAAGAGAAAGATTAGCAAATGGAGAGCCAATTCAAAGAGTTATACAAGAAGTAGATTTTTATGGATATCCTATGGAAATAAATTTAAATGTATTAACTCCTAGTTTAGAAACAGAGGAACTAGTTTCTAAGACACTGGCTAATCTTTATGGTTTTGATCATCCTCGTATTGTAGATGTTGGAACGGGTAGTGGTTGTATTGCAATTGCGATAGAAAAAGAAATACCTTGTTCTGTAGAGGCTGTAGATATTAATCCAAAAGCATTAGATATTGCAAGAAGAAATGCTGAAAAGAATGAATCTGGTGTAAGATTTTTAGAGGGGGATATGTTAAAGCCTTTAAATGGTAAATATGATTGCATTGTATCCAATCCCCCATATCTTTCTTATGATTTAGATTCTATTAGTGTAGTTAATTCTACACCAGTACTTGCTCTTTATGCAGGAGCAGAAGGACTAGCTAGTTATGAAGCAATATTATCTAATTGTAAAGAGCATTTAAATGATAAATTTTTAATCGCGTTAGAAATAGGTGAATATCAAGGAAATAGATTATTAGAAAAAGTAAAAAAGTATTTACCTAATTCACGTGCATGGATAGAAAAAGATATGAATGGAAAAGAAAGATTTCTATTTATTAGGGAGAAATAAACATGGATTTATGGATGTATGAGAAAGAATTATATGATAAGGGAATATCTGTAATTGGTGGTGTGGATGAAGTAGGACGTGGACCTTTAATTGGCCCAGTAGTTACTGCTTGTGTAGTACTTCCTTCTAATTTTGTACTGGAAGGTCTTACAGATTCTAAAAAATTATCAGAGAAAAAAAGAGATAAATTTTATGATTATATTATAGAAAATTGCACAGCTTATGCTATTGGAGAATGTAGTCCAGAAGAAATCGATGAATATAATATTTATGAAGCTACTAAGATTGCTATGAAAATGGCAATTGATGGTGTTAATAAACAAGTGAAATTAGAACATGTATTGATAGATGCTATGCCACTAGAATTAGAAATTCCTACTACATCTATTATTAAGGGTGATGCTAAAAGTATTAGTATAGCAGCTGCAAGCGTAGTGGCAAAAGTAACACGTGACCGCATGATGATAGAACTTGATAAAAAGTATCCTCAGTATGGATATGCTAAACATAAAGGATATCCAACCAAAAAACATGTAGAAGCAATTAAAGAATATGGTTTAATAGAAGGATATCGTAAAACGTATGGTCCAGTAAAAGAAGTGTTAGAAAGAAGTGTTTAATATGAAAGTATTTTTAATATCTGATATTTCAGACATTGACGGGTTAACACCCGTTATTTTATCGAAATTAACATTCAAAGATTTTGATTATCACTTATTACATGTAACGAAATTAGATGAGTATTTACGCGAAAAAATGAAGGAAAACTTTTTTGATAGTTATGATAAAATCTTTATTACAGATTTGTGTATGAGTGAAGCCATGGCTATAGAAATAGATAAGATTCCACTACGCGATAAAATACAAGTCTTAGATCATCACTATCGTAATTTATCTCTTAATTCCTACCCATTTATTAAAGTAGTAGATGAGAGAAATGGTATTCATGAATCTGGTACAAGCTTATATTATGAATATTTATTAGAGCATCATTTAAATGATAATCTAAAAAAGGATAGTGTTTCTTACATGGTATCTTTAGTACGTTTAAATGATACTTGGGATTGGAAAAGGTTTAATGTAGAAGAAGCTAGATACTTACCAATATTACTTGGTTATTATGGAATTGATTACTATATTGATAACTATGTAAAATTTTTAAGTGAAAATAAGGAATTCTATTTTACAGAAGCAGAGCAAATCTTAATTAATGTTGAAAAAAGAAGAATAGCTGATTATATTGAAGAACAAAAAGAGAGAATTCTTTTTAAGGAATTAAATGGTTATAAAGTTGGTATTGTATTTGCAGAACTTTATCGTAGTGATTTAGGAAATGCTTTAGCAGAGTTCTATCAAGATAAAATTGATTTTGTAATTATTATTAATATCAATAGAAGTATCAGTTATCGAGGTGTAAAAGAAGATATTAGCGTAGCTGACTTTGCTAGTATCTATGGAGGTAGTGGACATAAAAAAGCAGCTGGTTCACCACTACCAGAAGATTTAAAAGAACAGATAGTAAATCTTATTTTTAAAAAATAGAAAGATGTGATGATATGATTTTAGATATCGTAAAAGTTGGGTATTTAAGAACAAATTGTTATCTACTTAAAAAGGAAAATAAAGTATTAGTAATAGATCCAGGCGATGAATATTTAAAGATTCAAAATAAAATAGGAGATGAGGAAGAAGTAATTGGCGTAATGATTACTCATAATCATCCTGATCATGTTGGAGCTTTAGAATATTTTGATGGAGACCTTATTTATGATTATTTTAATTTAGAAGAAGGAATGCATACTATTGGACCTTTTACTTTTGAAGTATTATATACACCAGGTCATAAGAGCGATTCTATTAGTATTTATTTTAAAGAGGAAAAGAAGATGTTTACTGGAGACTTTCTATTTAGAAATACAATTGGCAGAACAGATTTTCCAACGGGAAGTATGAAAGACATGTTAGATAGTTTAAAAAAGGTAAAAGATTATGATAGAGATATCGATATTTATCCAGGACATGGACTTCCAACAACTTTAGGATATGAAATAGAAAATAATCCTTATTTTGAAGAAGTGTAATTAAAAGGAGAAATGCTTTACAAGAAAAAAAATACATGTTATAATAAGCATGTTTTCGATGAAAAAGCAATGATGAAAGAGTAGTAGTAAACAAACGGATTAAAGAGAGTTCATGGTTGGTGAGAATGAATATGAAGTGTTTATGAATTCGCTTTCTAGTGTTATAAAAGAAAATTTATGACGGTGACGCGTTATAGTCTTAGAGATTCAAATTTTGAATGAATTAAGGTGGTACCACGACTAAGTTCGTCCTTATGTGGTAGCACTTTTTTTAATGGAAAAGAGGATTTAAAATCATATGACAATAAGTGAAAATGTAGGTCTACTAAAGACAATTGTTAGAAGTCCTAAAGTAGTTCCTGGACTTTCTAGATTACAGTTATTTTCAATAATAAGACATTATGGAATAGGACGTCTTTATGTAGGAAATCGAATTAATTATTTCTTAGAACCTGAATTATTTGTAGAAGAAGTTAGTGAAAGAAGTGGTAGAACATTATTTTTTCATGATAGAGATGATACGTACTATTATGATGTATTAGATGAAAATACTAGATGTATTAGACAAAAAGAAGGAATTACTATTGCTAATCATGTGTGTACTGATATAGAAAACTTAAGTACTTGTTTAAAACCAAAAGTAAAGAGAATAGGAGGAATAAAATGAAAGATTTAGAGGCAATATTAAAAGAATTAGAAAGTAAAATTGGTAGTATTGAAGATATCAATGAATTAAATGCTATTCGTGTAGAATATTTGGGAAAAAAGGGAAGTATCAGTTTACTTTCTTCTAAAATAGCAGACCTTCCAGTAGAGGAAAAAAAGACCTTTGGAGCAGAACTTAACAAGACTAAAACACACGCTACAGAGTTAATTGATGGTAAGAAAAAAGAAATTGAAGATAGAATCTTAAACGAGAAATTAGCAAGTGAAAATATTGATGTTACATTACCTGCAATGTCAATTCCAGTTGGAGCACCTAATATTCTAGAAAGTATTATAGAAGAAGCAGAAGAAGTATTCATGTCTATGGGGTATGATGTTGTAGATGGCCCTGAAATAGAGGAAGATAAATACAACTTTGAATTATTAAATATTCCAAAAGGTCATCCAGCAAGAGATGCTCAAGATACATTCTATATTGAAGATGAGACTATCTTACTTAGAAGTCAAACGTCACCAGTTCAAGCAAGAACTATGTTAGCAGCAGGTGGAGATAAACCAATTCGTATGATTTGTCCAGGTAAGACATATAGAAGAGATGCAGATGATGCAACTCATTCTCATCAATTCATGCAAATAGAGGGATTATTAGTAGATAAGAATATTAGCTTATCAGATTTAAAAGGTACATTTGATGTCATTGCTAAAAAATTATTTGGTGAAAATTGTGAGACAAGATTCCGCCCAAGTTATTATCAATTTACAGAACCATCAGTAGAGACAGATATTAGCTGTTTTGTATGTAAGGGTAAAGGATGTTCTTTATGCAAAAACACTGGCTGGATAACAGTAAGTGGAGCAGGTATGGTTCATCCAAATGTATTAAGAAACTGTGGATATGATCCTGCTGTTTGGTCAGGTTTTGCATTCGGATTTGGAGCTGAAAGACTTGCGATGCTTAAATATGGAATCAATGATATTCGTACATTTTATCAAACAGATTTAAGAGAATCTGCTACATTCGATAGAAGGGATGTGTAAGAATGATTAGTTTAAATTGGGTTAAAGATTATGTCGATATTGAATCAGAAGATTTAAAAGAACTAGCTGTAAAAGTAACAAAAGCTGGTGTCAATGTTGAACAAGTGATAACAAAACATATTGATAACTTAGTAATTGGATACGTAAAAGAATGCATCGATCATCCTGATAGTGATCACTTACATATTTGCCAAGTAGATGTAGGAGATAAAACTACTCAAATTGTATGTGGAGCACCTAATGTAAGAGAAGGAATAAAAGTTATAGTAGCGCTTCCAGGTTGTGTACTTCCAGGAGATTTTGAAATTAAAGCAGGAAAAATTAGAGGGCAAGAATCAAATGGTATGATTTGTGCTTTATTTGAACTTGGTGTAGAAGAAAAAACAGAAGAAAACTATAATAAGGGAATTGAAGAAGTAGAAACTGACTTAAAACCAGGTAGTGATGCTAACCTATATTTAGGTACTGATGATACTTTATATGAATTAGATGTTCATAAGCATCGTAATAATGACTGCTATTATCATATAGGATTTGCTTATGAAATTGCTTGTATTTTAAATAAGCCAGTGACTTTGCCAGTTGCTAATTATAAAGAAATAAAAGATGATGTAAAAGATTATATTGATATTAAAGTAGAAACACCTAAGTGTCCTTACTATACTGCTAAAATGGTTCGTGATGTAGTGATTAAAGAATCTCCTGAATTTATCAAGAATAGATTAATTTCAGCAGGAATGAGACCAATTAATAACGTAGTTGATATATCAAACTATGTAATGCTTGAGTATGGACAACCTCTACATTTCTTTGATAAAAATAAATTAGGAGATAAAATCCTAGTTCGTGATGCCAAAGAGAATGAAGAAATTATCACATTGGATGGACAAAAACGAATTTTAAAATCTAGTGATATTGTAATAACTGATGGTAAGAAGCCTGTTTGTATTGCTGGTGTTATGGGTGGAGAAAATACTGATGTAGATGAAAATACAAAGAATATTTTAATTGAAAGTGCTATTTTTGATGCTGTAAGTATTCGTTATACTGCTTCTAATTTAAATTTAAAGAGTGAAGCATCTATTCGTTATGGTAAGGGATTAAACTTTGAATATACAGATGCTGCCCTTAACCGTGCTTGCTATTTACTAGAGAAATATGCAGATGCCAAAGTATTAAGTGGTGTAGTAAAACATGATTTGGTAGATAAAACAGAAAAGGTAGTAACATTTAAAACAGTAGAAATTAATACATTACTTGGAATTACGTTAACAGACGAGGATGTTAAAACAGAATTAAAACGTCTAGATTTTCCATTTGAATTTAAAAAAGATACATTTACTGTAACTATTCCAAGAAGAAGATTAGATATTGATCCTAATATTAATGATATTGCAGAAGAAATAGGAAGACTTTATGGATATCATAATTTAGTATCTACTTTACCAACTGTACCAACAAGGCGTGGTGTTTATGTTGGAGATGTTGGCATTCGTAAACAAATTTCTAAACGTTTAAGAACACTTGGACTTAATGAAACAAAAAATTATACTTTAACTAGTCCAGAGATGGCTTCTAAATTTAGATATGATAATGAAGAAGCAGTTGTTTTACCAAATCCTATGAGTGTTGATAAATCTGTTGTAAGAACAAGTTTACTTCCATCTTTAATAAATGTATATGACTATAATAAAGCAAGACATGTAGAAGATATTTTCCTTTATGAAATAGCAAAAACTTATCAAAAAGATTATAAAGAAGAAAGTAAAGTTGCTATTTTAATGAAAGGCAATTATCTAATGAATAATTGGCAAGGTATGAAAGTAAAATGTGACTTCTATACAATCAAAGGGATTGTAGAAAACTTATTAGATTATCTTGGTTTTAAAAATCGTTATACATTTGAAAAAGAGAAATTACCAGAAATGCATCCTGGTATGAGTGCTGTTATTAAATTAGATAGAGAATCTATTGGTGTAATCGGTAGAGTTCATCCAAGTTATAAAAAAGATGAAATTTATGTAGCAGAACTTTCTATGACAAAATTATATGAAAAACAAGTAAAACCAATTAAATTTAAAGAAGCATCTAAATATCCAGAGATTAAGAAAGATTTTGCATTTGCTGTTAAGAAAGAAATAGAAGCAGTAGAGCTTATTAATCAAATAAGAAAATCTGGTGGAAGACTTCTTACAGATATTTCTATCTTTGATGTTTATGTAGGAGAAAATGTTGCTAGTGATGAAAAATCAGTTGCATTTACATTGACGTTCTCAGATTCAACAAGAACTCTTAGTGATGAAGAAGTAACAGCTATATTTGAAAAAATAATTGCAGAGGTTGAAAAGAACTTTGATGCTAAATTAAGGAATAAGTAATTATTCCTTTTTTATTGAAAAAATAGTGTCTTTTTGATATACTTATTTATATACTAGGAGGATTTATGAAAAAGAATGGATTTACTTTAGTGGAGTTGCTTGCTGTAATAGTAATACTTGCTCTTATTGCTTTAATAGCTACTCCAATTGTTATGAATGTGGTTGCAAATTCACAAAAAAGTGCTTTTTCATCTAGTCTTAATGGAATAAAAAATGCTATTGAGGCTGATTATGGCGATAGAGAATTAGAAATTATTAATGCAAATGATGTAGTTAGTTATGTATATCAAAATGGTGTTCTTTATTTTGTTGATGCAGAAGGTAATCGAGATAATAAACCTATTCCAATTTCTGGTGGTATTAATGGTGGAAATGGTATTGGACAAGTGGATGAAAATGGAAATGTTATAGTAAAGATTTATAACCATAATTATTGTGGTAAGATAGGAGGACGAACATCTAAAATAGATGTTGCAGACTGTGATGGTTTAGAAGCTTGTAAGAAGGCTTGTGGATTATAGCAAGAAAATAAGGACAAAATCCTTTTTTCTTTAAGTTTTGAGGAGGAATATATGGGAAATGATATTTTATCAGCATTCATAGAACGAAAACGAAAAACTACTATTCGCTCTTCTTTGTTATTTGTGAAGTATTTAGTAGATGATAAAGCAAAATTAAATAAGACACTTGAAAAAATGATATCTATTTATTATCGTGATTTTTATTTACAAGAAAATTATGATTTTAAGGAACTTGATGAATATTTTATTACAGAAAATTTTAAAGATGATTTAGTGAAAGCGAGTCTTTTATCAACTATTCGTTTTTATAAAGAAAATGGGATAGAAGATAAAATAAAGAAAGATATTCGTACAATTATTTTACTTACTAACTGTATATTTTTGTCGTTAGTATTAGAAATGACTATTGACAAAAATTATGAAAAGGATTCTAAAGTATGGTTAGAAATGTTTCTTAAAAAGTACCAAGCTAAAATGCGTATGATGAATCAAGAAAAAAAGGTGGATTTTGAAAAAGAATTATTTTCTTTTGTGAAAAAGGAAGAAACATGTTATCGTAAATTTTTTAAGTTGCTTGAAGAGAGTCAATATCATATAGAATTAGAACCTCTTTTAGATTATAGTAATGGTTACTTAGTACGTGGTACTTATTCTATTAAGATGTTATCTAGATATTCCTCTAAAGAGGTATTGCAGGTTTATCAAAAAAAAGAGTTTTATTTAGATCAATTTTTAATAACTATTGAAAGGACTTCTATCCATTATTTAAAACAGTTATTAGCTGGTAAAGAACTCCCAAAATATTTTCTAATTGCGCCTATTGAACTTTTAGAGAATGAAAAGTATATTGATATTTTGAATACTATTACTAATTTTACAGCTTTTAAAAATTCATTAATATTTGTTTTTAATTATAGAGATATCCTCCATCATACAAAATCATTAAAGGTATTTGTACAAAAGAAATTTTGGATTGGTGTTAAAAATATAGAAGAAGTAGAAATGAAACCAGATAGTTTTGAATTTGTGAATTATGTATTTACTTCTCCAAAATTTTTAGAAAGTCATAGCAAAAATTATTCTTTATGGGAAGATAAAGATATTAGATTTATTATTTGGGAAGGGGATTTATCATGAATAGAGAATGGTTAGACTGCTTGATGGAAATACCTCTTTTAGAGTATGATAAATTTAAAGAAAATAGCAAACTAGATACCAAATTAGAAATATCACAAAAATTTATGACCACTGATTATTCATGGCTTAGTGTAGTAGAAAAGTATTTGCCCTTTTTAAAAAATACATTAGAATTGGTAATCCCTTTACTTGGAGATGAAGAAGAAGCAAAAAAGAACTATGAAAATAGATTTTTATATACTCTTTTTATACGATTAGATGAATTTTTATGGAAACAATATAATTATTTAATAGAACAAGAAAACTCTTCTGATAAAAGTATTCTTAAAATTAATGGAAATACCTCTTTATCTGATGAGGAGATTTCTATTGATTTACTTCTAACAGTTCAAAAGAAAGAACTAGATAAAAAGAAAAATCTATCTTTACAAGCCAAAGAACGGTTGGAACAAATCTTTGAATATTTAAAGCCATTAAAAACTAGTAAATTTATTGATGTTTTAAATGGATCTTCTATTGTAAGGTCACCTATTCGAAGAACTGGTTTGTTAAGTACACATGAAAACTATAAAAAACTATTGGAGTTGTTTGAGTTTTTAGATAGCTATGCAATGCTAGAAAAAGCTTTTAGTAATAGAGATAAGAAAATAGAAGATACGGTTTTTATGATTCCTTATTTTATGAATTATCATTTGTTTTCAGAATCAAATTCATTTTCTTTAAAGGATGAAGAATTTTTGAAAAAATATTTAGAGGGAATTATTAGACAATTTGTGGAAGAAAGTCCTATTGATGAAAAATCATTTAAGAAAATGCTTAATAAGCTATTTGAAGAAGAATATGCTAAGAAAAAAAATAGAGAAAAAAATATACAGCAAATATTTTTAAAGAGTTTTGATACTTATCAGAAACAAGCAAAAGATGCAATCCGTTCATTAAAAGGGTAGCATCTTTTTTGTTGACAGCATATTTTGTTGATGTTAAAATTACGTTAGGTGATAATGTGGTAGCAGATGTACTAGTTGAAGTAAAAGCTAAGCAAATTGATCAAACATTTACCTATAGTGTTCCTAAAGAATTGGAAAATATTATTGCTATAGGAAAGAGAGTATTAGTTCCTTTTGGGCCTCGAATGGTTGAGGGATTTGTTTTGAAAATAGAAAATAAGGCTGTGGATTTTCATTTGAAAGAAATTTCTTCTGTTGTGGATGAAAATATTATTTTGAATGAGGAATTATTGTTTCTTGGAGAGTATATTAGTAAAAAAACAATGTGCAATTTAATATCTGCGTATCAAACTATGCTACCAAGTGCGTTAAAAGCAAAAAAGGGATTTGAAATATCCAAAAAAGAAGTGAGTTATTTGTCACTGATTGATGTTTCTTATTCCCCAAAGAATATAAAACAACAAATGTTGATAGATATTTTAAGTTCTTCTGAAGAAGTAGAAAAATCAGAATTGAAAGAATATGCTTCAACTATAAAAACATTATTAAATAAAAAAGTAATAAAAGAAGAAAGAAAAGAAAAATATCGATTAGAATATCACATACAAGAAGCTTCTTTGAAACCAAAATTGACAGAGGAACAAGAAATAGTTATAAGTGAAGTTTTACAACAGACACATTTTCGTCCTTTTTTATTGCATGGTGTTACAGGCAGTGGAAAAACAGAAGTCTATATGAGATTGATAGAGAATGTAATTGAGAAAAAAAAAGAAGCAATTGTATTGGTTCCTGAGATAAGCTTAACACCACAACTAGTAAATACATTTCAACGGAGATTTGGTGATGCAATCGCTATTTTACATTCTAGACTAAGTGCTGGTGAGAAATACGATGAATGGAGAAAGATAGTTAGAGAGGAAGTTTCTATTGTAATAGGTGCTAGGAGTGCTATTTTTGCTCCATTCCAAAATATTGGAATCATTATTATTGATGAGGAACATACAGCGACCTATAAGCAGGAAAACAATCCAAAGTATAGTGCTATTGATATTGCTCTTCAGCGGGCTAAATATCATGATTGTCCAGTTATTCTTGGAAGTGCAACTCCTTCTTTAGAAAGTTATACTAGAGCTAAATTAGGCGTGTATCAACTTCTTACTATGAAAAAAAGAGTTTATCAAGTAATGCCAGATGTTCATCTTGTAGATATGCAAGAAAATATGAAAAAAGGATATCGTATTTTTTCAAAAGAATTAAAAGATTCTTTAGAAAAATGTTTTGAAAAAGAGGAACAAGCAATTCTATTACTTAATAGAAGGGGATATTCTACTACTGTTGTTTGTCATGATTGCGGATATAAAGTTGTTTGCCCAAATTGTGAAATCCCTCTTACTTATCATAAAAAGAGTAATACTATGAGATGCCACTATTGCAATTTTACTACCTATAAACCTAATATATGTCCAGAATGTGCAAGTAAACAAATTGATCAGTTTGGAATGGGGACTGAAAAACTAGAAGAAGAATTTCAAAGACTTTTTCCGAACGTTAAAACAATTCGTATGGATGTTGATACTACTACAAAAAAGGGAAGCCATGATAAGCTGATAAAAGATTTTGCTGCTAAAAAGGCATCTGTTTTGATAGGAACCCAAATGATAGCAAAAGGATTAGATTTTGAAGATGTTACATTAGTAGGTGTTATAAATGGGGATGCTAGTTTAAATATTCCAGATTTTAGAAGTTCTGAGCGAACTTATTCTTTATTAAGTCAAGTAGCTGGCAGAGCTGGTAGGGCTAAGAAAAATGGTTTAGTAATTATACAAGGCTTTAATCTTAATCACTATAGTATAGAATGTGCTAAACATCATGATTATGAAAGATTCTATGAAGAAGAAATGAAAGTTAGAAAGTTGTTAAATTATCCACCATATAAGAATTTAGCTTTATTAAAAATAATTAGCTCAGATTATCAATTAGCATTAGATGAAAGTAATAAGATACAATATTATTTAACGACACATTTGCCTAATTCTGTATCCATTTTAGGCCCTACTGCTTCACCTCTTCCTAAATATAATAATTCTTATTATTTTCAAATTTTATTAAAATATAAAAATACAGCAGAGGTAAGAAGAGAAATACAATTTTTGCAAGAAAAATATAAAAAAACAACTAAAATATCTCTTGATATTGACTTATCCGTATAAAATATATAAAAAAACTATTTTTTTACAAAAGATTATGATATAATGTAAGAGATATAACATAAAAGATAAAGAGGTTTTAATATGAATTTAAATGAAAGATTGGTGGTACCAAGGGAAAAGCCAAGAGTTTTAGATTTGTCTGAAGAAATTGAAACTCTCAAGCCTGTAACCGAGAAAAGTGCCGATATGGAATTAGATTTATTACGAAGAGAGCGCAAAAAATTTGAGATAGAAAAAAGCCTCGCCTATGATAGGATTAATTTAGAAAAGGAAATTTTGAAGCAAGATCGAAACCATTTTGATAGGATGCGCAGACAATACGAAAAACAACGCCGTTTAGATGAAGAAACATTCCAAGAGGCAAAACTAGAATTTGAAAAGTACAAGGAATTAGAAAAACAAAAGATGCAATTGGAGACAAGAGAAATTTTAAATAATTGTTTAAATTTTAAAGAATTTTTAGATGATTATCAAAATACTAATTCCAGTAAATGAGGTGAATTATGAATACAAGAACAGAGACAGATGAAATTTTAAATGAATTGACGAGTATTGAATTTGATGATGATGATGCTCTAACACTTTTGGATGATGAGGAAGCAGCACCTGTTTCTAAAAATATTATGGAAGATGAAGATTTGGCGTCTTTCTATTCAGACAGTGTAGAAACTTTAAATAGTAAACCAAAGGAAGATGTTGTCGTTGAAAAGATAGAAGCAAAACCGGTTGTTAGAAAAGAAGTGCCAAAAGTAGAAGAAAAGAAAGTTGAACATCCAAAAATGGCAGATAAATATCAAGGTAGTATGGAGAGCCGTGCAAACTTGGATGCCTATTTAAGTGGAGCATTAGATGCTAAAAAAGAAGAGGTAAAGGTAGAAAAAATTACTTTGCCACCAACTCCACCTAAAGAACCATTAGTAGAGGAGAAAGTAGAGCCAATAGAACCACCTAAGTTAGTTCCAAGTACAATTGCTCAAAAGAAAGAAGAACAGGTAAATATTGATAGCTTAAATCAATTATTTGAAAAGGTTTCTAGTAATGTTCGAGGAGCTTCTGATATTGTTAATAAAAATGCAGAAATTAAGAAAAAGATAGATGAAAAATTTCAAGAATTAAAGAGACTACAAGAGGAACATGAAAAAAATAAAGAAAATGATTATGCTGAAATCAATGCTTACAAAGAAGATGTATATGCTAAATTAAAAGAGAAAAAGACAGAAGTAGAAGAACAAATGGCTATTTTAACACAAGCTAAAGCGTCTTTTGAGAAAGAAAAAGAGAATTTTGAAAAGGATAAAGAGGCTGCTTTACTTATGATTTCTAAAAGAGAACAAGACCTAGATAAATCTTATCATGAAAGATTACAAGGAATATCTCAAATAGAGGATGGCCTAGTAAAGAGAAAAGAACAATTAGATTTAGAAAGAGCTAGTATACAACAAGAAAGGGCACAATGTGATAAAGAGAAAAAAGAATTAGCGGATAATTTATTGAAATTTAATCAATTAGTTGATGATTTTACTAGAGGTGTAGATCGTTTTAGTGATTCTAATTAAAGTATCGATATATCGATACTTTTTTCTTGCTTTTTTAGCTTTAATTTAGTTATAATAGGTTTAGGTGGTAGTATGGCGTTTTTAGGTATATCAAATGGGAAAAGTGAAAGAGAAGTAATAAAAGTTTTATCAGGAGACGTATGGAAAATTGATTCTTATACAACAAATTTAGAAGATTCTTATGAAGTTAGAACTAAAAACTTTCATGCATTTCAAAAATTTCAGAAACTTTATCCAACCGCTGGAAGGGGTAGTGTTCGACTTTTTCTTCCTTCTAGAAGAAGTGGTGAGACAAAAGAATGGTTAGTATTTTATAGAAAACATAAAATTGCTTTTTCAAGAATTTTATTAAATTTAGAATTTATGGAAGACTATGTTGAAGAAGGTAGCAAATACTTTACTCAAAGTGATATGCGTGTTGTTGATAAATATCCGGCATCAGCTCATGAATATATGAATGTTTTTTGTAGAAAATTAAAAGAAAAAGATAGAATAATTTCAGGATGTGAAGATGGTGGACCACTATACTATGGATTTATGAGAGATATTCTTTATCGCTATTTAAAATATAGTAAAAAGAATCCAAATGTTCCTTCTATCGAGCAATTGTATACAGAATACTATAGAGAAAAAAACAATCAACTAAGTTTATCTTCTGATTGCGATAGAACAACAACTCCTAGTATTAGTATGGTATCTTATAAAAGAGAAGCAGACCCAGATTACCTTCTTTATGATGAAATGGATAGGCTAGAAACAAGGTATAATAAATGGCTTGAGTTTTTAGGGAATCCACATTTTGACAGATATTATGGAAATATTTTTACAGATAGTTATTTATTTATTTTAGGAACTTCTGCGCAAGATCTAGAACAGAAAGAAATTTATCGAAAATGGTGGGAGTATGCTGAACGTGGCTTTGATGGCACTGTCGTATGTCCTGCTGTGTTTAAAAATTCTGGTTTTATTGATAAGTTTGAAGTAGCAAGTATTGTTTTCTTTTGTATCTTTGAAAGTGAGCCAGAAGTAGAAAAAATGATTTCCTTAGCTCTTATGAATCAAGCAGAAGTGGTAATTCAGCTATATGATATTTCATTATATCCCAAATATGCTAAAAAGTACCCACAAGCAACAATTTTATTAGCTGGAGTAGAGGATGAGGATGAATTATTAGATTCTACTGATGATTTTATGATTAGTTGTTACAATCGAGAAAATGAAAAAAGGTATAAAAAATGAGAAAAATAATCATTGATTTTTTAGAAGTATTAGAATTTGAAAAGAAGTATTCTAATTATACTGTATTAAATTATCAAAAAGATTTAGAAGATTTTAATACATTTATAGAGAATAAAAAAATATCAATAAAAGATATTGATTATGGGGTAATAAGGGAATATTTAAATGTATTATATGATAAAAAATATTCTAATAAAACGATTGCTCGACATATCAGTACACTTAGAAGTTTCTTTAAATATTTAAAAAAGAAAAATTTAATAGAAATGAATCCTATGACGTTAGTTTCTAATCCAAAGCTAGAAAAGAAACTGCCAAAAGTAATTTCTTATTCTGATTTAGAAGCAATCTTAAATGCCTTAGATGATGGTACTGTTTTAGGAGATAGAAATACTCTTATTTTGGAGTTATTGTATGCAACAGGAATACGTGTTTCAGAACTTGTTAATATTAAATTATCGGATATTGATTATAAAAAAAGAGAGATACGTATTTTAGGAAAAGGGAATAAAGAACGAATTGTACTATATGGTAGTAGGTGTGAAAAATTATTAGAGATTTATAAAAAAAATAGTTATATAGAATTAAATAAAAAGGGAGTAGATTATTTATTATTAGGAGTAAGGGGTAATAAAATTAATGAACGTCAGGTTCGTACAATTGTGGATGAGGCAGTTACAAAAGCAGGGACAAAATTACATATTTCACCCCATGTTTTAAGACATACTTTTGCAACTCATATGCTAAATGAAGGAGCAGATTTAAGAAGTGTTCAGCAACTGCTTGGACATGAGTCTTTAAGCACAACAACTATTTATACACATGTTTCCAACGAGAGACTTAGAAATGTTTATTTGCACACACATCCACGAGCTTAGGGGGATTTTATGTATAGGCAAGATGTTTTAGACTTGAAATTTCAAAAGTTAGAAGCTAACTTAAATATTTTATTAGATTTTATTGGTATCTATGCAAAACTTAGAATTGGCTTTCCAAACTTAGTGAAAGAAAGAACTGATTTGGTTGCTTTAGTAAGAAGATATTTTGAATTAGATAGGAATGAAACAGAAGTTTTAAATTTAATTAAAAAGTGTTATGGAAAAGTAGAAGATCATGAAGGAGTAGATGAGATTCTTGAAGAATTTGATTCGATGTTTGATACCATTTATGATCACTGTCAAATAACGTTTTTAGATTACGAAGAATTTTTAGAAGAATATGGAGACTTTTTTGATTTAATTGCGCTTAGGCTCCGATGCTCTTTCACAGGAGAGAAATGTGATCCAGAAGACTATAAAAGATTTCGTATGAAACATCGACCAATAAAATTTCAAACATTTGACTGTGAATATAAAGAAAAAATGTTAGAGAAGATACCTAAGTTACCAGAACCTGTTGAGGAGGAATTCTAATGGCAAAGTTTTATTTTCGTTATGGAGCTATGGACTGTGGAAAAACAACAGCTCTTTTACAAGTAGCTCATAATTATGAAGAAAAAGGAATGAAAGTAATTATTGTAAAACCTTCTATTGATACTAAGGGTGGTAAGTGTATTGTCTCTAGACTTGGAATTAAAAGAAAAGTAGATATTTGGTTACGACCAAAAGATCATGTTCGCAATATGATTGATTTAAAAAATACGGATTGTATTTTAGTAGATGAAGCACAGTTTTTGAAACCTGATCAAGTACAAGATTTTTGGTTAATAGCAAAATTATACGATATTCCTGTTATCTGTTATGGACTTAGAACTACTTTTCAGACGAAACTTTTTGAAGGTAGCTTACCAATTATGGAATTAGCGGATGAATTAGAAGAATTAGTAACGATTTGTAAGTGTGGCTCACGTGCTAAATTTCAAGCTAGAAAAGTAAATGGAGTCTATGTAACAGAAGGTAGTGAAGTTGCGATTGATGGCGAAAATTCTGTTACCTATGAGTCTTTATGTGGAAAGTGTTACATAGAGGATGTTTTAGGAATTCATGAACTTTAAATAAAAGTGTAAAAAAGAGAAAAAAAGTTTAATTTTTCTCTTTTTTTTATTGCCCGTTTTATAGCTTAATGTTATAATAGACGGTGTTAGGAGGAATATGATGACAAAATATGTATATTTGTTTACCGAAGGTAATGCAGATATGAGAAATCTTCTTGGTGGTAAAGGTGCTAACCTAGCAGAAATGACTAATATTGGTCTACCAGTACCTCAAGGATTTACTATCACAACTGAGGCATGTACTCAATATTATGAAGATGGAAGAGAGATTAATGATGAAATTCAATCTCAAATTAATGAGTACATCGTAAAAATGGAAGAAATTACAGGAAAGAAATTTGGAGATAAAGAAAATCCATTACTTGTTTCAGTAAGATCAGGAGCTAGAGCTTCTATGCCAGGTATGATGGATACCATTCTTAATTTAGGTTTAAATGAAGAAGTTGTTAACGTTTTAGCTGAAAAATCTGGTAACGCTAGATGGGCTTGGGATTGCTACAGAAGATTTATTCAAATGTATTCTGATGTAGTTATGGAAGTGCCAAAATCATACTTTGAAAAGATTATTGATGAAGTTAAAGAAGCTAAAGGAATTCACTATGATACAGAGTTAACTGTTGAAGATTTAAAAGATTTAGTAGAAAGATTCAAAAAGGTATATAAAGATGCGATGGATGGAGAAGATTTCCCACAAGATCCAAAAGAGCAATTAATGGGAGCTGTTAAAGCAGTATTCCGTTCATGGGATAATCCAAGAGCTATCGTATATCGTCGTATGAATGATATTCCAGGTGACTGGGGAACAGCCGTAAACGTTCAATCAATGGTCTTTGGTAATATGGGAGATACTTCTGGTACTGGAGTTGCCTTCACTCGTAACCCTTCAACTGGAGAAAAAGGAATTTATGGTGAATACCTAATTAATGCCCAAGGTGAAGATGTTGTTGCTGGAGTTCGTACACCTCAACCAATCACTAAGTTAGAAGAAGATATGCCAGAATGTTATAAAGAATTCATGGAATTAGCTCACAAATTAGAAAACCACTATCGTGATATGCAAGATATGGAATTTACTATCCAAGAAGGAAAACTATATTTCTTACAAACTAGAAGTGGTAAAAGAACTGCTCAAGCAGCTATTCAAATTGCTTGTGATTTAGTTGATGAAGGAATGATTACTGAAGAAGAAGCAGTAATGAGAATTGATGCAAAGTCTCTAGATCAATTACTTCACCCAACATTTAATAAAGATGCCTTGGCAAAAGGAACAGTTATCGGTTCAGCCTTACCAGCATCTCCTGGAGCAGCAGCAGGTAAAATTGTTTTTACAGCTGATGAAGCTAAAGTAGCTGGAAAAGGTGGTAAAGGAGAAAGAGTTATCCTTGTTCGTTTAGAAACTACTCCAGAAGACATTGAAGGTATGGTTGCTGCACAAGGTATTCTTACAGTTCGTGGTGGTATGACTTCACACGCAGCTGTTGTTGCTCGTGGTATGGGAACTTGCTGTGTATCTGGTTGTGGAGAAATCAAAATGAATGAAGAAAATGAAACATTCGAACTTAGTGGTAAGACTTATAAAAAAGGAGATTACATCTCACTTGATGGTTCTACCGGAAAAATCTATGAAGGAGACATCGAAACAGAAGAAGCTTCAGTTTCTGGAAACTTTGGAAGAATTATGGCTTGGGCTGATGCTGCTAGAACATTAAAAGTTCGTACTAACGCTGACAATCCAAGAGATACTGCTAACGCTATCCACTTAGGAGCTGAAGGAGTAGGTCTTTGTCGTACAGAGCACATGTTCTTTGATGAAGAAAGAATTCCAAAAATCAGAAAGATGATTTTATCTGAAACAGTAGAAGCTAGAGAAGCAGCTTTAAATGAATTAATACCATTCCAAAAAGGTGACTTCAAAGCTATGTATAAAGAATTAAAAGGTCTACCAATGACAGTTCGTTATTTAGATCCACCTCTACATGAATTCTTACCAACAGCAGAAGAAGATATTAAAGCATTAGCTAAAGATATGGGATGTTACAGTAGAACAATTAAAACAAAAATGTGATGATTTACATGAATTTAACCCAATGATGGGACACAGAGGTTGCCGTCTTGCAGTAACTTATCCAGAAATTGCCAGAATGCAAACAAGAGCTTTAATGGAAGCTGCAATTGAAGTAAAAGAAGAAGACGGATACGATATTATCCCAGAAATTATGATTCCACTTATCGGTGAAAAGAAAGAATTAGACTTTGTGAAAGCAAGCGTAGTAGAAACTGCTGAAAAAGTAAAAGAAGAAAAGAAATCAGACATCGAGTATCACATTGGTACAATGATTGAGATTCCTCGTGCTGCCTTACTTGCAGATGAGATTGCCGAATCAGCTGAATTCTTCTCATTTGGAACAAATGATTTAACTCAATTAACATTTGGTTTCTCAAGAGATGATGCCGGTAAATTCTTAGATAGTTATTATCAAAATAAAATCTATGAATCAGATCCATTTGCTAAACTAGATCAAACTGGAGTTGGTCAATTAGTAGAAATGGCAGTTGAAAGAGGCCGTAAGACAAGACCAGATATTAAATTAGGAATTTGTGGAGAGCATGGAGGAGATCCTGCGTCTGTAGAATTCTGTCACAATATGGGTTTAACTTATGTTTCTTGTTCACCATTTAGAGTACCAATCGCTAGACTTGCTGCTGCACAAGCTGCTATACGTGAAAAGCTTAATAAATAGAAATTAGTTATACTTATTTTAAGCCAGTATAATTATTATAAGGTATGAAATTTTAAGATATATGGATAAAAAAAGAATACATGTAATTAAAAAAACTTTATAATTGATACTTACTAAAAGCCAAGATAAAACATCTTGGCCTTTTTTGTGAAGAGATAATATTTTTCTAAATTAAAATTAACCAAAGAATATAAAAGAAGAACAATGAAATTCATGATGATAATTGATAAAAAATGTTTTGATACACATCGTTGAAGTGATATAGAAATAATGATATAATAAAAGAGAATAGGATTTATGTTAGTCATAAAAATATACTTTTTTATGTCGATTAGTGAATTTAAATTTTTTCCCTATTACAAAAACATTATTGAGGTTATAAAAATGAAAGAAAATTCAAAAGTTTATTTAGATATATTACGAATCTTAGCCTGCTTTTTAGTTATCGTAAACCATACAAATAGCGATATATTTTTACAAATGGGGCCATCTTTGACTTGGCTTTTCTCAATTTCATACTTTTTTGTTTGCAGAATTGCCGTCCCTTTATTCTTAATGATTTCAGGATGCTTGTTATTAAAAAAAGAAGATAACTATAAAAAAAGTTTCAAAAGGATATTTAGGATAATTTTAGTAATTTTAATTTTTTCACTTATTTATTATGTGGATTATTGCTACAAATCAAAAACTTCCTTTGACTTAATTGAATATTTAAAGTTGATTTATCAACAACATATAACAAACGCTTTTTGGTATTTATATACCTACTTAGGTCTGTTGATTATGTTACCTATTTTGCAACCAATAGTAAAAAGATTAAGTCAAAAGAAATTAATGTATTTTTTAGGTATTTCTTTTTTATTTCTAGGAACAATGCCTATTTTGATTCATTATTTTCCACATCTACAATACGATAGTTATTTTGAATTATATCTATTTTCTCCTTTTATTGGATATTTTATAGCTGGTTATTATATTGATAATTACATACAACATACAAAAAGAAATTCTATTTATGCATTTATCATTTTTATAATTTCAATAAGTATATCTATAATCTTTACTTATTTTGAATATAGAAAGTCATATGCAGATTACTATTTATTATTTAGTGATATAAAGTTTATTCCAATCATTCTAGCTAGTTGTTCAATTTTCTATTTAGGAAAGTATTACTTTCAAACAGGCTTTTCATTAAAATGGAATAAAATAATTCACTATCTTGGAGGACTTACTTTTGGTATTTATTTACTCTCTGATATCTTAATTGAAAAGTTTTGGTGGATATATCTTAGACTTTGTGAGATAGGAATACATCAAATCTTATCCATACTAGTATTGGAAATTATTGTTTTTCTAACTGGTGGCATAATTACAGTTATACTTAAAAAAGTTCCATTTATAAAAAAGATTATTTAATAGTAGCCTATAAATACAGTTTACGTGTAATCTTGATATAGATAGATGTCTTTGGAATAAATTTAGGAACATTAAAAAACATTATAGTTAAAAGACTAGCCAATAACAGTTTTCTAAGTTAGTCTTTTTTTAGTTTAGAAAATTTCACAAAAAATAAAAAACAATTATTAAAAGTTCAAAATTTTCTGAAATCCATGTTATAATTGATACATAATAAGAGGAGATTAATATGATTGATGACCAACGAATATTAGATGTTTTTTACACTCAATTAGTTCCAGAAGCAAAAACAGGAAAGGTAAATTGTTACTTCATTATAAATATGGCTTTTGATTTAATTATTGATAATAAGGAAATAACTAAGTGCAATAATTTACCATACAATGGTATTTTAATTCCTACCTTGAAAGTTACTAATAAAGAGTTATTTGATGAAAAGTTGGTAGAGTATGTAAATAAAGCTTTTGAAATATATAATCCTTCTGATTTTGCATTTCTAGATGATCTTAATGCCACTGAAATAGAGAATTTAACAGATATCAAAGAAGAATACCTAATAAAATACATAATAACTATGTTATTCGCTAATGCATCTTATAGTGACTTCAACTATCCAATAGAGTTCTTAAATTCTAGAATATCTATGTTTGAAAATAAAATTCTAAATCATGAAGGAGAGATAGAATTAGGATATCTAGAAAGTATTGGTGCTAGAATATATATTGAAGAAGAAGTAAGCCCAATAAGAGCTGAAACACCATATAGGATTAAAAGTTATCTTAGATTTGATGATGGTCATCAATTACTATTACCAGAAATATACGCAGGCTGTAGTGACGAAAAACATCATTTATATGGTATCCAAAAAACAACTAAAAATAGTGAAACAGATGAGCACGCATACTTAAAGCAAATTAGAAAAGGCTTCATCGCTAAAATAAACGGTGCACCAGAACATTACTTCTTGACAGTCATGCTTTTCTTGTCATTATGTAATGACAAAGAAATAGAAGTAGTTCCTTTTTTAGTAGAAAGATGGAATGCAAAAAGAATAGCTATCTACAATAAGAGGAAAAATAGCGGAACTTTTTCATTAATGGAAAAAGAGAAAGAACAAGAATCAATCCAAACTAATATAACAGATATATTTATTCGCTATTTTAAGAAATTAGAAGATGTAAGTACTGGAATGGATTTTTATTTAGTACCTTTCGAATTAGATAATAATTTACACATTAAGCTAGCGAAAGATTTTGAAAGCAGAAGTCAAGTATTTAACGAACTATTCAACCTAGCTAATAATTACAAAGAAGAAAGAAATAATATCAGAAGATAAAAAAGAGAAGATATTTAATTTATCTTCCTTTTTTTGAATAATTTAGAAAAAATTTCTTGTTCATCTATAGAAAGTTGTAACATCGAAGATTACATATCATGCATATAATGCACCATATTATGGGATAAAATAAGCTAAAATAAGAATAATTGCAGTTTTAAAAATTTATGGTATAATATGCTTGGAAAAAGAGGGGATTTCATGTCAAAGGTAAAATCATTTCTAAATGAAGAAAATAAGAAAATAAATTATAAGGATTACCTAGTAATATTAGTCATAATAATAGTATATGGAATAATATCTTTCTACAGACTAGGTAGTATGACAAATCCTAATACTATTGAATCATTTACAAAAACAGACTCTTTAATAATTGAATTATCAGAAAAAGATGATATCATCAAAATGAAAACTTTTAATGGGGACAAGAATGCTGAGTATCAAGTATATGTTTCTGACGACAATAAGAAATATCGCTATGTAACAAAAATTGAAGGAGAAGGATCCTTCGCATGGGATGACATAAGGTTGCTTACCAGAGGAAAATATTTGAAACTACTTTTTACCGAAGATTCTTCGTTAGGAGAAATAGCTCTTTATAACAATAGTAAAGAACAAATAAAAATTAAATCAAGTTTACATAATAACAAAAAAACTAGTCTTTTAACAGATGAGTCTAATTTAATACCAAAACAAATAAGTTATTATAACTCAACATACTTTGATGAAATCTATTTTGCAAGAACTGCCTATGAATATACAAAAAATATCGAAACATATGAGTGGACGCATCCACCTCTAGGAAAATTGATTCAAGCAATTCCAATATTTATAACTAAAAATATGTCTCCATTTAACTATCGCTTTATGGGAAACATTTCAGGAATCTTAATGATAATAGTTATGTATATCTTCAGTAAAAAATTATTTAAAAAGAGAAAGTATGCAATATTTTCTGCACTACTTATATCTCTAGATACATTTCATTTTGTACAGACAAGAATAGGTACTGTTGATAGTCATCTTGTGTTGTTCATAATGTTGTCACTATATTTTATGTACAATTTCATTGAATCAACAAGAACAAAAGACTTGTTCTTTTCAGGAGCTTTCTTTACTTTAGCAATATCAGTAAAATGGACAGGTTTTTACGCTGGTCTTGCTTTAGCGATTATTTATTTTACTCACTTATTTAAAAATAAAAAAATTAATATTGAATATATCGGAAAAGGTACCGTTTTCTTTGTGGTAATCCCAATTATCTTCTATTTCAGTCTTTATCTAATGTTTCCGAATAATCGAATTAATAAAACTAATAATTTAAATAAAGTCTTAACCCAACAAGTAGATATGTATAACTATCATAGTAATTTAGAATCAGAGCATTATTTTTCATCTTCTTGGTATACCTGGCCAGTAGTATATAAACCTGTTTGGTATCATAATCAAGAACTTAGTAACAATCAGCGAGAGACAATTACCGCTATTGGAAACATCGCAATCTGGTGGGTAGGAATAGTTAGTACAATTTATCTTTTAATAAAGGCAATAAAAAAGAAAGAACCCACGGCTATTTTTCTGTTAATTACTATTTTATCATTATGGCTACCTTATACCATAATAGGTAGAGTAATGTTCATTTACCATTATTTTCCTGTCTTGCCTTTTCTAATATTAGGAATTGTATTGATGTTTAAAGATTTAGTAGAGAAGTTTAAAATCGGTTTAATAATGCCAATCTATATTTTTGTAGTAATGGCTTTCTTTATAATTTACTATCCAGTAATTTCAGGAACACCCATAGATAACAGTTATATCGAAAAATTAAGATTGTTTAGCAGCTGGTACTTCTAAAAAAGAATAAAAAAAGAGGATATTTCCTAGTAAGAAGTATCTTTTTTTGTTATAATTTTTAAGAGAAGGTGAAAAGAATGAAAGTAGTTTGTATAGGACATTCAACATATGATACAACACTACCAATGGATAGCTATCCAACAGAGAATGTGAAGTATCGTATTGGTAAGCATATTGAATGTGGAGGAGGGCCCGCTTCTAATGGAGCATATCTTCTAGCTAAATGGGGGATGGATGTAGTAATCGCATCTGTAATTGGAAAAGATTACTATGGAGAAAGAATTATTGAAGACTTTACTAAGATAGGTGCAGATACAAAATACCTAGAGCAAAAAGAAAATCACGACACATCAAGTAGTTTTATAATTGCTAATATGAGTAATGGTTCCAGAACAATCATCACTTCTAAAAAAAATCCAATAAGAAAACTATCAACTTCAATAGACGTAAAAGCAGATTTAATTCTCATTGACGGAGAACACCCAGAAACAGCTTGTGAAGTTTTAGATAATAATCCAGATGCAATAAGTATTTTAGATGCTGGAAGGTTAAATGATGATACAAGATATTTAGGTAAAAAAGTGTCTTACGTTGTTTGTTCTAAAGATTTTGCAGAGGAATTCAGTGATAAAAAAATTAAAACGCCACTAGACGTAAAAGACTTAATAGAGATATACGAACAGCTAAAAACATATTTTAATACTAATATAATAATTACATTAGAAGCAGAAGGAAGCTTCACTAAAATAGATGATAAATATGAAGTAATTCCAAGCATTAAAGTAAAAGCCTTAGATTCTACTGGGGCAGGAGACATATTTCACGGAGCATTTGCATATTTTATTGGTAATAATTATCCACTAAAAGAAGCTATAAGACTAGCCTCAATAACAGGAGCAATATCCGTAACTAGAATAGGATCTAGATATTCAATCCCAGACCTAAGAGAGGTACTTGATTATGATCTCATTATATAGTAATTTACCAACATTAGATTTACATGGGATAGACAGAGACTATGCAAGAATACTTATAAACGATTTTATAAGAGACAATTACACTATAAAAAATAAAATGGTAGTAATAATTCACGGAAATGGAGCTGGAATTATCAAAAAAACAACTCAAGAAACACTAAAAAGAAATTCACTAGTAAAAGACTATAAAATAGACAATTTTAATAGTGGAATGACTGTTGTTGAACTTAAGGAAACTGTTGACAACTAAGCTTTGAAGTGTTAGAATAGGCAATACATGTGACGAAAGGGGAGTTCAGATATGTACACAGAGGAATATGAAAGCAAAGGTTTTCCATTTAGAGACTTAATACTAAAATTGGTTCTAGTTGTAGTATTTGTATTTTTACTAATATGGTTATTACCAAAATTTATATCGCCAACAATTACTACAAAAGAATGCAATTCAAAAACTTGCGATGTTAGTGGAATAGATGCATTGACATCACAAATATTCATGGACAACTTGGAAAGAATGAAAGATGCTGCTATATCATATTATACAGATGAGAGATTACCACAAGAGGTTGGAGCATCAGACAAAATGACACTAAGTGACATGATTGGTAAAAAGTTACTTATAGCACTAATAGATAAAAATAACAAAGTATGTGACTTAGAAAAAAGTTATGTAAAAATAACTAAATTAGATGATGAGTATCTTTTAAAAGTTAATTTAAAAGATAGTGAAAAAGAAGATTACATATTAGTTCATCTTGGATGTTATACATACTGTGATTCATATCTTTGTGAAAAACAGGAAACAAGCGTTCCAATCAAAGGTGCAAAAACAACATCATCAAAACCAACGCCAACAGTGCCAATTAAAGGCTGTGATGAGCCATGCACTCCTGAAGAAAAACCAACAAAGAAACCAACAACAAATCCAAGTGATAAACCAACTAATAAGCCATCAGATGATCCAACTGACGAGCCAACTGATAAACCAACCGATAAACCATCAGATGACCCAACTGACAAGCCAACTGATAAACCATCAGATGACCCAAGTCCAAAGCCAACGAACAATCCAAAATACATATATGAGTATAAGAAAACAACAAATGCATCATTCTCAAAATGGACAAATTGGAGTGCTTGGAGTAAAACAAATTGTGGAACATCAGAAATTAATTGTAATGACAATAGCACAACTTGTTTGAAAAAACTTCAAATGTTGAAAAGAAAAGAAAAAATAGGAACATATCAAAAATCTTATGCAAAAACAAGAAATGTTATTAAACAAACAGGATCATATACACAAAAAGCATGTTCAAAATATAATTACGTAGAAATTAATAAGACAATTTACGCAACAACAGTAACAACAACATATACACAAACAAATACAATTACTTCAACAACAAAACATTCAACAGGTGGTTGGACATATAATGGTAGAGGAAGTTACAGCAATCCACCAAGAGATACAAATTCAACACATTATAAATTCGCTGGTGCTGATTATAGCTACTGTAGTGATACTTGTACAACTTTACCAAATTATTATTACGATTCATATACATATACAGGTGGATTAACTAGTGTTAGTAGTACAACTACTCCTGGAAATATTTCTAGTTCGTCATCATCATCAACAACATCAAATACAACAACATCATCTCAGGCAAGTTGTGGTGAATATGTATATAAAACAATTCCAATCTATGGAACTATAACAGTAACAGAAAAAGCAACAAGAACAGAACCACTATATGGTACAGTATGCTATCAAAGTACAAAAACAAGAAAACTAATAGATTCTGGTTCTACAAAGACTAAATGGAGTGAGTATGGAGATAAATCTCTATTGACATCTGGATGGTATTACACAGGAAGAAAAAAATTAAAATAAAGGGGGACAATTAAATGAAATCCAAAAAAATAATTAATATTGTATTTTATAAGTTTTATGATAGAGGAGAAGAAAAAAGACAAGCATGTGCTTTCTACAGTGACGGAACAATCGCTACGTTAACTTATCAAGAAGGAATAGAAGCTTGTGAGCAAATAGCTAAGGAGTTACATATTACTTCTAAAGACGCTTTCCAACGCATGATAAACAGCGAAATGATTCATGTTATGACAGGAAGTGAATTCGAAAGAAGATTTAATAGTTTCGTTGCCACTAATGAGCAAATTAACAATCAAGAAGTTGAATCATCAAAACACGAAGAAAATACTCCATCCTTTAAGGCTGTAGAAGGACCAGGACGCGATGATGTTGAAGAACAAGAAGACAATCTTGAATCATCTGTTCTTCCTAATTTAGATGAAGAAAATAATAATTCGTATGAAGCTTCAGAGATTGAAGATGCTTTAGAAGATGAAGATAGCCTTGATGATGATTTTGTAAATGAATTAAATGAGGATGAAGAAAATAGATATGATTCCGACTTAGCTGCAGATGAAGATGAATTTGTAGAAGATACTGAAGAAGAGTATACAGATGAAGAAGAACGTGAAGACGATTTAGAAGAGGATTATGCAGACGAAGAAGAAAATGAAGACGAAATAGAAGAAGACATTGAAGATGATTTCGAAGAAGCAGAGGAATTAGAGGAACCTAAAAAGAGAAAAGGAATCCTAGGAATCTTCCAGAAATGTATAGATAAGTTTAAGAAAAATAAACTTGTTAGAAGAATCACTTTATGTGTTGCCGCTTTAGCGGTATTGGTTACAGGATATAGTGTAGCTGCAAAAAAAACAAAAGAAGGTGCAATGCTTAACTCTAATCTTAACAGCGGTAAATCGACAGTTGAATCAACAGTTGATTCTAAGGAGAAAACTACAGACGCTGGAAAAGAAGGTGCATTAATAACTGGAAATAATGATTATTATGATAATTATTCATATGAACAATTATTAGAAGTTACGGAAAGTAAAGTTCAAAAGGATTCAATGAAAAATTTAGGAGATACAATAACTAATTTCAACGGACCATTTGCAGATGCTTATGTAGAACAAGGAAAAGATATCAGAGCTGCATTATCATTTGATGAAATAGTAGCCATTCAACAAGCATACAATGACTATAGTAAAAAAGATATCCAAGCATATTTCAACGGAGCTGAAATCAACGCTAGCGATATGGAAAAAGATTATAAATCAGCAACTTTACAATTAATGGGAGCTCATGTAATTGAAACAAGAGAAAATCCAGTAGATATGAGCAAACTTCTTAATGATGAAAAAGCAAAAGAATTCTATAAAAAATATCATGAAATGTTCTTAGCTGCAAAAGAAGCAACTGGAGAAGATAAAATAGCTAAAGCGAAAGCATTTGCAGATGCAGTAAGAAATGATTTCCCAATCACAGAAGACGTAAGAACAGATGGAATCATGCATAGAGATGATTATGATAAAATAGAATCTTACAAGCTATCTGTAGTACCAATGATAGCCGCATCTGAGATGCTATTCCAAAACTTAGATATCGACTATACGTTAAGTAATGGAGAAATTGACTTCTTAAATGATATTGGATTATGTAATTATGCTCAAGATAAGTTCGAAAAGATTGAGACAATAACATTGTCATCAGAAGAAGATAATACAAATCCATTATACGAACAGTATAGAGATTCTATTATCGGAATGTTAAAAGAAAAAAATCAGTATGTAACAACAGATGAAAAAAGAGATTTATCAAAACTAGATGCATTCCAAAATGCAGTAAATTGGCATTTCTACGTAGATTCAACTGGTATGTTTACCGGTGAAGTGTACTATACAACAGAAACACATACTGAAACAAATACATGGACAACACAGCAAACAAGTTATAGAGAAGAAACAACTACAACAGAAAAAGAAATTCCAGAAGACGAAAAAAAGAAAATTGACAAAAAAATAGAAGAAGAAAATAAGAAAGAAAAAACTAAAGCTGAAAAAGAAGCTAAAAAGAAACAAGAAGAAATGCAAAAAGAAGCAGATGAAGAAGCTGATAAAATCAACAAAGAGATAGAAGAAGAAGAAAAAGATTTAGAAGATAAAATTGATGATGCAAATGATAAAATAGATGAAAACAACAAGGATGACGACACAAGCAACGATAATAAAGTTAATGAAGATGATTTTGGAGACCACAATGTTGATTTCGATGATGATTATTCAGATGATCAAGGAAATTTAGATGACTCTGTTGAAAATATAACTACAGATCCATCTGGAGACCAAACAAACGAAGAATTACCAGATCCTAACGAAACTGGAAAAGATTTCGATAGTCAACAACCATCAGATAATGGAAATAACAATTCAGACAATAACAATAATAATGATAACAATGATGCCAACGATAATAACAATAACAACAACGCTAATGAAGGTGGCTCAGAACAAAATATTATTGAGTATGAAGAACCAGTAGCTGAAACTCCAAAATCTAATGAAGAATTAGTAGACGAGTATGTTGAAAGTCTAGCTAACGGTTCAGATGAGTTTGCTGAATCATATGAATACACTAAATAATTGATAGAAAAAAGCTAAAAAAACAGCTTTTTTCTTTAATTTTAGACAAAAATACAAGAAAAATTTGACAAAATAGTCCATATGTGCTATAATATGGACACATTGAAGGTACAGAAGGGTTCGTACAAATAGGGGGGTTGAATATATGAAAAGTACATATATATTCGAATATTTAGATGAAAATGATTTTAGAAAAAAAGAAAGATCTGTAAGAAAATACAACATGTTAGCTTACAAAAAATTAACTTTTACATACTATCCAGAGTTACGTAAAGGAACTTTTTTAGGAAAAGTTGTTAGTAAGAATGAAAAAGATAAAACAGTAAGTTATGAATTACAATTACCTACAGATGAATTATTCAAAAAAGTTCATGGACCAATAATATTACATTACACTGTTTATACAGAAAAAAATATTATTCTTTTAACTAACATTACACCAGAAGGTATTCTAGATGAAGGACATAGAGCTGAACTTTCAACTTATAAAGGTGTAATGATTTCAAAGACTAATCCTGAAAAAGATATGTTTAAAATCAATTTACTAAACACATTAGGAAAATAGAAAGAAAATTTCTATTTTTTTAATTTTACTATTGCATGAGTATCGAAATTATGCTATTATTAAATAGCAATGGACCCTTAGCTCAGTTGGTTAGAGCACGCGGCTCATAACCGTGCGGTCATAGGTTCGAGTCCTATAGGGTCCACCATTTTATAAATGCGAGTATGGCGGAATTGGCAGACGCGCTAGACTTAGGATCTAGTGTCTTAGACGTGCAGGTTCAACTCCTGTTACTCGCACCATATGTTTATTAACCGTTGTATATCAACGGTTTTTATTTTGCTTGACCTTGTTTTGAATAAATTTGAAATTTTTAATAGATATTTGACTTAAAAGAATTTAATTATCTAAAGTATCGTGTTGAGTAGCAACTATAAAAATGTTATAATCGATACTAGGTGATTAAATGAATCAGTATATTAATTTATTTATTGATCAAGAATATCCAATATTCATTGATAAGTATTTAAATACAAAAACATTAAAACGCTTAAAAGGTATAACTCAATTTTGTGGTTGTGATTATACAGAATTATATAGACCAAAATTTTTGTATACTAGATATGACCATAGTTTAGTGGTCGCCCATATGACATGGCATTTTACTAAGAACAAAAAAGAAACTATAGTTGCTTTACTACATGATATTGGAACTCCATGTTTTGCACATTGTATAGATTATGTATTTGGTGACTACTTAAATCAAGAGACTTCCGAAAAGAAATTAACGGAAATTATCCAAGATGATGAAGAAATACAAAAGTATTTAAAGGATGATAAAATAACATTGAAGGATTTAGAAGACTTTAGTCCTTACAATATTCTAGAAAACAAAACGCCGCAGCTCTGTACTGATAGACTCGATGGAGTACTTCATACATGTTATATTTGGCTGTCCACTAACAATCTAAAAGAAATAAAAGAGGTATATAAAAACCTAGAAGTTTTAAAGAACGAGAAAGGACTATCAGAAATAGGATTTTCTAATTTAGAAGTAGCAGAAAAATTTGCACAAATGGTTTATATTTATGCGACAGAACTACAATCAAATAAAGACAAATATACAATGAAATATATATCAGAAATGATAAAATTAGCTTTTAAAAAGCAACTTTTAACTTTAGAAGATTTATACACAAAAAAAGAAGCTGATATCTGTAATATTTTAGAAACAAATTTTTCATCTTGGAAAAAATTTAAAGAGGCCAAAAGAGTAATCGGTTCTAAAGAAAAACCTAAAAATTGTTTCTATATTTTTGTAGAGTGCAAAAGAAGAAATACAATTCCATTAGTAAAAACATCATCAGGAATTAAACGAATCAATGATATTTCATCTAAAGCTACAAACATCTATGATAAATTAGAAAGTTTTAAAGACCAACCATATGGATATGTAGAAGAAATAAAAGAATTAAATTAGTTTACTATGAAGGAGAGAACATAAATATGAATAATATCGAGATAGAAAGAAAGTATAAAATAGATGAAGCAAAGTATTGTGAAATAATAAAATATCTAGAGGAAAAGGAGATAAATGTCGAAAAAAATAATCAAAACGATGTATATTTTTCACCAGTTCATTTTCCATTCCTAGGTGGTGAAATAGATAATGAGTGTTTACGACTTAGAATTTTAGAAGATAAAAATATTTTAAGCTACAAAAAATTTGTAGAAGCTACCGCAGAGGAACCAGCACATTGTATCGAGCATGAGATGGAAATTACAGATATAAATAACTTAAAACTTATTTTAAAAGATTTAAGAATTAACGAAGAATTCACTCTAAAAAAAGAGCGTATATCCTTCATATATAAAAATCACATTGAAATAGCACTGGATAAAGTTGAAAATCTTGGTTACTTCATAGAGTTAGAAATAATAAATCAAGAAGATGTTTCTACTTCAACTAACAATATTGAAGAATTTATTAAGAGATTTGGTATCACAGAAGAGTTTCGTAATTACGAAGGGTACTCTTACATGTTATACAATCAGAAGAGAGGATAACTAAATGAAAACACTAATGGTAGATATGGATAATGTAATAACTGATGGTATTTTTAAAGACTACATAGAGAGATTTTATAAAACAAAAATAGATTTAACCAAAATAAAAGATTATAACTATGTTCAAAAAGCAACACAAAAAGATTCTAAAAACTTTTGGAATTTTGTAAAAGAGAAAAACTTTTATTTAGAGGCACCTTTATTAGAAGATTGCTATGAAGTGCTAGAAAAATTAAATGAGAAGTATGATATTTATATTGTAACTTCTTATCTTTGGAACGAATCAATCGATATTAGTGGTAATAATCTAAAAAATAAATATAACTATCTAAAAGAAACATTACCATTTATAAAGCCAGAAAAATACATATTTACTACTAATAAAAAAATTATGAATTTTGATATAAGAATAGATGATAGATTAGACAACCTTTCTAATTCTAAAAATAAACTTCTTTTCACAGCTTGGCATAATAAAGACCTGCCAGATGAGAAATTGCAGCAACTAGGAGTTACAAGAGTAAATACATGGAAAGACATTGAAAATATCTTGATTTAATATATTAAACTTTGACAAGTAATATTATCTATAGTAAAATCAAAAATAGTTAGGAAATCCATTAAAAATCTAACAAAATAGAGTTTGGCTATCTTACCAAATAAACGCATTGTGCAACATTGCAAATCAAATAGATTTATAAAGAGGTGTAAAAATATGAAAGAAGTAATTAATTATTTAGAAGAAAACAATATTAGCTATGAATTAGTAGAACATGAAGAAGTCCATACAATTGAAGATATGGAGAAATTATCATTATTAGATAAAGGTTATGTTTGTAAAAATTTATTCCTAAGAAACGCTAATGGAAAAATCCATTATTTATTATGTTGTCATCATTCTAAAGCCGTAAAGATGGATGAGCTTCAAAAAAAGATTGATAGCACACGTTTAAGCTTCGCATCAGCAGAACGTTTAGCAAAACATTTAAAATTAGAAAATGGTTATGTTTCACCATTTGGTATTTTAAATAACGAAGATAAAAAAGTAATCGTTGTTTTTGACAAGGATTTAATCGGTCAAGAAAAAGTTGGATTTCATCCAAATACAAACAAAGCTACAGTTTACTTAGCTTTTGAAGATGTAGAAAAAATGATTAAAGAACATGGTAATGAAATAATTTACATAACATTATAAAGAAAACGTTGTTAGACAACGTTTTTATTGATTTAAGATGATATAGTAAAGTTTAAAAGTAAAAATATTACAATTGAAATTTCATTATTTTACTAATATTTCTAATCATGTTATAATATAACTAGTATAAAATCACTAGGAGGAAAGCCATGACTATTTATGATTATATTGATGAATATGGAATATATGGATTTGATGAAAGACCATTTAATGAAGTAGACAGTGCTATTTTTTCATTTTTATCTTATGCTGATTTTTCCAATATTTTTGAAAAAGAAAAAATGACTATACAAGAAATAGGGAGAAAACATCTAGGACTACATTCAAAAAAAGAAAACAATGTCATCGCTGTACGTGAAGGAAACTCCATTCTTATGTATATGAAAGATACTAAGCGTTATAGAAATTGCCTTGTCTATAACCATAAGTACGAAGGAACAAACGATATCCAATTCGGAGTAATTGCTATTGAATATCAAAAAAATGAAGTATACATATCTTTTGAGGGAACAGATGAATTAATTAGTGGTTGGAAAGAAAACCTTTTACTAAGTTATCAATTTCCAACCAAGTCCCATTTAAAGGCCATCAATTATCTAAATCGAAACTACACTTTCTCAACAAAAAAACTAATAATTGGAGGTCATTCAAAAGGAGGAAACCTAGCATTAGTAGCCGGAGCATATTCTAATTTTTTTGTTAGAAAAAAAATAAAAATGATTTATAATTTTGATGGACCAGGATTATTAGAAAAAGAGTATTATACAAAACCATTTCAAAGTATTTTAAACAAGTATATTCAAATAATACCAGATTATTCAGTAGTGGGACTTATACTAGAAAATTCTAATGTAAAAGTGGTTAAATCAAATAATAAAACCATACTTTCTCACAATATCTATTATTGGGAAATTGACAACAATCATTTCAAAGAAGGAAAATTGAGCCTTTTTTCTAAAAATCTTCAAGCTGAAATAGAAAATTGGACAGACAAATACACTCAAAGAGAAAAGCAGGACTTCATAGAAAATCTAGAGGGAATTTGTCAAAAAGCAAATATAAAAAGTCTCTTAGATTTCAAAGAGAAAAAGACAAAGCTAATAGACTTAATATATGAATCAAGAGATTTAAGCGAGAACAGTAAGAAAATTCTCATGGACTTCATTGGCTTATTTTTAAAATGTTTAAACAATACAACTATCACAGAAATAAAAAGAATAATAAATAAGAAAATCAGAATACCAAAAATTTCAAATAAAAGAGAGAATTTAAATGGAACTAAATGAAATTCAAAAAAAGTTTCTTTCCGAAAAACTAATCAACTTAAAAAAATCTAAATTTCGCAGTAGTTTTAAGCTTAAAGAAAAAGAAAAAAACTACCTAAATGACAAAGGAATGGATACAATAGAAAAACATACAGTAGATTTTATTACTAATAGACTAGCCCCATATCCAACTCCAAACGATGGAAAACAAACGCCTACAAAAGGACATCCCGTTTTTATAGCGCAACATGCTACCGCAACTTGTTGTCGTGGTTGTTTAAATAAGTGGCATAAGATTCCTAAAAATCGTTCGTTGAAGTCAAAAGAAATTAGATTTATTCAAGCGCTAATTATAGAATGGTTGAAAGAAAATAACAAATAACAGGAGGTATTAAAATGAAAAAAATAATGTTAATTGGAGGAGGAGAAGTCGGAAGAGGTCGTACTTCATATGAAACCAAAGAAATAGATGAAGAAATTGTAAAGATGAGCAACAAAGATAATCCAACCTTTCTCTTTATTGGTTTAGCTAGTTCTTTTTCAGATTCGTACTACGATACTATGAAAAAGATTTATAGGGAGTTGGGATGTACGTGTACATATTTAAAAAAGAAAAATATAATCAATAATCCAGACATTGTTAAAGAAAAGATTGCTAATGCTGATATTATATATATTTGTGGCGGAGATACTGTAAAATTATTAGAAGATATTAAAAACTATGAAATAGATATTCTCTTAAAAGATGCGATGAATAATGGCACAGTACTAGCTGGAATATCAGCGGGAGCTATTCTTTTAAGTTGTGGAGGATACTCTGATGCATTAATTATTAGAGGGGAAAGTGATGATTATAAGTATCTAGATGGTTTAGGTTTTGTTAATCTAAGTTTCTGTCCACATTATAAGTCAAATTTAGAAAAAGATAAATCTTTATTAGAATATTTAGAAGATAACGAAAATATTAAAATGTATTGTTTAGAAGATTGTACCGCATTAAAAATAATAGATGATAAATATCAAGTAATAAAAAGTAATAAAGAAAAAAATGCCTACATTTGTAAGAAAAATAATGTAGAGGAAATAATAAATACTGGAACTATTAATTAACTAACATAACTAATGACTTCAAATCGTAAGATAGATTAGAAGTCTTTTATTTTTTCTAAGATATATGGTATGATAAATATAAAGAATGGAGAATTTGAAATGAATAAAAAAACTAAGAAAAAAATATTAGAATTTATCATTATGGTTATTGTAGTTTTAGGTTTTTTCATTTATGAAGAGTTTTTCTCAAATAACCTTGAGAAAAACTCAATTCAATTTCGACAAACAGAAGAGATTGAGCAAACAATAAATTTAAGTGAAAATAGTAACCTAAAAATTTATTTTATTGATGTTGGACAAGCAGATTGTATTTTAATAAATAACAATCAAGAATATGCACTTATTGATGCTGGAAATAATGAAGATGGCAAAAAAATTGTTAATTACCTAAATGAACTAGGTGTACACAGTTTTAAATATGTTGTAGGAACTCATGCACATGAGGATCATATTGGTGGAATGGACGATATTATTAAAAATTTTAATATAGAACATTTTTATATGCCAGATGCAATTACGACAACAAAAACTTTTGAAGATGTATTAGATGCTTTAGAAGAGAAAAAAATAGCTTTTGAAACTCCAGAGATAGATTCTACATTTTCTCTAGCAGAGACTAAGTTCCAAGTAATGTACATCGGAGACGATAAAAAAGATTTAAATGATACATCTTTAGTTCTAAGGTTAACTTATGGGAACACTTCGTATTTATTAATGGGTGATGCAACTAACAAAGTGGAGAAAGAAATTTTAAATAAGAATCTTCAAAGTGATGTTTTAAAGGTAGGTCATCACGGTTCCCAATACTCAACACATGCTCAATTTTTAAAAGCAGTAAGTCCTAAATACGCTATAATCCAAGTAGGAAAAAATAATAATTATAATCATCCTAAAGATGTAACTATCAAAAAATTAGAAGAAGTTGGAGCTAAAATTTATAGAACAGACAATGATGGAACTATAATTCTTTCATCAGATGGAGATAATATAACTTTTAAAACTATGAAAACAGATACAAATGGATAGGTGATAATATGAAATTTGCAGTAGATGAAATTATAGATAATATAGCTATACTAGAAAATATTGAAACAAAAGAAAAAAAAGAAGTAGACTTAAGTATTCTGCCAAAAAATATCAAGGAAGGTAATATAGTTTTAGAGGGTGAAAAGTATAAGTTAGCAAGTGATGAAGAAAAAACAAGAAGAGATGCTATAAGAGAAAAACTAGAAAGGTTAAAGAAACTTAAATGAGCAAGAATAAATATCTTCTTCCCTTCCAAGGCGAATACTTTATTGAATATGGAGGGCTAACAAAGAAAACATCTCATTCATGGGATATCATCCCACAACGCTATGCTTACGATTTTGAGATTCGAAAAAACAACCTTCCATATCATGATGATTACAAAATTCTTAAAAATTATTACTGTTACTTAGATAATATAATTTGTCCTTGTTCTGGATTTGTAATCGACCTTCAAAACAACCAACCAAACACTAAAGTATATAAAAATCGTCCAATAACTAATGATATCAGTGATGCAAGGGGTAACTATATAACAATAAAACATCCCCATGGTGAATATAGTACAATCTGTCATTTTGAAAAAGGGAGTATCAGTGTTGAAATAGGAGATTTAGTTGAAGCTGGTCAGATATTAGGAAAAGTAGGAAACAGCGGTAATACTCAAGGACCTCACATACATTTTCAAGTTCAAAACGGACCGGATTTCAACTATAGTAAAGGAATTATTATTACTTTTAAAAATGCATATATCAATTCTAAAAAAAGACAATTTTTATCCAAAGATAATTATGTGAATTCGCAGAAAGAAGGCTAATATGACACCAACAAAAACAAGTGTTGAATTAGAATTAGAAGAAAGAGAAAAACTAGAACCACCATACATAGAAAATTCAAAGTATACTGCTAAAAAATTCGAAGGTTACTATGATTACTTAGAAGTAAAAAAATGTCACTTCAAAAAATGTAACTTTGAATCAGCAGTTTTCCAAGGAATTGATATAGATGAGACTATTTTTGAAAATAGTAATTTATCAAATCAAGAACTAATTAATCATTCTTATAATCAAGTAACATTTAAATGTTGTAATTTAGTAGGTATAAACTTCAATGATTCTTATTTAGAAAATATAGTTTTCGACAACTGCAATATTAAATATGGTAATTTTTCAAATACAAAGATGAAAAACGTTAAATTTATAAATTGTAATCTTGATGAAGCATCATTTAATGAAGTAAAGTGGAAATCATTAGAGTTAATAGAATGTGACTTAAAAGAGACAGAGTTTCAAAGAACTCAACTAAAAGATTTAGATATAACTACCTGCACAATTTCCAACTTAAAAGTAGATATTACTAAACTAAGAGGGCTAATAGTAAATGTAAATCAAGCCCTTTCAATCTCAACCATCCTAGGATTAAACATTAAATAAAAATCATTATAAACTAAAAAATAAAGTAGAGTTCCATACTTTATTTTTTTCTTATCTCTTTTTCAATATTCTTCTTTGTATGCTCAATATAATTAGGCTTTATATTAAAATATTCAACAATTTCTTCTGACTTAGTACAATTTGTTATGACATATCTTGCGTCTTTATAAAATATTTTTTTCTTACTTTTGTCATTCATCTTTTGATATGCTTTTTCAAGTGAGTTAAAATTATCACTATCATAAATCTTATACTTATAAGTTATTCCTGTATCATCTTTAGTAGGAATAACTTCTTTTAAATATAGTTTATATTTACTATGATTACATTCAACTCCAATTCCCTCAACAATCATTAGATTATTAAGTTCAACATATGGTGGTATTTTAATTATAAAAAAAGCGACTATTAAAATCATTATACTAATAACCCCAATAATAATCTTTTTCATTTATATCGTCCCCTAACTACATTAGTAGTAAGTTTTGAATTTCTTTTCAAAATATTGGTATCGATTTTTACTAAAGAATCTTTTATTTCATTTTTGTCTATTTCTAAATATTTAAATCCATATATTTTTGAAGTTAAAATATTATAAAACATTATAACACCTCCAATAACTACGCCATATATTCCAAGAGCTGTCCCTAATAATAGCAAAATAATTTTATACATTCTTAAAGCATTGACAAGTTCCAAAGAAGAAAATATTAATCCAGCGATTGAAGATATGGCAATAACAATAATCATAATAGGGGAGACAATCCCAGCCGCAACAGCAGCATCTCCCAGAATAAGACCTCCAAGTATTGATATTGCTGATCCACTAGTAGTGGACATTCTAAGATCAGATTCTTTAAGTATCTCAAAACAGACTATCATAAAAAGCGCCTCAATATAAGCTGGAAAAGGAACAAAAGTTCTTCCTGCTTTCAACATTAGTAATAAAGGTAAGGGAACTAAATCATAATTCCTAGTCGTCACCGCAATATAAACAGCTGGTGTAAATATCGCTATAAAAAATGCAAATACTCTAATAATTCTTATAAAAGAAGTATTAACGTTTTTCTGAAAATAGTCATCAGTTGTATGAAAAAAATCAAAGAAAAACGAAGGAAGTATCAGCGCATAGGGACTAGTATCGACTAAAATAACAACCTTACCTTCTAAAAGAGCCATAGAACTCTTGTCAGGCCTTTCGCTCATCATAATAGTTGGGAATAGTTTTTTCTTATTTTCCAAAGAATTTTTCAAATAACTAGAATCTATAATTCCGTCTATATCAATTTTTTTAAGACTTTTTTGAATCTTATCGACCAATCTCTTAGAACATATACCATCGATATATAAAAGACCAACTTTCGTCTTAGTATATCTACCTATTGTAAAGTCCATAACTTTCAAATTTTCACTTTTAATACGTCTTCTGATTAATCCAAGATTAGTATTAAACGTTTCCGAAAAACTATCTTTAGGTCCACTAATTGATAATTCACTCTCAATGGTATTGACTCCTCGATCTAAATTAGCCCTAATTTCACAAGCATATATTTTTTTATAAATTATTATTACAAATCCATTATTAAGAGAATCAACAATCTCATTTTCTTTAATAATCTTACAATTACAAACAGTTAATTTATCTTCCAATTTACATAAATCATGCTTGTTCAAGCGTACCAGTTCTTCTAATATATATTCGTTAATGCCTTTACCATCAGTCAATACTTCATTAAATATAATTTTTACCTTTTTCCCCGCAACCATTACATCCCTAAATAAATAATCCTTTGAAGGCAAAAGTCTTTTCCTAATTTTTTCAGCTATCCTCATTAATTTCACCATTATTATTATGTCAAATTATTTTCTTAATATGTATTTTTTGTTATAATTACAAAGAGGGATTACTATGAATGTAAAAATAGAAAGATTAGATGATTTTGGTAGAGGTATTGCTTTTATAGATAATAAGATATGTTTTATTGAAAATGCCTTGCCAGGAGAAATTGTTAAAATAGAAATTATCAAAGAATCTAAAAAATATTTAGAAGCTAAAGTAATGGATTATATCAAAAGAAATTCAAATAGAGAAGAAAGCAAATGTCCTTACTTTTCAAAGTGTGGAGGTTGTAATTTTTGGCATCTAAATTATCAAAATGAAAATACTTTTAAAGAAGAAAAAGTTAAGAACCTTTTGACAAAATTTTCAAGTATAGATAAGGAAATAGTAAGAGACATTAAATATCACAAAGAGCAAAACTACCGCAATAAAATAGTTCTTCATGGAAAAAATAATATTCTTGGTCTATATCAAAAAGGAACAAATGAAATTGTTGAAATAGAAGAATGCCTCTTAGTATCTAATAAAATAAATCAGTTAATTAAAGAATTAAAAAGAGTAAATAAGAATATTACTGAAGCCATTATCAAAATAAGTAATAACGAAGAAAGTATTATGCTTAAGATTAATGGTGAAGTATCAAATATAGAAGAATTAAGAAATCAAGTAGATGTCTTAATTATAAATAATAAATTATTATCTAAAAAAAGCTCTATTACAACAGAAATAGGAAATAAAGTGTACCTAGAATCAATTAATTCTTTCTTTCAAATTAATAAAACTTTAACCAAAGATTTATATGATGCTGCATTTAAAGTAGTAGAAAAATTGAGACCTAAGAAAGTTCTAGATTTATATTGTGGAACTGGTACCATAGGCATTTATGTTAGTGAATATTGTCAAGAAATTATTGGCATCGATAATAATGAATCAAACATTAGAGATGCCAATATGAATAAAGAACTAAATAAAGTAAAAAATATTAGATTTATTTGTGACAAAGTAGAAAATAGAATTGATAGTTTTAACGACATAGATGTAGTAATTGTAGATCCACCACGTGCAGGACTAGATAGTAAGACAATAGAGAATCTTCTTCGAATAAGTGCAAAAGCTATAATATATATATCATGTGACCCAGTAACTCTAGTTAGAGATTTAGATAAGTTAAATGAACAATATAAAGTAGAAAGCATAACACCATATAATATGTTTCCAAAAACTTATCACATTGAATGTGTATCCATATTAATAAAAAAAGATTAAAACAAAAGGTTTATTTATTTTAATAATATACTTCAAACAAAATAATAAAAATTTAGTTTTACCTTTTCTAGTACTTCCAAGCAATTCCACAAGTTAGAAGGTCTGGCAAATAATACAAATAATAAAGAAAGCAGGAAAATTATGCAGAAAATAGTTAACTTTCAAACTTATAAAATTGAAAAAAAGCTTCATATGAAAAAATGTTCTCAAACAGAAATTTGTAGTCTTTTAAATGAGATGCTAATTAATTATGATGGTTCTATACCAATACTAGAACTAGCTAGAAAATTTGGTTTCAAAATTTATAGTAAGCCATTAGATAAAAGCATTTCTGGAAGAATGATAATTACTAAAGACAGCAATAAAAAACATGGTTCTAGTAAGGTAATAGTAGTTAATTCAACATATCAAAAGCCACTGCAACGTTTAATAGTTGCAAGAGAATTATCAGTTTATCTTTTTAAGTTTTTAAAAGAAGAAAATTTTTACAAGCAATCTTGTACAATAGAAGATACTTATACAATTAGTAAAGAAGAAGACGTTTACGAAGAAATCGCCACTAACATATTGCTTCCTGATAAAAACTTTTGTCCACTTTTTTTAAAAGAAACTCGATTTGGAAGATTAGCTAAAGCAGAAAATAATCTCGCAAAATATTTTAAAGTACCAAAAGTCATAATCAAGCGAAAAATCAATGATTTAATTAATGACTAAAAACACAATCCAGTCTGTCTTATCGAGATTTAATCTTTAAATCTATTAAAATGTTTGATATAATAAAAATATAGTAAAGAGGGATTGTAATGAAGAATAAAGGAACATTTGATACAATAGTTAAAATGCTAATTATTTTTGTAGTTATTGGTTTTTTATCAGCAATGGTAGACTACTTTAGAATGAAAACAGGTGAAATACCGATTTTTAGTATTAAAAAATATGATGAAAAAACGAAAATTCAAACATTTCGTGGAATATTTTATAAAGCTGAACGTAAAACAACCTCATCTGAAAAAGAATCATTAGTAGAATCATCAGAAATTAAATTTGCAATTTTAGTATTTAAACTAGATGTACCAAAACAGTTTAAAGAAATAAAACTAGAATACAACGTAATAACAAAAGAAACTGATACATGTCAAGAAAGTGCAAAGCTTTATTATGCAGACAAAAATATTAAAGTCTATACTTATTGTTTAGATGAAATAAAAATTTCTAAAGAAAACAAAGCAGAGGCTCTAAGTAAATATCTTCAAAGAAATTCTAACATCATAGATGAATTAGATTCTGAATTGACATATATGGGTCAACATACTGACAGATCTACTTTAATGTTTAAAGATACTAATAACATGTCAAATAATGGACTGACGATGTATAAATGTAATAAAGAAAATATCAATGATATATATATCGGTCCAGCTAATACAGTTTTCCAACAAGACTTTTGTACATATAAAGATGATGATTTCAAATTCATTTATACCATAGTTGAGGAGCCTAAAACAGATAAAACCCAAGAAGCTCCCAAAGAAAAAGAAGTAATCTATGAAGGCGAAAAATATCGCTATGAGTTTGATGAGATAAAAAGCAATCGTATTTACATTGTAACACCCGCTGTTAGAGGAAAAGAAGAGATGAGATATCCTTTAAAGAATATCATCACAAGCAATATATTAACAATGGATGAATTAGCTGAAAAAGGCTTAAAATTCAATAAAATTGATAAAGTTAAAGAGCAAGAAGAATTACTTAAAGCCCAAAAAGATTCTCAGTAAAAATCGTAGAAAAACGCTTCCAAAAAAATAAAATTTATGCTATAATTAGCGAGTCGAGAAAATAACGTAAATCCATACATTTAAGGAATTATGTTATTTTTTTGCCTAAAGAAAGGAGAATATATATGAAAGAATTAAATTTAGGAAAAGATAAAATAAACAAATTAATATTAGCATTTTCTATTCCATGTGTAATTAGTATGTTAATTAACTCAGTCTATAACATAGTTGATCAAATATTTATCGGAAAAGGTGTTGGGACATTAGGAAACGCTGCTACAAATGTTATTTTTCCCTTAATAATAATTTTTAATGCCACAGCAGGATTAATAGGAAACGGAGCAGCCGCAAATCTTTCTCTTAGATTAGGAGAACAAAAGAAAAAGGAAGCAAGTAAAAGTATAGGACAAGCAATCACATTAACAATGATGGTTTCAATAATTCTTGCAATAATTTCCTACGTTTTATTACCACAGTTAGTTTACTTATTCGGATGTACCAAAAGCGTTTATAAATACGCAGTTGATTACGGTAGAATAATCATTCTAGGAGCTCCGTTTATGATTACATATTCATCACTATCTAGTATCATTAGAGCCGATGGTTCTCCAAAATACTCAATGATAATGCTAGTGGTAGGAGCAATTTTAAATATCATATTGGATCCTATATTCATTTTTGGATTCAATATGGGAGTAAAAGGTGGAGCAATCGCAACAGTTATCGGACAAATAGTTTCATTTATAATTGCCATTGCTTATATAAAAAATATCAAATCAGTCAAAGTAACAAAAGATGATTTCAAATTAAACAAAGATATTACAAAAATATTATCTTTGGGGTTATCTTCTTTTATAACTCAGAGTATTGTTCTTGTTCTTTTTGTATTTATGAATAATATAATGACAAGGTATGGTAGTCTATCAAAGTTCGGAGCAGATATTCCATTGTCAGTTTATGGTGTTATCTCAAAAATCAACAGTTTGTTTATCTCAACAGTGTTAGGAACCTCAATTGGAGTTCAACCAATTGTTGGCTTTAATTATGGTGCTGGTAATGAATTAAGAGTTAAAGAAACAATCAAAAAAGTCTTAACAATTAACTTCATAGTTGGAATTATCTTTAACATTTTATTTGTACTATTCCCAAAACAAATAGCTGAAATATTCATTTCTAAAAACGACCCTAATTATGATTTGTTCATTGAATTTGCTGGGTTAATGTGTCATTCATTCTTGTTGTTATGCTCATTAAACGCCTTAGAAATGACTACTAGTATAACAATACAATCACTAGGTAAAGTAAAAAAAGCAACACTAGTTACTTTTATTAGACAGATAATCTTATTGATACCTATCTCATTATTACTAGCAATTGTATTAAAAAAAGGAATCTACGGAGTTCTATATGCTGGATTGATATCAGATGTCTTATGTTTTATAATTACAATTTTTATCTTTAGATCAGAATATTGCAAATTAGGAAAAACAACCAACGAAGAAAAATCACTTCAACCAACATCAGATTATCAAAGTATTAAAAAAGAAAATAAATCTAAGCCATTCACTAAAGTTATTACTATTTCTAGAGAATATGGAAGCGGTGGTAGATATGTTGCAAAACTACTTGCTGAGAAGTTGAATATTCCTTGTTATGATGCAGAATTAATTAGACTAACAGCAAAAGAATCAGGTTTTACAAAAGATTTTATATCCAAAAATGATCAAACAAGAAATAATTATTACTTAACTGATAATCAAATCTTTGAAGCAGAAACTAAAGTTATTAAAAAACTATCCAAAAATCCTTGTATTATAGTAGGAAGATGTGCTGATTATATATTAA